>Ga0100385_1001684_pt1 | contig 21853 bp, 27 predicted proteins | sample CryGeymeta201509_FD_81543 | JGI IMG/M metagenome (GOLD analysis project Ga0100385, IMG submission 81543) | Groundwater microbial communities from Crystal Geyser aquifers in Utah, USA - Crystal Geyser metaG 2015-09 | ecosystem: Environmental > Aquatic > Deep subsurface > Groundwater | place: USA... | reverse complement strand
CTTGTTTGAGAAGAGGGTCTTCTTGAGAAATAAACTTCGCAGACATTTTAAACATCTCTGACTGTCCCTTCGCAAATCCGTTTGAAGCTATTTTACTTGTTGAATTACCCTTGGCCAAAGCAGTTATATCCATCAAACGATAATTAACCGATTTCGTGTTCTGAGTGCTGGCCATTGTATTGGCCGCAAGTACAAGGGGTAATACTAACTTAGTGAGTTTCAAAACAATCTCCTTTCTTTTTTGATAGGGTTTTATATGGCATTACGTCATTGTTTTGTACATCTTTGTAATATTTTCAACGAAATTATACATGTAAGTGCCTTAAAATAGGAAAGACTTTGACTAAGAGGTTAAAAAATCATAAAAGGGATTAAACAATTACGGAGTTTTTATGATTTCAATCAAGTCTAGTAGAGAAATAGAGTTAATGAAGGCGACATCTAAGTTGGCCGCATCGACACTCGAATATATTGAACCATTTGTTAAACCAGGTGTTAGTACTGAAGAAATCAATAAACTATGCCACGACTTCATTATTAATAATGGGGCGTATCCGTCGCCTTTAAACTATCATGGTTTTCCAAAGTCTGTTTGTACTTCTTTAAACGATGTTATTTGCCATGGAATTCCAAGCAAGAAAGATATCTTAAAAGATGGTGATATTCTCAATATTGATGTGACGACTTATTTGAATAAGTTTCACGGTGATACTAATAAGACATTTCTTGTTGGTAATGTTTCTGACGAACTTAAAAAACTTGTTGATGTTACTTACCGCTGTATGATGGCCGGAATCGATCAAGTTCGTCCAGGTGGTCATATTGGTGATATTGGTGCAGTTATTGAAGAACTTGCACACGCTGAAGGTTATTCGGTTGTTGAAGATTACTGTGGTCATGGAATAGGTCGTGAGTTTCACGAAGATCCACAAGTTGTTCATGTTGGAAAAAGAGGTACTGGCCCACAAATGAAGCCAGGGATGACTTTTACTATTGAGCCAATGATTAACCTTGGAACAAAACATTGTAAGGTCCTTAAAGATGGATGGACTGTCTTAACAAAAGATGGAAAATTTTCCGCTCAGTTTGAGCATACTATTCTTGTTACAGAGACTGGTTTTGAGATTCTAACTCTAAGAGAAGAAGAGAAGAAATAGTGTCAACACTTACTGGACCTACATCTGAATTCATTGTTCAATCAAGCCATGGTCCAGTCGAGTTTGAATTTATTATTGACTCCAAAGATCGTATTATCGAAACTTCGGTCAAGTTCCCAGCTCGGCCAGATCTTGAAGAGCTTTTTACTAGTACCCTTGTAAATTTTCAAAAAAAACAACGACGAGAGCTTCCTGCTTTCCTCCCTGGGCTTCAATTAGAAGATTCTCTCGTGTGGATTTACATGATTGAGAAGCTTCATTTCGAATTCAATGCTAGTTATGTATCCCTAAGGGGGGATGATGCTCTTCTTTGTCGCTGTTTTGGGGTCATGAGAGATGATGTCGCTAAAGCCATAAAGAATGGTGCTTCAGACCTTTTAACGATTACCAACCTTACTAAAGCATCAGGTGGTTGTGGACGTTGTAAGAGCGATATTGTCGAATTAATGACATTTGCTGGAGTTGTTGCTCCTCCACAGGATCTCGTTAGTTTTGGAATTGATACTGAGTCTTTTAGTGCAACTAAGAAAGCAAAGTATGCAAGAGAGAATATCCTTGGCCTGACGCCAGTTGAATTTCTCTCAACTCATATTTTTCCAATGTCGCATGAATTAAATTTTGAGGTGCTTGGGCTTGTCGAAAATAATCTCTACATTAAGGCCGAGAGTATGGTTGCTACTTTAGAAGAGTTTATTAAAGAGCACGATCTAAAAATCACTACTTTCTATTCGTAATCACTTACTACATTTTTTTAAAATACTATCGATTTCTTCAAGCTTAGCAAAGATAACTTCGAGATCAGCTTTTTCTCCGATGACAACTTTAGAACTTAGTTCTTCTTCAAGATAGAGATAGCGTTGAAAGAGTTGAGTTACACCAGGAATATTTTTTTCAATACACTTGGGGTCTTTAGCGAGAGATTGAACATAGCTTAAAAATTTTACAAGTGTGATGCCAGCATTATCTCTGATGGCATTTAAGTGAACAAATTGAAAGTCTGAACCTTCTTCCTTTCTAAAAATCTTCTTTTCTCTAAGGATAAGTTCTTTAAGTAATTGAAGTGACGGACTCTTTTTAGGGGACTTACAAATTCTATCGTAGGCCTCTTTTGTAATTTCAAGATTCGATATCGAGGTCATCTCATCTATCATATTTTGATTTAATTTATAGGCCGGTCCGGTATATTTTTTCTTCGCATAGTAGTTCTCTTCACTACCTAAACAGTGTAGTAGAGAAGATGCATAGGTGTTTGATATTACGATTAATGTGATAAGCAGTTTTTTCATTTTCTTTTACTTCAAGTGTTTTTTAATTTATACAACTATTATAGTAATATAAATCGGTTTAATGGTCTAAGTACTTTAATACTGGAGCAATTTAGTGAAGCAAATGACATTAGTTGAGCATCTTGAAGAGTTGAGAGCGACTATGATTAGAGTTGTAATTACTCTATTTATTTCATTTGTTATTTGCTACTCATTCGGGGACAAGGTTCAAGAAATTCTTCTGCTTCCGCTCCGTGAAGCATTAGGATCAGAGGGGAAGGTTGTCTTTTTAGGCCTTCTTGATAAAGTTCTTTCGATGTTCCAAGTTTCATTCTACGCCAGTGTGATCTTAGCAAGTCCTGTTTGGTTCTTCTTTGTTTGGAAGTTCATTCGTCCGGGTCTTTATGATTATGAAATAAAAGCGGTGAAACCATTTCTACTCATAGGCTTTATTTTATTTTGTTTAGGTATTGCCTTTGGCTACTTCATCGTATTTCCACTGGCATTTGAGACTCTGATGAATTTTGGAGTTTCAGGTATTGAGGCGACAATAGGGTTAAAGGACTACCTTGTCCTTTCAACTAAGGTCCTCGTCTTTCTTGGGTTTGTTTTTCAACTTCCCAATATTATGCTTATTCTAGGCTTTATGGGGATTGTCACAAAGCAATCTCTTCGCAATATGAGAAGTTATATCTATGTTGGATTTGCGGTCTTGTCTGCACTGATAACTCCTCCTGATGTCGTAACAATGCTAGGTCTTTGGTTCCCATTAATCGCGCTCTTTGAAGTTGGTATTCTTGCTGTTGCTATCGTTGTACATCCATACCTTGCAAAGCAACATACCTAGTCTTATTGTCATCGCTTTGATTCACTTGTAATATATAAACATGAAAAAACAACAGCTTTATCTACTATGGACTCTTTGTCTGGCCTTTGCATGGTTTACAGCAACGGTGTTTATCGATTTCTTTGCAGTGCCAGAAGTCTTTAGACAAGTCTCTTCTCGAAACGAAGCTGCTGCTCTAGGAATTGCGATCTTTACAAAATTTAATTATATTGAGTTGATCGTTTCAATTTTAATGATTATCACCTCAGGTTTACTACTATTTAAAGAGAAGATATCTAAAGCTCTTCTTATTCTTTCTGCGCTCTTAATTATTTTTCCTGGAGCATATGCATTTAAGCTTTCTCCTGAAATAAAAAAATATAACGGTCTTAAAGTAGAAGATCCTTATAGTGAGCAAATTCAAACACAACTAGATTTTTATCATCACATCTATGTTAAGGCCGATTCAGCGAAGCTCTTATTACTTCTTGGTGTGGTTATTTATACAAATATACTTTTAATTAGAAAGGAAGAATTATGATATTAGTTACAGGTGGAGCAGGCTTTATTGGCAGTGTCCTTGTTGGTGAATTAAATAAACTTGGGCATAAGAATATTGTTATTGTAGACCGATTAAGAGATACGGCTAAGTGGCGCAATTTAAGAAATCTTAAATACGAAGAGTATATTCACGCGGATGATTTATTCCTGCCTGAGTATGCTGATATTCTCGATAACCTCGATTGTATTTATCATATCGGGGCATGCTCAGCGACAACTCAAATGGATATGGATTACTTGATGAGAAATAATGTTCTCTATTCGAAGAATCTTTTTAATCTTGCAACTGAGTTACAAATTCCATTCATTTATGCCTCATCCGCTGCCACATATGGTGCTGGAGAATTTGGCTATAATGATGATCACGAATCAATTCCAAAATATAAACCACTTAATCCTTACGGTTACTCAAAACAACTCTTTGATGAGTGGGTTCTTGAACAAGAAAATACACCATCCCATTGGTTTGGTCTTAAATTCTTCAATGTTTACGGACCTAATGAATACCACAAGGAGGAGATGAGAAGTCTTGTACATAAGGCCTATGGACAAATTCTTGAAAGTGGAAAAGTAAAACTTTTTAAATCTCACAAAGAAGGTTTCAAAGATGGTGAGCAGCTTAGAGACTTTATTTATGTCAAAGATGTTGTAAGAGCGATTATTGAGCTTGGAAAGCCAACTTCAGCAAATGGAAGTGGGATTTATAATCTTGGAGCGGGTAAGGCACGAAGCTTCTACGATCTTATGGTTGCCACATTTAAAGCGATGGGCAAGGAAGTGAATGTTGAATTCATTGATATGCCTGTGAGTATTAGGAATCAATACCAGTATTATACTGAAGCCAATATGGAAAAATTTTTTCAACTTCTTCCAAATTTTAAATTTTCTACACTAGAAGAAGGAGTTACTGATTATGTAACTTCATATCTTCAAAAGGAAGATCCTAACTACAATGGCTAAATTCCAAGGAGGCCTTGGCGAAATGATCAAGGCCCTCTCTCTTCTTGATAAGGATGAGAGAGATAGACTTTTAAAAAATTTGGCGCTTAAAGATCAGGCCCTGGCACAAATAATTAACTCTCAATTATATTCCCTTGAAGATCTTCGCTATATCTCACCAAAAATGCTTGTGGAATTTCTTCGAAGTACTGACCTGACAAAGCTTGGTCACGCCCTTAAACTCTATAGTGAGGAGACCAGAGAGCATCTCTATATGAGAGTATCTGATAGCATGGCGACAGAAATGAGAGATGCTTGTGAGCATGATAAAATCCCGAAGAGTCTGGCCCAAGAAGAACATGCCACTATCATGGAAATATTTCGAAAAATGATTGATTCAGGAAAAATTATCATTAGCAAAGATGATAAGCTCGTTTAAACTTCTATCTAATTATTAGATACATACTATGTCAATAATATTATTTCACACTTACCTCATCGGGCGTATAACGTATTCAGGAGGTAAATATGAAAGCACTAATTAAAATCATTTTAATGTTAATTTTAGTTCAGCCTTTCGCATTTGCGTCATTTGATTGCTACGATTCATTTGTTCAAAGTAATAACATTATTGATAACAAATCCTTCGAACTCAGTGACGTTGATATGAACGCTGACTTTGAAAACTCACCAGAACTTCTTATTAAAGAAGCAATTGTTAGAGTAATCTCGGATGTAAAGGACTGCCAAGACTTAGCAGCAGATATTGCGATGGCAAAATCTGATAATGCGGTAAGCGTTAAATGCCAAGAGATTGTTCCAGGAAAATCATACTCAAGAGTATGTTTTGCTGAGTCGCCAATTGGTTACTTTTTCTTGAAGTCTGACATGCTTGGAAACTTAAATTTAAGTTTCAATCGCTGGGACTAGGGGAGGACTGATATGAAAAAACTAATTCTTATTCTTTCTGTCTTATTTGGAATGAATTCTTTTGGACTTAGTTTATTTTCTAATGATCAGGCCTATTATCTTGCCGAAATTCTTTATTCGGCAAGATATGACTACGACCATGGGATGAAGATTAATCTCAAAGAAAAAGATTATTTAAAAGAGGCTAAAATCGGAAATGCTTGTGAAAGCATGAATGTTGTTAGTGGTGGTGAGATCCTTGAGCTCTTTGAACAAGGCGTTCAAAATCATGTCTCCAACTATGGTGATGACGATTTCAATTTTGATGGGGCCCTCGACTCAATTGCATCTGAGCTACCTCTTCATGGTAAAGTTATTAAGTGTATCGACAGTAAGAGTGTCGTTAAATACTACTCTTTAGATAACGAGTTCATCGTTTCCTTTAAAATTCTCTAATATTTGACACCGGTAGGCGTTATGCGTCTACCTTCTGTAGTCACTTTTGCACCGCTTCCTACTAATTATATTTATTTTGGTCATATTTGAGCTTTAAAACTTGGCATGAGCATTGCTCTATACTCCATCAAGAGGGAAGGGCAGGAAGCTTATCACTCGAGAACAGGATGTTCTATAAGATGCAAGAAGCAAGAAACTAACAATGCCCAGGAGGAAATATGAACCAATTAGATCTTAACCATTTTAAAATTCTATTCGAAGCACTTAAAGGTCAACTTCTCACAAAGGTATCATCAGTGGCAGAAAACGGACTAGGAAATCTTAGTTCAGGTGATATTGTTGATCAGATTAACAATGAAAGAGATGCAAAACTCAGTCTTAAACTTCAAGGAAGAGATCAATTATTCTTAAAGAAAATTGATCATGCTCTGGAAAAAATTGAGGATGGTACTTTTGGTGAGTGCGAAGACTGTGGAACTGATATCGGCACAAAGAGACTAATGGCAAGACCAATAGCTACTCATTGTATTAACTGTAAAGAGGAAATGGAGCGTGCTGAAGGGCACCTACTATATTCAAAGAAATCTAAAACTAACGGAAAAGAAATTTTAAGCAATGGCTCAATTTCTTTTGCCACTCATGACTCTGGAGATAACGACAATAGAGTTGTTAATATTACAAGTTTTGGTCGTGACTTCGAAGAAAAGAGTATGACTTCTTAGTTAATTAAAATTAATTAAACCCAAGTGAAAAGTCTTGAGCCTCTTCATTTGGGCATAATTCGTCATTTAAATAAATTGTAAATCAGTGATTTATATAAAAGTTTAATATATTAAGTGATCGTGGTCTAAACTCTCTTTCATGGAAAAGTTAAAATATATAATCATTTCTAATAAGAAAAATAAATCGATTGAGGAGATTCTTTTATTACAAAGTGCATACACTCTTTGGAAAAGTATTTGGTCACCAATTCTTAAGGAAACATTTACTGCTGATGCCTTCTCAAGGCAAAGTTTCTACTGCTTGCTTGTTTGTGGTGAAACTGTCGTTGCGATGACTTTAAATTCAATTTTTGATGCTAGACTAGAGTCGACTTTTGACCATAGTTATTTTCAGCATTTTCCAAAATCTTATTACGACCAACTGAAGAAACTTAACCCAAGGTATATTACAACTTACGAGTCATTAACAGTGAGAGAAGATTATCGTAAAAAAGATATAGGGATTTTGATGATTCAATTAGGAATGATGTTTTCTAAGTATGTTGGGGCCTCGCTCTTGCTTTGCCCTGCGATGAGAATTAATGGGGTAAATAATTTATGCAAAGGCTCTGGGTTTGAAGTCTTGTTAGAATCAATTGATTATAAGGGCCATTTGATTGATTTATTATTTTTTAGGCCCGCTGAAAATATAATAACTTCAAGCGTTCTGTTTTATTCTTTGTGGGAAGAAAGAGTAGACTTCTCTAATGTGACAATGGGGTTGGCCGAAGAGGATCAAAAGTTTTCTCTTGCTTCTTAATTGGCTTTGGAAAGAATATCGTGATTAGTGTACCACGATTTTCACCCTCTGTATTAGATTCAACTTGCAGGCGGCCATGATATTTTGTAATGAAGTTTCGTGCAATGACTAATCCTTGGCCAAGGCCTTTTTCATTATTTGTTCCTGTCGTCGTGATCCCACCATGTTGCAATATTTCTTTTAGTTTTGGCTCACTTATTCCAATCCCATAGTCTCGAATGTAAAAAGCTATATGATCTGGACCGGTCACAGTACCGATATTGATCGAGCTATTTCTATTGGAAAACTTAATGGCATTAGTGAGAAAATTTGTAATGATAGAAAGAGAGAAAATATCGAGGTCTCCTAGAATGAAGTGCTCCTCACACTCATTAATCAGTTCAATATTTTTTTCTTCAGCAAAGCCTTCAACAATTGAAATCGACTTACTGATGACTTCAGTTGTTGAAATAACCTGTGGCTTAAAACTGTCGTTATCTAATTTTATAACTTTTTGAGCATTCATCGTGCATTTATCAATAATGTCACAAGCAATAGTTATCTTCTCAATGTAATTATCTCTCTTCTTCGAATCGAGAGACCGGTTTCGCTTGATAAGGGCGAAGTATCCAAGAATAATTTGTAGTGGGTTTCTGATATCATGAGCAATAACTTTTAGCCATTGCTCGCGCTCTAATTTTGCCTTTTCGACTTCCATTAGTGCAAGTTCTAACTTGTTCTTTGTTTCTTGAAGTTCACTGAGATAGTGGGTCGCATTCTTCATCCCATCAAATATTTTAAACAGAAGAAGACCGCGCTTGAAAATATTAATTCTCTTTGAAAGTTTGATATCAAAGAGATATTCACGAGAAGAGATTTTGGTCATATCAACTTTTGCATTTGGTTGTCCCAATTGTATTGGAAATAATTCAAAGACTTGATGATAGATTTTCATGATTCCCTCATGAACATTGCTTCTACCGACATCAATGATGATTTTTACATGACTCTGATTTATTTTTTCGTAGTTGTATGTGAAGTTGTTAAAAAGATAATTTCCGATGAACTTACTTTGTGCCCAATAGATAAATCTCGAAGAGACGATACCTGAAAAAAGTGAACGAAGCTGATCTAGTTCTGGAGCAACAACTCCTTGCCTTGCGATATATGCCCAGTCATCATCAACGTACGCTTCAATATTATTGAGGGCGATATTATAAAGATCCCATGAACTTCTCTTTGAGAGTTTTCTTATATAACTCAAATCAACATCACAACCTTGGAATAAAAGTTGCTCATCTAAGCCCTTATGCTTCATAAAGTTAAGTAGCGGAACGAATGTGATATTTGAAATCTCAAAACTCATCACAAATTTGTAGCATAATTTTCATTTAATGGGTATTTCAAGCCTCTTATTGTAGTCAATTGTTAGGATTTGTTATTTATTTTTGGACTCTAACTACCTGAATTAGATAAAAAATGAACTATGTTCTATCTTTAGTTATGTTTTACAGGAGGGTAGTATGGACTTGAGAATGATTTTTGCTCAATGCACAGATGAGCTTGTTGATAATTATGTTAATGCAGGTCTTCTAGATCATGAAACTTACAAGTCCTGGCTGGCCCAGACTTACTTTCAAACAAAGAACCATGACAAGGCCTTACTTCATATTGCTGAGTGTGCACCAGTGGGAACAGAGGAGAAGAAGCGATGGTTTGCTCATTCAAGAGAAGAGAAGGGGCATTATAAACTTGCCCAGAGAGATCTGAATTTTCTAGGCGGAGATATTTCTAACTACTGTGAAACAGTTGAAAACAAAACGATTTATCAAAGGCAATGGTTCTTTGCGAGCGAGATCAATACTAATATATGCTTTGGTTGGATATTGGCCCTCGAGGGTTGTGCTTCGGGAATAGCAAAGCGTCACGACTTTATAAGGGCCATGTATGCGGCCCATGGCCCAGGTGCGATGAGTTTTTTAAAGCTTCATATTGAAGAAGATGATGACCACTTAGATAGTGCATTTAAGATTGTTGATTCTCTACCTATCAAAATTCAAGAAGAGGTTATTGTAAATATGCTTGATAGTTGTAAATTGTATTCTTCGATGCTTAAAAGTTTAAAAGACAGTGTGATTAATAAAGAACTTATTGCAGCATAATAAAAAACCCCTCTCTTTCGAGAGGGGCTCCTAGAACATTTTTTAAGTGTATTGAAAAAACCAGGAAGATGCCCTAGGAAAACCTATAAAGCAAGACTTGATAATTCAGCTATTAACTCTTGAGATCTCTTAACAAAAAGTTCTCTTTGTTCAGCTCCTAGACCTTCTGATGAGATATTTGCAAGGTCTTCAACGTGAAGACAAATTTTCTTCGCAAGTCCTTCATTCTTCGTGTCGATAGATAGTTTTAAAGCATTTTGAACAAGAGGATTTTGTGGATTGATGACAAGAGTCCTCTTTACTGGGAAAGTTGCTCCTTGTCCCATTGACTTCGTCATTTGTCCAAATCTCTTCATTGATTCATCAACTTTAATATAAGCAGCCGTTGTTGAGTTTTTAATCTTTGCGATTTCAATTCCCTTCGGCGCCATACTATCTTGATCATCTAGCTTAATATCAAGGAACTTAGAGAACATCTCTTTTACCTTGATATCGTCTTCTGTTGTATTATCACTTCCAAGAATATTTTCAATTTCAGAATCCACACTTGTAAATTTTACGAGCTCCGAGTCACCGATTTTATGTGCTTCAGCATGTTGGATGAAGTGTGGATCGATGTGATCATCAGTTTCAACTGCTTTGATTCCTGCTTCTTTCAGGTTGTTAAGAAGAGCAACATCCGCTTTATCTTTTTCAAAATAAAGTACCTTGTTCTTCATTTTCTCTTTGTAGTCAGCTGGAATTGATTCTGCATATTCACTCAGAGTTAGGAAAGTATTCTCATTAGTTTTAAAAAGAACTCGCTCTCTCATGAGTTCGTCAAATTTATTGTCGCTTACACAACCATACTTAACAAATAGTCCAATATCATTCCAGATCTCTTCGTATTTCTTTCTATCTTTCTTCGCTAGTTTCTTTAAGGCCTCAGCTACTTTCTTAACAATGTAGTTAGAAATTTTACTGATATTTGGATCACCTTGAAGAGAAGATCTTGAAACGTTTAAAGGAATATCAACAGAGTCGATAGCACCTTTTAAAAGTCCTAAGAAGTCAGGAATGATGTTTTTAACATTGTCAGAAACAAAGACCTGACGACAGTAGAGTCTAATATTTTTTTCAGTGAATGGTTTTGTTGGATTAAATTTTGGAAAGAACAATACACCATCTAAAGTGAATGGGTGATCAACTTTTAAGTGAATCCAAAACAATGGTTCACCTTCCATTGGATAGAGTTTTCGATAAAAATCTTTATAGTCTTGATCAGTAAGCTCTGCTGGATCTCGCTTCCAGATTGGCTTTGTCTCATTGATAAGTTCTGGAGCAGCTGCAATATCGGCTGCGTCAGTATCCACAGTACCATCTTCTTTTTTAGGTTTTACTTTTTCATTGACGTCTAAAAGAGTGATTGCGTATGGCATAAAATCACAGTGATTAGATAGTGTCTCTTTTAGTTTCCATTTGTTTAAGAAATCAACTGAGTCTTCATTTATATGAAGAGTGATTGTTGTTCCTACAGTTGTCTGTGTTCCTTCTTCGAAGCTATATTCAGTATCACCCTCACATGACCACTTCACGGCCTTCGCCCCATCTGTCATCGAAAGAGAATCAACTTCAACTTTGCTTGCAACCATGAATGCCGAATAGAAACCTAGTCCAAATTTACCGATGATCTCATTATTTTTTTCTCCACCAGCTTCTTCTAATTTCTTTACGAATTCTGCTGCACCAGAGAATGCAAGTTGAGCAATATACTTTTCAACTTCTTCTTCAGTCATCCCAATTCCGTTGTCGATGACTTGAACAGTTTTTGTGTCTTTGTTAACACGTACCTCAATATTTCCATCTTGAAGCTCTGCGCCAGTTGTTCTGGCCATTGTCGCTCTCTTAGTGATTGCATCACTAGCATTTGCGATAAGTTCTCTTAAGAAAATATCGTGCTCTGAATATAGCCACTTCTTAATGATTGGAAAAATATCTTTCGTCGATACCGAAATTTCACCTTTTCTTGTTGTCATGATTACCTAACTCCTTGAAATGTTTATTTAAATAAATCTAATACTAAGATGGGGGCTAAACTTTATTCGTCAAGGTTTGAAATTTTTCATTTTTGATTTTTTTTTCTCTCTTTTTTCATCTTTAGTGATATAAGGCCTTATAATTAGAGAAGAGAAGGTTAAAATGGACAAGATCATAAATCGAGAAGATATCATTCTTATTACAACGGGTGGAACAATTGATAAGTCCTATGATGAGTCTGATGGTTCTTTAACTAATAAAGAGTCGATTCTTAACAAGGAAATTCTAAGTTACCTGCGTCTTCCATATACGAAAGTCCATGTTTTTAATATTATCAATAAAGACTCACTGCATTTTACTGATTATGATCGCAATATTCTTGTTAAGACTCTAAGCGTCCAGCTTGAGAAGAAGTGTCCAATTATCGTTCTTCATGGAACTGATACGATGGCCAAGAGTGCAGAATATTGTATGAGAACACTAGGGGAGGTTAGCTCGACCATTGTTTTCACTGGAGCAATGAAGCCGATGGGTTTTACCGATAGTGATGCCTTTCAAAATGTGACAGAAGCTTTAATGGCAAGTAAGATACTTTCACCTGGAATTTATATTTCTTTTCATAATAGAGTATTCTCTGTTCCAGGAGTACGAAAGAACCTTCAAAAGAGAACCTTTGAAGAATATTAAATTGAGGTAGGTTATTTGCATGGAACGCAAAAGTTTTTCTGATTTCTTTTATCAGTCTGTCGAAATATTTAAGAATAACTTTAAGTCAATTTCTCCTGTTCTACTCATTCTTGTTCTTATTGATATTTATGGAATGCTAACAATTAGCGATCAAAGTGATGCGCATAATATAATTAGTACTCTTACTTCTGCTCTCTTTGAGGTCGTGCTTACCGTCTACTTAATTAATCTCTACTTGAGTAAACTAACGGTAATACCTTTTTCTCTTAATAAGTGCTTTTGGGATATTCCGACTTACTTATTTTATGAGTTAGCCTTTGGGGTTTGTTTTCTTGTTGGGGTCGTGATTTTTGTGATACCAGGTATTTTTGTCTACTTCTTTTTTTCGATGGTTCCAACTGTTGCTATTGCATTTGATCATTACGAATCAGAAAATGAAGGTATTTTTTCTTTAACGAAGAGATCGGTTACATCAAATAAATCAACATATCTTTTAATTCTAATTCTTGGATTGGTCTTAAGTGCAGTTAATTGGGGTAGCGAAAAGATTTTCTTAATTAGTGATCATAACTTTATTATTGGAATAGGTTTCTCTTTGATGAACTCTCTTCTTATCTGTATTTACACTGGAGTGATTGTGTCATTTCTTGCTAATACTGTTAGAGAAAACTCTCAAATTGAAACAGGTCTTCTTTCAGAGTAACTTTTACAAGTGCACAGTTTTCTAAGATTCGATCATCTTTGTAATTAGGACAGTATTCTAAAAGTCTTGCCATAGAGCCCCCGTGTGTTGAAATCGCTAGGCGCTTGTGCTGTGTATTCTTTGTTATCGCTTGAATTGTTGAGACGATTCTCTGCAAATGATCCTCTTTACTCTCACCATTTGGAAACTTCAAATTCTCTCCTCTCGCTAGCCAAGCATCAAGGTTAAAGCTTTTAGGGAGTTGATCTTTTTGTAGTCCTTCATAGTCTCCGATATTTACTTCTCGAAGTCCTGGTTCTAAAGTCATTGGTATATTTTTTCCAAGGGCGAGTTCTGCTGTTAGTTTCGCGCGAATAAGATCACTGGAAAAGATATGATCGATTTTTAATTTTTCAAATTTCTTCGAAAGACCTGTGGCCTGCTTTATACCTGTTTCATTCAGTGCAATATCACTGTGGCCTTGAAGTCTGCCTTCTTTATTCCAATCTGTTTGACCATGCCTAAAAATATATAATTCAATCATAGAAATCTCCGATATGTATTTTAAGCTTATCATAGTGGAAGGAGATAATCATGTTTTATATGTTTTTTGGAAAAGAGATGCGCGAACATCATTTTGATTATCTTGACTACAATCCTTCTAATAGGCGTATGGAGCCCACAGTAAAAAAAGGTGTGACTCCAATAAAGGAGCAAGAAAATTCTTCAGACGAAAAGTATTGTATTGATATTTGCAGTAAAGATCTTATTCGTTGTGAGGGGGGAAGTACTGTTGCTGCTGCTTTAAAAACCATGATGAAGCATGATTTTCGTCATCTTCCGGTTACCGAAAATTCTAAACTTATTGGTATAATTTCTTTGAAAGATCTTCTTCCTCATGTTGATAAGCCATTTAGTAATAAGATGATCGTTCGAGATTACATCTCTAAAATTGTTATTTGTTGTGATGAAGAAACGCCGGTTCGCTATCTTGCTCATGTTTTGTGTAATGAGAAGGTGAGTGCACTTCTAGTGATTAATAAGCAATTATCTCTGATTGGTATAGTTAGCTACATTGACGTTCTAAAATCAATGATATGAGTATGAATTATGGCATCTCGTATTTGTGATATATTTAGCAAATGTTTCTAAGTTATTGATTTTTTAATGTAACACTATCTAAACAGGAAGGAAGTGCCGATCACCTGTTAAAATGTAAATACTTGAAGCTATTGTCCCGAAGAGACTAGTGGAGAATATTGATAATGTTAAAAAATAAGACTTTAATCGCATTGACCATGGTTTTTCTGCTTGGACTTTCAAGTTGTATATCCCCTCAAAATCCTCGAGCGACGAGATCGACTTCATCTACTGGTGAGGCGAAAGATGGGGATAAGACTAGTCCTGGTAATGGTTCAACACCAGATACAGGGGATGATATTGGAGACTCTGTAACTGAGGCCGTTTCGATAGTTGAGCTTACACAAATCGTCGACCCTAATACTGGAACATTTAGAAAGAAGGTCTCAATACCAAAAGATTTTGAAGGGTATATGTATCTTTCTGGTCTTAATATCGCTTCATTAAACAAAGACGATAAAATTATTTCAGTAAAATTTTCTTTTGGTAGAGAGAAAAATGAAATTATTGTTCCTGCTGTTATTGGACGTGTTCCAGGCGGCCTACAAAATGGAACAAATATTGATGTCATCATTTTAGATATGGATAGCAAGCCATTTAAAAATTTGCGACTTCTCTATGATCTCTTCGATTACAATGACTACGGAGAAGAGGACCCACTAACCGCAACAGATCCTACGCAAGATGCAACTAATCCAGGACTTTATTGTCGAGGATTAAATATCGAAGATGATCCAACATTTGAATGGTCACAAGCAAATAGTACTTGTGATAGTGCTGGCGAAACATGCCTATACGCTTATGCAAAAATAGCGGATACAACTTTAGGGCAATCTGTTCTTCAAGATGGAACACCTGTTCTCGTTCAAAATATTCCTACTTATGAGCTCTATGATGTTTTAGGGGCAGGTTATACAGGTGATACTAATGAGTACACTCTAAAGAAGTGTCTTCCCGATTCGGGATTAGAATCAGATACGGAAGCAACTCTAGGACGTCAGGTTCTTCCATGGGGAATCTCGGGGCTGGCCGATTTTGATGGGACAAACTACCTGTACATGGGGCCGTATCAGACTTTTGGAACTGAAAGAACTTGGGAAATTTCTAGTGATGCGATCTTTTCGCCAATAGCTTTGGCCGATGATACACCAAAGGGTATTTTTCAATACTCATTCACTGGTGGAGCAACGACGGGATATAAATCATTCTTATTCCCTCGCGCTGGTAAGATTAATTACTCACAGTCCGGGGTTCAGTACTTTGGGGCGTCATATGCATTTAACTCAAAGGCTCTTCTTACCTTACCAACAGCAGGTGATACGAAGTGGATGGACGGTTGTAATATCAGAGCAAAGAATATGGACAGCTATTCGAAGGAAACAATCTCAAGCTGTAATGTTTCAGCGACAATTGAGATTATCGCTTATAACGACGGTGTTGAAGAAGTTCTTGCAACTTCTAAGGATGTTAAGATTCAGCTTTTAAAAGCAGGCCTTGGTGTTACTCAGGGAAAAGAGTTTAGCGCGATGAAAACTTGTACGGATAATCGATCATGCGGAACAGGGGAATGTTGTTTTAACAGTCGATGTTTTTCAAAAGACATCGTGGCCCAGTGTAAAGATGATAGTGCAGGTACAGGAAATTTAGGAACAGGGCTTACATGCCAATCTGATTTTGAGTGTTCTTCTCTGTGTTGTCGTTCAGGAGTTTGTGCTGATCACTTTCCTGATGATTTAAATGCAGTACTATGTTCAAAGGTTCCAAGTCAAACTTGTGTGAGTAAGGAATTTTGTCGAGTCGAAAATGTTCGAGAATGTTATATTATCAAAACGAAAGATTCTAATGGAAATGATTCGTGTGAAAAACGTTGTTATTCAGTTCCAAAGAATGGGGATTGTGTAAATGGTGCTTGTCAGGCCCCAACATCTTCAAGTGACCCAACATTTGATTTAACTGATCCAAATCGATGCGATGATGCCTATGATTCACCGCCAGTGACATTATAATAAAATAAGTTATTATTGGTCCATGTTATTTCTAATTCTATTATCCACAGTTACATTCGCAGGGGAGATGCTATTCTCTTCTGCAGAGCTCTTAGAGTTACAACAACTTAAGTCTGAGAAATATCTTGTTTTAAAAAGAAGAGAGGATCTTAGGCAACAGGCCCTCGACTTCTTTGAGATAATAATTAAGAATGAAAAAATGTATATTCTAAAAAAACAAAAGAATAGTGATAAGCTTTTCTTTCAAACACTAGATTATCGCCAATTAGATAAAAGTGCGCTAGAGTTATTCAGCAAATAAATTAAGGAGTTCATATGTTTAATAAAGATTGTTTTCTCGATCATATTGCAGTTGCTGTGGAGAGTTTAGATCTTGCAGAGAAGGTTTATCAAGATCTAGGTCTGACTTTTGACAAGAGAGAGACTGTTCTCGATCAACAAGTTGAAACATCATTTGCTCACATTGATGAAAATGCACACATTGAATTATTAATGCCAATTGACAAGAAAGGTCCGATACAAGCATTTCTTGAGAAGAAAGGTCCAGGGATTCACCATATGTGTTACAGAGTTCCAGATGTTTTTAAAAAATCAGAAGAATTAACAGCTTTGGGCTACAAACTTTTATATGAAACTCCGAGAAGTGGAGCAAATAATTGTTTAGTAAATTTCATCCATCCAAAATCAACCGGTGGAGTTTTAATTGAAATTTCTCAAAAGATGTAATTAGGAGTTTGTAGTGCAACAAATGTATATGCCAAATCTTTCAAAGGTTAATAAGATACTTCTTATCGTCCTTGGGGTTTCCTTTGTTCTAAATTCAATTGCTACAAATATGTTACATATTCCACTCGTAAATATTTTAGGGCTTAGCTTTTCTAGTTTTACTTCTGGTTTTATCTTCCAAATCATCACTTACCCTTTTGCTAATGTTGGACTGATGGAAGTTATTTTCTCTGGTCTTCTTCTTTGGTTTCTTGGAAGTGAACTTGAAAGTATTTGGGGAGAGAGAAAATATCTTGCTTACCTTATAATGACGATCCTCTTTTCTGGAATTGCGTATCTGATCTTTAGTGTCGCTCTTGGAGGAACTGTTAAGGGTTATCCTTTTCATGGAATGAATGTACTGAGCTCTGCAATGTGTGTGTCATATGCGGTTTTATTTCCTGATCGAATTTTTCAATTCTTCATGTTAATTCCTCTTAAGGCTAAATATTTTTGTATGATACTCGCGGGCATGAGTCTTTATTCAGGGCTTTTTACTCCAAATGGCGCGATGGCATTTGGTAATCTTTTTGCAATGGGCTTTGGGTTCTTGTTTTTGAAAGTGGAACATATTAAAAGCTTTAAGAAGTTTACCTCTAAGAATTACTCATCAAAGACTGTGAAGAATAAGGCCAACCTTAGGATCGTCGAGGACGAAGAGAAGAAACCACCTAGGTATTTTCAGTAGGTTAGGGGGATTTTTTGGCTTTTTAGGGCCAGACTCTTTACACTATGAATTAACACGTGCTATAAATCTGTGTTAATTCAATAGAAATTTTAGTTTTTAATATATAAAGGATGTGTCATGAGATTAGCTAGAGCTTTAGAAGAAAAAATATTAGACCTAAGACTTAGAGATAAACTTATCGCTGAAGGTAAAGTAACTAAAGCACAAGTTGAAGAATACCTAAAATCTTTAACAGATGATGAAGATAACTCAGAAATGACTGAGATCGCACAAAGACAAAGAAACTAATTCTTTAAAATACCAAGGCCACTTATGTGGCCTTTATTTTTTCTCAAACCTTAATTTTAAACTCTCATTCAAATCTCTTATAAATGTCTGACAGGCCATCGACATGGTTTTTCCTTTAACTGTTGAAAGATTAATTTCATTATAAAGCGGCTCTGATTTTCCACTGAAGATCACAAGGTCTTTATCGAGACCCTTTTCTCTTACAATGTGCATTGGCAGTACACCAATTCCTAGTCCTTGAACAATAAAGCGTGAAACACCCTGGACGTCCATTAGCGATACCCTTTTATTTGGTTCAATTGCTTTTTCAAAATGAAATCTAAACCACTGCTTAACAATCGTCGCATCTTCAAGGTAAGTAATATAATCGAGATCTTTTAATTGTTTAAACTTAGAGTTTTCAGTAAGTGAATTTTCACTCGCATACTCTTTACTTGCACAAAGAACAAGATTTTCGCGAGCTAAATTAATTGTCTCAATCTGATCTGGGAATGCAAATGAATCGGTGATTGCAAAATCAAGAGAGCCATCAAGAAGGCCTGCAAGCTGTCTTTGGGCATGATCATAATTGATATGAAAATAGACATCATGATTGGCCTTGGCCCAATTACTGAGAAGTGGAAGAATAATATTATTTCCAAACTCAATTGGCATCCCAAAGGAAATTTTCCCTTTGATACTTCTTTGGGATTTATTGACTTCACCAAGGGAATTTTCTAATTGATAGAGAATAGGTGAAATTTGAGCATATAGTGTCTTTGCCTCACTGGTCGCAATTAGCTTCTTAGCGAGCCTATCAAAGAGTTTAGCGTCGAGGGTGAGCTCAATCTGCTTAATGTGCTGGCTTACCCCTGGTTGGGTTAAAAATAGCTCTTTTGCCGCATCAGACATACTTCCTAAGCGAAATACGCTCTCAAAAATTCTTAATCCAGATAATGTAATTTGATCAATTAACATAATTTCAGCACCTTAGCGGTATTATACCATATCCATAAGTAAAACTTATTAATATCTATTATATAATATAATTTTTACTGATGAAATAAATTATATATAACCCATTCAATAAATAATTAAACAGTGGGATTTATATGAAGAATGCAGTTTTAACAATTATCGCTCTTTTAGTATTAGCAAATGTAAAAGCAGATTTCGTTGTTGAAGGACGTCTATCAGATGATTTAAATATCTCAGGGGAAATCACTAAGAAAATCCTAACTTCAAATAGAGAAGTAATAAAATTAGTAAATGAATATATTGAAACTGAAAGTTGTAAGAATGGAAAGTTTGAAGTTGTAGAAGTTGCTGAAGGTATCTTTGAATTAAAAACAATTGTAAATTGTGATCAGTTCTATGATTCAACTAAGGAAGTAACTCACTGTCCAGAAAACTTTATGCCAGTTTGTGGCGAAATTGCTCAAGATGGTTTTGATGCAAAATCACTTCCACATTTAGTTACTTTTCCAAATGGTTGCGAGCTTTACCGAGCAAAGGCAGCATTTGTAAACCAAGGTATGTGTAAAATTTAATTCTTTATTCCCAAAATAAAGTGTTGTGTCTTTTAAATTGTGTAAGAAGAGGCCTAGAGAAATCTAGGCCTTTTTTTATTTATTGAACAAAAGATTGTACTGCTCCAAAACAATTGTCTTGCTTTTGAAACTTTGTAAAAAATTCACCACAGTCTTCACCTGACAGTGTCGTCTCTGCGCCACCTAAGCAATTAGCATGATCAAAGAAATTCTGCCATTCTGGTCCATTGGTTGGATATGCCTTGGACATATAGGAGAAGGTGTTTCCACTCATTGCCTTATTTTTTAGAACAGAGATAGGCACACCACTAATAGATGAAAACTTCTCCTCATACTCCTGATAAAATATCTCACCATATTTTTTGTAATCATTTGCATTCAACCAACTCGGAGGGCTATTACCATGGAGCAATCCAACGGCCGTTGGAAATTTTCCTGAGACGATATTACTACTTTCCCAAATATCTAAAATAGAAGCGTGGGCAGTTTTAGAAACGAAATCTCTGTTGAGGTATGCATCTCCAAAGTCTCTTAGCACAACTCTACCAGTTGGCTTTTTGTTTTCATCGAGTTCGATCATGAAGTTTTGAGAGTGTGGTGAATCGTAATAGACACCTGTTAATGCTGAAAACTCTGCCATAGCTTTGGCAAGAGGTCTTACATAATTATCTTCCCAAAATTTTACAACATCACTACTTCCATTTAATTGCGCGAGAAGCTTTCCTTCTGTTGTATGAAGTGCTGAAAACCCTGGGAGGTAGTAATGCTTTCCTGTTGGAACATCGTTAAGGTTTCTTACGATAAGTCCTTGATCAAGTGAATCAATTCCAAGCCCTAGTGGTTCATCCATGATGACAAGATTTTTTGTATCCATTTTTTTTAGAGTATCTTTAACCCAATCAGAAATCTTTCTAATCTGGTTAGCATCATCCCAAGTTTGTTTTTTATCTTTCCAGTTCCCACCTGTATTATTTGTCGAGACTTTTACTGAAAAGGCAGCCCCATTTTCGGGATTAAAAGCAATCATCGATCTTGAGGCCGTGAGATATCCTTTTAAATAACTATGTTCAGTAGAATCAATTCCTGATTCGAGGAGCATTTTCTTTACTTCGAGATGCCATTTCGTGTCTTCTGGATTTATTAACCATCTCACATAGCTCTCACCATTCTTTTCAAATATTAGTGAATCCCTAATGTCTGGGGATAGGTCATTTGCAAAATCAGAAGATAGCATATCTAGTGGTATTTCGTAGTGGTTAAGATTAAATATTTCACTTGATCTAATGGCCACAGCGTTTGCTTTTGTCTCCCAAGTAACTAGTTGTTCAACTGCATAGGGTGTCTGATTGGCAGATGTTAGTTTTCTTATTACATTATTAGAACACGAAGAAAATAGGAGTGTGGTAATTAAAAGTGGCTTAAGGAATTTCATCAAGTTCTCCAATTATTGATCTTGAAGACTTATCGGCCAAAATGACTAGAAATTTTACAAATTATTGTACGACAAATTTAGTATAGAATAACTCTTTGATGATGATTTTGCTTAGAAACCCATTAATACGTGATTTAACTCTGTTTTCAAAAATTAGCTTTCCTGAAATTGAGTTAAGTTCATCTGGTTCCATCGAAGAGGCGACCTCAATGATGACGTCATTAATTTTTGCTTTATTTTCTTCAAGGATTGCCGAATCATTCTTATCAAATATAACAAGGTGTATTTCAGCGTCTAGAAATCTTAGTCGAGTCGTATTGGAAGGAAGGTTCACAATGATTTTATCAAGCTTAAAAGATTCTGGAAGGAAGTTATTCTTAGTTTCGTCTTTGAGTTTTGCAAGTTCGGCTTCATTGTTTGGAAGTGGCCTCTTGTAGATCATCTCTGTATAAATAAAAACACCTGCGGCAGTGATTGAAGCTGCGAGCGTTAATAGAAGAATAATTTTATCAATTGATTTATTTCCAGTCATAATACTATTGTAATTTGAGCGTTAGTTACTTACAAGCGGGAAGAGCCTGCTCTTAAGGATTTTATCAATTTTCTGTCTCTTTCCAATACATCGATCGTTCACAACGCAACTGGAAAAGGAATCGAGTAATACATCACTTTCAAAGAATTCAATGTGAAAAGGTTTATTGAGATATTTATAATGAATATAGACAGCTACTGACTCGATAAAATCACGAAGAGGTGAGCTACTTGCGTAGAGATTAACAAAATTTGTCCGATCAAGTAGTTGATAGAATTCGTAGACCTTGTCAAAGTTAATAGTTCGACTGGAT
>Ga0100385_1001672_pt1 | contig 21917 bp, 24 predicted proteins | sample CryGeymeta201509_FD_81543 | JGI IMG/M metagenome (GOLD analysis project Ga0100385, IMG submission 81543) | Groundwater microbial communities from Crystal Geyser aquifers in Utah, USA - Crystal Geyser metaG 2015-09 | ecosystem: Environmental > Aquatic > Deep subsurface > Groundwater | place: USA... | reverse complement strand
GACGGCCATGTACAAGAGATATTCGCTAGAGATACCTACAAAGACATGGATTGATACTCAAAATGACATTGAATACCCAAGAAAAATAACTCATAAGAGTATGGCAGCACTTGAGCATGCCCATGGTTTTATCAATCCATTTCCACATCGTGCAGTTACTGACGTTCTTTCAATGCTAAAAATTGCTTCTCACTATGATTATGCAAGAATGGCAACAATCGCTTCAGGACCAAAGATTAAAATTGTCGCAAGTCTTAAGGCTCCAAACTGGAAAGATAAAAATCAAGTTGAGGACTTTAACAAAATTAAAAATAAAGTTGCACGAGCAAGATTTCAGTGGGACCCGGAAAATAAGCAATGGTTTAAAATAGTTCCTAAGCTACATATTGATGAAGGTATTTTAAACTTTGACTTTGATTGGTCAACTCGAGTCTAGTGCGATATTCAACACTAGCATTTCCTCTTTATCGCTTTATTCCTGGCCGCTTTCCACATCCATTAAAAGAAGGTGGCCATATGGAATTCTCAGGCGAACCGCAATCCCCTCCTCTTGATGAGGGGAATTTTAAACAACATACAAATTATCTCTTTAGTATCGACTTACTTAACGAAGGTTACTACTGGGAGGCACACGCTTACCTCGAATCAATTTGGAATGCTAATGAACGCAAAGGGAGTATTGCAAAACTTTGTCAGGCATTAATAAAAGTTGGAGCGGCAGGTATAAAATTCGAACTGGGGAGTCTTCCTCCAACGATAGGTCATTTGCAAAGGGCGATTGAAATATTAACCCCTTTACCTGAAACAATTATTTGCGGTATTGATCGAGAAGATTTAATCCTCGTGATTTCTCATATGCTCAGCGAACTTTCTAAACCCTTCCCAAAGCTGATTATCGAGTTGCGCCTCAAGATTTAATTCCGATAAACTTAACCTCATACAAAGAAGCCACTGGTCTCTTTCCTTAGGGCCGATACGAAAAGGAAAATGCCTCTTTCTCATCATCGGATGTCCAAAGGCCTCGATATAGAGAGAGGGTCCGCCAAGCCATCCAGACAAGAACATAAATAACTTCTCTTTGGCATGATCGAGATTTTTTCCGTGAAGGTCACGGCAGTCTTTTGCCTGAGGATTAGTATCCATATGAAAGTAAAAACGTGAAACAAGATTTTTTAAAACTTTTTCACCACCGATCTGTGCATAGGGCATTAGAGGCTTAGAATCTTTTTTGAAAACTTCTTTTATTTTATTTAATAACTTCATTTATATCCTGAATTGAAAACAGACTAGTCTCTTTTTTATACTTTTTAATTGATAAAGAGACAACACTGAATCCCCCAAGAAATAAAATTTGAACCACTCGATCAAGAAATGCGATAACAATGGCCAATTCAGTATTTACATTAAAAAGAGCTAGAATAGTCACGAGACTAAATTCACGCAAACCGATATTTCCAGGCAAGAGAGAAATAAAGCCAGATGCCAGTACAAAGAAAGTAATAAGAGATATTTCATATAGAGAAATACTAATATTGAAGGCCTGCATATAGATCATAAACTTTGCCATATAGGTAAAGGCACTCAGTGAATAAAAAAGAGAAATCCTGATAAATGTCGAAAGATTTAGATCCTTCATTTTCTTTACCATAAGATAGAAAATGATTGAAAGTAATGCTACAAAACCTGCAATAACGAGTACAAAATAGTCTGTAATCAGTTGGTTCTCATGCCCTAAATGATTCCAAAACAACAGCAGTGAAACTAAGAAAAATAACACTACAAAGAGACTAATCAGGCTTAGAGAAAACATTTTGATAGTGAAGTCTTTATAACCAACACCAAAGTTCCTTTTCAAGACCGTTGCCTTATAAAGAACTCCAGACTTGAAGGGAAGAATTAAGTTTAGAAAATTTGAGAGGATATTAACATCGAGTAAAACGGTTGCCGTGATTTTATTTGCGAATAATAACCTCTGACCTAAGCTTAGAAAAATGTAGAAGAGAAAATAGTTTACAAGTAAACCTACATAAGTAAGAGTACTTACCTCTGCTATCTGGGCCTTATTTTGAAAAAGAAAGAAGCAGATAAAAGCAAAACCTATCATGAATAAGATATTTTGAATGGAGCCAACAAACTTATTTTTCAAGTAAAACTCCATCCTCAAAACGACTTGAAAATATAAATCGGTAGATCAAAGGAATGAGATAAAGATCGGAGATGGTACCAAAGAGTAAACCACTTCCCATCGCCAAGACCATTGGTGAAACAAATGCGTCAGTTCCACCAAGTATTCCATAAACACTTGGAATTAATCCAGCGATTGTTGTGATAGTTGTCAAAAAAATAGGAACAAATCTCTTACTTGCCTCTGCTGTAATATCATCGTGAGACAAACTCCCATCCTTTCTCTTAAGCTCAGTCATTACCTCAATCATCAAGAGAGCATCATTAATAACGACCCCAGTAAAGCCGACGAGTCCGAGAAGTGCCATCATCGAGATTGGCATCCCATGCGCATAGAAAGTAAAAACGACACCGATCATTCCGATTGGTATCGAAGATGATATAATGAACGGAACCCACAGTGATGAAAATTGAATAACCAAAAAAAAGTAAATCAGTAAGATAGCTAAAAAGAAAATTAAAATGACTTCATAATTTGCATTCTTAGAATCAATTTTCTTACCAGTAAATTTTATATCGACATCATAACTTACCTTCTGAGTTACCTTCTTTAAATACTCAAGATCAATCCCTGATGAGGCCTTAGCTATAAATATTGTATTTGAAACATCCCCACCCAAATGATAGACACTACCAAGAGCACGTTGACTACGAATGTTGACGACTTTAGAGATGTCAATATTTCGGCCATCAGCATTTAAGACTTTGACTCCTGCCAAAGGATTTTCAAGCGCATGAGCATCTCTTTTGGCCATGACACGATAATAAGTTCTTTCCAGACCCTGATTAAAAAAGCCAACAATCTCGCCACCGTATACAACGACAAGTGAATTTGTGACATCGACAAGATTTACCTTGAGCCTTGATAGTTCAGAGTAATTTGGCTCAAGAATGAATGAATTTTCTAAGAACTCCACATCATCAGTGATACTTATTCCTTTTTCAATTAGGACTTTCTTTACATCTTCCAAAGCAGAAATTCTCTGATCAAGATTCTTAGAAATAAAGCTTATTTCAAAATCATTTTTTTCGGGAGGTGCACCGGAGTCAATCTTTGTTCCAAAAGTCTTTAATTCACTAATTTTACTGAGTGCAACGAGAAGATCTTTCTCGATATCTAATGCCGTTCTCTTTCTTTGCGTAAAATGTGACAACTCAATCTTTGTATAAAAGCATTGTTCACAGTGATACTGACCTTCAAAATTTCGACCGACACGCGAGCGATAAGTTGTAATTTCAGCTCCAGCAAATGGCGCGATAACTTCTTCAACTTTTTCAACAACAGAATTCGTATAATTTAAAGTTTTACCTCGCTGAACATCACCATAGAGATAAATTCTTTGAGATTGATTCTCTGGAAACATGACAACTTTAAATGTTTTAAAGCACAGAGAAAATCCTAATACAACGAAGGCCAAAGTAAGTAGAGCACAAACTTTATAATTTTGTAGTACATACGAAAGGGAACTCTGATAAAATCCTTGCAACTTGTGAAGCAGTAACTTTCCAAACTGATTTTGCGTTTTTTCTTTTCCAACTCCTCTTAAATGAACAGGAAGAAACAACATTGATTCGACAAAACTACCAACCAAGGTAATTATAACAACCGTTGGTATTTCCTTAACAAACTGCCCGATCATCCCAGGCATGTAGTAAATTGGAATGAATGCAATAATAGTTGTGCAGATGGTACTAAAGATTGGTCTTGCAACTTTAACAACGGCTTCAACAAGTGTTTCATCGCTTATGACCTGTCGTTCATAGATACTCTCAGAAACGATGATTGCATCATCTACAATCATACCGAGAACTATAATAATCCCACATAGACTTATCGAATTTAAGGTTATCCCAAAAACAGGCATTAGAATCCATAAAAAGGCTAAGCTAAAAGGAATACCCATAGCAACCCAAAATGCCATTCTAGCATTAAAGAAAACAAAGAGAACAACAAGAACAAGAACTAGCCCTAACAAGATATTGCCGTAAACCATATTTAATCGGGACTTTGTTTCCAAGGATAAGTCATGAGTTGTCACAAAATTAATGCTCTTATTACCTAGACTCTCACGAAACTCATTAACGACGTTTTTAACTTTATCAACAGTACTTAGAATATCTCCGGATTCACTCTTATATAGCCAAAGCCCGATTCCTTCCTTCCCATTATATCTCGTGATAATATTCTTTTCACTATAACCCGCTTCAATAGTAGAGATATCTTTTAACTGGACACTTTTTCCTGAATCGTTTGAGCGAACAATCAACTCCCCCAATTTCTTTGGTGTATCGAAGCGTGAAATAGTAAGAATTTGTTTCTCGTCAATAAAAGACTCAACTTTCGTTCCAAATGATCTAATATTATTACTTTTTAATACCTGAATAACTTCAGCAAAAGAAAGATTAAGACGATTTAATCTTTCTAAATCAAGCTTAACAATTAATTCTTTGTCCCTCTCTCCACTTATATCAACAGCAACAATATCCTTTATATCGAGAAGCTTTCTTTCAAGCTTCTTCGCAAGTTCTATGACCTGATCTTCAGTCTTTCCTTCCCAAATAATTGCAACGTCATAAATTGGAAAATTTTCAACTTTTAATTCTGTGATACTAGGTCTTCCCTTTACTCGAGAAGGGAGATTTGTCACATTATCGACAGCACGTTGAATATTATCTTTTACTGTTTCAATCTTAGAATAATCAGGATCAAGTACAATAGTTATTGAAGATTGCCCCTCAAGAGATCTCGATGAATGGTACTTAATACCAGAGACTCGCTTTAACTCCCTCTCGAGTAGAGATGTCACATTATTTTCGACATCCTGTGGTGAAGCACCAGGATAAAATGTTTGGATAGTAACTTTATGTAAGTCAACTTGAGGATAGCTCGTTCTTTGAACTTTTAAAACGCCAAGTAAAGAGGCACAAAAAATGAAGATAAATACAAACTTTGTAACAAGTGGTCTATCTAATAAGTATTGTAAAACACTTCTCATTTTAGTCTAACCTTGTTTGAGAAGAGATAAGATCAGCAAGTATAAGGGAGTCCTCTCGAATACCTCTTAGGAATCGACTTTTAAAGTTTCTTTGACTCTCAAGACCTAAGTAGAAAACACCTTTATTTTCAGTGGATTGGAACCCTTCTATTTTTTCTTCATTGAAGAATTTATTAGCGACTGGGCGAAAGCCTGTACAATAAATAATTAGATCGAAATCTCTACAAACACCATCCTCAAAATAGACACTTCGCCCTTCTATTCTATCGATATTTGAGTATTGATTGTTGTTAATATATTTCTTTGCGCCATATCCCATCGGAACAGAAATTGGACGCCCACTAAATTTCATATATAAGTAATCAAATACACTTAGAAATCGTAGTGTAAAATTTTGAATTAGAGGATGGGCCCCAAACTTCAATTTACCTCTAGCGGAGATTGAAACATTCTTACTCTTATCTTTAGCTATCTCTTCAATAATTTGCCCAGCCGATAGTCCCTTACCAACAACCAAAATATCATTATATTTTTTTAATGATTCACTATTTTTATAATCGCTGAAGTGGATTTCTTCGATCTCACAATGGTCTTTTGTAAAATCTGGCGTATAAGGATTAAAGTAATAACCTGTTGCCAGCACAACCTTCTTTGAGAAATAAGTCCCAGTCGATGAAACGACAGAGTAAACGTCATTAGTATTTTCAATTTTTATAACTTTTGAATTCTCTTTGATATTTAATTTCTTAGCAACGGACTCAAGGTAAGAAACCATCTCACTCGCTGAAGTGATACTATTTAACTTGTAATATTTGTCATCTGCTTTTCTAAGAAAGTTAGATTTCCAATAAGTAATTGTCCCTAAATGATCAGGCATATTTGCCCACGAATTACCAATTTGGCCTTGTTCTAGAACGATGATATTCAACGATTTTTCAAGTAGTGCATTGCCAAGGCATAGACCACTAGGACCTCCACCAACTATAATCACGTCAAAAGGCACCATTATATATACCTTTGTATAATTGCTAAGATAGATTCAAAAGGGTTACTTAAGTATGCTTTATAGTATAACTTTATATCCTTTCTCCAAATCCCTAGGGATAACTTCTCAAGAACTCTACTTAATAAAAGTAAACGAGCGAATCTCTTTTCAATCTTTTCAAAATGATCATATATTTTCGCCATTTCAATATTTTCAGTGCGAAAGACTTCAACGGGTAGTACTTCATTACCAATTTGTACATTCCCTATAAGGGCGGCATCGAGGCACTCTTTGAGTTTCAATATCAGGTGACCATCCCTAGTACAAAATTTAATTCCAAGTGAGGTAAAAAGAGTAATCAATACATAGTTAATACAGCTCGAGTGTCTGACTCCCTGATTCGATTCTATATAAGTCTCGAGATTAATAATTTGATCACGAGTGAGATTTTTTAGTCTTATATAAACAACTGCAGGTGGTGTTCGAGGAGTAAATAATTTAGAAAAAGTTTTCATAAAAATGAGATGCCCGTGCATTTCATACTTTCCCGCCAAAAGATACATATGACCATTCTTACGAGAGAATGCAATAAGTACTTCGCTTCTGAGACTAAAGTCTTTAGGAAGTAGCCATCTGCCATAAGCGACAGCATTAGTATTAATATCTAAAAGAAGCGGCTCTCTCATTTATTAAATTTCTCCCATAATTTTCTCATACATTCTCTCCTTCAAACTAATGAGATTCGAAGGGTCATAAAGAAATCCCTTATCCACTTTTCTCTTATCTGTGAAATACATACCTCCGCGATCTCCGCGAAGCCTAATTCTAAAATATGTAAATTTCGACCACAATTTCTCAGGAAATAAATAGTGACTTCTGCCAAGTTCTCCATAATTTCTTTTTTGAAGATAAACACCTTTCACAAAGGGAGCTCTTAGCACAGAGAAATGATTTTCAGTGCGACGTAATTGTTTCGTAGGCTTTATCCACCAACCAGCAATAAGATTGAAGGCCGGCCACGGAGCAGGTGTTCCCCAGTGTAATCTCTTTTTATTACCATTTGGATTGCCAAAGAAAGGAAACCTAGTTTTCATAAAACAAGAAAATATCGCAAATTCTTCTGGATCATAGTTTTTATCACGAAATATAATTGTCGGTTCCCTCTTTTCTTTCATAATCATATAAAGGAAATCTCGATAGAAGACAGGATCAGTGAAGTGTTCAAGAGCATCATTAAAATCATCAAAGATTAATGAGACTCCATTATAATGAACTGTTCCATGAATATAGTTAACAGCAGGCGGCATTCTATTTTTTCGACCATTTGGAAATAGCTCACTTGAACTTGAAGTCTCAACCATCTTTGAGAGGTAAGACATAAGTTTATGAACTATTTGCTCATCTGAATATTTAAACTCTTTCTTTCTCTTTGATTGATAAGCTATATTCTTATACCAAATTAAATTTCCATCTTCAGGGTCAATACCTGTCACAAAAGGATGATCTTCCTTTATAAGTCCTCCAGAAAGAGGTCTAAGCCACATGATATCAAATACATTAACAATTCCATACATATTATGAATATTGTGACCAATCCAGTTGAGCACTGCAAATAAACAGTACCTAATGTCTCGAAGTAAACTCATAAAATCTCCTGATTATGAATACTATATCTAAATAAATTGTCCTCGTTGTGCTCGCATGGAAAATTTATAGAGATGTAAAAATAATTTACAATTTATACTGATATAAACCTGAAATTTGTACTCTTTGCACTGACACAAATAGCATCATTGTGTCAGCTCATTTCTGGCACAGGCAATGCACTATCAATAACAAAATCACATAAGATCAAGGACTTCTATGTATAAATTTAGATTAATTTGTCTAATTATTTTACAAGCTTCATATTCTTGGGCACTTGAGTCCTATAATAATAAAGAAATTAGTGAGGCCAAGGCCGCTCAGTGCCTACCAAAGAACGAAAACGTCCAAGATTACTTAACCAAGAAATACAAGAGAACTTATGAGCCTTTAAAGTGGAAAGGCATCGACATCCCAGCTCCAAGGACAGGACTTGTAAAACTTCTTAATGCCCTCTTCTATTCAGATATTGGCAATCAGTCCCATTACATGAAATTTGACGTTATCAAGAACTATCCAGGAATTGAGAAGTGTAGTTATGAAATATGTATTGCAGACAAAATCTTCGGGGAAGGAAATGGAGCTTATTACCTCTACTTCTTAGATAAGTTTAATTTTAATCTTTCTCCATATGCCACGAAAATCCATGGAAATAGTGACCTCTATAAAGATAGAAATTTCTTTGATCACTCTGAATTAGAAGTTATTAGAAGCGCACTTCATATGCTTCCCAAATCAGTTTTTAAGCATTATAAGTTTGGTACTCATTTTAAAAAGATTGCTCATTACGATGAAAATACAATTGCAGACAGTGCACTACGCTTCTATCAACTCTTTAGTGATATTCCAAAGAACGAACAAATTTCTGCGATACTTCATGAAGTGGCACATAATATTTCTGATATTACAGCTCTTGAAGAACTTGACTATGGGAATGAATGGATACAGTTATCAACTTGGACTAGTTATGGAGATAGTTTAGATCCAAGAGATCTAAAGATCTACAACGATTCAAAAAATTTTGTTAGTAATTATGCACTATCATCTCCGGCCGAGGATTTCGCAGAATCATTTACTGCATATATTGTTAATCCTTTCTTTTTACAAAAAAAGGCCCCGGCCAAATATAAATTCCTAAAAGATAGAGTGTTTAAATCAATCGAGTACAAAACGAAGAACTGTATGACGAGAAAATCAGTCACTCTCTCTAATATCTTAAAAGGTACTGATATCACTCGCATCGCAAAGTCATGTCTTGAAAGCTTTGTAGAAAGTATCCCTACATCTGACAAGACTCTCGTAAACAAATGTATTATTTTAAACTCTGGCCCAGAGGGCAATATTCCACTCGATTTCGATATCGTGGCCGATATGAGCTCAGCAAAAGAGGTACAAGAATACCGTGAAATTTTAAGAGAAATCATTGATCTATTTAATCAAAGAATATTTAAAACTCCATCATACTGCCAAGAACACCCGGCCCTCGCTTTTCAGTATGATGATAGTGAATTATTTGCTGATGGCAGCAATTACACACTACACTCTCAGTCAAAAAATATTTGCCGTTGGACAATGACAGCAAATAAAATAAAAAAATCTGAGATGACTGATGAGAACTTGCGCAAAGAACTTGGTCGAATTTTAGAGCAAAGAATATTTAATTAACCTAGACGAAAAAAATAAATAATATTAGAATGAGTTTCATTAAATCAAAAACAAGGATTGTTAATGAAACTCTCACTATTATATATCTCGATATTACTTATCTCTTCTAATTCTCAAGGCGCTCTCCAAGCGAAGAAGGAATTGCTATTTGAATGTCCCCATAAGAAAGCGAACTCTCCTGTAGATCGCCTTTTTATTTATAAGACAACCCTTGGGTCAAGAGTGAGTTATGAAGTTGAAGTTCAGGCCTATATTAATGGTCACGATAAGAGTTTCAAGAAAAAAGTTAATCTCGTTTCAAAGTATGATGGAAAAATTATTGAATTTACGACGGGAAATTTTAGAGTCAAGATTGATAAAGTTAGAGAAACTGAAGGCAAGTACTGGGCATTTGCTCGTGTTCCTCAGTATGACATTCATTCTTTTGACTGGAGCTGTAAACCACAATAAAAAAAGGGACCCATTTCTGAGTCCCTTCTCCATTCACACACTTGAATTATCTTAAAATTAGTTTCTCTCACCTCTAAGCATTCTAAATGCATCAACTCGACCGTCGATTGCATAAGTAGAAAGTGATGAGTTTCTAACTGTAGATTCCATTAATCTTGTCTTGGCATCAGAGAAGTTGATTCCCTCTTCTTGAGAAAGTAATAGTCCTAAAACTCCAGAAACCATTGGCGTTGCCATTGAAGTTCCTGACATTTTTTGATATCCGCCATTTTTAACTGTTGAAAGAATATTTACACCTGGAGCGAAAACATGAACCGACTCTCTTCCGTAGTTTGAAAAGTTTGCCTTATTACCTTTCCCATCCATTGCACCAACAGTGATGACGTTTTCAACTTTATAGCTTGCTGGGTAACTTGGCTTTGAATCATTATTATTAGATTCATTTCCAGCTGCAGCAACAAAGAGAATTCCAGCATCTCTAGCAGCTTCGATTGCTTCTTTCAGAGCTTCAGATCTTTCTCCTCCACCCCAAGAGTTAGACATAATATTTGCACCATTTTTGATTGCATATTCAATCGATTGGATTGCTCCAATAGTTTCTCCACTTCCACTATCTGAAAGAAACTTAATCCCCATAAGCTTAACTTTACTCATTACACCCATTACACCTTCTCCATTATGAGAAGCTCCAATAACACCTGCGCAGTGAGTTCCATGAGAATGTCCATCTAGAGGGTCTGCATCATTATTTGCAAAGTCATAACCATAGACGTCATCGATATATCCATTTCCATCGTCATCAACGCCTGCTTCACCATTTTTTTCAGCATCGTTTATCCAAAGATTTGCTTGAAGATCAGGGTGTCTGTAATCGATTCCAGTATCAATTACAGCGACAACAACTTCTTTATTACCTTTTTGAATTTCCCACGCTTTTTCAGCGTTAACATCTTCACCGGCCTTACCTGTTGAGAACCAACCACCACTATTTGTTCCTGTATTTTTAAGTCCCCACTGCTTTGTAAACATTGAATCTGTTGCAGTTACAACTTCACCAGAAACTTCATTATCTAAAGTCACAATCCAGTTCTTTTCAACATACTCAACATTTGAGTCACTCTTAAGGATCTCAACTGATTCTTGCTCTAAACCTTCAGCGGGTTGAACAACAGCAAAAGAACCAAAACTAGTATTAAGAGTTCTAACTGAACTCATTGACTTTGGAAGGGAGAAACTCTCTGCATTATTTTTTAATTTAACAATATAACCATTAAAGTTTTGAGCTAAAACAGGTGTAGCAAATACCAGAGCGGCAGCAACAAAAATTCTTTTCATAATCATCATCCTTGATTGATATATTTTTAATAGATTTAAGAATTACGTAATTGCCCGACATCGTAAATATAAAAAAGCAGGTGTAAGAAGTTTAAACATTAACCGAGTAATACTGACCAGTATTTTATTCTTTAATTTTGGTAATTAGAAACTTACACTACCTCCATGGAAAATACTGAAAAACCGAAGAAAGAAAGTGGATTTTTAAATCTGATTATTAACGTTGTAATACCTAGTGTAATACTCACAAAATTTAGTTCTGATAAGCATCTCGGTCAAGTTTACTCACTCGTACTGGCACTCTCATTTCCGATTGTCTACGGTGCTTATGACTTTATTACAAAGAAGAAATTTAACTTTATATCAGCTCTTGGATTAGTAAGTGTTCTGTTAACAGGTGGAATTGGACTATTTAAACTTAACAAAACGTGGATGGTTGTCAAAGAAACATCAATTCCTCTTATTATTGGTATTGCTGTCTTAATATCGCAAAGAACAAAGTACCCTCTGGTTCGAACAATTTTGGCCCAAGTTTTTAATCTGGATAAAATTGATGATGAATTTAAAAAGTCTGGTCACGACAATCTCTTTGAGAAGAAAGTTTCGACGGCAGGAGTTTGGCTTAGTTTCACTTTCTTCCTTTCTGCAATTTTAAACTACATCCTGGCCGTTATTATATTAAAAGGTGAACCTGGCACTGTAGAGTTTAACGAAAGCCTTGGAAAAATGACTGCCCTAAGCTTTCCTGTAATATCAATACCGACTTTAATTTTTCTAGGATTTATCATTTACAGTTTAATTAATAGTATAAAAAAACACACATCATTAGAAATTGAAGAATTTCTAAATCAATAATACGGAGAAGTAATGCTCTATAAAAAACTTGGAACAACTGATATCGACGTTTCTGTAATCTGTCTTGGGACAATGACTTGGGGTGAACAAAATACTCAATCTCAGGCCCATGAGCAATTAGATTATGCAATATCTCATGGCGTAAACTTTATTGATACTGCAGAAATGTACCCTGTACCACCGATGTCTGAAACTTATACTGCAACAGAAACCATTATTGGAAACTGGCAAGGGCTTCATAAGAATCGAGACAAGATTATTCTTGCAAGTAAAATAGCTGGTCCTTCGGCAGCAATGTCTTACATAAGAGATGGTCATCATCGCCTTGATGAAAAAAACATTATCGCTGCTTGTGATGACAGTCTTAAACGTTTACAAACTGACTATATCGACCTTTACCAGCTACATTGGCCAAATAGAACAACCAATTTCTTTGGGCAAAGAGGTTTCAATTTTGATTCAAATGAAGATTTCATTGATCTTGAAGAATCTTTAAGTGCCCTTGATAAACTAATAAAGGCCGGAAAAATTAGGCATTATGGGATTTCAAATGAAACCCCGTGGGGCCTAATGAAATACCTCGAACTTCACAATCATCGAAACCTTCCCCGAGTGATGAGTGTCCAAAATCCTTACAACCTACTTAACAGAACCTATGAGACAGCGATGTCTGAAATATCAATTAGAGAACAAGTTGGTTTACTCGCTTATTCTCCCCTTGCTTTTGGTGTACTTTCAGGAAAATACCTTGGTGGCCTAAAGCCAGAGGGCGCACGACTTACAAAATGGGATCGTTTCTCAAGGTATAGTAGCGAAAGTGCAAATAATGCGACGGAGTTATATGTAAAACTTGCAAAATCTCACGGACTTGACCCTGCGCAAATGGCACTATCTTATGTCAATAGTAGAGATTTTTTAACTTCCAATATTATTGGTGCTACAACAATGGAGCAGTTAAAAATAAATATCGATTCGATAAATATTGAACTTTCTCCAGAGGTTGTCTCGGAGATTGAGAATATTCACTCAATGATTCCAAATCCATGCCCATAAATAGGGCATGGCATATTTTTCCTATCTCCAAAATTATCAATACTTACAATAATTCGGTAAAATATAAGATGAGTAAATACTCTCCAATACGAAGGATTTTGTATGATGAATAAAATTTTTAAAAAGAATGAGAATGAAAAAGCTGTAAATCCCCTAGCTAAAATCTTCTACGATCTTGAAAATAGCGAAGGTTCACCATTTAACCTTGCTTTATCATCTTACGACTCAATCAAGCAGGATGCAGGAAGTTCACATGACTTCTTTCATTTTCTTATTGAAGACTCAATGTTCACTTCTCTTTATGCAACATTTTACGAGCAACTTCTCATTGGTATTAATCAAAATCCATTATTTGCATTAAAACTAATTGAGAAATTTGGCGAACAAACTGATGAACGAGAAAGGATAATTGCCTCACAGGCCCAGGATCATTTTAACTTCATTGAAAACTTTGGAATGTGTGATGGATGCCCTAGCTGTGATAATCATACCGATGTAGCGAGTTTAATAACTCACTACCAAAAGGGTGATATCGACTTTTTTACAGAATTATATCTTGGGATGCAGACGATTCAATTCACAATGGAATCTTTAGTATATGATATCTTACCAAGTGATCCGACTTTAGCCTCTCATCTTACTCATAAGAATATTTTGAATTGGCGACAGGTAATATACAAATACGCTCAAGTTAAGATAAGTGAGCTCTAGCTCACTTTCTTATTTCATCTTACATCTGTTGTTGTTCTCGCATATAAGCCTTATCATTAATTATAAATTATTTAAACTTTAAGGAGTTTTATATGTTGAAAACATTAGTTTTATCATTTCTTGTTGCTTCCCAAGTATTTAGTGCTGGCCTCGAAAAAGGTGATGAATTTAAAGCTCATTATATTTCTGGGGATGTTTCTGTGACATGCTTTTCATCAGAAGGAACAAAGCACGCAAGCTTTAGATGTTCAGATTCATACTTATCACCAAGTGTTTTCTCTAAATTCAAAACTGACTATAGTGTTGATGCTGATAAAGTTACATTATCTTATGTTGATAGCAAGGGTAAGAGAAAAACTAAATCATCTTCTTTTAAAGGAGATACAAGTAAGTCAAATTTCAATCTATGGATTTGGACTCTAACGCAAAGACCTCTTCTTCAAGTTGGGGAAAATACAATTGATTATAAATTAACAAAGAAGAAATCTGAAGTAGATAGTGGGTCATTTACTGTCAATGTTATTCCACAAGAAGCTAGATATTGCTCTTATCAAAGATATACTTCAAGCTTTGCTTCTGACTGCGAAACTGGAAGTAATATTTGCGACAAGTACTTTAGAGACCAAAACGACTGTATATAATCAAAGCACCGCAAGGTGCTTTTTTTTTAATTAGAAAATGATTTTATTATATACAGACAATTATTCTTAGCTTCAATTTTTTCTTCAACACCTTCGATTACTTCTTCAACAGGAGCTGGCTTTCGCAATAGCTTTCTAAAGAAACGTTTAAAAAAACTTTCCTTAATTTCTTTTTCTACAACGATGGGCGAAGATTCAGGGACAAGATTAGATTTAAAGAAATTTGCAAAGTCTTTCGACCTATCTTTTACTTTTTCAATCACATCAAGAGCCTTGTCTCCGTAGGAATCAGTAAGCTTTACTTTGATTGACTCTTTAAACATATCTTGAATTGAATCAATATCCATTTTGCCATGTACGGTTTCATCATAGTACGCAACCATTTCATCTGGAAAAGTTAGTAGAGTTTTAAGATATTCCATCTCGCTACCGTAAGTACTCATTTGATTGAATATCAACTGCTCAGGGTCAACAAGGAATGCTCCCAATGAGCTCTCTCCTGCAGCGTGTGCAGTTTCAAAGTTTGATGTGAAAGATAGAAATGGACTTCCTACGGGATCAATCGAATGATTTTTCATCCATGTTGTTATTCGAGCTCCACTCACCTTGTCAGATTCACCACCAGGATTTTGAGAGAAGTTTTTCCCATAGATCGCCTGTAGTGATCTTAATCTCCTATTCCAAGAACCTTGATTCTTAGTCATCATTGTTGACATTGCGACAAGCTCAGAATTTTTAATAGCTTCTTCCTTACTTAGTGCAACACCATTTTTTATCATTGGATAAAGTGGATCTCCATCAGTCCCACGGTACATGATAACTCTATCTTTAAGAGGAAGCGGATTTTTCATTTTAAAAAGAACTTGATCCCAGAAACGGTTTTCCATTGGAGTCATTTGCTCCCTTGGAATATATTTCTCAATCAGGTTCGCAGCTCCCTCTCTATCGCCTTTTTGAATAAGTGTTCTGAGCTGACCATCTTCATTTGCTTTATCTAAAACAGCAAGAGATGACTTTCTTTGAGCTTCTAGTATCTTTCTATTTTTAATCTCACTCTTGTATTCTTTATTAAGCGACTCGATCTCTGTCCCAACTCGTGTCATATAGTTTTGAAGAAGATCACCATCCATTTCTTCCGAAACCATATTTAAACTTTCTAAATACAACTCCTTCACAACTTTCTTTGCATTGATATCACCAAGCTTAGCATTCAAGCTAAGTTCAAAGAAACTTAGAATATTTGGCATTTGCTTTGAATCATTAATAAGCTCGAGAAAGTTACTGACGCTTTCAAGAGAGAGATTTGAAAGATTTTTTTCAACTTTTGAATCATAGTAAATCTTAACGCGATGAAAATTATCAGCATCAACTGTGGCATCAACTGCCAAAACTTTATCAGCCGCAATTAAACCTTTATCAGTGGTATCAACAAGCTCAACTCTTACATGCTGAAGGTTATATCCGTTAAAATTTCCGCTACTATATTTAAAATTATAATTATCAACTAGTTTTTGAAGCTGTCTAAAATTATCTTCTCCACCAAGCTCTCCATTAAAATCATCAAAGACAGCAATGGATTCTATTGAAGATAAGTCTCTATAATTTAAATTTGTTGAACAACTTAAGAATGAAAAAAGAAAAAGAAATGAAATTAATTTTAGCATGATAAATCCTTTTAAATCTATCATGCTAATCGGTTATTTTGAAATAATCTTAAAACCTATATAGCGCTGATGCCCATGTAAATCCTGAACCAAAAGCTGCTGAAGCCACAAGCATTCCAGGCCTTAATTTTCCTGCTTTTACTGCATCATGCATTCCTAGTGGGATAGTTGCTGCTGTTGTATTTCCATATTTTTGAATCGTATTAAAAACTTTATCTTCAGGTATATTCATAACTTCAGCAATCTTAGAATTAATCCTTAAGTTCGCTTGGTGAAATAAGAACAAATCAATATCTTCAATTGTCACACCCTGCTCTTTACATAACTGACCAAGAGACTCCGTCATTCTTTTAACAGCATGGACGAAGACTGTCTTACCGTTCATTTGTGGATAATGAAGTTTTTCATCAAGCATTTTCTGACTCATACGATTCATCTCATTGAACCCCGTTCCTGGAGCTGGTAGCCAAAGTTCTTTGGCATAGCTACCGTCACTGTGAAGATGAGCATTGATAAAATGTGAATCTTTAGATGGATTGGTTACCGTACATTGACTCATGACAACTGCTCCGGCCCCATCACCAAATAAAACACCAACATTTCTTCCCTCAGGTGTTCGATCAAGACCTTTTGAGTGAACCTCCGCTCCAACAACAAGAATATTCTTGTGTGAGCCACTTTGTATGAATTTGTCAGCGATACTCATTGCATAGATAAAGCCTGTGCATTGTTGTCTTATATCTATCGCAGGAATCTCTGGCATTTCAAGTTTGGCCTGTAGAAAGCATCCATTGCCAGGGAAATCATGATCAGGTGATAGAGTTGCAAAAATGATCATATCAATATCAGATTTTTGAAGACCAGAATTTTTAATGGCTTCCAGACTGGCTTCTACAGCAAGGTCTGATGTTGAAGTGTCAGCATCAACCCAGCGTCTTTCAACGATTCCTGTTCTTTGCTGAATCCACTCATCAGTAGTATCCATCATCTTTTCCAGATCATGATTGGTAAAAATATTTTTTGGAACAAAAGAACCAACACCGAGAATCTTACTTGAAAAACTCATAACATCACCTTAGATAAATTATATATATATTATTATATCACCAATAAAAGATTTTAATTAAATGAAGAAAAATATTTATCAGTTTAAAATAATTCTGACAAATTTAGACGACTTAAATATCTAATTTTTTTAACTTTTTTTATTGGCCTTATTATATTTTCTTGTTAGACTTATAGTATTCCAAGGAAGGAATTAAAAATGTCTAAGCTTAGACACCTTTGTGTGTACTTTACATTAATAATTGCAAGCAGCGCTTTTGGTGATTTATCGAAAGGTAATTACTACTCAAAAGATCTTGTTGAAAAACTTGAACAGTATTCTCAAGAAGGCACGCTTAAATCTCATCTCTTTGAAGTTATCTCAGAGGGTCAAGAAGTTAACTTCGACTATAAGAGAGCAAGGCAATATCTCTTTGGTCAAATCGACATCAAGCAAAATTCAGATGGTTCCTATTATTTTGAAGATCGTTATTGTGATATGAGATATGGTCAAGAGAGTGGCGTAGGCCCAGATCAAATTCCAAACTCGAATGTTTTAAACTGTGAACACACTTGGCCTCAAAGTAAATTCAATCCTAACCTATCAAAGAATACACAAAAAAATGACCTCCACCATCTCTTTGGAGTTTGGTCAAACGCAAACTCTTCTCGTAGTAATTTAATCTTTGCTGAAGTTGATGGAAAAGTTGTTTCTCAAAAATGTATTACTTCACGAAGAGGATATGCAAAAAATTCATCTCAACAAATCAAAGCTTTTGAACCTCCTCTAAATCATCGAGGCAATGTCGCAAGGGCCTTATTTTATTTTTCTACCAGATATCAATTACCAATATCTAACGAGGAAGAATACTATCTTCGTAAGTGGGACAAAGAAGACCCTGTTGATCAGGAAGAACTTTCAAGAAATGAAAAGGTATTTAGTATTCAAAAGAATAGAAATCCTTACATAGATGACCCAGATCTCGTAGACTTGGTTAAAGACTTTTAAAATGATGAAAATTTTATTTCCAATATCTCTGCTCCTGCTAGCTTCTTGTGCAGGTATTCAACCAATTAGTAATGCTCCCAAACAACAGTATCGCCCTCGAACGCAAAAAGAACTGCTCCTCGAAAAGTACCGTCTGATGCGTGCAAAGAATTGGGACAATCTTCAAGAACAGCAAGATAGACCTACCTATCGCAAAATAACGATTGTCCCCAAGCACGAACAAAGAGCTGAGCCCAAAATAATTAAAGTAGATGAAAAAGAGCAAGAAATAGAGATCGGACAAAATCTATCTTATTTTTGTATGGATAAAAGAAAAGAATCACGCTTTCAGCAAGAGAATGCATGTGCAGAGTTTACTGAGAATATATACAGTGTGTGTCTTGATGAATATGAAATAGGAGATGCGAGACTTACAAGGTGTGTAAAGTCTCGCTTAAGATAACTAGTTCTTAACTACAGAAGATTTATCTTCAGTCTCAACATTATCTAATACAATTTCAGAAGACTCATTATTCTTTGATTCATCCAAAGTCTTTGGCGTATCTTTATGCGGGAAAAATACCTTATTTAAAGAAAATCTTTCCATTTCTTGGTCCTCTAGCTTAAATCTTTCACGTAAGCTCATGCAACCTCCTATGGCATTTGGGATTTCTATTTACGAAGTAAACAAAATTCATTACCACAGTCTACAGGAAAAATCTCAAAGGTCAAGTTTCGTGCACTTTGTTTAAGAACTGTCGAGCTTTGAAAGCTTTTACAATATAATTTATATGATAGAATAATTGTATGAAAAGAATAAATATTCGAACAAAAGTTCATGGATCACCAAGAGAAATTTTAAAGAAGTTTAAAAAAGAACTTCTCATAAAATTAACTCCGCCATTTGTGAAAATTGAAATTACTCAATTTGATGGGTGTGAAAAAGGTGGTGAAGTTCATATCGTTTCATCAGTTTTAGGAAATTATCAATCCTGGGTAAACATCATCGTCGATTCGTTTGACTCTGATGAAGAATGTTACTTTGTTGATCAAGCTCGTGAAATGCCCTTCCCTTTTACCTATTGGAATCATACCCATAAAATAAGACGAGTAAGTGATGAGAAGTCTTATATCCAAGATCACATTGTCTACAAATGTAGTCATCCAGTTCTCGAACTAGCAGTCTACCCAGTAGTCTACTTCCTCATGTATTACCGCAAGCCGATATACCTTGATACATTTAATGAAAAACAACTCTAGTAAAAGAATTGTATGCGATCGTTGTAAAAGACCTATTGCAAATTGCTATTGTGATTGCTTAGAAACTATCGAGACTCAAGGTAAAATATTAATTATTAGACACGTAAAAGAAAGAGAACACCCTTTTAACACGGCATTAATGGCAAGGCTTCAAATCAAGAATCTTGTTCTTCTTGATAGCGACAACCCTAACTTCAAAGAGATTTTACTAAAGTTCATTGAAGATAATAATCCTATTTTAATTTTTAAAAACACAAAATCGAAGAATATCACAGATCAAAAATTCAACTCGCAACAAAGTTTTATTCTCCTTGATGGGACTTGGGATAAAGCGCGAAGTTTACTTCTTGGTAATAGTGAGGTTCTTGAGAAGTTAGAGACATTCCACTTTGATGTAGGCTCAACGCCACAGACAATCTATCACTCTGTCAGGAAAGCTTGCTCAGATGAGGCCTTATCCACTCTAGAGGCACTTGTGTATACTTTAGAATATCTTAACGAGAAGAACTATCAAAAGCTCTTAAGACCTTTAGAACGGATTATTGAAGACCAAAAAAAATGGGCCAAGAAAGGCCCATAGAATTACTTTGCTTTTGCGTAAGATTTACACCATCCACAGTGTGAAACGTACTTATTTGCAAGCATCGGACATGGAGCATATCCACCTTCTTCTTTTGCTTTCTTATAAAATTTACAGTTTGCACAAGTTGATCCCTCTTTAAACTTTGCATGTGACTTTGCATCAGCAGCATTTAAAACGTAATCAAGTCTTTCTTTATTTTTTGCAACTTTTTTGCCCGCGGGAGCAGTTCCTGCTTCACATGCGTTTGCTAAAACAGATTTTGCTCCAACAAAAGAAGCTAATCCCAAAACTCCAGACATAAAAAACTTTCTTCTATCCATATATATCTCCTAATTCTAGTATGTATGAAATTACATTATCACAATGATATATTCACGTACATTGACATAAGTCATATTTTGGTAAAATTTTCCAGTAATTTCAGTAACTTTTGTTTGATCAGTCAAACTTTAGAGCATGATAATATAGAGATATGAAGCTACTTACAACACCAAGAATATCCAATCCTGACAAGTGTCCTTATATTGAAGGAAATCTTGAGCAACATCAATTCTTCTTTGCTTCAGAGATACTTGCTGATGAAATGGATTTCCTACTTTCACAAGGATGGAGAAAATTTGGGCAATTTCAGTTTCGTCCAAAATGCCATGATTGCCAAAAATGCTTACCGATACGATTAGTTGTTAGTAAGTATCTTCCATCAAAATCTCAAAAGAAAATATTAAATAAGAATAGTGATATTCAGGTCTACTACTCTCCGCTAATTTACAGGAAAGAACATTTCGCACTCTATATGAAGCACTCAAAAGCGAGGTTTACAAATAAGCACGTTGATAATGAAGAAGATTATCGTCAAACTTTCTACCAATATACTGGCACTCAGTTAGTTAGTGAATTCTATCTTGATGGGAAGTTGATTGCTTTTGGAATACTCGAAAAGGGTCTTAATTCATTAAGTAGTGTATACTTCGTTTTTGACCCCGAAATTGAAAAAAGAAATCTTGGAACATTTGGAGCATTAAAAGAAATTGAATATGCTAAAGACAATGACCTCTCTCATTACTACCTAGGCTACTGGATTGAAGAAAATAAATCGATGGCCTATAAATCACAATTTAAACCTAATGAAGTCTATGATTGGGAAAACACCCAGTGGAAAACGAATTTTACTTTATCGTCCTAAAAGTTAGATTAATACGTTCATCGACTTTTTTTGATGTCTTTGAGATTTGATGTTTCCAGCAATGTTGCAAGCGTCCTTTCATGATAATTAACGAACGATCTTCCACATTAAGTTCGACCTTGGCAATTCCCTTATTCGACTTATGCTTAAAAATGAACTTGCGAGTCTCACCAAAACTAGCAGATGCTATTATTGGGTTCTTTCCCAACTCTTTTTCATCATCACTATGCCAGGCCGCATAGTCTCGTCCATCACGATACAAATTACAAAGACAAGAATTAAATTCGTATCCAAGCTGTGTGCTAATTCTTTCTCGGATGGTATTTAAAGTTTGATTAAACTGATTGCTAACAAGCTTGATGCCCGAATAACTATATTCTGTATTCTCTTCACCGTACCATGCTTGAAGTCTAGGGATATCGTGTGTTTTGCCATAAATCGTAATTTGATCTTGTCGCCAGTTGATGTCATCTCTAAGCTCAGAGAAAAAGTTCTCATCGAAGAAGTTAGGATAGTAAATAACCTCTCCATCTTCTTCGATAATATTTAATGATTGTGACTCTCCAAAAAGTCCAAATTGCATAGCCTTCCTAATTAATGAATAACTTGAGAGAGAAACTCTTTTGCTCTTTCATGCTTTGGATTGGAGAAAAATTCGTGTGGAGTATTCTCCTCT
>Ga0100385_1001669_pt1 | contig 21927 bp, 30 predicted proteins | sample CryGeymeta201509_FD_81543 | JGI IMG/M metagenome (GOLD analysis project Ga0100385, IMG submission 81543) | Groundwater microbial communities from Crystal Geyser aquifers in Utah, USA - Crystal Geyser metaG 2015-09 | ecosystem: Environmental > Aquatic > Deep subsurface > Groundwater | place: USA... | reverse complement strand
CTTCAGGTCGGCACAATCTCTCCTCAGTTCATTAAAGCAGTTGCTAAAAGTCAAAAGTGATTTGGATGTCTTCTTTTATTTGCTGACTGTTTTTTCAAAAAAGTCAAGGAAACGAGTCATCAACTTTTCAATCAAAAACACTCGCAAGCTGACAACTTCACTCATTAGGTTCATGTCAATAGGCATAGCGATTGGGACAAATTGCTTGTCCGTATTAGTCTCAGCTTCATTCGTGTCAGGATATTTTTCAAAGAGCTAGATTTTTTCTTGCTGCTTATTTGCTTCAAGAGCTTCTTCGAGATCTTTGACTCTCTGAGACTATACTTATATTCGAGCCATCAATCTTTTCCGATCTTCTTCAAGAGTATTGTATCTGATGGTTTAGTCATTGAGCAACTGTTTGAAATGGTTCCTTTCGTTCTTGATGGTTTAGTACTGTGCCAAATCACTGAAATAATTATTCTGAGCCTCGAAATCTCTCTTCCTGAGCTATCTTTGAATACTCTATTGAATGATTGTATCGTTTTTTAGAAGCATTTGCCTGTAATCTTCCTGCAGCATGGATAACTCATGAGTCAGTCTCTTTGAATTTTCAGTTAAAATATCGATCTGATCAGTGAAAAGCTTCACCCTGTCCGCACATTAGCTCTATACTTCTTGCACTCTCTTTTTGATCTTAAGCTCACATTTTCGCTAAAACTATTCTTACATTTTCTTCAATTTTTCCTCATAGACAACTTTATTGTTCAGCATCTCGTTGGTTAGTGCCTCTTTGTCAGCTTAACCGGATCTCTTCAAGGCGATATAGTCATCAGCTGCTGACCTAAGATCTTTATGAAATATGTCAAGCTGTTCTTGCAGGCTGATGATTTCTGAGTTTTTCTCAGAGATTATCCTGAATGCTTATTGGAGCTAGTCATTGTGGGACCGAAATTACTCGTTGAGTCTTGTCCGATAGAAACATTTTTCAGTGGCAGTTTCGTTGATTTCATTCTGAGTAAGTCACAAAAGTACAACTAATTGATAGTTAAGATTGGCGAGGTAGTTCCTTTCCTCGAGATTGACCCACCTACATCACTTTTTCAATACGTGGAGGCTGTTTTGGCATGATTGGGGCAGAACTGTTTAGCGGACCCGCAATAAAAGGTATTCATGATTGTTATGTTATGTTCGATTCTAATAATTATAGAAAATAGGATGTACGATACCAATAAGAGTCGCAACATCAAAAAATAAACATACCTCGATTATTTCAAGTACTTTGCCTCAGGAGCCCTTGAAACCACGAGAAAGTTAGAGACAAAGTTTCAGGATGAGATCACTGACGATATTTTTAGCAACTCGCAGCATATGATGAAACTTATCAAAAAATTATTGAGCTCCTATGAAGTTCTGATCCTGGGTAAGTTGCTGTATAATGATAGAAATAAACGATAGCTGTGAATTCGTAGAGATTCCTGATTTTGGAGTCTGCATAGTCAAGATATACTTCCAGCTCATGTCGATAATCAAGTACCTTGTAAAGAATACCCTTCACAACAAACCCCCTCCTGAAAGGATATAAAGATAGAAAAGACATAATTAGCGTTATACGATGATGATTCCCAGCTCAAACGAGGGTTATGTTGATATAGGGGAACTCAAAGAAAGATAGAATATTCGATTGAGAGAAAATGCGAGCCACATATTCAAAGATTTGACTGCTCAGATGGGCAATTTAGAAAGATAAAATATGAATAGCATAGTATAAAGTGAGGATACCTTGATGGTAGGTTTGTTCCTATTTAGAAAATCAGCAAAGGTAGGAGAAAATTAGAATCGATTTAGTCCTCTCAAAGTTAAACTGTTCTGACTTAAACTGTCAATATGCTCTTAACTAAAGGAGAACACATCAATAACTTCATAAATTTGCTACAGTCCACTCAGAATCACAACAAAGATGCTCAACCAGAAGCTTACAGCAAATTGAGAGAAAAAATTGATGAATAAAATTATGGAAAAATGGAAAAAGTTCAGCTTAAGCTCAATGAACTTCTGAAAGCGTATGCTGCTGAAAATGAGAGTAAGAAAAAGTCTCAAATGATCTCCCGGCAAATTCAAGTTGGTGAGGATGATGATGGATACATGCATGTAAAGAAAAGAAAAACTCAACATCGCAAGACTCATGTTGATCCTGTTAAAAAACTGAGGCATGAGGTGCTAAGTCTTTAAGAATAGAACAAAAGTCTGAGGCAATATATTCAGCAAAAGAATGAAGAACATGAGAGCACAAAGACTAAATTAATAACAGAGAAAATAATGCTCGAGAGCAAGTTATTTGGGGCTAGTCAGAAAAACCTTGTGGACAAAGTTGAGAAGAGCAAGCAATCTATATAGAACAAGAAGGATCTCAGCAAATAAGAATAACTATGCTAATATTTGTAAAAGGCAAGTTAAGTCCGGTCTCACTTTTCAATAGAGGACTAAGATTAAAGGCTCAAGATTAAAAGTGGGAGCGAGATCAACATCAGAAGCAATAATAGGCTAAACAAAGTAAAAATTCCAAAAAATGTCAACAAGCCCAAGGTTCAATTCAAGGCAGAAGATCCAGAACCATAAAAAGTACCAGTCAAAAAAATACTGTCTTTTTGCAAAGGCACCGTAAATTGTCAATATTAAAAATAGATTCCCAAGGAAGTGTCTCCAATCAAGGCTAAATAAAGTGAATAAAATAACCTGAGTGACAATAATAGTAAAAAGGGGATGTGTTAAATTCAATAGCATCCATATGAAAGCTAGAACTAACTCAATGCTTTGAATGATCTGAATTAGATCAGCTCAGAAGATTGCGCGATGCTGAAAATTACCAGCCCTCCCAGCTGTTCGGTCAGGAGATCGAGCCAGCCGAAATAAAGAATCATACCTTATTCATTTGAAATGAACAAATCAAAGAAAATTAGGACTCACATTTCATCGTTCAACATCAACGAATCTCTTCCTGACAAGTCTGAAAGTAAAGGTCACTATCCAAAGAACAAATAATCGATTGTTGAGATGATGGTTGATAGCGATCCAAAGAGAAAGAGCAACTTTTCTCAAGCTTCATGGCTGAAGGCAGATGCGTCCAAAGATCCGATAAAAATAACTGACAAATAGTCTTCAGAAGAGGCCACCAAAAGATATTAAGCATAAATCTAGCATATTTCTCCAGTCTCTGATAAATAGTCGGTCCTCGTTAAATCCTCAAACATATTGTCAGAGCTAAATACCAAAAATATTAAGGTTCCTCTCAATTTCGACAAAGAGGATATCATTTCCATATTTATTTGCCCTGAAAATGCTAAGAGCTATGAGTTTCTGAATTTATCTCTTGCGGCAAAGCACAAAAAATACATTTCGACCTTGGCTGGTAAGAAGGTCGTCAAAACAACTGTAATTTCTCATAAAAAATCATAGCTAGAAAATTCCGACCCTACTTAAATAGCAAACATTCTCATCGGCATATTTTTCTAGGTCCTGACAACTCTAAAGAAAGATCGGGCGAGCTACCGCAAGCTATGCAATTTCCTGAGGTACCCTCATAGTTCCATTTATGAAGCATCATCTCCAGGCTGGATAAGCTATCAAAACTAGGAATCCAAACTTGAATATATATAAGTTAGGAAACTAATCATTAGGCTATCAAAGTTACACACAGAATGCTAAGACACCTTATGCTGTCATTGGATCTACTTTTTGAATAAACTGGGAGTGATCAGCTATGAGGGTGAATGATGTGTTTTATATTATAAATCAATGTTATGAAACAAATCAAAGTGCATATCAACCTCTTCCTGCTCTGTCTCAACATTGTCGGACTCACCACCTACTGCCACCTGGCCATCGATCGAGACACATCCCTCTCTTTTCTGCCTCCCTTCTTCTTGGCTTTTCTCCCTATCGAAAAAAATCCCAACCTTATTCGTGTACTATACTGTGTGATATCATTGTTGTCAATAGGAGCCGTGTTCATTGATCATAACCTGGTAAGTGTATTAACTGCAAGTTGTGCTCTGGGTCTAGCCTTGACTCTGGGTTATCATCTGGCCAACCAAATGCAGCACTTCAGTGACGAGCAGACTGTAAAGATATACGAAGGAGCTCTAAATTTGGCTATTTGTATCGGTGTAGTATTTTCAGTGATAGCTACCCTCTTCACGATCAGTATGGTAGAAGTAAAAGCTTTTATTCTGATAACAACGGTAGCCAATCTATACTTGCCTCGAATGGCACCCATCTATCGTTTTATGAAGTTAGAGCCGATCAGGAACAAAGCTGGCTATGCGATGATGCCCTTCTACATTCATCAGCAAGCTTACGCAATAGGGTATGCTATTGGAATTTACCTCAACATTTTTGACATTTTCACCTTCACCAAACATGCAAAATACCTGGTGGTTAGTGGTCTAGTTCTGTTGGAAATGATGACCTACAAGCAATAAATCGTCCTCATCAGCTAATTCCTGAGAGCGATGCTCATTTTTCACTTCGAAGTCAACACCAAATAGATCTAGGCCTTCTTTGTGCTTATCTTCATCTTACTCAGACTTTACTTCAGTGAAAATAGCATCAACATTTATCTTACCCTGGGTTATGCCATACTAGCCATCGTATTATGGCGGTAACAGTTTATGAACCCCAATAGAGGAGACTAAAGGGATGGAAGAGAGACAGCCTAGATCGAAATGCGGCTGCTCAGCATGACCGAAAGACAGAGATACACCCGAATCAGCAATAACAGTTCTAATGCGGCCAGAGACTTCAATTAATGATCATTCATACACTGACTCGTTTGAAATGATATAATAAGACGATGGGATCAATCAATCATAAGTCAGCCCTATTGTTGAGCTGATTACGGACGAAGGTGGCATTGTTTTGGGCTTCAGATGCGACATTGGTGTATGGGACAGGCTTGAGGATTTTATTGATTTTGTACTCGGCATACTCCTTGCAGATGAGGATGCCGAAGACGTAAGTGGTGAAGATGAAGACACAGAGGTTGACTAATCTGACAAAACCCATCTTGCTCTTATCAACTGAAATATTATAAGCCTCTATATATCTGACCCTATATGAACACTTTGATATATGCTGTTAATCAGCGAATAATGACAGTAGTGGTGGACCTGACTAAAACAAACAAAACGGCAGGAGAAAGTAAAAAACTACAAGGACAAGTGAAGAAGATGAGTATAAGATGATTATTAATCCCTGTCATTTATTGGACCGTCAATATTGTGGTATATCATATTATATCACTTGACAACAAACATCTCAACAATCAATGTTATTTAAGCCTTCCCTATCAAAAGATATCCTTATTGATGCTTTCTCTTTATGACGTCTTGACTTGATTAGAAGCAGCTTTACTCATCAGGTCACTGTTTTCTTTGGCTCAATCTTCAAATTTCTAATTTTTCACCAAGAAAGCCAATCAAATCAGCGAAGGAGTTATTTGATAGACAAGAAAATGATAGAATAGTAAAGAAAAGTTGCTTTGAGGATGAAATTGAAGGATAGGCAGGAGTAATGTGAGCTGGCGTTTGTTGGGAGGAGAGTCTGGAAGGTTAGATGAAGGAGAAGGTGAACTCTGAAGGGGGTCATTGGGAAGCAGGGGTGTGTGGGAGTCGCTGCTTTAATAAGTTATTGAGTTAATTTAATGCGCAGAATTTTTTTCTTCTTGTATATATTGAATAATGAAGTTAACATTATTGGCAAGCTTGTTCTTGCTCTCTCTCGTCTTCGGCCAATGCCCAACCAACTCCGCTATCTCCAACCTCGTCTCAGGTACTCATCAATCCACTCAGATTCTGTGCTCATTTCAGTCCTCCAGCCCGCTGCCAACCAAACTCAGACATATAGGTACACTCTTGCCAGTGTCTTTCCCTCTACCCCTTCAGTGGCACTTGGTACTTCGTTTCTTATTCAGCCCTTCAAGAATTTACGATGTCTTCCTTCGTCCCTCATGCCTTCTACATCGCTCCCAGCTCAGTGTCCACATCGGTCATCGTCTTTACCTTCGCTTATACTACCCCTTGCTGGACCAAGGTGCGCTTCAATTTCTGGGCCTCCGCTACCAATGAGGTGCAGGTGGGTCACTTTGGAGCTAGGAATCTGAACATCTTAAGTAATACCGCTGAGGTCAGCACTTCCCTCAAGACTGCCTTTGGATCAAAGGATAAGCCAGTGGTGAGAGTGTTCATAAACGGCTATATGGCAGACTCCAATGGTGTTCAGATTGCAGTTAGCCCCAGTAATCTTCAGAACACCCAATTGTCCATCAAGGTAATGTTCGGATCAACGACCAATATCAATAACGTTTGGCTCAGTTACGTCGCCTTCTCTCCCTCCACAGCTTCATTTGCTGCTTTTGGAGGCAGTTTCTAGAGAAATGGCTTCCAGGGATCAACTACTCAACAAATTGACAGCTCCCTCTATCAGACCCCATATAAATTATATGGACTTTCAAAAATATCCCTGATGGGAATTCAAAGCATGGATTTCAGGTTCGATATCAGCAATGCCTTCGTTATCTCCGCATTTGCTTCCAGCAATTTCGATTCTCTTGGTGCTATCTATGTCATTGCTGGCGTTGCTCCCGCTCAGCTCTGTTCTTCTTGCACTGGAAAGATCGCCTTTGGAAATACTTGTGTCAGCTCATGCCCCTCTGGTACTTCCCTCAAGACATATTCTGATGGTGGTCAGGCCTGCACTGGCACTGCCTCCTCATCAGCCACAACAACCTCAAGCACTTCTTCAACTCAAACATTCACCACTCAAACTATGCCTGTCTACACTAATACCTCATCGGCTTCAAGTCAATCTAGCTCAACCCAAGCCACAACTCAAGCAGCCTCAACTGGCAGATGCCCTTCTAATTCTTTCTTCAATGGTTATGAGTGTGTTTGTGAGGTCGGATATGGATACATTGGAGGTCAATGTGTTGCCCTCAGCATCATCCAGCCAATTCCCGTTATCATTAAGACTCAAAACACTGGATCGACAACCAGCAGCTCTGGAACTCAAACTTCAACTCAAGGATCCAGCTCTCAGACAACTACTTCAGGATCAAGCTCTTCCTCAAGCACTCAGTCTACTCAGACCACTACCACTCAAACCACAACAGTCAACAGAAACAACGTTATCCCTGCCAATTGTCCCTCAAACGCTTATGACAACGGTCTTGGAACGTGTGTTTGTCAGTCTGGATATTACTTCATGAATTCAGCCTGTGTTCAAGGCACTCCTTGTGGTGCTGGTAGCACTCGTCAAGCTGACGGTTCGTGCGCTTGCAATGCTGGTTACACCAACTACGGAGGAGCTTGCTCAAGATGTCCCAGTGGAGCCATCTATAGCACTCAAAGCCAAAGCTGCATCCATGTTTGCGGACAGAACTCTATATATGATACTTCAGTCGCTAAGTGTGTCTGTACATCTGGATATGGTATTCTCAACGGGGTTTGTAACATTTGCCCTTCTAACTATTTCATCAGCAGTGGATACTGTGTGACCTGCCCTGTCAACTCAGTGCTCAGCAAAACTACCAACAAATGTGAATGTTCTGAAGGATTCTACACCAATCAAGCTGGCATTTGTGCTAGAAAATGTGGAACCAATGAACTATATGACAATAACTCTGGATTGTGCCTCTGCATTAACGGCTTGGCAAGAGTTAACGGAGTCTGCACTGTTTGTCCATCAGGATCTACTCCTACTGCTGACGGATCATCCTGCAACATGTGTGGTGCCAACGAAGAATGGTCAGGAGGAAGTTGTGTCTGCAAAAAGGGATATGCATATAATTCAGGAAAGGTCTGCACCCTTTGCTCTCAGCTCAGCAATGGCTTCCTCATCAATGGTGTCTGCTCAATCTGCCCTAGAGGTCTTGTCTACATCGGTAACAACAGATGTGGATGTGCTCAGGGCAAAGTTCTCCAAGGAGCCACCTGTGCCAGTCAATGCAAGGCAGATGAAATAGCTGATATTAATGGAGACTGCTTCACTTGTGGAGCCAACCAAGTCATTTCCAATGGTCAATGCGTCTGCAAAACTGGATATGCGATCAACAGCTGCGGTATTTGCACTCTTTCATGTGCTTCTGGATATTTCGCCTTCCAAGGTGGATGTGCCGTCTGCCCTCTTAACACCATCTTCAAGCCATAAATAAACGGCTGCGGATGCCCTGACGGATATTACAAGGACACCTATGGAGTATGCTCCAGAGTTGTCTTGAGACCTGTTGACTGTGCTGCTGGTCAATATTTTGACTCTAATCTTGGCTGTGTCAGCTGTCCAGGATCATGCAAGACCTGCTCATCTGCTACTCAGTGCACAAGCTGCTCTACTACTGGATACTCTCCCAACAATGCTGGAGTATGTGTGCCTTCATGTGGTGATGGACTTATTGTCGGAAGTGAAAATTGTGATACTGGAAACTCTGCTTCCAACGGATGCGTTGGATGCAGAATCCAGGCTGGATGGACCTGCTCAGGACAGCCCTCAGTCTGCCGATCCAACACTGTGACCACCCCTTCTCAACCAAACACCCAGACAACTGCCCCCACCCCAACTACTCCCACCCCAACTACTCCTATCACAAGCAGTCCCAACCTTTACCAATCTGGACCAATCAACTTGAACTCTAACAATCTCTTCATCACTCTAAAGACCAGAAGCACATTTACTTTCGCGACCACTGAAGAAAGCCAAAGATTCATTAAGACTTCCTTCAAGAATGTTCAAGCACCCACTGTTTACTGCTCGCAAAGAGCCAACCCTGAGCTGGATACCTTCGACTGTCTGATGATTTATGCCTCAGGCGTCCCCAACCAGCTCTTCTCGATTGACTTTAGTTTCAACTATCAGGGTCAAACTGGCTCTACCACTGTCGACATAGACCCCTTCGCAGTGGCAAATTCGCGTGCTAACAGCAGAAGAAGACAGTGATAAATGATCATATTTTTGGCCATATTTTTCATCATCTCCTCATCAACCTTCAATATATTGGTATTATAATTATAGCTGTTAGCTGTTATGACACCCTCTTGCCCACATTGCGAATAACCCTATTCATCTTCCAACCCTCCCAAAAGGCTCATAAACTGTTCCCACTCTCTCTGCCTTCAGTGCCTGGCCTCATAAATATGTAATATTGAGATGATGTAGTATGTCCTATCGACCATAAGCGCATAGAAAGGCGAAAATACACGCTAGAAGCCTTTCAAACTAATTCATAAATACTGGCTCTGCTTGATAGTAAAGACCAGAAGGAATAAGAAGACTGCTCTTCAGATCATAGTCATACCTCGGATACATCGGCTCTTAGAGAGAAGAACAGCAACATAAGTACTACCTCATCTGCTGAAAAATGTCAGAAATAGCAAAAAGCTGTCGAGAGGCAAGAATAATTGCAGTTCTAGCAATGCTTGCTTCACAACAAAAGAGCAGACCTCATCTGTTTGGAAGACAAATGTCTGATCTGTGCCAACTGCGGACTTTTTGGTGAACATAAAAATCACAATATGCTTCCCTACGACAAATTTGCTCTTGAATTCGGGATGTTGACTGAACAGTGTGTGCATATTAACGAGAAAATCAAACAAAAGTAAAGTAAAATTAGTCAGAAAATGATGGAGGCAAGAATTTAGGCTGAGCTTAAGTTGAAGCAGTAAAAATAACAAGCAAAAATAACTCAGTTCACAACGAGTATCATTGAGAGTGCTCGAGGTCTGGAAAAAGACCTTTTGGGTCAACTTGAATAAACAATAGTAGATAAGAAAAAGTAACTAATTTCACTTTCGAATACAGCACAAATAAACAAACAAATAGATGAGTTTAACAAAAATATGAATGTTCTCAACAACGGTCTCAACTGTGTGTTTTCCATTCAGAATATAGAAGGATATATCTCATATCTGGACGAAAGTCATCCTAAGAGCAACATTATGGCCATGGGATAAGAAATTATCTCCAAATTGTAACAGAAACATCAGCAGTTTATTAACAGAACCAAATAATTTGTCAGATCTTTTTCTTTTGAGTTCAGTCCCAGTGTCTAATAAAGGCTCAGGTAGCTTGTTAGATTTGATATCAAAGAAAAGAAAAAATATTATCCACAGAACAAAGAAGAAATTCTAATATGTGAGCCTGAGCAAATGAGTGAAGTAAAAGGCATCAGCCCTATAGGTCCTGTCAAAAGCAGAGATGACAGCACTAGTAGTAAATTCCTTATCTTCGCTGATCCTCAGCAAATTGTCTTACCCTCACCTCACAAGCCTCAGAAGGAAGTACGGACCAGTCTCGCATTAAATAAAATATCTCTGATATCAAGAAAAGATATAAGAGGAGATTCGACTTGTAGCAAAGACTATTCGAAAGGCAAAAACATGGACAGTTCCAACTTATAATAGAAGTAAATGCTTAATTTTTTGAATACTACTCAAACTATCAGCAAGAAGAAAAAACTCGACCTACCTGACAAGTATAGTAAAATTTATGATGAGCTTCTGAAGGATCAGCTGGATGTCCTTGACTTAGGTGGTGCTTTTCTGGGATAGCAGACCATTCTGAAAATAAGCTAGGCAATTCCAAGCAGAACGAGGCTGAAGGCAGTCAAAATGATGAACAATAAGCTAGGCGACCAGGTTTTTCCCATTTTGGTGGAGAGATGCAGAAACATTGGTAGCCTAAACCTGAGCTACAACAACTTTACAGAGAAGGTGCTTGAGCATCTCTAAGATGAATGCGAGCAGTTGGGCTATTTGGAGAATATTACTTTGAGTAACAACAAGATTGTCCTTCGACATGTCAAGTAACGTTTGGAGATTCTAAAAAGGCGTGGGCTGAAGGTATCCCTTTGATTGTTAGCTTTGCAGTGTATTAATAAATTTAATGAAAGATAAATATTGCCTCCAGTCGATCGAATCCTTCCAGTCGATCAACCAATCTCCTAACAACAAATCATCCACCAAACAGACCTTCTCCTTCAGCAGAAGTTCCCGCTTCCAGACCATCAAGCCGACGTGCCTTTTATTTTACTCAGATGCCCAACCAATACCTATGGAGGTAGTGAGATCAGTCGCAAAAGATCAGGAGCTAGCATCGGTTATGGAAAAAAGTATGATTTCACAAAATCCCCTGAGCACATCCCATAAGCTGGAAAGTATACAATTTCAAGCATTTTTGACTCAAATAGACAAGCAAAGAGAGGAGCATCGATTGGCTCCAGCAGAGAGGTATCTGTTTCATGACTCAGAATATCAAATTCAACTCTTACATCGACCACCTCAAGATTAACAATCCTGGCATCGGGAGATACACTCTAAATGATGAAGTCATGATCCGCACATCCAGAGCTCCTGCTTTCTCAATGGGGCATCGAACCAAGCCGAGCGACCTGAAACTTTCAATTGACCCTCAAAACAAAAACCCAAGCCCAGCTGATTATGAAAACAATCCTGAGATGTCTAAGACTTTGTTTGGCAGTCAGTTCAAAAAGACCAGTTATGGTTTCAGCAACTCCAAGCGTTTTGCAGATGCAAGTACAGTTGATATCATTTAGACAATAAAGTTCCAGGGCCTGGAAAATACTAAAATCCCACCAATTTGTCAAACATAGGAAAGTACCTAATTTCCAACCAAAAAGGAGGAACTAATGCAAAATTCGACAAAATGAGAAGGACCACCAAGTTTGATGAGGCTATGAGAGCTTCGAAGAAAAACCCTGGACCGGGAGCCTACAGATCGATTTCTTAGTTTGGGCAATACGACGGGAATGTGTATGGGCAAGCCAATTGATAATAATAGCATTTTGGCTCTATAATTTATATGTCAGCTCACTAACGAGAAGAAGAAATCAGGACCTTGGCTTACTTCAGCACAACCCAACTCCCTATGAACAAAGCTACAACAATGGGGGTGATTGTAGATTGTTCAGGGATATATAAGCAGTAGTTCAAAAATGACTGGACCTGGGGTCTTAAAATATGCCTGATAGACATTACAATTAACGCAGAAATACATAAGCACCAGGAACCAAGCAAAGAACTAAGAGTATATTTCAGTAATAAGGATGCTAGGCAGTTTCCAAAGCCCGCTCGTTTAGGAGATATCCTCTACATCAAAAAGTGGGTCTGTGATTATTTAGATTCAAAGTGGATCGCAAAAATAGGCAGTTACAAGCCTACAGCCATCTAAACGATTATTGCCAATGGTCTCTCTTTGATTGCTAGTCTGACTTTAGTATACATCCATACAGTACTTCAAGAAAGGATGCCTACAAATAAAAAGAAGCAAGGAAGGTTGAATAACGTCTCCCTCAGCTCATCGAGTTTAGTCATGCCTTTTTGAGCAAGTATAGCTTACTCCATCTACTACCTGATCGCCTCAATTACCATTAGAAGGATTATATCGTGAGGTTGTGCTTGCAGGAAAAGGAAGGGCTTATTGTCAACGATGGAACAACAGACATAATTCTGCCAGGAGTCAAAATTGAGGGACCTTTTGACTGCTTTGCAAAGCTAAGAGGAGTTAATCTGATACAAAAGAACAATTATTTTGAAGCCTAATTAAATGCTTATAGCTCTCTTATTCCGATTGCGAAACATACTTTGGATGCGAGGGAGTTCAACAAACTAAGCGAACTAAGGAAATAGGTTCCCTTGGAATCATAGAGCGTCAAATAAATTAGATCTATGCCATTAGGTACCTAGCTATTAATCTAGTGATGTGCATAAAGAAGACTTTCAAAATATGTGTATAAATAGCTTCGATTACTCCAAACAGCTTCAAGTAAGCCATAAAATACTATCACGAATAAACTATGTCACTGGTAGATCTCAAGCCTTCAGAGCCTACGGCTAAGATATTTCAAGGTCCTTTTGAGCCAGTATACGATATAACCTTTATTTGCTACGACAAATAATTTAGTTTTCTAAATTAAGAAACCCAATTCTTCGAAGTCAAATTATTTTCGCATGATGATAGGTGTGCAGATTTTGTTCCTCGAGTTAACCTTTCCTAACTGAACTAATTCACATCATATGTTCAAGAAGAATATTTATACAAGGAAAGAGTCTAGGAGCTGCTGAACGCATCAAAAGTTGAGCTTTTGGTGGAAGTCCTTTTTGACGAAGATTACGAGGAGCGCATATTCAGATTATTGAGAATTTTGAGGGTATGCGAGTGATGTGATTATTCATGTGAGTAACCTTCTAAATTATAACATAGAAAATGAAGAAGGATAGAAAATTCATGAGTTCCAAGTAGATTTACTTCCTCCCGATGATCAACAAAATTCATAGCAACAGGCATAGAAAATCGTTCGATGTGCACCACTCCCCCAGCAAGTTCAAATCTATCGAACAGATCATGCATGACAAAAGTATGTCATAAAACACCCAGCATAATGTCTCTCTGGAGGTTCTTAGACGTCCCAAAGCACAAGCCTCAGACAATCTGTACAACAAGTACGAGTTACTGCCCAGAATTATGGCTAAAAAGCTTAAAAGGAAGCAACAAAAGAAAGCATAAACTCACTAGCAGGACAATTATGAATAGCTAAAGAAGTATAAAAATGTTCAGGAAGCAAAGGCTGAGAAGGAAAACACGATAACCTTCAATTCATCTTTTTATCAGCGACAGTTCAAATAACTGCTATCGTGTGAAGTGAACAAATTATAATTTCAGCTCTCTCCTTCCTACTCAGCCCACAACCTTCTCATGTCGAATTACCTCTAAGACTAGCCCTTGGTGCATCCTAGAGACTTCCACCAGAAATACACAAAAATTCACATCACTGAACCAGAAGAAGTGAAGGAACATTTGGGAAAGGTTCCTGACTTTTTGTTGAGATTATTAGAGCCATGCCGCAAATGACTCATTTGTTGATCATTAAACGGGAAATTATTCCACATATCATTATTAGAGTTAGTAAAATGCCAAAATTGGTACTCCTATTCATCCTGGCCTTCCTCCTCACACAAATTGGCGCCAGACGAAGAAAAGTAGATCTCGCATAGAAAACTCTTGCTCCTGAAGAGCAGAACACCGTGATCGAGGCCAACCATTTTTACAGTCAGACCGAAGCATCAACCCTCCTCAACGTTGGAGACACAGTCAAAGACAAACCTCTTCTCTTCTTGATGCAGCCTAATAATGCTCAAGAGGATTCCAAAAACAACAAAGAATTCAATCCAGTCGAAGTGGTTATGACATCCGGAAGTGATAAAAAAACATGCAAACTTCATAACTTCTACAGCCTCTGTGAGCTGCCCAAGCTAAACAGCGACCAGACCACTCTCTCCCTAAAATGTGACAAGACTCCATGCGAGATCCGTTGGCAGTTAGTTCAGCCTGAAACTGTGGATGTGGACGGCAAGCACAGCATCAATCACTTAGTTTCAGTCAATCAGTAGAAGAATCACGCCATACTGAAAGCTTATTGTTCTGATCCTGAGCTCCAATAAGCCATGAAGAAAGATCTGACCCTCTATACTGACTCTGCTTACTCTAGAGTTGATACTGCTGCGGGAGAGGTGTTGTATCTTTTCAACAACTAAGAAAGGGGAAGATACTACATGACGACCCAAAATTCAGCTGTTGAGAAATGTGCTGAGGTAATTTTAGGACATTCTGACGAAGAAATCCAACTCCTTGAAGGTGGCTATACGCTGGAAGATTTCTTGAGCAATCGGGAATAAAACGAATATATTTTTAAGAGCCGACCTGACAAAGATATATTCATCGAAATACTAGCACATTCTGCGGATATGACAGAGATAAGCAACAGCACAGAAATAACAGTGACTCTGGTTGGCAAGAAGGACAAAGAAGACCATCTTATTAACTCACTCACTTTAGCAATAGACGACCAGAAGTAATATATTGATTTCAGTGCACTTTTCAAAAAGCCTGAAGAAGAGTTCAACAGTTATTTATTGAAATTGAAGAGTAACACCGATGCCTATCTGATTACGACAGTTGATCTTGTCAGCACCAACAACCCTATGGTCGAATTGGAAGAAGAAGCCTACTTCGAATTGAAGAAAGGACAAAAAATTGACTTCAAAATGATTCCAATTGACCCGAACATCACCAACATCAAATCCGTCAACATATTTATTTCCAACTCAGAATAATTCAAATTGAGTCGAGATTCTTGCCCTAGAGAAGGATGTGATTTCACAGTTTAGGCTCTCAAAGACAGCCAAGGCTCTATATATCTGGGGGAGGACAAAAAGCAAAAGGCTTCTGAAATTGTTTTGGAGCAGTTCGAAAAGGGAGTGGGTTCTAAGATGCGAGAAGGTGAGGAAAAGTTTTACATGTACAAAATGAAAAAGGGAACTCTGGCTCAGTTTATAGTCAACACTCCAAATGTTCTGGTTAGGGTGGCCAATCGGGCCAAGTGTGACCCATCTCTAATTAACGAATGCCACGAAAAACAATTCAACTATCACCACCCTACCATTTATGAAGCTAAGGAAGATCTTGAGCTTGCCCTAAAAGTGGTTGCTCTCGATAATTGTAACTTTGCTATCACGGCTCTGTAGACCAATAAACCTTATATTGAGCTGAAAGATTCCGAGCCTTTTGTTTATCTGATGGATGATAACTAGCATGAGCTGCTTTTTCACTTCAAACTGACTGAAAAGGTGGACGTGAATTTCAACTTGGTGTCCGGCTTAAATGAACTGGAAATGTTCACCTTCAACCAGGCAGATCTCAAAGAGGACACTTTAGATGAAGCTGAACATAGCGAATACTCACTGGAGGGAAACATCTGCTATACAAAGGATGATCTTGAATCGAAGGAGTTTATCATCAAGGTCCAAAAGAGATAAGAATATCGGAAGAAGTATGTTCATTTTACATTGATTGCCTCGACACAAGGTAGCAACATGCACCTTGAACCTGGAAACGCCCACTACGAAACCATAAAACCTAAAGGCAGCAGAGACTTCTATTTCCAAACTCAGGAAGACAAAAAAATGTTCCTCAACTTCTACACTCATAACATTCAAAAGGTCGACTTGGTAGCTACTCTCAGTCGCAGCGATGAGTACAAAGATAAGGAAAAAACAGCTGAGTTCAAGCTAGACAGACAGACCGACATTGTTGATATTGCAACTGTAAGTCAAAAGTTATGTGCTGAGGAGGTCGATTGTGAGCTATTTTTGAGAGTTATCAATAAGATGGAGGTAGAGGCTGATCTTACTTTGACCCTAATAGTGCAAGATGTAGTCATTGAATTAAAAGATGGAATTTGGCAGACTTATGACGTGAACGAAGCTTCCAGCTCAGCCCATTTCTACTTCCTCCCCAAGCATGACAAGCACAGTATCACTATTTTTTACCATTCACCGTCAGTCGAGTTGAAGCTCGGATATACTCTCTGGAAAAGCGACGACACATCAATTGATATCAGCAGCTGGCCTTTCCCTTAGCATGTCAACCAATAGGACCCATCCCCAAAAAATATCCAAAATCGACCTATCAGATTCATCCATATAGAGCATACTCAGCTTAAAGCATGCTGGCCTGACTGCGTGGTTTTGCTTTCGATTATACCCAACTAGAAGCAATTGGAAAATTTGTAAAAGAAGCCTACTCCTTTCTTTACTCAGTATCATAATTTCAGAATCATGGCATCAAACAACCTGGTGGAAGTTCCTGAGAAAACAAAGCTTGATATGGTGCTAAACAGAGGAGAAGAAAAATACTTGTTGGTGGACCTCAAGTATTTCATGAACAAAGAAAGCCTCATATTTTTCACTTATCTCACCATGGGCTCCATTTCATTCAAGGCCAATGTCTACACCGAAAAGCAGCCAAGATGCCCAACAAATGCTTAATTCCAAGCAGATTACCACTTCTACGGAGTCGAAAATGAAGTCACCATCTAGGACATCAAAGTCAAGATGGAGAGCAATGGCATGGAAGAGGACAAAAGTCCCTATCTGTGCATTCTAGCTTATGCCTTTCTGGAGAGCAAATTTTCAATCGAATATGTGTCGTAAATTGACAGTATCAAGGATATTCCTGTGGATACCACAACAGCAGTGTCGATGGGCAGAGATCAAGTCAGAATGTTCCAGATGAACGCTCACTTCAAGACATATCTCAAGATCGCCAGAACTTCAGGTTTTCCCTTCATTGCCAAAAAATTATGCAATCCTGTTGACAACCTCGAACAATGCTTAGAGGACTTCAGAAAAAGTGATGACAAAGGCCAGCAGTTAGTCAACAAAATAATGGAAATAAACGAGTAGCCTTGCGTTAGTTGCATGCTATACATCAAGGTGACTTCTGCTGAGGAGGTCCAGCTTTCGATGCATGCTCAATCTTCATTTGCTCAGGTGGACCTAAAAGAAGGGCAGCCTCTGACTGACGTGGTGGGAGTAAAGCAGATGAATAGATATCTCATTACTGGCACAAAAAATAAAGAAATTATAATTAACGTCAACATCATCGGTGGAAATGTAAAGGTGGAAGTTGTCAACTATGGAAAGATCAATTTTTCCAAGGAAAATGCTAAAGGAACCAACAATATCCATATTGTTATTCCATCTGAAGATCTCAACGAGGACAAAGAAAAAGATGCCAAGCCTGTCCCATACTTGGGAGCATACGCTCTGTCTAGCTTTACTAATCTGCACGTCACAGTCAAATCTCAAGATGAGAGCCAACCGGCCAACTACATCATTACTTACTCAAACGGAGGACAAACCAGTTACCTTGAGGATGGACTCATCAGTCAGTATACCCTGATAGCCCACAACACCTCCAAATTCCTTTTCAATCCTGTCAACTACAGAATGCCAGTATACCTTTACATCTCAACTGCTTAAGCTGCTACACTCAACAATCTGCATACCAAGATATTCGGTCTGGAAAATGAAGGAGATGAGGAGAACAGAATGGAGCTGGTGCCTGAGAGGCCTGCTTTCAAGAAGAAAACTGTCAATCCGACCATGCTACTGCATTTCTCAGGTAAAGGGCACTACAGAATTGAGATTGAAAATAAGAACAAAGAAAATGTTTTGCTGTCAATCGGCATCAACAGTCGCTAGATCATCTACTTGCCACTCGAACATGAGTTCCCCTTTAAAATTGATCCAAAGTAAAACATCAATGTCGTCATTTCTGTTCCTCATCCTGGCTACCTGACCTTTTCTGTCAACAAATGCGACGCTAGTCAACCTTACATTGCTTATACTGAAGACTACAAAGAGTTCCTTGATGAAGAGTTTGAAAGCTAGGAACAACTGGCTGATTAATTGTCGTATAGAAATGTCATTCACGTCAAGAAAGCTGGAGCTCTTTATATAAGAATCAGAGCTGGTGAGCTCTAGGCCAGTACCATGACTATCAAAGCTTCCTTTAGCGCAACCAAAATTGAAAACGTGGTAGCCAAAGCTGGCGATAAGGGTGTTATCGAATATCAACTTTTGGACTCAACTAAGTCAGAGCTAACCATCTCCGCTGTGGTCTGTGAGGGAAAGTGTTCAGGTTCATTCACCTACTCAGCCATCTACTCTCACAGAATCGACCTCATCTATTCTCACTTGGTCTGCACCGCTGTCTCCTTTGACTACCTAACCAACTCAAAGATCGAGCAGCCTAACATCGAGCCTATCACAGCTGGCAAATCAGACAGCAAGATCACATTCCATCACACACTCAGCCATGATACCGAATACATTGGAGTCAAGGCTGTCAATACTAAAACTGGAGCCGTGGTGTACTATCCACCTGTTGAGCTTATCAACTTAGCAGGAAAGGTCAATAAGGCTCTGGAGGTGGCTAGTAAGAACAATAACCCTCAATATCTGATCGCAGTTCTGATAATCCTGAGTATTTGCTGTGCTTTGATCGCCTACCGCCGCTACAAACGCCGTCAGCAATCCTACCTTCCTCTCGGAGGACAGAATTACGACGATTGATTGATGTGATTAAAACTTATTGCTAATCTTTTATACCAAATCCTCAGATTATATCATCAGATGATTGACTACTCAAGTTGCAAGTTCGAGGCTAGACTGCAGAAAAATCACTTCCTCAGAAAAAATGACTCCTTCTACCTCTACGTCTCGACTGACAAAATAATCATCAATAACGAGCCTTATGCCAAAAAGCCTTGGCTAGTGCTGGAGTTGCTGCCCACCACGCATGTCAAATGGTTGTGGGAAAATAAGAAAAATCGAACTGTCTAGAAGAACAGACTCAAAGGATTCATAATTGAGACAGAAGGCCACATGTACGAGTTCAATGGTGAAAAAATAGTTCTTGATGAGCTCAAAGATATTTTCAAAAGGATCACCCTGCAATCAGATTTTTACGATTAATACATCCTGGGCAAGTACATTGACAAAGGAAACTATGCTCAGGTCTACGAGTGCGTTAGAAAGGATAATGGACAAAGAAGAGCTGTCAAGATTCTCGAAAAAGAAAGGCTGAAATCTATGAAAAATGGAAAGGTATGATATTTCTGATGAAGGAATCGGTCTTCAACGAGTTGAAAGTGATCAGGAGTTTAGAACATTAAAATTTGTTACAACTGTTCGAGGTATACGAGGACAGAAACAAATACTACTTCATTGTTGAATTACTCAACGGTATCACTCTACATAAGGAAATTGCCAACAGGAAGAAGAAAAATCACATGAAGGCCCATCAAATCCGATCAATTATCAAACAGATTCTGTCTGGGATACAGTATCTTCAGGAAAAGGGCATTATGCATCGGGATATCAAGCCAGAAAATATTCTTTTTGAGGACAAAGACTCTCTTGATAAGAACAATGGTGAGCACGGCCTCAAGATTGTGGACTATGGATTGGCTACCTTTCACAGTGAGCCAACAATTATTTTCACCAAATGCGGAACGCCTGGTTATGTGGCTCCATAGATCATTACATATGACGAAAAAGACAAGATATATAACCTGAACGTCGACACCTTTAGCGTTGGAGTCATCCTGCACATTTTGCTGATAGGGGAGCAGTCTTTTCCTGGCAAGAGCAGAAACACAATTCTCAACAAGAACAAATAATGTAAGATCGACTACAAATCCAAAAAATACTAGGAAATAGCAGGAGATGGTATAGATTTACTGAGCCGGTTGTTGGAGAAAAATCCAGAAAAGAGAATTACAGCATCTTAAGCATTAAATCATCCTTTTCTCAGCAAAGATAGACCCATTTTCAAGTTCAAAAAGGCATACAGAGAGGAAGAAATGGAAGAGGTCGAGGTTCCTATGCGAATGTACAGAAATTTAGAGGAGGTTTTTGTGGAAGAGGATAGTCCAAGGAAGCCTAGGTCTCAACTTTCAGCCTCTTCTATTGCTATGAAAACATCAGCTCTGTCCAGGTACTATAACTAGCTCAGCTATTATGATCCTTTCTGTCATGAAGAGCACTCCTCACTTGAATAAAAAGTAAAGCCAGAGGAAACAAACAGAACAATGTTCACAATTTTGACCAAGAATCTTGATGGAATCCCAGACAACTAAAGCAAGGTAGAAAAATATACAGAAGCTGAGGATTTATTTTCATATCATACTTGATCTCATAATCATTTCTATTCCTCCTTTTTTTCATCCTTGAGAGGGATCTAAGCCTGGAGTGATGCCTTCTTCTCCTTAAGTTTTCCACCCTCACCAAAAGGTTGAAGAATTACCTTGCCTTTGGTCATGTTTTTGTAATACCACTGGGCGCTTTCTTCGAATTCATCCAGAGAACACTCGAAGGATATGTCACTCTTGAGCTAATTCTTGATCAACTTTCTTAATTTCATCATAGTTGGTATCAACTTCATAAGGCCTCGGCCGTGGAGCCAGTTGGGTAGGAAAAACCCAGTAACTGTGATGTTGTCATAGATGAAGCTTTTGACATCGATTCCTTGAACAGTCGCTCCATCGAGGGCGCCATAGACGTAAACTATAGAATGTCTCGGCATGGCTCTGACCATTTTTCCAGTCATGGATCCACCAATAGCATCAAAGCAGACAGTCGAGTTCAGCTTTGTCGCCAGTTCCTTGAGTCTTTCTTCGAAATCAGGTTCTGATGAGTTGAGTATGTGATTGGCTCCTTCCTTGCGGAGTATCTCGACTTGCTATTCTTTGCGGACAATGTTGATTATTTCGATGCCTTAGGGTGGGAAGATTCTATTGATCATTCTGCCAAGAGCTGAGGCTGCTGCGTTGACGATGACTGCCTTTGCTTTTCTTTGCTTGGTGTGATCCAGTAAGGCCATGGCAGTCAGAGGGTTCACAAAACTCATTGAAGCATGCTCAAAACTGACAGATTCGTCGATTGGCAGACACTATCCTGATCTCGCCAGGGCATATTGTGCATATGATCCAGTGGAAACCGTGGGGCTAAAAGCCACTCTTTTGTTCATCAGACCCCATCCCATGAAGCCCCCTCCGCTTTCAACTACAATTCCGCTTCCTTCAAAGCCTGGAGTGCATGGAGATTTTTTTCCTTCATACTATCCTTGATGAAGGAAGATGAGATCTGAAGGGTTGATGGGGGCAGCCATGACTTTGATGAGGACCTCTCCATCCTGAGGCTTCGGTATGGGTATTTCTCTGACAGCTAGCTTCATGGGTCCATCGAGCTGGACAGCTCTCATGGTCTTAGCCTACTCCATCTAAAGATATTAATAATATTTACACTTATCCTATAGCATATATTACACAAGCTCCTGAATCTCAGCATTCCTTTTGCGAGCTTGTATTAAATGATTTTATTATATCAATTGTTGTCATTTTGGGCATTTTAGTCAGTATGGAGCAACAGTCAAGCACAAGGCCTGTTTAGAAGTGGCGATCCTAAAATTTTATTATCAAGGTTCTCCTGAATATCAACATAGCAGCAATTGTCAGTGGATATAGTTTGGCATACT
>Ga0100385_1001667_pt1 | contig 21945 bp, 18 predicted proteins | sample CryGeymeta201509_FD_81543 | JGI IMG/M metagenome (GOLD analysis project Ga0100385, IMG submission 81543) | Groundwater microbial communities from Crystal Geyser aquifers in Utah, USA - Crystal Geyser metaG 2015-09 | ecosystem: Environmental > Aquatic > Deep subsurface > Groundwater | place: USA... | reverse complement strand
TTCGCTTTCGTATAATGACTTCAGCACCGGTGATCGTTCTATCAGTCGCCATGCAATGCTTGATCGCACAGCCGTTGTCGCAGATATTGGACTTAAATACCTCAGGACATTTCATCCCTATCGCCTCTTCCGGCGAATATCCGGTAAGTTTAGATACGGCATCATTAAAATAGACGATATTCAAATCTTTATCCGCAACAAAAAGTGGGTCCGGTATTCCCGCCAGAAGCGATTCTGCGCTAAATGAAGTGTTTTTCTCGGCCTTCTTCCCGTCCGCTTTTTTCTTTGCCGATCTTCCTGCTAACATGATATATGCCTCCGTTTACGACCATAGTAGTGATTCTTTAACACAATCGGTTTCAGTTAGTGCCGTTTCTTATATAAACGAAAGTAACTTAACCTTTGCAGCATGCATCGACGAGTTATACAGAATAATTATCACTGATTATGGTGGTAATCGGGCAATTTCTGACGAAGTTATAATACTTTTTTACAGAATTTAGGTTAAAAATACCTTGGGGAGTATACCGGATATAATCTTAGCCGGCATCAATACTATTAACGGGTTGATCTGGCAGTTGTAAAGCTAAAGCTATAGCTGCTTGCAAAAGCGTTGCCTGCGGCATCCTTCACCGCGCTCGCGGGAACGGTGACCGTATAGGTCGTGCTCGTCGCCAGGTTTTTTGCCGGATCAAGCACAAGGACGTTGCCGCTGATGCTCTTTTTGATTTTGATCAGCCTGCCCCTGCTGTTTTTAACCGTGATATTAGCGTAGGCGCTTCCCGCCTGGATGTTCTCGCTGAAGGTCACAGTTATCGTCTTGGCAACCGCAACGGCGGTTGCGCCGGTAGCCGGATCGGTCAGCGTAACTGTCGGTGCCTGGGTATCGATAGTATAAATCTCGGTGTAAACCGGTGATTGGTTTCCTGCACCATCAATAGCGATGAATTTAAGTGTTGTTGATATACCGATGCTAAGCGGCAGCCCCGAGTACTGGTTGCTCGCTGCAGTAGGCGTACTGCCATCGGTTGTGTAATAGATTGTAGCGGGCTCGGAAGCCGTAAGCGTTACCGATTGGGCTGAGTTATAAAGGCCGCCTGCCGGGTTTGCACTGGCGGTTAGCGCGGTTACATCCTGTGGCGCGGCCACATCAAACGCATCCACATTCACCGCCGTGCCGCTTGAACTTGCGTTTTTGTTTCCGCTAACCTCGATTTTCAATGTATGGTTGCCGAGCGCGAGACCAGATTTTGTATAGACCAACTGCTGGTAATCATCCGCCCCGTAAAGATCGACATCCTGGACGTAGCTTCCGTCGATATATACCTTGGCGATACCTGCCGAGGTACCCCTGTTGGCAATCCAGGTAACGCCGTTGCCGTAGAACGAATAGGTCACCGAGTCCCCCGTCATACCCGAATATTTGTAGGTGCCGCCGCTCGCGTAGCTTGAGCTTGCGCTAAGCCAACTGCCCGAATAAACCGCACTGCTGCTGATCTCTTCGTCGTTGTTGATGTTAGTCGTAACGGCTTTTTGCGCGTTTATGCGCCCGTAGCCGAAATAGCTATCCCTGCCGGCCGCACCAAGATCGTCGGCTGTTTCCTGAACCATCCTGGCAACCTGGCTGTTGGTTTTAGTCGGATAGCGCGAAAGAATAAGCGCAGCAAGGCCTGCAACGTGCGGGCTCGCCATCGATGTACCGGACATCCACGCATAACTTGAATTGCTCGAGTTGTAGCAGCTAAGGATATAATGTGCCGCGACGCCGTCACTATTACCACCCGGAGCTGCGACATCTACCGCCGGCCCGTAATTGGAGTAGGATGCTTTTTGGTCATCGGTAGTAGTGGCGGCAACGCCTATAACATTTGGATATCCCGCCGGATAACTTACCGCGCTGCTGTTGTCATTGCCCGCCGCCGCAACGACCAGGCACCCCTTACCCTGAGCGTATGAGACCGCATCGGCCAGAGTAGTCGAGTAATCGGGCCCGCCAAGGCTTAAGTTTATTACTTTTGCACCGTGGTCGGCCGCATATGTAATTCCGCTGGCAACCCAGGAATCATAACCGCTTCCTTTGGAATCCAGCACTTTAACAGCTAGAATCTTAGCCCCCCAGGAGATACCGGCGATACCCTTAGCGTTATTAGTAACCGCCCCGATCGTCCCGGAGACGTGCGTGCCGTGTCCGTTGTTGTCATACGCATCGGCATCGTTATAGGCAAAATCGTAGCCATTGATAACTTTACCTGCTAAATCCTCGTGGTTGTAATTAACGCCGGTATCGACTACCGCGACTACGGTCTGATCGCCGGTCGTTACATCCCAGGCCTGCGGGGCGCTGATTTTAAGAAGGTCCCACTGGTAGGAAGAGTAGTAGGTATCATTTGGGACGGCGAAGGCTTGGACGCGATGGTTGGGCTCGACGTACTCCACGCCGGCCATCTTTTTGTACTTTGCAACCGCATCGCCGACACTAAGCCCGGCGGGCAGTTTTACTTCGTGTACCTTCAAATCTTTGATCTCGCCGGTTTTTTGCGCACCGACGAGCTTATGGATACCCTCAATCACTGTATTACTTAAAGACGGTTTGAACTTTACGAGCAGCTCCCCGGGGACGGTATCACCAGAACCCTGGTTGTTTACTGAGGTCTGGAGCGGCAGATCTGGCGCCGCCGAGACCGGAAGGATCGGCATGAAAGAGAAGACCATTGTGCATACAAGCACAAATGCCAAAAGTTTACGCCTGTTTCCCATTTGTTCACCCCTTAAAATACGTGCGGTAATTATGCAGTTATATAAGCTCTATTAGACTCGAATAGACTTGCGTAAGGTAAATTTTAACACAACCGAAGGCATATTTGAAGTGTGTGAACCATTACTTTTATGTATCACCAGTCCACCGATTACAACTTCATGGAAAAGCCCCTTACCCCCGAGCGCGTTGATGAAATCATAACCGCTGAAGAGAATAATGGCGATTACGAGGGATTTTGCTTCAAGATTTGTCCGCAATTCGTCGAAACTAATAAAGACGAGAAAGGATTGTGAAGCTATGCTGAATGTCGAACTTGCAAAGCCCTTTGTGGATGCCGCGTTTGGTTTTCTGCACCTGGAGGTCGGCCTACAGGTTAAAACAGAGCCGTCCGCGGCAACAACGACCCAGGGCACGTCCCAGGAGATAAACATCATCATCGGAATAACCGGATCGGTAAGCGGCCAGATGATCTACAGCATGTCGCTCAACACAGCTAAAAGCATCGCAGGCATGATGCTTGGGCGCCAGATTGATTCACTCGACCGCACGGCGCAAAGCGCGCTCTGCGAGCTTGGAAATATGATTTCAGGAATGGCAATCACGCGGTTTGACGAGGCGCACTCAAACGTTGCGCTCACACCCCCGAGCCTCGTCGCCGGAAAGAATATCTTCATCTCAATCCTTAAACTCGGCTGTATGCGGGTATCTTTAGTCAGCGAACTCGGGACTGTTGACGTGACCATCGCTCTTGAGGAGAAAGCGTTGCTTCGGCAGGCCGAAGCCGTTTAGGGTGGGTAACGAAGAAGCTCCCTGTTACAGGGCCCCCGCATCTTGAGTGACTTTCATGACGATTTCCAACGAAGTTTTTCCCTGTACGACTTTGGCGATTCCGGCATCGCGAAGCGTTCTAAACCCTTGCTTTTCCGCAACTTCCCTGATCCGGGCCGCCGCAGCTCTCGATACAATTAAATCTCTGATTTCATCATTAATCTCAAGGACCTCAAATATCGCCTCGCGACCCTTGTATCCCACACCACGGCACTCGGTGCATCCCTTTGGCCTGTAGAGCGTGATGCTGCCATCATTCGGTAGGTTAAGGCCTGACAACAACTCGGGAACCGGCTTATACGGTTCTTTGCACGACGGGCACAGCAACCTTACCAACCGCTGTGAAATTATCCCGAGGATCGATGTTGCGGCAAGAAACGGCTGGATACCCATCTCGGTAAACCTCGCCGGTGTGGAAGGGGCGTCGTTGGTGTGAATCGTCGAGAGCACGAGGTGCCCCGAAAGCGCCGAGTGGACCGCAATCTCGGCGGTCTCTTCATCGCGAATCTCACCGACCATGATGATATCCGGGTCCTGGCGCAAAACCGAGCGCAGACCGGTAGCAAAGGTCACACCCGCTTTGGGGTTGACCTGTATCTGGTTTATCATGTCGAAGGTATACTCGACCGGGTCCTCGATGGTCACGACGTTTTTCTCTACCGTCGCCAGACCACTAAGCGCCGTATATAGCGTGGTCGTCTTACCGCTTCCGGTCGGGCCGGAGACGAGGATCATACCGTACGGACTATTTACAAGGCGCCTGAATTTCTGCAGGTCTTCCCTGTCAAAACCAAGGCTTTCTTCACTGACTGAAGATGCTTTTTTCTCAAGCACCCTTAAAACAACCTTCTCGCCAAAAATCGTCGGAACAGTTGACATTCGAAAATCGATTTTCCGATCACCCGCGTAGACGGCGAACCTTCCGTCTTGCGGCGCCCTTTTCTCGGCTATGTCAAGCTCGGCTAATATCTTCAACCGGGAAACAACCGACCGGTGAATCGACTTAGGGGCCGTCGTTATCTCATGCAGAATACCATCAACCCTGATGCGAACCCGCAGCTCGTTTTCACCCATCTCGATGTGGATATCGCTCGCTTCGTCGATTAAGGCTTGCCGCAGAACCATCTCGATAAATCTCTTGGTGTCCCCATCACCGGCCTTACCTTGCGCCGGCGCGTTGCTGGCTTTTTGCCCCGCACGGCGCTGCCCTGTTTCGACACCTCTATTCGCTCCCTGCATCCAATAGTACTTATCAAGCGCCTTTTGGATGTGCTTTTCCGTGGTGATAACGGGGATAATCTGGCAGCCGGTAATGCTCTCGGCATCGTCCATGGCAAAGAGGTCAAGAGGGTCGGCCGTCGCCAGGGTTAGCAGTTTATCAATCTTAGCCACCGCTATTATCTTATATTTTCTAGCGATAGCCTCGGGGATTAATCTAACAATATCTTCGTCGACTTCCGTAAGGTCAAGGTCGATGCTCGGGATATCGAGCTGCCTACCAAGAAACTCGATGAGAGTTTCCTCGCTGACAAACCCCAGTTTACGTAAAACAATACCGAGACGCTCCCCGGTCTTTTTCTGGGTAAAAAGCGCCTCTTCAAGCTGAGATTGAGTTATAACCCCGGCTGTGACCAGCAGTTCTCCGAGCCTTATTTTTCTTACCGCCTGATGTGAAGCTTGTGGCATATTAGATACCTCGTCGTTTAGTTTCTATTTAGATTAATACCTTCATGTATCGACGAGTTTAGCTGGATTTTTAGGGCTGAGTCGCATAAAGACGATGCAAAATCCATTCAAATAATTCGGCCAATAATTGATCCAAATAATTCTGGAAAGAATCGGGTAACAAAATACCGTGCTGGTCGTATTTAAGCCGCTGAAAGGATGGTGCGCTTGATAAACCTTGAAAAACCTTCCCCGCCTTCGGAAGACCGGAGGTGGAAGATAATCGAAGGACGATGCGCGGCTACGGCTATGCGCCGCATTCCCTGATCCAAACGCTTCATATCGTTCAGGAGACGTTTGGTTTTCTGGATGAAGAGGCCATGAGATACGTGGCCGAGGCTTTGCGTGTGCCGTTAAGCCAGGTCTACGGCGTCGCTACGTTTTATCACTTCTTCACATTAAAACCGCCGGGAGAGCATACCTGCACCGTCTGTACCGGAACGGCGTGTTACATCAAAGGCGCCGAGGATCTGCTGCGTGCGGTTAAGCAGGTCACCGGGGCAGACCCCGGCGAGACGAGCGGCGATAAATACGTCATCTGCAACGCCGACGAGGGCGACCCCGGCGCGTACATGGACCGCAGCGTCATGGAGAGCAATCCCCACCAGATGCTCGAGGGAATGGTCATCGGTGGATATGCGGTCGGCGCTAACCACGGCTTCATCTACGTGCGGGCCGAGTACCCGCTGGCGATAGAGCGGCTTAAAACCGCGATAAAGCAGGCCGAGAAGAAAGGGATGCTCGGGCGCAACATCGGCGGCACCACCTTTAGCTTCGATATCGAGCTGCGCTACGGCGCGGGCGCATTCGTCACCGGAGAGGAGACGGCGCTCATCGCCTCGGTCGAGGGGCAGCGCGGCCTCCCCCGCCCACGCCCTCCGTACCCGGCCGAGCGGGGCCTGTGGGGTAAGCCGACCCTCATCAACAACGTCGAGACGTTTGCCAATATACCGCCCATCATCCGAAACGGCGGCGACTGGTTCGCCTCCATCGGCACCGAGAAAAGCAAAGGGACCAAGGTGTTCTCTTTGGTCGGGAGGATAAATAGTGTGGGCCTCATCGAGGTGCCGCTAGGTATAACGCTTCGTGAGATCATCTACGACCTCGGCGGCGGCATCCCCGAGGGACGCAAGTTCAAAGCGGTGCAGACCGGTGGCCCGTCGGGCGGCTGCATCCCCGAGGAGCATCTGGATTTACCGGTCGACTACGAGTCGCTGATGCAGGCCGGCTCAATTATGGGATCGGGCGGCATGATCGTCATGGACGAGACCTCCTGTATGGTCGATGTGGCCAAATACTTTATGGATTTCTGCAAATCGGAAGCGTGCGGCAAGTGCATCCCCTGCCGGGTAGGCACCGTTCAGATGCATCATATCCTGGAGAAAATAACCAACGGTACGGCGACTACGGCCGACCTGCCGATGCTCGAAGAGCTCTGCGACCTGGCAAAACACGCCAGCCTCTGCGGTCTCGGGCAATCGGCGCCAAACCCGGTGTTGAGCACACTGCGCTACTTCCGCGACGAGTACATTACCCATATCGAAGAGAGGCGATGCCCGGCCGGGGTGTGCAAGTTCAAAGACGCCGGCAGCTTTAGAGAAGCCGTGGAGGTGAAGCGATGAGACCGGAATCCGCTCGGCAAGAGCTACGTGTTAAGACGCTGAAGATAGATGGCCGCGACCTCGCCGGTCGTGAAGACCAGACCATTTTGAACGTGGCGCGCGAAAACCACATACGCATCCCCACCCTGTGCCAGTTCGAGGGGTTGACGAATTATGGGAGCTGTCGCCTGTGTCTGGTCGAGATAAAGGGCGTGGCGAAGCTCTTGACCTCATGCACCACCTATATCTGGGAAGGCATGGAGGTCACAACGAACTCGGAGCGATTGGTTCAGTATCGCAGGATGCTCCTCGAGCTTTTCTTTGCCGAGAGAAACCACATCTGCTCTATCTGCGTGGCGAACAGAAACTGCGCACTGCAAGGTCTCGCCTTAGAACTGGGCATCACGCATATCCGCTATCCCTACCTCTATCCGGGCCTCGGGGTCGACTCTACGCACGATAAGTTCGTCCTCGATCACAACCGCTGCATCCTATGCACCCGCTGCATCCGGGCGTGCTCGGAAATCGAGGGGGCCAATACCTTAGGCATGAAGCGGCGCGGCGTTAACGACCAGATCATTACCGACCTCGACCAGCCCTGGGGCACATCGCCAACCTGCACGAGCTGCGGCAAGTGCGTAAACGTCTGCCCGGTCGGGGCCATCTACGAGCGGGGCATGTCGATTGCCGAGGGGCGGCGCGAGCACACATTCTTGCCGCTTTTGCGGATTATGAGGGGTGAGCGCTAATGGCGAAACGGCAAACGGGGTCATCGCAGGCAGGCAAATCGCAAGCGAAAAAAGCAATGGAAAAACCGGCTGAAAAACCAAAGGTAGCGACAGTGTGGCTTGACGGCTGTTCGGGGTGTCATATGTCTCTCTTCGATATGGACGAGAGGTTGCTCGAGTTGGCTGAAAAGATGGATGTCGTATACAGCCCGCTCGTCGACACCAAGGAATATCCACAGGATGTCGATGTCGCGCTCGTCGAGGGGGCTGTCGGAAGCGAAGAGGACCGTCGCAGGCTTCTCACAATCCGCGAGCGCACGAAAACCCTCGTCTCGCTCGGCGACTGCGCGGTGACCAGCAATATCGTGGCGTACCGGAACCCGCACAAAGTCGTAGATCTCTTAAATGAAGTTTTTCTCGAAAACGCGAGCATCGGCTCGAAAATCCCCAAGGAGAGCGTCCCGGCGCTGCTGCCCTACGCCGTGCCGTTGCACGAGGTCGTGGGCGTGGACGTGTTCATACCGGGGTGCCCGCCCTCGGCGGATTTAATCCATGAAGTTATAAGCGAGCTGCTGGAGGGGCGTATGCCGGAGATCAGAAACCGGTTCGGATAGGAGGAGTAATCGGTGCAAAAGGATATCGTAATAGCGCCTGTAACCCGCATCGAGGGGCACGCGAAAATAACAATTCACCTGGATAACGAGGGGCACGTCGAGGACGCCCGCCTTCACCTTACGCAGTTTCGCGGCTTCGAGAAGTTCTGCGAGGGCCGCCCTTTCTACGAGCTGCCGTTCATCATGCAGCGCATCTGCGGCATCTGCCCGGTAAGCCACGCCACCGCCTCGTCGAAAGCCTGCGAGCCATCTTGTCGGTCAAGATCCCAGAGACCGGGCTCCTGCTGAGGCGAATCGCCAACCTCGCCCAGGTCATCCAGTCCCATGCCTTAAGCTTCTTCTACCTCTCCTCCCCCGACCTTCTTTTCGGCATGGACGCAGACCCGGCCAAGCGCAGCCTCTTCGATGTCGCCGCCGCCAACCGCCAACTCGCGCTCGACGGCATCTACCTGCGTAAATTCGGCCAGCAGGTCATCGCGCATATGGCAAGCACCGGAAAGCGCGTTCACCCCGGCTGGATAGTCCCCGGCGGCGTCGCCACGCCCCTTTCTTCGGATGCTCATAAAGAGATACGAGAGATGTTGCCCGAAGCCATGGCTGCCATACGCCGTACGCTCGACTGGTTCAAACGCTCGATGGAGAACTTTCGCGACGAAATCCGCACTTTTTCGAACTACCCCACCTATTTTGTAGGGATTGTTGGCAAGGACGGCGCGTTGGAATACACGGATGGGTTGATACGGATCGTAAACTCAAGCGGGAAGGTTGTCGCCGACGGCATCGACCCGGTGGAGTATCAGGATTATATCGGGGAGATGGCTGAAGACTGGTCGTATATGAAGTTCCCGTATTATAAGGCATCGCCGCCGCCCGACAACGCTTTTAGGGTCGGCCCGTTGGCCCGACTGAATATTGTTGATAAGGTCGATATGCCTCTGGCCGCCCAGGAGTGGACCGAGTTTCGCTCGCTTGAGCGCGGCGTTGTTTTGAGTTCGTTCCATTATCACTATGCGCGGTTGATTGAGATACTTTATTGTGTTGAGAAAATGGGCGCATTGTTGGATGAGCCGTACGTGTTGGGCAGGCGCATCAGGGCAAAAGCCGAGCCCAACTGCTCGGAGGGCGTTGGCGTCGCTGAGGCACCTAGGGGTATGTTGGTGCACCATTATAAGATTGATGATGACGGGCTTGTGACGAAAGCTAATTTGATAATCGCAACCGGGTTTAATAATGGTGCGATGAACCGTGGGGTTGCAGGTAGCGAAGCAATTTATTCGCGGGGCTGAGATACCTGAGGGCGCGTTAAACCGGATTGAGGCCGTTATCCGTGCCTTCGACCCGTGCCTGAGCTGCGCCAGCCACGCACTAGGGCAAATGCCGATGCGGGTGCAGCTGGTTGGGCCTGATGGGAGTGTGGTGAGCGAGGTTGGGAGGGGGTCGTAGTGTCTTTGGACTTGTACCCTAGGAATCGCTAATTTTACCATGCCGACTTCCTGTATACGGATCATTCTTCATATAGTCACTGTCCTCTACTGCTTAGGAATTCGTCAACCTCTCTTCGTTTAAATCAATTATCCTTGCGTCAGGAATCGTCCCCAGAAGCGGACTGAGGTTAGAATGACAAGTAAAATAGAAGACCTGATTAGTTTTGGTTAGCTCCTTAACCGCATCAAACGCTGCGATAAACCTATCAGGATCGAAGTTTACGAAGATATCGTCAAAAACTACCGGTAATCCATCAGCTCTTTTACTAAATTCACGAATGAAGCCAAACCTCAACGATAGGTAAAGTTGCTCTGCGGTACCCCTGCTTAGCTCCTGTATATCTTTTCTTCTGCCGTCGCTATCTTCCACATAAATTTTGGACTCATCCAACGGCGCGTAAATCCTAGAATATCTACCTTGAGTGATATGCGAGAAAAAGGATTGAGCTTCTTTGATAACCAGAGGTTGCTTTTCTTTTTCGTACCGCTCAAGTGCTTTTCTAACGATCGTCGTTGCGAGGATACGTGTAGACCACTCATCCGCAAGCATATCTAGCTTCCGCAGCTTCACCATCTTATCTATTTTTAATAGAGAGCCTTCTTCTCTTCGTTCTATGTTCTCGATATCCTTGGCGATGCTGCCTTGCTTTTTTAGAAGCTCTGCGTAATTGGCGTCGGCCTCATTAAAGGATTCCTCCAGTTGGGACTCCTTCTCGATTAAGCTTTCACGAGATGCTCCCTGCAGTTCTTCGGTAAACGCCTCATATTGCTCACCATCACCACCAACCCTTCTTATGCTCTGTTCGGATGAAAGAACCTCGTTTGATAACCTGGCATGCTCCTCCCAGTGCCTCGCGTTCTCCCTGAATTCCAGCTCAGATTCAGCAAAGCCCATGGCGAAAAGTTCGGATATCTCGCCTCTTAGACGCTCGATTTTCTCATCCAAATTTTTAATTTCAAGCGCCAGCCCTTTTCCGTCACTTGCAAGCTGTTCGAGTTCCCTGTTGTTGCTGATATTTAGCTCCACATCCTCGCCCAGCTTACTCAGCTCAACGATCACATCTATGTCTATGTCCGTGCTCTGTCGACCACAGCTTTCCATAACAGTAGAAATTTTTGCCTCGTATTCCTGAAGATAACTCCGGACTTGACTAATTCGCCCTACAAGCGTTTCAGCAGCTTTTTTCTTTTCGATACATGTTTTAACTGTTGCGAATATGTCGATTACTCCGTCGGGGCTAAGTTCTGGCTCTAGTCCTTTTTCGATAAGCCAATCCTTCCATGCCCTTATAGCACGATCGTTACGTTGCTTTAGAGCCTGAAGCTTATCATCCAAAATCTCTAATTCGCCGTCGTGCTGCTTAAACTTCAGTGCCAGCTCTTTCCCTTGGTTGTTTAGCTCATCTAACTGCAGCCGGCTTGTATCAGCCGCGCGCAATTCCGAATCTTTGTCTTCAATTTGCCGGGAATCCGGAATATCCTCGAAGCCGCATATCTGTGCATGTGTCAGAATTTCGTTTCTTGTTTTTTGCAGCTCAAACTCAAGCGCTTTTTTTCGATCTTCCGACTCTTCAGATTGCTTCCCAAGCATTTCAGATGCTTCGCCTTCAAGTCCATCACCCTTAGAAGATAACAACGTCCTGCTTACAACTACGTATACAATGGAAGACAGGATAAAACCGGCAAACCCTACGATACCCAGGATCATGCTATTAGTGGGGAGCGCTACTATCAGAAGAACGATTCCAATAGCTATAAATAAAACAGCTGGCCACAGGGGCATCTTCATCGGCGCTTCTTTCTGACGTGGCCTGAAGAGAATAAATAGCTCCCCTCTCTCCCGGAGGTTCCTAAGTTCAATCTCTTTCTCTCGTAAAATGGGACACTTTGCTCTTAGAGACTGAAGAGCCTTCCTTTGTTGGTCGAGCTTACCCTCATCTATCCACTGGTAACCGAGTGCCTCTACTCGCTTATCGAGAGATACTTTCTCGGCCTCAAGGGCCTTAATATTGCGCTCCACGTTAACAATGTCGCTTTCAGCACTGCGGATTTTCTCTTTAATATCCTCGATCTCATCAGATTTCTGCCTTACAATTTCTTTAGCGGGAATAGAGACATCAAAGCTGGAGAGTTTCTCTTCGTCCCAATCCGGCCCTATCTCCCTCAATAATTCCTTTAGGCCTTCTTCTGCTGCTTTTAGTTCGCCCTTTAGACCTGGAAGCTCATCCCTCGCCGTCGCATACTTCTCTTGCCCGCCCTGAAGCCCACAGATTTCACTTTCGGCATCGATCAATCGCTCATCGACAGCTACCAGCGATTCTCTGATTCTCATTTTTTCAAGCTTTTCCATTTTCGCAGTGCTGGCACTCTCTAGTTCATCGAGCTTTTCTAGCTTTCTTTCTAGGAGGACTACGCCATTTTCAGGAAAGCTTTCTATCGCCGGAACCTCTTGCAAGCGCTCTTTAACGTCATGTATTTTTCGCCAATCGGGCCAGGCCGTTATCAGATCCTTGGCATGGTTAAGATCGGCCCCTAACTGATGCCGACGCTGTCTTACAACTGCTACTTCTCTCTCAACCTCTTCTAGATCTCGGTGAAAATCATCAAATGCTTGCATTTCATTTTCTATCTCTTTGAGCCGCGAATTAACCTCATTAATTTTTTTAAATAGCGTATTAACTTCGGGCTTGTCAGACCTGCTGGGTTTATAGAGATTGCTGGCCTCTGCATCTAACTTACTTACAACCTCTGCAACAGAGATAGAGCCTGTCCCGGTGCCTGCGCTATAGAGCCGACCTTTAATCTCATCGTTGTTGAGCGTTTCAAAATCTTGAAGCTCACTGAGCCCAAAGGCAAAGACGTTCTCAAAGATATTTTTATTTATCGGCCCGAGCATATACGAAAGTGCCTCCATTCCACCTGTTGAGCCATCGGGCAGGGTTACTTGCACTGCATTGGAACTTCTTGAGTAACGCTCGATCACATACCGTTTGTCATCACTGGTTGTTACAACCAATCTTCCACCATGGCTACCTCCTGCAAGGGGTGGATAGGGGTTTTGCCTTTGGCGTCCATCCGGAAAACCAAAGAGGATTCGTTTTATAAAAGAGAGAATGGTCGATTTCCCCGCTTCGTTCGGTCCGATAAATACAGTTAGACCTGGGGCTAGATCCCTTATCGGATAGTCGTGAAACTTTCCAAACCCATCGATATAGACCTCTTCAAACCTCATGAGGCCTCCCCTCCCATGAGGTTATCCAAACAAACCGTTTCCGCTCGCTTTAGTAGCTTAATGAGACGGTCATCATCCAGGGGTTCGAGTAATTTTCTTCCAGCCTTGGATCCAAATAATGGTTCAATGGCTTCTCTCAAATCAGCTAGCTTATCATCTCCCTGGTAGGTCTCCTCAAAAAGCTTAAAGAGGTCGCCAATAAAATCTTCTCGATCCAACATAGATTCTCTATCAATCTCTGGGCCCGCGTCATTAACAAAACTCTCCACCCAGACAAATTGCTTTTCACCCTCTTCACTGGCTCTTAATTCCTCAAGAATATCGTTGAGAACGCCTTTTCTTGCAATAGAAGAGTATAGTGGCCCTCGACCAGTGAGGATAATCCTGCACAGTGCTGGTCGCCCATCAGATTCTTCGCGAATCTTTTCAATGCAGTTGTTGACCTCTAAAATTAAATCGTGTTCTGTCTGGAGTGAGCCTATGGGTAATTCTTCTATAAACCATCTTACGGAATCGACTTCGATAAACTCAGCGCTTGGATTACCAGAGCTATCAACATCCACTAAATAACATCCCCTGGGACCTACTTCTTTGGGGTTAAGGCCCTGGGGGTTGCCAGGATAAATTACCAGTGGTTTGCCATTGTTTCGAACATCTTTAGTATGCACATGGCCGAGAGCCCAATAATCGTAATTCTGCAGGGTCAAGTCTTTCCACGAGCACGGTGCGTAAGGCTCATGCCCAGCATTGGACCCCACATTGCAATGGAGCATACCGATAGTAAATAGATCCTTGTTTAGGTCTGCCTTCTGAAGGAACTTGCTCGTGAGGTTATCTGTTATCTCTTTCTTATGGAAGCTAATGCCACAGATCTGTGCGATCTCTTCGCCATCCTTCTCAACGCTGAATTCACCCACTACTTGCCCTTGATAAACATGCACGTTCTTGGGCCAGTTCAGGTTGGCCGACCATCCATTGAGCGGATCGTGGTTTCCATGCACTATATACGCATCTATCCCGGCATCAGATAAACGCTTCAAGCCATCTAGAAAGCGGAGTTGTGCTCGTAAACTTCTATCAGCACCATCATAAACATCGCCTACGACAAGGAGAAAGCTAACTTGTCGTTCAATACAAAGATCGATTATCCTGTCAAACGTCTTAAATGTTGCGTGCGTTAATTCTGAGCCTATTGCCTCACTAACCTCAGAAATTCCCTTAAAAGGGCTATCCAGATGTAAATCTGCCGTGTGTACAAAACTAAAAGCTTTCACTGTCGGCCCCTTGTTGGTACTTTTTGTTACCTCTTGTCAGCGCACTGAGCAGCACGCGCTGTCACTTAGAAGTGCTCTGAAACCATGTGCATTATCTGGAGGCAAACCCACTTCAAATGCCAATCTCGAGCTTATTGGGCACTTTTACGCATACTAATTAATCTCTGCTAACAGCATCCGCGCAGAGCCAGTGCTTACCTTATCCGTAGTTTTGCCGACTGTTGAACTTCCGGTTAGTGTGTGGTTGCTTAATAAAGGAATTATACTATATCGCTCGTTGCATTGGTAGGTCGTTGGCTTAAAACCAAGTGATGTTCTTAACTTGGTGCCTGCATGTAATTCGCCAGCGTTACTCGCTCCGACGATCGGCCAGTGCCTAGATGCGACGGGCTTATGGTTCCCTCTTTGATATGCGTTTCGATTGCATGACATTCGCAGAAGGATGCGACTTCATATGCCATCGAATTGTAGAATTCCTTGTTGTGGATGTACGCAGTCGTCAACCGGCTGTAGTTCCATTTACCAAACACAATCCTGTTGACAAACGATATGCTCTCTAGAAGATCTCGGATATTCTGCCGGATAATATTGGGGGTTGGGTAGGGCTCGATGCTTACCCAGGTTTTTAGCCCGGCATCATGGAGCTTTTTCAGTGCCTCTATCCGCTTTTTATAAGGCGCGGAGAACGGCTCGTGCTTTTCCCTAAAAGCTTCAGATAACGAGACCAGCGAAATGCCGTATTCGTTTTGTTCGTTATACAGTTGCTTGTCTGTAAGTTGATCTGTACAGACACCCTTTGTTATGAGTATCGCTTTGACCTTGTCTCTGTTGAGCCGCTCAAGAATCTTTAGCGTTAAACGGTTGATCTCCTCAATTTCGTACATGAAAGGATCGGTTGTAAAACACATGAAAACTTGCTTGATCTTGTTCTTGAGACGAGGCAATTCTTTGTCGAGTAGCTCTAACGCGTTTTCAACTATCTTTGGTTGAATCCAATCCTTATATGAGGAAATTACGCCGCAGCGTTTCTTCATCACAAACGCATAGCAGGGATAGGTGCAACCGTGCGCGCAGCCTTCCGCGTGGTTCAACGCGTAATCCGCATATTCAACGCCGCTTTTATAGAGGAGTGTTTTTCTGGTTATTGTTTTTAAAGCCATTATTTACCGGCGCCGCTGAGCGGATTCAAACGCATCATTTTTCTACATAGGTTCTAGCGCTAATATTTCGTGAACAACATAGGCGCGAAATGCGTCTAGCTCTATAAAGTACCTATATCCAGCTTTATTGGCAGCTTCTTCAGTTTCTTTGCCTTCGTCAATTAGGAGTGCTACAGGCTGGCTATATCCCTCTTGCAATCCATTTGGCCAAGCTAAGTCAAGAATGGCTACTGGCTCACCAGCAGCATCATCTACAAGCTCATACATGGACTCACCTTCAGGTAGCCCTTGCTGTATGACCCACTCATTACACTCACGAATAACTCGATCCTCTTCTTCACTTGATATACCACCTGGGATTGAAACTACTTCACGCCCAAGAATTGGTCCCATCGATTTTATCTCTGGTGCCGTACCTGTTACTAAGCTATCAAGAAAATTATTAGAGACCTTTGCTAGAAGCGCTCTTCTTGCTGAGAGAAAATCCAAATAATTCTCGACTTTCCACAGCTCTCTATCCATCGGAATCCAATGCGATTCCACTGCACCAGGTTGTTTAGCTACAAATTCCTCGAGATACTCTTCTGGATTACGGTCAGAGACTAGTAAGTTAGTCTCTTGTGTAAGAAACGTGAAGTTAGCGATCGCATTCACGTCAGGTTGGCTGTAGCCATTCTGATACAGTAAGGATTTTGGGAAGATATGGTGAACCTGTAAACTGCTTAGGTTGCCGAGCAAATGTTTAGATAACTCTATGCCCGTTGCCCAATCCTTAGCCAGGCAGACACGCGTTAACATGTATAAAAGTGGATAGAAACGTGCACCCCGGCTCCAGCCTTTGAAATCATCAGCGTTAAGCTTAAGATCGCCCCGGTTTTGTCTTAGTTGGTTTATTAGCCTATCCAGGGCACCCTCAGTATCCTCAATTAACGCTAAGTCCTGATTTAATACGCTCTCCGTTGACCCTGCATAGCGACCCCATAATAACGTGTTAATATACCAGTAAAGCAATTTGTCTTGTTCTTTATAATTCGCTAGCTGACCACCTCGTTGAATTAGATATCTTGTTAGCACGGGAAATGCATAGCGACTACCTAAAACCTGATCATGATCAAGGCCTAACCTAGCAGAAATTAGATTGAGAAGATAATCTATAGATTTCTCAGATTGCTGTAAACCCTTTTGAAAAGTAGCTGTATCAACATCCTTTAAAGCGGAGAACAAGGCTTCACCGGTTAGAATTACATTTGTGCACCGCAATAGCCATTCTAGCTTAAAATTAAACCCTGCCCTTCGCCATTTAGAAAGCTTAGCCTTCATCTCATCGCGTGCTTCGGGCCACTCGGCGCAAATCTTTGCTAAGGCTAAATCGCCCTTTGAGAGTTTAGTACCACCACTGTTCACCCGGTTGAAGATATCGACGACGATATCGACCGTCTTATCTTCGCCCGTCACTTCCTCCATGTGCAAATCGATATCGTTGATCGAATAGATTGCGTTCACGCGGTTTATATATGTATTTAAATTAGCTTGTAGGTCTGGATTAGCGACCAATCGTTGAATTGCCTCGCCTACTCCAATTTTCATGAGTTCGGTCACATTAACCCAGAGTGGATTATCTTTCATCTTTAGAGGTGCATAAAACTCAAAGATCTCGTCCTCAAGATTAAAATAAAGCCCTGTAAAAGCCTGCGTATTTCCGTCGAAGAATTTTGGCGCATGCCCCTTTATAATGCCATATAGGCTAGTCATTCTCTGCTGGCCGTCGAGAAGAAGTTTTACCGAGCCGGGTGTAAGATCACCGTCACCGCGAGCATTGGCGTTTTCTGTCTTTGTTACCCACACTAAGAGGCTGCCGACAGGATGCTTGCGGTAAAGTGAGTGCATTAAGCCGCGCACCTGCTCGCGATTCCAAACATAGCCTCTCTGAAATTCCGGTAAAGCGATATTGCCCAAATCTATTAGATCAAGGACGGTGCTAATCTTCACTACTGCCTCCTCTTTGTAGGACTGTACGGGCATCGATAGTAGATTATCAACAGCGTTTTCTAGAAAAATTACAGGTTAGGTCTTAAGGTATCACACCATTAAGATGCCGCCCTTTTCGAGCACGCCCTGTATATAACTAGCGGTATACCTCGGCTTAAGGTTATGAATCGTATCTGCAAGAAAAGCATCCGGGGTATCAAAATTATCTTTCATAAAATAAGCCGTAGCCAACAGCGAAAGGTCTACTGCGCTAAAATCGCCGTATTTGTCGATCAGCTTATTAATAACTGATTTCTCATCTTCCTGAATAAGTTTTTCAAACCTATCTAGTTCAGGTGTCGCTTCCGCAAAATACCCTGCGCCATCAACCCATTTAACGGTGATTAACCCTCTATTCTCGGCAAAATTTAGTTCGCTGGCAGCACCGGCGGAATAGGGACCATAATGATACATCGAGTAATCAAAACCAACAACTCCTTCTCTTGAAAGCAGATAGAGCATTTTCTGCACAAATGTTTTCCCTATCTGTTTATTCGTGTGCTCCTCGTGTAGCCTCTTTATCAAGTACCCTATAATTGCCGGATTTTTAAATATGCTATCGCCCATTACCGCAACACTCCTACCGCTTTCTCTTTATCCTCTGGCCTCACGTATACCCGTATTTGCTTTGCTTCACCCATGTTTCTGACAATCGATGAATAATTAGAAAGAGGGCTTGCTTTTCTATCCTGTCCTTTTACTATCATTACTTCTTTACTTTCTTCTTCGGTGTCTAGTTTATACCATAAACCACTTGGAGCCTTGTCTTCATAAAACCATATATTGCTATCTGCAAGCTTCTGCTTGATAGCCACCGATTTCTCCTCATCCTCTTCATTTGGCACCTCAGGCGTTTCAAAGACTACCCTTATATGGTTTCTATCAAGAAGCGTTTTGCAGTTAAGATCATCTCGATGTGCTTTGGCATCTTGCAGAACGCGTACATCGTCGAACTCGAGAAACTCCTCAATCTTCTGGGGAGGCGGCAACTTCCCACCTTCCAAAAATTTTCCGAGTGCTTCTTTAAGGTGATAATCATATGCTCGCCTTGTTTTGTGAAAATACACCTGCGTAAACATTTGATATCTTGCGATTACCAATGCCTCAGCAACATGCCAACCGCCCTCATCCACCCCAAGAATCAGCTCACTCGTCTCAGGGTCCACACCCAACACTAGCGTGTTCAACAACCTTGAATAATCATAGATGCCATATTTAACACCTATATGGTATGAGTCCCTCAGAAGGTAATCGCCCCTGTCGGCATCAAGCTGACTTGAGATGATAACCTTCCACAAGAGCTTCCCTTCAAGAATACTTACATTACCTTCGAGCAGCGCAGCAACTTCATCTGCGCTGATCCTATAGTTGCTTTTATTTATCTGGTGATCTTCGATCACATCTCGCAGCGGGCCTGTAATTATCGCGCTTGAATAATCCTCGTGCTTAAATGACCTATTTAACTTATCATTAAACGGCATAACATCTTCAGATGCGTGCGAAAAAGGTGCGTGACCAATGTCGTGCAGTAATGCCGCCAAGCGTATCAGTTGTTTGTCCCTATCAAGACCCGTTTCGTTATAGCTTTGATATTCCGCCAGCAACCGCTTATTTGTATCATCCGCGGTGATAGCCTCATACATAAGCGTCGCTAAATGCATAACGCCGATTGAATGCTCAAACCTCGTATGATTAGCCCCAGGATACACCATATCGGTGAATGCCAGTTGCTTGATCCGGCGCAACCGCTGGAACGCAGGATGGTTGATTATTTGCTTCTCCCAATCATTGAATGAGACAAACCCATATATGGGATCTCTCATCTCATGTAGTCTCGCCATAGCGCCTCTCGGAAATGATCGTTACTTAAGCAATTATAGGGCAAGGGCTAAAACCAGCCAACCGTCCGCTGACCTCGCCTGTTATTAATTTGGGCTGGTAGCGCATGTCCTGATTAATCGGAGTTGGCATCCTGAAAAACTGTCTACAGCCAACGGCCTTAGCACTACCCTATGCCATTATATCGAACATATGTTCCGATGTCCACAGTTATTAGCGCGGCAAATAATACCTTATCTTAAGCGATGCCCCTTGCCCACTAAACGGCTGATCTAGGATTTGATCACGCCCCTTCATGGCTTGTTTCATCGCACTGCAGCACATTGGCATCCGATGGTTACGTCCTGGGTAACCGCCAACCCGGCGATGCAAATCGCCAGACACCACATCGACGTATTCCTTTCCTTGTTGCTGAGCCGTCGAGAGTATCTCTTTCAAGGCAGTATCAAAATTGTATGAAGTCGGTATCATAGCAATGCGCTCCTTTCCCTAAAAACTTTATTCGTATAGAAAGGCCATTTGCCTGCAAGGCTTTGCTTTTCAACTCCAGATTATCGTTACTGCTTCTAACAAGTGTTTGGAAGATATTCTGTAATTCCTATTAATTCTAGTTAAAGGCAGAGGGCAGTGGCCGGGGTTTCTTTGGACAGATAAAATCGACGCTTTCTAAACGCCAGTTGATGAGTTTGTTGGCGATAATTTTATAATACGCTAGCCGCTAAGGTAAATGAATGATTGCGGTGCATACTGAACGTTATAATCGCTCAGTTCTAAATATTCAGGGTACCTTGTTGCCTTTTTAACTTTAATGGCATACCCTATTTCTTTCCCTTGGAAATAGCTATCGTAAAACTCCTTTTCTATACCCGAGTGATGCTGTGTTTCCTCCCACAGATCACCTATATCAAGAGACAGGATGCAATCTATATCGAATTCACCTATGATTTTTCTAACTGGACTTGACGCATAGATAATGATTTTCTCAACAACGGAAGATTTAAATATGCTTCTTCTAAACTCATATTTCTTCTCACCTTGAAGAATCTTTTCTGCATACTCCGGCTTAATCGATAATAAAACTTTCATCGGCTCCTGATTCCTCTATAATTATTTCGAATTTATCAACGTCTATTTGTTCGAATCCCCTTGGAGCGCTATCCACCTATAGTATAGCGCAAATTAAGCGCAATAGATAGTGCTAGCTGGGGATATGATAACTTTTGGCACTAGCTTTTTGCCCTGGATAGGGCTCTGGGCGGGGCCAGTATTTAGACAGGCTCCTAGAGAGTAGTCGGAACGCCTTTTTCTATGATCGCCCGGCATTTAGGTATGAATCGGGGCCTTGCACCGCCTAATCCTGTTCATCATCGCCCGATCTATGGCCTCGTACCCACAATTACCGCATATGAAGATAAAAGCGCACCCGTTTCTCAACCTTTGAATTGATATGCCTTTGCCAAGTAAGAAAGGCTCATATTCGGCTTGACCTCGTTATGCGGGATTAAGAGGTACTTCCAGGGCTTGCCGCCGTTTTGCGTGGTGTACTCGGTTGCATAGCTACAATATTGCAGGGCGGCTTTTGCTTTTTCCTGAACTTCACGATCGTTCAGGTCACTTTCCCTTTTAATTTCAACGAGGTAGATAATATTTTCCGTTTCAACCACAAAATCCGGCTCATATTGCTTTGAGTTATGATCCCAGAATATATTGAATTGTCTCGGCGCAGGCCGGAGCCATTTTGTGGCGTCGCCATCGCTCTCTATCAGCATCGCGAAATCTTTTTCGCTTTTGGTATCAAATTTGTAATGACGATGGCAGGCTTTCGTAAAACCGCCGAATATTTTTTGTGGGATAGCGCTTGTGGGCGTAATTGTCTCGGTGAACAGATAAATGCCCTCATTGACATTTTTCGCTAGGTTATGCGGCTCTATGTTGCTAAACGGTTTAACAGCTGGTTCATCATAAGATGTGGCTGAGTGATGCAAATGGTCTTTCATCTGGGCGTAGATATACTTTGCGATATCCCGTCTGTGGTATGTAACGACATTGATGAACTGCTCACGTTCTAGATAGTTCCGTATATGCTCTAACGCCTGGCCAACAAGCTTATAGAGAATATCAACCTGTGCGTCATAATCTACCTGGGGATAATTTATAAGCTCACTCATAATAAGATTCTCGGGTTTTTCAACGACGTGGTCGAACTTGCTAATAAGTACCTGAATATCGTTTTCCTTGCGCTGTAAGAACTTTACGAGGATCTCCTCGCTAACCGGCTGGAAGTTCAAGCTTTTAACATCAAGGTCGAAATCATCAAAATACGTGGTTGTTTCATTCGAGGGTTGAATTATAATGCGCGGTATTTCGATGATATTTTCCTTAAGCGTTTTGACCGCCGTGTCGCATATCCGCCCGATCTTTTCTTTATTTTCATCTATAAATAATTTCTGCTGTGGCTCGTATGAAAACCGCTCTGTCGCCTTCTTAACAATAAGTTCTTTTATCTCAGGTTTTTCAAGGTCATTGATTCGCGTGACAGAATCGATTGATGGAATCGTGGTGTAAATCGCCTGCTCAATAGCAAGCATAATGCCCGCTTCTTCCTTCTCGGGCGATTCCTCCATCGCCTCTATCTTTTTCTTTTTGTTTTCCAAAGTTTCATCAATAACGTTAC
>Ga0100385_1001645_pt1 | contig 22162 bp, 39 predicted proteins | sample CryGeymeta201509_FD_81543 | JGI IMG/M metagenome (GOLD analysis project Ga0100385, IMG submission 81543) | Groundwater microbial communities from Crystal Geyser aquifers in Utah, USA - Crystal Geyser metaG 2015-09 | ecosystem: Environmental > Aquatic > Deep subsurface > Groundwater | place: USA... | reverse complement strand
GTCCGCCGGAGTTCGACGAAGCACTGCCCACCCATCCGTCTGTACCTACAGAAAAATCAGAATTGTAGTAAGGATAGGAGGTACTGTAACCCACTTCATTTTGATAACTAAACGGAACGTCTCGGCCTGTGTAGATCGTTGGTGCATTGACTAGCGTTAGGTCGTTGCCATTGCCAGATGAGTCGTAGCCTATTGTCGTGCTGTTTTCGTCAAGTTTGTACCATGAATAAAGATTATCCGCTGATTGTCCAAACTTTAGTTCACCAATTTGACCATTGAACCAAAAGCTATTGGAGACTCTCCGCCCAATGGAACACGTACCACTTGCCGTAGAAAAGTCAAAAGATGCTCCGGTTCTCGTTAACGTCGATACTAGATTATTGTCTTTGTCAAAACCGCTTAAAGTTAGATTAGATCCGTCGAAAATAACTTCCGCCCGATACCATTCCCCATTAGCGTAACCGGGAAGAAGGACGCTATCATTTGAAGTTAGGGTTACATCATCCAAGTCTACAGCAAGTGCCCCAGATGCGTTGACTGCCACCCGTAGATCGTCGCTACCTGTGTGGGTCAGTGCGAATAACATCCCGTAAACGGCAGTGGTAGTCTTGAACCATCCCGAAAAATAGAATGTTGTCCAATCTGAAACGTCTACTGTTGGTACGTCTGCCGATTGATCCGTACCATTAAAAGACAAAGCCCGCTTGGGCTGCCGGTCCCGTGGAGTGCCAAGGCCGGTTCGTTCGTCTAGAATTGTGCCGTCGGGTTGGACGGGCTGTTTGACTAGCCATGCTCCAGCGTACGTGGATGCTGGATAATTACTCCCGAAAGATAAACCGGGGATTCTTAATAATCTTCCAAGAGCAGACATTTATCTAGGTTCCTAAATTACAGTTATTTGTTCGCCGGTTTCAACCTGACCTTCCTCTAAAAATTCAAGGACAGTGCCAGAAACATAACGGTTGCCATTAATGGTACAAGGTGCTTTTCGTATTTTTATTTTTAGATACTCTGTACACTCAGGGTCCATGATTCGCTTTCTAACACGTTCAACGAATGTCTGAGGACTTCCACTCTGTACGACCGCCAAGTCGTGCTGGAGGTACGTTGTGGTGTCCTGAGGGTCATAAAAACTGAGAATATCTATTGGTGTCCAGAAGTGAGGGCGTTCTACTGAGAATGTTTTACAGTAGGCGTCACTTAGATACCATTTATTGGCCCCAAGGTCGTGAATCCATGTGGGATAAACTAAACAGTTTTCCATAAGGCATTCAAGAAGCTCTCTGGCCTGTGCGAGTGCTGGATTGCCTTCATAATAAGCTAATCGGTCTTCAAGGTGTTTTACCTTATCTCGTAGCTCGCCGATTTCCGCATGGAAGGCTGTATTCTGGGCCATCAGAACTTTTTGTTGTTCTACTAAGGCTTGAAAGGTAGCTTTTTGTTGCTCCTTAAGCTCATTGTAATAAGCAGTGATATTTGCCTGTTCGGCATTTTTAATATCAGCTTCTCTCTGTAGCCGGGCTTTTTCTAACTCTTGCCGTAGAGTGTTTTCTGCCTCTTGCTTAGCTTTTTCTGAGTCTAACCTAGCCTTATACCAAAAACCTAAACCACCAAGTGCTGCCGTAATTACATAACCTATTAGGTTTGTCCAGTCATAACTACCATCTGGTTTGGAGGTTAGTAGTGGCTCAGACTGAGCCAAGAGATAATAAAGCATTGTAATTCCAGCTATGTCATTGTCGTACCTAAGGTTAGAGATGTAAATCTTGATGCCCCAAAGGAGGGGTAAACCGGCCTATATACTCTTTTTACAGACAAAAAAAGAGCCCGCTGGCTAAGTATATATTTTCAGGCATATTCCACTCTAGTAGAAAAAAGAGTGTACTAAAACTAATCTTTTTGGGAATAATTCCCAGTAAAAAGAAATAGTCTAATAAAAGAGATAAAAAACCGCCGGAATTCTATACCCAATCATACCTGCGAAGCCTCCCCAATACAGGAGTATGTATTTACCATACACCCCCAGACTACCTACCGGTGTTCGCCAACAGAACACTTTGTGCCTACCTTAATTATAGGTAGTGGTATGTAGGGTATTGGCACCCGTAATAAATGCTCCCGCATTTATTGTTCTCTCTTTATTGTTACCATTCTTTTTTCCTTTGGTAGTTCCTTAAAATACCGGAATTGCCGGAGGTTTTTAAGAATAGGACAGTATTAGTCCATAGGAATACCGGATGACCCTTAGAAATGAGTAAAGTCTCACAAGGTCACAAAAAAGGTTAGAAAGAACCGTTAAACTTTCTTGCCTAACAACATGTCGAGTGGGGTCACCGGGTTGCTCCACTAGGGTTTGTCCATGAGGTCTGGTAAACTCTGGAACTGATAGGCTCAATCTTACTCACTGCCAGTTCAGTTGGCTGTTTGTCACTGGTAAGATACTTATGACACTCTACATTATACCATGAAATTTTCATTTGTCAAACTCTTTTTCACGAAATTCTAAAGATTGTAGAAAAAAAATGGGGCAGAAGGGAGTCGAACCCTTGTCTAAGGCTTATGAGGCCCTTATGATACCACTTCACTACCGCCCAATATAAAAAAACCTACATAAGACCACAGGAAGTATCCAATGCCGATCTTAGTAGGTTATTGTGAATTCTTGCCATATCTGGGAATTATTCTCATAGAGTAACTGAAGGGTTTGCTGATTGGCTGTTACTTGGGAAAAATTTTAAGAAATCTGTTGACTTCTTTTCCAGAGTACGGTATAATAGGTAAAAATACCCAAGAATTTCGCTCTCTACTTGTATAGATGGGCTAAATCAAGATAAATTACAATAAAATTGGATATTTTCCAATTTTCTCCAAAATTTCCTATTTACTTTCTAAAAGAATCATGTAAGCCGTGACTATCCTCAAAAAAATTCTTAACGAGTTCAACACATTTGAGAATTTCTACCACTCCTCTTTGGATGAGCTTAAAACTCAATTCTCCAAAGGCACTGGTAGAAGTGCTGAAAGTGATTGGTTCTTCTCAGCAATGTCTGAAGCTTACATCAGAGCCTCAGCTACAGATAATGACGAAGATCCACTTGTTTGTGCCTTTGGTAAATTAATGATTGGCGGCTACAATGCCGAGTACGCCCGCGAGCAAAGGCATAAACGAAAACAATCTTATGAAGCCAATATGGACTGGGCAACGGCAGGAAAATATGAAATTGCCGAACATTTTGCCAGATTAGAGGCTTTACAAGAGGCAGTATCTCCTGTAGAATACAAAGTTGCTGTTCACTACTTTAGTTATGACTGGACTCGTTTCCAGATAGCTAAAGAGCTTAAGATAGATCATCGTAAAGTTTCCGAAATCATTAACAAACTAAAGAAAATTGCTTAAATATGAGTTTATTTACCCCTAGATATCATTACAAGCCTTTTGAGTATCCAGAAGTAATTAAGTTTACTGATTTAATCGCTCAAACATACTGGGTAGTCAATGAATTGAATTTTGACTCAGATGTGCACGATTTCCATAATCTATCTAATTATGACCAACATGTAATTACAACCTGTGCTAAGGCTATCAGCCAAGTGGAAGTAGCTGTAAAGAAGTTTGGCTCAAGTTTAGATTCTGTATTTCCTAAACCAGAGATAAGTGGTGTTGGCTCTGTTTGGGCTGAATCAGAATTTCGACATAGTGAGGCATATAGTAAAATCCTAGATATTTTGGGCATTTCTGATTTTTATGAGTTTTTGAAAAATCCTGTAATTCGTTCTAGGTTTGATTCTCTAAAGCCCACTCTTGTAAAAGATGACCCAATTCTTTGTATTAAGAATATATCGTTATTCTCTTTATTGGTTGAGAATACTTCATTGTTTAGTCAGTTTTACATTATGAGATCATATAATAGAAAATACGGAGTCATGAAAAGTATCTCTAATGTGATCGATTGGTCAGCACGCGACGAGCAGATCCATAGTCAAATTGGTACTTGGCTAATCCTCACACTTCGTAATGAATTTCCAAATGAAGATTACTCGGAGTATAATCAAGATATGACCCAAGCGGCTATAGACGCTTTTAATGTTGAATGCCAGATATTAGATTTGATCTTCGATAATAAAGAGCCAAGTCACATATCTCGTTCTGAAGTCGAGGCATTTTTACAAGATCGTATAAATAGGTCATATGCCCCTTTAGGCATCCCAAAGGTATTTGACGTAGACCCTGAGATACTTAGTAAGTCATTATGGTTCTACGAAGAAGTTACTACTACCCCCCAAGATGATTTTTTCTGGTCTCGCCCAACAGCGTATACTAAAAAAGATATTTCTTACAGCGTCAATGATTTATTTTAAGGATATTTTATGTTTGATTGGTATACGGAAGAATCTCATGCGATTATGACCCGTAAAGGATATTTACTCTCAGGAGAGACTGTACAGGATGCGGCACATAGAATTGCTCGTAGGGCTAGTCAGATACTAAGAAATGAGTACATATTTGATTCCATTTATGAGGCATTATCTAAGGGTTGGATAGTTCCTTCTAGCCCAGTTTGGGCAAATTTTGGTACTACTCGTGGCCTACCAATTAGCTGCTTTGGTAGTTATATTGAGGATAGTATGCAGTCTATCCTAGATACTGTTCGTGAAGTAGGACTTATGAGTAAGTACGGAGGGGGTACAAGTGCTTATTTTGGAAACTTACGTGCTAGAAATACACCAATATACCAAAACGGTGTATCTGAAGGGCCTGTACACTTCATGCAGTTGTTTGACACAACTATGCGTGTTGTCAGTCAGGGAGGAACTCGCAAAGGCTCAATGGCCGCCTACCTCCCTATTGACCACCCTGATATCGCTGAGTTTCTACGGATAAAAGACGCCAGTAACCCAATTCAAGATTTATCGTTTGGCATTACTGTGACAGATCAGTGGATGGACGATATGATCTCTGGAGATACAAGCAAGCAAGAGGTATGGGCTAAGATTCTAGTTTCTCGTAAGGAGAAGGGATATCCGTACATTCTATTTAGCGATACAATAAATAACAATACAGTCGATGTATACAAGGATAAAGGTATAAAGATAGTAGCTTCTAATTTGTGTGTGACGGGCGATCAACGTGTCCCTACTCAGTACGGACTATTAACTGCCAAACAACTTCAGGAATTAGCTGAGCCTTTAACTTTAACAGATAACGAGAAACTTGTTTCTTCTTCTCCTATGAGATTGATTGAAACAGATGCAGACGTTTTCAAGATAACCTTAGAGAATGGAATGAGCCACTCTATTACTTCTTACCATAAGGTAAAAACTAGAGATGGCAATAAATCTTGTTCTGAATTGGTTATCGGAGACTCCGTAGCTGTTCAAACTAATAAAGGTATTTTCGGTAATAGAAACGCCCCCCGAGAAGCCTTTCTCTTAGGGCTTTACCAGTCAGATGGAACTCAGCATAAAGACGATATTATGCTAGATATTTGGGAAAAAGATTTTGATCTAATTCCCGAAATAGAACAATCTTTTGCGGATTTACACAATGAGTGTGGAGCTAATACTTATGATATTACCTCAAATGGAGTAACTCGGACTAGATCTAGAACTCCAGCGACTTTTCACGATTGTGTAGTAACCACAGGGACCGTAAAGAAAAAGCGATTATCCTCAAGAACCCTAAAGAAATGTTTTTCCTTTGAGAAAGGCTATGTACCTTACTGGATTTGGGAGGCAGACGAGAAGACTGTTTGGCAGTACGTTCGTGGGTTGCTTTATGCGGATGGATCAGTAGTTAAATCCACCTCAAAAGGAAACCCAATTCAAATCGCATACTACGATGCTAACAAAGAGTTTTTACAAGAACTACAGATCCTATTTGCTAACCTTGGGTTACAAACAAGCATCCGTATTTTGCGAGAAGCAGGTCAGAGTTTATTGCCTGATGGAAAAGGAAGCACTAAGTATTATGATACTAAAGCTTGCTATAGACTCATCATTAGTAATAAAACAGACGCTCTGGAGATTGAACGTAATACAGGATTCCTATCGCGTAAAGGTATTGCCTTAGAGGATAGGCAATATAGAGATAATTCAAAGAAATTCTATAAAATTAAGTCAATTGAGCACACCGGAAAAGAGGACGTTTATTGCTGCACTGTAGAATCCGAGGAACATTTATGGGTCTGTAATGGAGTAGTAACACATAACTGCTCGGAGATTATGCTACCTAGCTCACCTACTGAATCATTTGTCTGTTGTTTGACAGGACTAAACATATCTAAGTATGACGAGTGGAAAGATACAGATATTGTGAGGACCACTGTTTTCTTACTTGATGCAGTAATGTCTGATTTTATTGAGCGTACTGAGCATCTTCCGGGGTTCGAAAGGGCTCGAAATTTTGCCGTAAATCATAGAGCTTTAGGTTTAGGTGCTGTTGGGTGGCACACATACTTACAGACTAAAATGATTCCTTTTGACAGTTACTTGGCATCCAGTTTAACTGAAAGTATCTTCAAAAGTATAAAAAATAAAGCATATGAGGCTAGTCAAGAGTTAGCAGGATTGTATGGGGAGCCTCCATTACTTAAAGGATATGGAAGACGTAACTCGACGCTACTCGCTTTTGCTCCTAATACAACAAGTGGGGCAATTATTAGGCAAATAAGCACTGGCATTGAGCCTATCCCCTCTAACTACTATGTGGTAAATTTAGCTGCCGGTAAATTTACTCGTAAGAATCCCGAACTATTGAAGTTATTAGAGTCGAAAAGCCAAAATACATTAGAAACATGGTCCTCTATTTTAGCTGAAGATGGGTCAGTGCAGCATTTGGACTTTTTAAGTCAAGAAGAAAAGGATGTTTTTAAGACTTTCAGGGAAATAAATCAGTTTGAATTAGTCAGACAAGCTGGTAAAAGGCAGAAGTACATAGATCAAGGTCAGTCACTAAATATAAATGTTCCTCCGGGGACTGAGTTACGAAAGATCAATCAACTGCATATCGAGGCTTGGAAGTCTGGGGTAAAGGCTTTGTACTACCAGAGATCTAGTAGTTCCTCTAATAATTTCACGTTAGATAACATTTGTGTGAGTTGCGATGGATAGTCCTATTATTTACCGTTGTTTTTTTAATCGCCGCGAACGACAATTCGTAGATTCTTCTCATATCTTTGAGAGTATCAAGGCCCAGTTAAAAGATAAGGGAGTAAACTTCCGCCAGATTGAGGATAACCACGCTTATCTTCCTGTACAACCTGTTAAGGTAGAACAACTTCGAAGGCAAGGTATTATGATTGCTCCATTCGAAGGTAATAACTGCCTATGTATTCGACAGTTAGTCTTAGATGTTTATAGTACAGAGTTCACCGAAGAACAAATCGATGAATTCTCAGGATATCAAATGACTAGCCTTCGAGTTTACCAAGATATTTCCTTCAATCGAGAATTCTAATGACAAAACCAAAGATCCTACTGTTTGATATTGAAACAAGCCCCCTGCAAATATATGCTTGGCAGACATATCAAACAAACGCCTTGGCAGTAATTGAGAATGTAAAACTACTATCAGTAGCTTGGAAGTGGTTGGGTCAAAAGAAGATTGATTATGTGGGTCGCCCTGATTTTACATTGTATGATACTGATCCCAGTGACGATTATGCTGTTGTAAGTACCCTACGAGATTTACTTGATGAGGCTGATGTAGTAGTTGCTCATAACGGGGATGGATTTGATATCAAACGTACCAACGCTAGAATCATTGTTAATGAGTTAGATCCCCCAAGTCCTTATGTTAGTATTGATACCTTGAAGGTAGCTCGGCGTCATTTCAAATTTGATTCAAATCGATTAAATGACTTAGGCCGGGAACTAGGTGTTGGCCAAAAACTAACTCATACTGGTTTTGATTTATGGAAACGATGCTTAGATGGAGATCTGACTGCTTGGGCTACTATGAAGAAGTATAACATCCAAGATGTTCAACTACTTGAGGACGTATACCTTAAATTACGTCCTTGGATTGAAGGGCACCCAAACATGGGTCTCCATTTTGAAGAATGTGTCTGCCCGAACTGCGGATCGACCGACGTACAACAACGTGGTTATAAATATACCAAGACTCGACGGTACAAGCAATTTGTATGTAAATCTTGCAAGGCTTGGAGTCGCTCTCGTCTGGTTGATAAGAGTCAGTTCCCTATCCTTACTAACTGAGGTGCTCCAATGATTAGCGTTCCTGTACCAATTGGTGAGATTCTTGATCGAATTTCAATCTTACAGATCCGGTATAAGAAGAAAAAACTGAGTCAAGATCAACGAGACTATCTTGATGACCTACGATACTCTGTCAGAAATTTCCGAAATTGGGAGAAGCTAGACTCATTGGCCGCCGAACTTTCTCGGTATAATGAGTATTTATGGGATCTCGAAGACTCTATTAGGTCGGCTATTTCAGTCGGAGAAGTTGCCGACTGTGCCCAACAAATTATCCGTTACAATGACAAAAGGTGTGAGATCAAAGCACAAATTAACCGCTTAACAAACTGCACCTTCGAACAAAAAGAATACACACGAGGTTAACCTTATGCTACGAATGTGCAAATTTTACTCCTTAAAACCAATCTCCCCAGAGGTGCGAAAGAATTTTAAGCTACCATCTTGGCCTTTTTTTCACAGTGCCTCTGGACCTTTACCTGACTCTTGCCTAGAATACTTCCAGAGTTTGGGAATTATTCACTGGAATGACCCAAATAGCAAGACAAAAGGCGTACCTAACAGCATCCAAGTCCCCGATTCGTCCGGAGTGCTCGTTAGTAATTATGAACCTCCTTTAATGGTTAAAGCCTATAGAAACCTAGTAGCCATTGACCTTGATACTTTTGGAGTAGCTGATATTCCTAGAGATATGATGAACGGGGTTGACCCCGCAAAATGGCTAAGTTTCTATGGAGACCTAAAATGGTGGCTAGAGTGCAATACAGAGGGGGATATTGTTTCCATCTCCAACACAAGAGTAAAGTTTATCAATGTCAAAAAACCTGAAGGACTCGGATTGTCTGATATCACGAGTTTTCGCTCGACTACTCGTAACTGATGACTCAGTAATAGACCCTGTTCTAGAGAATTATGAAAAGTTATTAGAGTATGACAAGAAGCTTTGCAAACTCAGGAGTGACCATCCTGATTTGGATGTTCAATACTGGTGTGCTAGGTTTACTCTTTTGGAAGACAAATACCAAAAGGCTAAGGACACTGATAAGGTTACCGCCAAACAGGTTAAATCCCTCATAAAGGCCGAGGAGGAGATACTCAAGACGCAAGGAGTTAAAGGATTAAAGAATCTTTGCGTAAAAGTCTCTTTTTATACCCAATCATTGAAGGAGTCGTGCAGAGCATTAGCTCTACATTGCAAAAAACATGATTTGTTGGTACTAGATGTTCTACCCTTGATTGAAAGGTACATAGATGATTTTAACTAGGTTCGCAAAAGATAGCGACACGGCTAGTTTGAAAGATATTGAAGACTCATTGCCTGAAGATCGAAGGGTTGACCATTCTTTCATAGATGCTTTAGTGGGACTTGAGCCTAAAATTCAGATCCTCTTAGAGGATGATAAGGTGGTGAGTTACTGCGTCTACACGTTAGAGCCGGGAACACAGGATATTCATATTCACCGAGTATCAACACACGCTGAATATCAACGTAGAGGGCACGCATACGAGCTTGTTGGCCTGCTGATTAAAAAGGCTAAGTATACCCACGAAGACTGCCGACTACGTTGTACGATCCGTGAGAGCCTCTGGTGGCAACGTAATTTCTTCTCTGCTTGTGGTTTTCAAATCGTGGAGCAGTTGAAGACAGATATTTACTTGATGGAGCATCTTAATCCTGCTGTTGCTATAGGAATTATTAAAAAGAGACCTCGAATTACCCCTAACTTGAAATTTGATTACTAATTTAACTTGACCACCAGCACATAGTGCTGTACAATAGGCTGTTGGGAATTATTCTCAGACAGCCTTTTTTTCGCTCGTCAACGGGCGGCATAACATGGAATTACTGATGCCTCACATTATTATGCTAAATGGGCCACCTAGAAGTGGGAAAGATACGATTGGTGACATTTTATGCTCGGATTATGGAGCAGAACGTATGAAATTTGCCCATCACTTGTTTGAAGATTTGAAAAAACTGCTCAATTTAAGTGATGAGCAGTTCAGATACTACCGAGAGGAAGGCAAAGATGAGAAGGTATTTAATGGCCTTTCCCTTCGGGAGGTGAGTATTAATTACAGCGAAAATGTGATTATTCCTCGTTTTGGGCCTCATTTTTGGGCAAAATGCTTGTTAGACGACATAAAAATGCAGTCACTGGGTCTTTTTGTTGTTACAGACCTTGGTTTTGATCGAGAATTGGATTATTTTGACGAAAATTGGCCTGAAAAAGATCTAACAATCGTTAAAATCATGAGGGATGGATGTGATTTCTCTAAAGATTCTCGGGATTATGTTCGCCGACATGACCTAATTATTGAGAATAACGGCTCGATAAACGAGTTATACACTTGTGCCGAGGCTATTTTTGAATCAATTTACGGAGTAAAATAGTGGATTTATACATGTTCACCGGCTTTACAGACCGAGATGTCGTGTTTTGTGTGGCTTTTAATGATTTAGAGGCGTGGGATTTTGTTCTAACTGCTGAAGGCGGGCTGCATTATCTACGAGATAAGTTCCCAATTATGAGAAAATTGGCGGAAAGTGAGTGTCTAGATATTAATGGCACTGAAATGTATGTAGAAGACTACTTAGCATACTGGCCCCAAGAAGGAATTGTAACAGAGGAGATCCAATTATGCCCTTAAACTTTCATGACGACGAGTATTCACGCCTATGCACCAAAATTCTACATAGTGGGGCTGACCATGATGATCGCACTGGTGTTGGAACGTTTTCTCTGTTTGGTCAATCAATGAGATTTAGTACAACCTACTCATTTCCATTGTTGACAACAAAGAAAATCACTTTCAAGGGAGTTTTTGATGAATTAAAGTGGTTTTACAGCGGAAGCACTGACGTAAACGACATCCCTAACCACATAAAGCACTGGTGGACCCCCTTTTCTGATGAAACTGGTGATTTGGGACACACTTATGGCAAGAATTTACGGTGTTTCCCTGATCCTGAATCTTGTGATATTAAAATTGACCAGTTATCAGAGCTATTTGAGTCACTTACAAATACTCCTAACTCGCGGCGACATATTATGTCAACTTGGAATGCAGGATCAATTCCTAACCTAACTTTACCAAGCTGCCATGGTCTTGTAATTCAGTTCAAAGTACAAGGTAATACACTTCATCTTAGCACTTATCAAAGGTCCGCTGACGTTTTCCTTGGTTTGCCTATTAACATTGCTCATTACGCTTTGTTATTGCATATGGTGTCTTATTCAGTTGGATTACGTCCGGGTGATTTATTTTACGCTCTTGGAGACTGCCATATTTATAGCAATCATGTAGAGCAAGTTATGGAACAACTGAGACGCTCGTCATTTGCTGCTCCAACATTAAAAATTGTGGCGAAAAAATACGAAGATCCTCTTGAAACTTTCATGAACATCTCCTATGATGACTTGGTACTAGAAAATTACCAATACCACCCCCCTATTAAAGGCGACATGGCTGTATGAAAACTCAACTGACCGACGAAAACTACTGCTGCGAAGTGATTCGCATTGATTCCCTTCTGGATATTGAAGGATTTAACAACCTAAAAGGGGTTAGCCTCTATGGCTTTCTCGCTTTGGTTCCGAAAACTACTCAAATAGGTGATACCTGCTTACTTTTTACGGCAGAATCTTGCCTAAGCGAGGCTTATTGCTTTGAGAACAACCTTTTTCGAACAGCTTCGAAAAATAAGGATACCGAAAAGAAGGGGTATATCGAGGATAGTAGGAGAATTAAAGCTATTAAGATGAAAGGTGTGATTTCTTCTGCTCTTATTATGCCTCTCTCTAGCCTTCCCGGCTCAGAAGACTTAAAATTAGGGACTCGATTTAACAAAGTTGATGGTGAGGAGTTAGTTAAGAAGTATGAACTCGATGTTCGCACTCCCGGCGGGCGCACCGGAGCAGCAAATGCTTCTAAAAAGGACAAAATCCCTTCTCGGTTCTTTCCCAAGCACTTTGATACGGCACAGTATGCTAAAAATAAGAGCTTATTGGAATCAGTCGGCGGCCCATATTACGTTACTCAGAAACTTCATGGAACCAGTGCTCGATTTGCTAATGTTGCTTGCCCCATTGAGATAAATCGTTGGCAAAAGTTTAAGAAATGGCTTGGTTTTGATGTAAAAGACTCAGAATTCATTACTGTTTGTGGGTCTCGTAATCGAGATCTTCGCCCGGCAGATACGCATAGTTTTCATTCAGATGAGTCAGGTAATGTCTGGGAACACTGCCGAAAGAAATTAATTGGTAAGATTCCAAAAAACTATGTGATTTTCGGCGAAATCGTTGGATATTGGGGAGACAAAGAGATTCAGAAAGGATATTCCTATGGATACCCTAAAGGACAATGCGAACTCTATGTCTATCGGGTCGCCCAAATTAATCCTGACGGTGTTATGGTAGATCTTGGTTGGACACAAGTAAAAGCATTTTGTGATTTTCACCAGATCAAGTATGTTCCAGAACTAACTGTTCTTACTTACTTTGAAGTCTTAGATATATTTCTAAACTCTATACAAGATTGTAAATTAAAAGATACCGCACCACAGTGTTTACCTGTTGATAGTGTTGATGAGGGTGTTTGTGTTAGATCTGATAATAAGCTTACGCCGGTTGTATTGAAGTCCAAATTCCCTAAATTTTTGCTCTACGAAACTGGTCAGCTTGATAAAGGCGTTGTAGATATGGAAAGTATTTCATGAAATGTGAACATTCTTGGGAAAAAGTAGGATTTCCCCTTTACCACAGCGACGGTAACAGATATGATTATGTGAAATGTCCCAAGTGCAACGTAGTTAAGAGCAACAAACCTAGAAACAAGGAGTATAGCAATGGAAAGACCAGAGCTGACAGCAGCACAGAGAGCGTATGAAGCTTTTATGGTACATATTGAGGGAGCCTTACAGGCTTTTAATAGTATTGTGGTCCAAAAAGTTCATGGTAGTGATGACTTGTCCGATTTATTTTGGGATAAGGCGAAAGCTGACCACCTTACTCTCCTAAACCTGAGGGATCACTATGAACAAATCGAAGAAACTGATTCAAGACCATCTTAGTTACTTGTGCGATCAGGGAGATATTGATTCGCTGGTTAGTATTTACGTACATTTATCCTTATTGATACAGGTTTTACGCAATGAACAATATGCAGAAGTTCCTGAAACTGGCGAAGCAATACAACCACTTCTCACTTTTCAAGAGGAAAGTGGGCCTGACGGATCACAGGATTGATGTTATCCGAGACCAAGCTTTATATTTTGTTCAAGAAGATTCACAATTTCACTTTGACTGGAACGGGTGTTCGGCGGAAACAACAGCAGGTAAGTATACCTACATTGTTTGGTTCTCAGACGACCCCGATTATTGGTATAATCAATGAACGACGAAGAATTTAACATTTATGACTTTGCTCCTACACGGGAGACCTGCCTTGGTTGTGGCCGGGAAACTGATACTCCTGTATATGATAAAAATGGTGATACATGGTGTATGTCTTGCTGTGTTACTTTTGAAGAGGAGGAAATTGAATGAGATATTCTCGTCAGGAATATGATAGAGATCCTATCACAGATAGATTAAAAAGAATGACACTAATGGCCGATACCGCTGCCGAAGAAATGCTTCTTACACGAATGTATGAAGCCCTGCTAGATGGTACTCTCTCACAGATCACCATTGTAGTTGATGATAATCCTATGTCACTACACTTTCCAGTATTGGAGTAACCTATGTTTGTTTTAATTATTCGCCCCAAACCCGGCAGTGACTTTCAAGCCTCTGTAGCTAAGGTCTTTAGCTCCTATGAGGAATTAGTAGCCTATTACTTACAGCTACGAGATACTGCGAATTCCTTTGAAGTTTACCCTATCGTGGAGTAGTTATGAATGATCTAGATATGATGACGCCAAAATATTCAAATAGGTATATTGTAAACCTCACTCTAGAGGTTCCTTATACAACCGAGGTTGAGGCTAACGACGAAGACGAGGCTTTTCAATTAGCAGAAGTAGAACTTCAAGAGCAGTTGTGCCTTGATACCTATTCGATTAGGTCTTCAGACATTAACAACCTTGAGGTACTTGATGACTAAGGAACAAAGTGAAACCCTGACTCTTATTTTACATCATGCTGAAATGGTGGTAGCTCGTGTACCTAACGTCTCCTTTTATAGAGGCAAAATACGAGTTAACTTCAGAAATAGTGAGGAAGATTTAGAAATTTTCATTCATAAAGAGGGACATATAGAGTATACACATACAACTAGAATACTTGATGTGTTTGGAGATGACATAAATTACACTTTAGATGTAATATCGGAGATGGAATGAGTAACTACAACTTTAGAGAGGTAGAGGGCATCTACGCTATTTACTACCAAGGTAAGGCTGTTAAGATGAGATCTGGTAAATCTGCGTGGTCTACCACAGGTGCGGCAAAAAACGCAATGTACAATCACTTGTGGGGAACTCCTAAAGAAGAAATTCAGGAATTATTCTCAAATGGCACCTTTAGGATCGTAAACCTTTTAGAAAGACAAGAAAATGAGTAAGTGTTCGAAGCACGAGGAAGTAATTGAACAGATTTTGGATTTTGTGGCTGGCGAACAAGAGCCGATGCCAGAAGACATCTTCAACCAAATTACTGATGCAAAGACCTTAGAAAAGCTAATTAGAGAAGCCCTCCAATTCTTTAGGGAAGACCTCGTAGACCGAATTAACTCCCTTGAGGATTGCTCAGGTGATTGTTGCTGGAGAGATTAATGAGTAACCTTACTGAAGATCAAAAGAAGGTAATTGATAAAATGGTAGAGATAGTTGCTCATTTATGGGGACTAACACTATCTGAATGTATGCTACTTTGTTTTATTGCCTTCAACACGGACTTTTTGTTATTCCTTATCATTCTTCTTTGCTCTATTATTGTTAAGCTGTGTACTATTTACGGAGCTTCATATCTTATCCGAGAAGGATTAAAGGATTTAGAATGACACTTATTTGGCTAGTCTTATTTTGGCCTGATGTTCCTAAAGTAGAAATACGGCAGGCTCATGTCCGGGCAACGTATACGTTCAAAAGAACATATGTTAAAATCGAGGGGGAGCCTGTGAGGGTGATTAGATTTCTTGACAACTACTTTGATAAGTGTTATGGTAATTGGAGAAAAGTCGATTATCTTCGCTCTGCCTATGATTACTATCGCCGCCGAATTGAAGATGATGGTAATGTAATTCTCTACTGTGGAGGATTCGAGGAAAAACTAATTGTATGGGAATGCTTAAATGGCTGTCCTTAATTTCTTGGTACAACCTGAAGTTTTTGGGGAGGAATCTGAAATACTCATCGCTGAGCTTAAGAGAAGGAATATTCCATATAACTCTTCAGAAAAGGATCTTCCAGTAATTCCAAGAGGTAGCGTTGAATTTGTAGAATCCTTGAGTCAACCTAAACTTATTGACTTTACTTTGGACAATTATGAATATCTCAGGTACTCAAAGCATGTTGAAAATCTGTTAAATGATCCCTTTGGAACATCCCCTTGGGGGCAACTAGCTGATGACTTTTGGAGTATAAAGAAGTTATTCAAAGGTGATCGCTGTTTTATTCGCCCAAACTCTGGTAGGAAGATATTCACAGGCACGACTGTAGGATATAAGTGGTTCTGCAAAGAATTAGAGACTATTGAGAGTTTGCCTTGGAATTCAATTACACCAGACTGCGAAGTAATCGTATCTAGCTACAAGGAAATTTCGGCGGAGTACCGATGCCTCATGCACAAAAACACAGTAATCGATTACTGCTTGTACGAAGGAGAAGGCCCCTCAGAAGTAGAAATTCCAAAACTTTCATGGTTTCCTGATGATTTTTACGTTATGGACCTTGCTCTTTGCGGCGGAGAGGTTAAAATACTGGAGTTAAATGCTTTCTGTACTGCTGGTTGGTATGATTGCAGCCCCGAAAAAATCCTAGATTACTTAGAAGGAGTTCTATAATTTTTGAGATCATAGAAGTACCTACTATTCGTACTTATTCGCATGAGTACAAATATATAGAAGACGTTGAAAGCCGACTACCAAGAAATCATGGATTTGCTGATGCCGCACCAATCACTTGGGTGCACGAATGTACACATGGAATTAACTCTAGACTTCGTAATCAATATGCTAGAGATAGGGGCAAGGTGAATTGCTTCTATCTGTTAGACGGTAAGGCTTTGATCTTAGAGGAACCAAAATTTGGTCTAATGGAGATCTCGGGAATTATTCCCAAGGAGCTTCGTGGCAACATTTACCAATTATATGTGGTCTCTCAGGCTAGGAGTTGGAACGACCGTCCTTTGTATCTATTTGATGAATGGGTAAGTTATCAAAACGGGAGTATACTACGAGTTGCTGAGAACCTGTCTGAGCGGGCGGACTCAGTTACATCAATGCTAGAAATGGCGGCATACTGTGCCTATATCGCACTTAAAGACATGGGAAACTTCGCTGTATTAGGTACTTACGAATACTTACTACAGAGAACAAAAGATATTTACGAGAAGTCGCCGGGCAGGGAAGTCGCGGACAATTACTTACAGGCTATTAAAGACAGTGAAGTCAGCGGCCTATTTTCAAAATGTGGTTGGTTATTATGAAATTAACCGTAGAAGATAAAAAGGCTCTGGTAGACTGGCAAGAAAGTGCTGGACTTAGAACCGAGGATTTTCAAGAACTAGGAATGGATAGCCGTGGTTGTAATGTATGTCTTGTTCTATGTTTAGATGAGGACAATAACAAACACGGCTTTTTGTATCGCTATAGCTCTGAGGAGCATTTCTATGATGAAGACCCTATGGAAACATTCCCTGTTGTGGGCGTAGAAACTACTACAATCATATGGGTGCGGGCTGACGGAGAAGATTGGGAATTATAATGAGGTATAGCGGCGGCTTCGATTCATCATTTTTTTATTTGCGGAGTGTGCGGTGGAGAATAGAGATAGGTTGTTGCAGCGAGACCCGCTGCGATTAGTGGTCGTCAGGAAGTCACTAAAGACGGTGGCGTATTGCTTGTCTGATTTGGGCACAGCAGACGCGGATCGGTATTTGGATACGTTGATCGAGGAGTTGAGAATGCTTCGGCAGCGTGACTCAGGTTCGATGGTGTGGGGCCAAGTAACGAGTGCGATTCAGGATGGCCCGCAAAGTTACGGGTTGGAACGAATCGGTTTGTGGCCAGAGAGCAAATAACAAACCAATCAATCGGTTGCCGCGATTGATTTTCCATCTCAAACACGCATCTACGGCAACTCGATTGCATTGGTTTATTATCGGGGATATTGCCCATGAGTTTGGACGTTTATTTGACAGTGCCAGAACCAGTTAAGGTGTCGTCTGGCAGCGGAATCTTTGTTCGCGACGGCGGGCAAACGGTTGAGATTAGCCGCGATGAGTGGAACGAACGTTTCCCAGATCGCGAGCCAGTCACGTTTCAGCGTGACGAGGAATACGAGACGACCAAAGGTTATTCGGCCAACATCACACACAACCTCGTACTCATGGCGGAAGAGGCTGGAATCTACAAGCATCTTTGGAGGCCAGAAGAGATCGGGATCACCAAGGCGAGACAGTTGATTGAGCCGCTGTCGATTGGCGTTGCATTGATGAGGCGTGAGCCAGAACGGTTCGTTGCGTTGAACCCATCGAACGGATGGGGATCGCACGCCGGTTTCGTTCCGTGGATTGAGCGATACATCGCAGCGTGTTGCGAGTATCCAGATGCGGACGTTTCTGTCTCCCGATAACGCTAATGTTCAAAATGACAGCAATTGCAGGAATAGTTCAAGGTGGTAAAGTATGGATCGGTGCTGGAGTTCGTGGGCCTTACACAATACTGAGCATTTAGATCCAGATAGCAACCATGGTCAACTTACATGAAAGAAAGATTAGCCATGTCGAAAAACATTACAAAAAACTTGGATTCCTCAAGTTGCTATGCGTTCCTGATTAGCGGAAAGCCCTTTCTTGTGACAATCGATAGGTCTGAGATGGAACGGCGGTATCAGCTTTCCGTTGTAGACGACGCAAATGTCACTACTGATATTGGCCCGCCGTTACGGCAGAAAAAATTTGAGGACACATATGGATTCAAAGCGGAATGGCCTCACGAAGTCGTGGGCGAGGTAAGTGATGCGGTTAAAGTTAGGTGCACTTAGTGCCGATAATAAGACGGTCGGCGAGCATGGTGCACTACCACAAACTTCCATCATCTTACTGATGAACTGCGGAGATTTAAGACTGCCAGTTCTCAATCAGAATAGCGGCGATCAGCCGGTTCGAGAAAAGGAGATTGATATGAAAAAAGACGAAGCCGCGAACTCCTCTGTCTAGCATCCGTGCAAGATACCGTGCCATGCGTGCATTTACGAGTTTGATTTGCGTCACCCGCAGATACCGTTTTTGCATTTGGGTTCGGCGATGATGATTTTGTGTGAGCACTGCGGTAACAAGCGATGCCCTCACGCCAGCGATCACCAATTGGAATGTAGCGACCGAGTTCGGATGCGTGAGACAATCACAGAACCAGCGTCGGAAGAACTACCGGCACAGCATTTTTGTAACAAGGACGAAGTATTGATCGTCCGTAAGGTGACTGACGAAAAGCGACCAAGAAACGGAGTGTGACCCGTTTACGTCAGCCACGAACACATCACAGACCGATCATTCGGGGTCATGTTAAACCAGATTGAATCGGCATAACGTCAGCGTTCACGGGGCCGCCGTGAGCGATCAACCATTTCAAATTCGCGTTGCCCGGCGGCTCCCTTGCAATGCATTGTTATGCGGTTCTACTATGGCAAGTAAGGTTGAGTTTGGGTTTAGGGTTTGGGTTCATCCAGAAGATGGAGACCCAGCGGACATTGAGGTTTGGTTTCAAGGTTTGGAGCCAACAGAGTCAGGAAAGTGTCACGTCTCCGATTGGGCAAGAGAAATTTTGTGCAACGAAGACTTCCACGATCTGTTCGATTTAGACAAGGACAAGCATTGGCAGGTTGTCGGCAAGGGGACGTTGCATGGGTGGTACGACTACTTTGGAGAGTACGACGAGGAGTTTGACGTTATTGAGTTCGAGAAGGCGGAAGTCCCCGAGACATGGCTGTATGGCAAAGAATTGCCGTTGGATGAGTCCGCATAACGCTACGGATAACCGAGTCGCGGTGGAAGATTAATAATTCAAAACAGGCAACCGAGTAGGTGCCTTACTTTTTTTTCAGGTGGTATATGGTTGAATTAACAGACGAGCAATGGCTTGAATTCTATGGGCTAACTTTTGACGAAGATGGTGACGAGCAAGGCCCGGTCAAAGGCTGGAAGCCAGATTTAAGTAAGTGGTTAGCAGTATTGTCCTGTCAAGATAAAAAGCGTTGGTGTATTGCACCAAAACCATTCTGGGACGCAAATGCTTGCATTCCAGATCATTGCATCGGATTTGAGGTAGAGGGTTTCTGGGAGTGCCAAGAGCACACATTAGACTCGGACATTGAGGACCAAGAGCAGGCATTGCGTAATCTTGGTTTTCAGGTTTGTGCTGATGCCAAGTGGTGGTTCTCTCAATAACGGATTTAGTTATATAAATTAAGGAACTTAGATGATAGACTGTTACGAACTGATATCTAGTTATTACGGAGACACTCGTGCCCGTAGGTCTGGTGTTTTGTACATGAACCACATAAACGAGGGTTTAGTGATACTTGATGACATTGGTGCCAGCACTTGTGCCAAAGACGCCTATTGTCTACATCCTATTTTACAGGAGGATTCTAGTTTAGATAGGAACATTCGTTTAATGGAGGGTATTGACACTCGCGTACTTTTGACTACAATGGAGTACAGAAATGTGGCGAACAGAGGGCTTAGCTGCTATCAAGTAGATAATCCAGACCATATTTACTTAGGCCCTTTAATCGACGTACATCACATGTTAATAGCGGATAAGGTACAGAATCGCAAGGATTTTGAGAAATACCATTTGGGGCGGCATGAGAAATCGGCGGAACTAGACAGGTACTTTAGAAACTGGCTAAGAGCATTAGGAGTAACTGAGGCGAAATATGGTCAATTAGTAGGGTTATTGGAATATAGACAATGAGCAATCACACACAGGGGCCTTGGGAATACAAGAGGTTAGTGGACAACGCAGGAACGCCTTATGCCACTTATTATCAGGCACACATTGATCTGGAGGTATGTATGGTTTGGGCTCCTGTGGGGAATGTAGAGCAGGAGGCAAATGCTAGACTAATCGCGGCGGCCCCTGAAATGTTTGAGATAATACAGAAACTATCTGATATCGATTGGATAGAAGGATCAGAGTTACATAGGTGGATTCATAAGTCTCGTGAGATTGTACGAAAGGTGGATCATTAACTGAGCCAACAAAAGGAAATTTCGGCGGCGAACAACTAAATAGGAGGAGAAACACAGGGGGATAACATAGGGAAATACCAGAAAAAAAATACAAGAAAAAAATAAAGAAAAAAAATAAAGAAAAAAAGAGAATGGTTAGTGTACTGTATTTAGGGCAGCCGAACCGGACCACCCCCCTGTCTCATTTTGAGAATTCTGGCATCTCATTTTGAGACTGGCACGGCATTTGCTCCATACCGGCAGACCGGCAGGCTAGAATTGACTATGCGATTCTAGCACCCTAGAAGCCTCGCTAACGAGCCCGGAACGGGTAACCCCCTCCGATACCCGAATTGAACGAAGTAGCGTCATAATCGATGCTAGGGCTCTTAAAATGGAAAGGACAATAGCTACCCAAAGTAGGATAGCTACTGTCAACAAGATTAGACTAGTCGCAATCATATCCATCCGGTCCCTCTTGCAGCGGGAATAATTCTTGACCATCGGCCATTGCCAATAGTTGTAGCTTGCTATCTGCTAGCAAGCTGCACCTAGTATCGGGCCAAAAATAAAATCCGTCAATTGCCAGCAGTTCAAATTGCTTTCCCGACTGCAGGACAGGACAGGGAACACCGTCAATATCTACCCACCCGATTAGCTTGTCACCCTGACTATCGTATCGTTGTTTCTCTGTAATTGTTGCTTCAATCATTTTATTTCCTTTGAATTGTGGGAATAATTCCCAAATTATGGCCAAAATTAGGAAAAAGGGCAGGAATTCCTGCCCTGCCCTAATCCACTAAAACAGTTTTACCTTTTATGGCCGGCCTGCCCAAAACAAAACTTGCAGCAGCGAGAGCTGACACAAGCGAAGATTGCCAAACTCTGCCTGCAGCTAAGACTGGACTATACTGCCCGTGAGTATTGAGCACAATGTCAACGACTACGGGGGCCCCCTTGCAGAATTCGTTGTGCTTGTACGTGGTCTCGACTGATAGTGTTTTTCGTGTGACGATAGCTTTGAAGTTGACCATTTTTTCGTTTCCTTGTTTGTTTGTTTTGCCCTGCCTAAAGTATATCGGAATTTCCGGCGGGAGTCAACAGCAAAAACACTGAATTCGGGAATTATTCCCGAAAATGGCCAAAATGGCCAAAACTAGTCTAAATAATGCATAGTGCATTGAACAGTGTCATCTTCGTACGCTGTGATCTCTACTAGCTCTCCTTTAATCTGCTTACGAATGGACAAGGGCAGATAACTGCCCACCGGATTCTGCCTTTCTAAGCTGCCTGCTCGGCAGCGAACGCTTTCAAACGCCGGCTGGAGACAGCTCGAATTCGGCAGGAATGCCGATTCTAACATAGACTTGTTGCCGAACTTCACAAGACCATTTACCGTCGACCGTATACCATACTAGCCCACTAGCCCACCGAAGATCTTCGGCGTAGAATTCTACGCCATGAACCCGCACAACCCAACCATATCCGTTAGCATTAGCGTGCTGGACGTCGGCTTTAGTAATCCGACGATAATTGTTTCTTAC
>Ga0100385_1001640_pt1 | contig 22182 bp, 17 predicted proteins | sample CryGeymeta201509_FD_81543 | JGI IMG/M metagenome (GOLD analysis project Ga0100385, IMG submission 81543) | Groundwater microbial communities from Crystal Geyser aquifers in Utah, USA - Crystal Geyser metaG 2015-09 | ecosystem: Environmental > Aquatic > Deep subsurface > Groundwater | place: USA... | reverse complement strand
TAGGAGTGTTGCCAAGCCGCTCAAGGTGATGGCGAGGAGCGCGGTGGTAACCGAAGCAGAAACGCTGCGACGTCCACTACGGTTGGTGAGCCATCCTGACAACATGCCGACCACAAACGGAGTCCCGATGAACAGACTCCACCCGTAATCCCCAAGGATGAATACACTGGTCGCCACCATCGACATCGTCAGCGCGACCCCGAGCCCAACGCTCGCCATCGCTGTTCGAACGTCGACAGGCAATATCTCGCCGTCATCGTCGGCGCTCCAGCCTGCCTTGGAGGGGGCGAAACAAAGCCAGACGATCGTGATCCAATTCCAAAGAGGGAGCAAAAACCCCACCCCGAACCAGGGCGAAAAACCGGCGTCCGCTGCGCGCCTCACGCTCATGCTGAGGCCGACCCAAGCAAAGGGCAGCGCGTAGGCAGCCATCGCCCAAAGAAGCATCTCAGGGGCGGGATCGATCGCCTTGTGGCGCAACGCCAACACTGGGGAAAGATACGCGATGAGCGTCCAGATTTTCCCGGTGGTCAAATACACGACCGAAAAATCGATGGCGTACTTCAGTACGGCGAGCCCAAGACCGACCCTGAGGTAGGTCTTGCGGTCCACCGGAGCTTTGAGCCCGAAAAGTAATTGAAGCCAACCCATCTAGTCTCCATGTTTGAATCGATGCGAGAACGTAGTCTGGGTGGTTTTCAACCGCAAGGACGCTTCGATGCGACGCGTGACTGGTCCGCTAGGCTCTAGCCTGGCATTCCGACTCGTGACGGGTCCGCCGGGCATCACGGTCCGTCAGACCAGGCCATTTAGACAACGGCCGCAATGTACGCCGCCCCAAGAAAAGTCGTGACGACCGCCAGCGGAAATCCGACCTTCAAATGCTCCAAAAAACCAATGCCGCCGTCTTCGCGAGCGCCCTCGGCAACGATGATATTTGCGACCGAACCGACCAGGGTCATGTTGCCCGCAAAGGTCGAGGCCATGGCCAGGATAAGCCAGGCCTTAGCGGGGTCTGCCAGAGCGTCGACGGCGTCCCGCACGACCAAAATAAAAGGAACATTAGAAAACACATTGGAGCCGAAAAGAAAAACCGCAGAAAGGCCAAAATGCCCATGGGATTCAAAATAGTGGAGGGGATAGAGCTCAAGAAAAAGCGCAGGAAAACCGCTCTGAATAAACCCGGCGACGACCACAAAAAGACCAGAAAAAAACACCAAAATCGACCAATCTAGGCCAGTAAACATGCGCGCCCCATCGCCTGGTCGTCTCAGAAGTAAGAGCGCAACGCCACCCAACGCCGCGAACGCGATATCGACCCCTAGAAGCGCAAGAACGGCCACCGCGAGCACGGCCCAAACCGCGCCAAAGCTCGCCGGCGAATTTTCGAATTCTACGCGGGGAAGTTCACCTTTAAGGTCGGCGCGAAACCACCAAACCAACCAAAGGTGATTTACCGCGAGCGCCATCACAGCGACGGGCCCCAGAACAAAAAGAAAGGTCCGATAATCCAGCCCTCCAAACGACGCGCAGAGCATGTTTTGCGGGTTGCCGACCACCGTTGCCACACTGCCGGTATTCACGGCAGTGGCGAGCGCCAAAACAAAGGGCATCGGCCTGAGACGGTAAACGCGAACGAGCCGAAAAAGTACGGGCGTGAATAGAATGACGGCAGCATCATTCGTAATGAATGCAGCCGAGATACCCGCCCCCCAAATCACGGAACCCAGCAATGCGCGAGGCGTTCGCAGGTGACGCATGATGTAGGATTCCGCCCACGCAAAAACCCCATCATTGGTCAGAATGACTCCGAGCCCCATCACGCCAAAAAGAAGGATAATCGTGCGACCATCCACGGCAGCAAGCGCCTCAGACGGCGTAAGCACACCGAATAAGACCATCGCTACCGCGCCGATGAGCACGGCGGTTGGTCGGTCGACGTGAATCACGTTCAGCCTGCGCACCGTAATGAGCAGGTAGGTGACCGCAAAAATGAGGAGTGAGGTCACGAGATATTAGCGAATATTATGAAAGACCTTCTGAACGTCTTCGTCTTCCTCGAGTCGGTCGACGCACTTCAGAACTTCTTCCTCCTGTTCTTCGGTTAGGTCGCTCCAAGTGGTCGGAATATGCTCGTCGTCGGTCGAAACCGTTTCGATTCCAAGCTGCTCCAGGCCGGTCTGCATGTCGCCAAACGACGTAAACGGACAGCGCACAATCAGTAGCGGTTCGCCTTTTTCGCCCTCGCCGTCTACGAGTTCTTCAAGACCAAAATCGATGAGCGAAAGCTCCAATTCGTCGCGGTCAATGCCTTCGGGATCGAGGCGGAAGACGCCCATATGGTTGAACATGAACTGGACCGAGCCAGAACTGCCCATATTTCCGCCGCCCTTATTGAAGTGCATGCGGATATTGGCGACGGTTCGGGTCACGTTATCCGTCGCGGTTACGACCAATATCGGGACGCCGTGCGGCGCGTAGCCCTCGTAGATGACTTCGGCGTAATCGCTCTGGTCAGTGCCCATCGCGCGCTTGATGGCGCCCTCGATATTGTCTCGAGGCATCGACGCGGCGCGACAGTTTTGAAGAACCCGACGCAGTCGAGGATTGGAGTCAGGGTCGGGTCCGCCGGCCTTCACTGCAATCGTGATGTCCTTACCAAGACGCGTGAACATCTTGGCCATGCGGTCCCAACGTGCGAATTTTTGTGCTTTTCTAGCTTCGAAAAAACGACCCACTTGATCCTCCTAGAGTCCGAATCCCTTGAGTTCTACTCGCGGATTTTTACGGACGCAAGCGGCCTGCGTGGGACATTTCCTCAGGCGCCCGTTTCACAGGCGGTTTCCGAGCAAACCACTCCGTCGGCGGTTTGCGGAGTCGTTTTGGTGATAAGATCAAGGATTGCTTCACGCAAAACCGAGGCAGGCTGTGCCCCGGAAACGGCGAATTTCTGTTCGAAAACAAAAAAAGGAACGCCAGTGATTCCCAAGTCACGGGCTCTCTCTTGGTCTTTTCGGACCTGAGCGGCCCAAGTTGGGTCATCAAGTGCCGCGACTGCACTCTCGCGGTCTAAACCGACCTCAGCGGCCAATGTTATCAACGCATCGCGGTCGGAAATAACCACGCCATCGGTGAAATACGCCTTCATCAGGCGCTCTTTCATGACGCCACCTTTTCCCAGACTTTGAGCCCACTGAATCAGGCGGTGCGCGTCGAAAGTGTTCCCAGTCTTTGCGTCCGAGAACTTGAATTCAATGCCATCTTGGGCACCGACATTCGTGACGTGTTCACCCATCTCTCGTGCCTTCTCGACACTCATTCCGTATTTCTTGGCGAGCAGCTCAGTCAGGTCGCCCTCGATTCGAGCGGGCGCTCGAGGATCGAGTTCAAATGAACGCCACTGAATGGTAACCGACTCCCCTAGCCCTTCCATCGCGGTTTCAAAACGGCGTTTCCCGACATAACACCAGGGACAAACAACATCGGACCAGATTTCTACGTTCATTTTACATCTCGGAAAGCCGCGAGCGCTTCTTGCGCTTGCCTGAACTCAGATGCCATGCGACCGATCAAAGTTTCGACCGAAACCTCGTCATGAATCGCGCTGACTCCGTGCCCGGCAGACCAGACCGTCTTCCACGCCTTTGCTTCGTCGCCGACCGAGAGTTTTTTCCCAAAATCAACGTCCGCAGGATTGGTAATTTTCGCCAAATCAAACCCGTTATTCTCCAAACTTTGACGCATGAAATTCGCGGGAACACCGGATACTGCGGGCGTATGAACGATATCTTCCGCGTGCGCGTCCCGAATCATTTCTTTGTATTCTTCCTGCGCATCGGCCTCGGTCGTCGCGATAAAACGTGTCCCCATGTAGGCCAAGTCAGCTCCCATTGCGATGGCGGCGGCGACGTCTCTTCCCGACGATAGCGCGCCAGCAAGCAAAATCGTGCCGTCGAAAAACTCCCGAATTTCGGCGAGAAGCGCGAACGGATTGATCGTCCCGGCATGGCCGCCAGCTCCGCCTGCCACCAGAATCACGCCGTCCACGCCAGCCTCAGCGGCTTTTTCGGCATGACGACGATTGGTGATGTCGTGAAAAACCAGCCCACCATAAGAGTGCACGGCGTCGACCACGTCTTTGACCGCCCCCAACGAGGTGATGATCAGCGGAACCTTCTTTTCGACACAGACCATCAGGTCGGCCTGCAATCGAGGGTTCGAACGATGAACGATCAAATTCACGCCAAAAGGCGCACCGTTGGTCGCCGCAGCCACTTCATCCACGCATTGCGAAAACAATTCGGTCGTGCGGTGGTTCAAGGCCGGAAACGTCCCAACGATGCCTGCATTGCAGCACGCGATCACGAGGTCGGGCCCTGAAACAAGGAACATGGGTGCCGCGACGATGGGCAAACGAAGATTCTTGAAGACTGGGCTAAGCATCTCTAACTCCTAAGTGGTGGGCCTTACGCTTGGTCTACTTCATTCTGAGACGTCGCAACAGCGAATTTGGCATTGAGCAAGAGCGCAAAGACCACCGCGGCGACCAACAACCATGACAAGATGGCAGCGGCAGAAATGGATTTCTCCAGCACATCACCTGACCACCATGCGAGCAGAATCAAGACTCCGGAAAACCCGAATCGCCCCACCAGACTCAATAACGACAGATACGTCGCGCGCACATGCGCCGGAACTTTGGGGGTGATGGCCTCGCGTATCGGGGCGTCCTGCAGCGCTCTGGGGACCGATCGAAACGCCAGCGCCGCAGCAATCATGGGGCTCGAAAAAACCATGCTCGTCATCACGAGCGCCTGCAAAGCCATAGCGGAAATCAAAACCCGTTTGAGGCCAATCCGCCGCGTAAACACGATGCTCCCGCCCGCGATGAGCGCCGCGATTAGCTGCACCACGGCCGCATGGGCCCCTGCAAAAATCGGCGTGCTCGAGGAATTCCACACCCCCTTGTGCGCCAACGACTCAAAATAGGGTTGGTAAAACTCGTAGGGAAGGTGATTCACCACCACGGCGCAAACCCAAAACAAGGCCAGCCACCAAAGGCTTGGAAGCGTTTTTTGATTCTGAAATGTCGCCACGTAGCAGGTCTTCAGCGACGCAAGAACACCCTCGATGAGGTGGGCGTTCTTGGGTTCTTTAAACAACAACGCCGCGCCAAGAGAGATCGTCGCCATCAGGCCCGAGGCGACATACGCCCAGGACAAATCTACCGACGCCAGAAGTCCCCCCGCCAGCGCAGAAAGCGCCCCAGCGATGAAAACCAATCGCGAGAGGCGCGCTTCGCGCGCACCGTATTCGTTGTCACGGTTCAGGTCGGTCAATGTATCAAGGTGAAAGACCGTGTCCGTTCCTGAATTAAAGGCCAATCCAATCGCCAAAAAAACTTGAGCCAGCGCGAGATGCCAAAACTCGCTGCTCATCCAAAACCCAAAATAGGCAATCACCAAAGACGCCGCTGCGAGTACCAGCGTGGGTTTCCGACCAATCCGATCAGAAAAATAGCCAGACGGAACCTCAAAAACAAATACGCCTGCGTAGTAGATCGACTCAAGCAGAAAAACCTGAGACAAATTTACCTTCGATCCAAAATAGAGAAAAAAAACCGGCATCCATGCATAAAAAGAAATGCCGAATTGGTACCAAGTGTAGAGCCGGAGATTTCGCAACATCGCTTTCAGACCATCACATTTTGAAGATTTTCGCAGCCAATAGGCCTAGTGTGGCACAAATTTGAATCCGCAATGAGGTCGGAAACATCTTCGCTCCATCATTTTGAAGGCAGACAAAGTTTGAAGAGTCGTAAAGACGCCGTGATCGTTGTGTTCGCACACACTCCGGCGGCCGAAAACAAGTCGCTCGGGCTCACAGACCGCGCGGCGAGCCGAGTCCACGCTCGGCTGCTGGAAAACACCCTGCGAATGGCCCACGCGACCGGAGCGCGGGTTGTGCATGTGCACGACTCACCAGATTCCGAGGTCATGCAACGCGGCACCGGCTTTGAAGAGCGCTTCCTTAACGCGCTCAAAGATGTGGCCGCGCTTGGAATCAAGCGAATGGTGGTGATTGGTTCGGACTCACCGGGCCTCAATACCGCTCAGTTGCAAAAAGCCCTCGCGGCGCCTCAAAACAAAGTCTGCATCGGTCCCTCGGTTGACGGCGGAATCTACCTCCTTGGCCTCAACGCCAGCGATATCCACGTCCTTAAAGGGCTTCCGTGGAAGAAGCGAAACCTTTTTCGTGTCCTGAGCTCCAGAGTTACCGCCACAGTGCTTGGGCGCCTTTCGGATGTGGACACCTGGCAGGACCTGTACAAGATCCAGAAATGGCTCGGTGGTTTGGACCTATCGGCATCGCCAGCATTTCTGCGGCTGCCTCGACCTCCAACCCTCATGCGTCTTGAAAGCTCTGTCTCGACGTTCCAGCTGCGGTCTCGCGGCCCGCCAGTCCTTGGCCGGCTCGCCTCGTAAACTAAATCAATTTTTGAACATCAAGTCTGGAGACTTGAATGGAATACCCGTTGTTATGGGCCGCGATGGCCCTATATGGCCTGGTGATGTTTCTTGCGTCACCAAGGACTCAGGATTTTGGTGGCTTTTTTATCGGTCGCAACGCCGCAGGATCCGAAGTCGGAACCGGCATGCTGGTGGGCTCTGTCGTTATTTCGTGGCTATTTGCCAAGTCGATCACGAACGCTGCCAACCTTGGGGCCAGCTTTGGACTGGTTGGGGGCGTAGCCTATGCAGGCTGGTACCTCTCGATCCCGATCGCTGGAATCATCATCTATTTTTTGAGGACCAGACTTGGCGCGACAAGCCTTGCTGAGTTCATCACCCATAAATACGGTATCGCGGCCACTCTTGGGTTTACGCTGGTCGTCATGGTTCGGCTTTTCAACGAGATCTGGAGCAATACGGCCGTGGTGGGAGCCTATTTTGGCGAAGCAGGCAGCACCGCCTACTACGCCGCGGGCTTATCGTTTGCCGGACTCACGCTCGCCTACAGCCTACGTGGAGGCATGCGTTCATCGATCCTTACCGACGCCATCCAATTTGGATTCGGGGTCTTGCTCCTTGCATTCATTCTGGCACTCATCGTGCCGGAATACGGACCTGCCAAATTCGTAGAAAGTGGGGATTGGACACTGATTGGTGGGGTGGACCTCTTGCTTGTAGCGGTTGTGCAATCCTTGAGTTACGCGTTTCACGACCCGGTTTTGACAGACCGCGCGTTCATCAATAAACCCGCAAAAATGCTGAAGGGCTACTTAATCGCTGGCGCAGTGGCCGGGCTTTTTATCATTTTATTTTCATGGGTTGGAATCTACGGAAACCTGGCCGGAATCGACGTCGGCCAAGACGCCCCACTCAAAGTTGCGCAGGCGTTTGGCCTGGCGGCGAGCGCGGTGATGAGCGTGCTGATGATGATCTCTGCGGGGTCTACGATTGATTCGACCTTAAGCTCGTTTTCCAAGGTGGCCGTCATCGATTTAGGGGGTCTGTCCGAAGACGGGCAAACCCACACGCTGCTCGAACGGTTTTCGAGTTGGACGCGCAAAACCGGGCCCTTAAAGGTCGGCAGATGGACGATGGTTATCACCGTCATCTTAGGGTCGTTGCCACTTTTTGCCGGAACCTCGATCCTGAAGGCGACCACGATCAGCGGGACGATGGTGATTGGATTGGCGCCGGTTTTCCTCTTTCACATGTGGAAATCCGCCGGGCGACTGGCCTTCCATCTTTCGTTTTGGCCCGGAGTCGCTCTGGGTGTTTGGTTCGCATTCGGCACCATCCCCGAGGCCTTTCATATCGGCGGCGGAAAATACGCAGGGCTTTTGGGAATCAACGTCTTTGGAACTCTGCTGGTTTTTGCGCTCTATATTTTTGGCGCGCTAATCGAGACCAAATTCAAGAAACCGAACCTTGCGATTTTGGCCGTTTATTAAATAGACCGCTCTCGGTGCCTTACTAAAGACTCTAGCGATCGACACGGCTAGGGTCGCTCACGCCGACGTACCCTCAGGCCCAGATATGACCTTGGATCAACCAATGAACACGCTCATCACCACAAACGAAAAGGTCCGATATTTTCGGGCCCTACGCTCTCACTTGACCGGCCCGGGGGCTGTGGATGCCGTGGCGTGTGCTGCAAACATCGCTGGCGCACAAGCGCAGGTCGAATCTTGTGCTCTGCATGCCATCAGCCTGCGCACGAGCGGAAGGCCAACCGCCGAAGAGGTTCGGCACTTGATTCTGAATGGCGACCACGCCTTGGTCAGAACCTGGGGGCAACGGCACACCTTGCATCTTTATGCGGCAGACGAGTGGCCGCTTTTTGTGACCGCAGGCAAAAAATGGCCGCCAAAAGGACGACGTGAAGATGTGCCGCCTGACTCTTTGACTGACCATATCGGGCGTGTATTTCTTGAGGCAGACCGGCCTCTGCTACGGTCGGATTTTTTTGACGAGTTGAGCGACAAGTTTGTTGAATCGTTTCAGAACCATCCAAGCGCTGGCAAAGACCCACGTCGTTTTGCCGCTTCTCAGGTCATTCGGCGACTGGCCTGCCAGGGACACATCGTTTTTGCCCACAAAGAAGGCAGCGAACAAGCCTACGCCCATCGGAGCCTTTGGCACGACCACATTAGGTGGCCAGATATCGATGCTGATGAAGCCTCGACTCGAGTTTTACGGCGGTACCTTTCTGTCTTCGGCCCGTCGACGGTTCAAGATATGGCTCATTATCTGGGGGCTTCGGTCACAGACGCGCGCAAGTGGGCGGCCAGGCTCGGCAAAGACCTTGTCGAGGTCAAAACCGAGGATAAAACCAAGCTTTTGGCCTTGGCCGCTGACGCCGACGCGATTCGCCAACCACCCGCAGAATGGCCAGCTCGTTTGATGCCGGGCTACGACACGATGTTGATGACCCATAAAGACAAAAGCTGGGTCATCGATTCCCACGAAGAAAAGCAGGTCTGGAAAAAATCTGCTGTCGTGATGCCCACCGTGATTGCCCATGGTCGGATTGTGGCGACCTGGAAGCAAGAGATCTCGAAAGGCTCATTAAGGCTCAGCATCGAGCCCCTCACGGAATGGCAATCGTCCATAATTCCTGACTTAGAACGCGATGCCGAAGACCTTGCCAACCACCTTGGAGTGGTGCTGAACAAAGTTCAGGTCATCGATCGATAGCTCGACGATCGACTGACAATTTTGAAGCGCCATGCTATCTGCTCAGACATGAATACTGCGTGGCACGCCCTAAAAACAAACGAAGCACTTGAGCACCTGAAGTCCACGACTGAAGGCCTCACAATCGACGAGGCCCGCCTGCGACTGGCACGCGACGGGCGCAATGAATTCACAGCAACCAAAGGCAAATCGCCGTTCATGATGTTCTTTGATCAATTCAAAGATTTCATGATCGTGATTTTGATCGGTGCTGCTCTGGTTGCAGGTGCAACCGGAGAATGGGTCGACGCGATCGCTATTCTTTCGATCATTTTGATCAACGCAGTGATTGGATTTGTGCAGGAGTACCGGGCCGAAGAAGCCATCGCCGCCCTGAAAGCGATGGCCGCGCCTAATGCTGTGGTCTTGCGCAATGGCAAACGCACGACCCTTCCCGCCTCTGACCTCGTGCAGGGGGATATTGTCCTTCTGGAGGCCGGCGCGATCATTCCGGCCGACGTACGATTGCTCGAGACCGCCGGCTTCAAAGTCGACGAATCCGCCCTGACCGGCGAATCGTTTCCGGTAGAAAAAGGCGCCGAGACGTTGGCTGCTGAAACGGTCGTCGCGGACCGCGACAATATGGGCTTCAAGGGCACGGTCGTGACGTACGGGCGAGGACGTGGACTGGTCGTTGAAACAGCCATGAGCACGGAATTTGGAAAAATCGCGCAAATGCTCCAGGAGGGGGAAGAGGCCAAAACTCCCCTTCAAAAATCGCTCGAGGTTTTCGGAAAACGACTCGCACTGATTGTCTTGGCGTTATGCGGAGTCTTTTTTGGTGTTGGAGTCATGGACGGCCAACCCATGCTCGAGATGCTCCTGACCGCTGTGTCGCTGGCGGTTGCGGCGATCCCCGAGGCGCTGCCCGCGTTGGTGACCGTCGCGCTGGCTCTGGGAGCCCGCAAGCTCGTTAAACAAAACGCCCTGATCCGAAAACTTCCGGCCGTCGAAACGCTCGGGTCGGTCACCTATATTTGCACCGATAAAACGGGCACGCTGACCATGAATAGCATGGAGGTGGACACGGTCTATGTCGCAGGAAAGGTGATTCGCGCAAAGGACTTCGAATCTACAGACAACGTGAACGACCTTTTCCTGATGGCGCTGGCACTTTGCAACGACGCCGACATGGACGCCAATGGCGAGGCAGCGGGAGACCCAACTGAAACCGCGTTGATGGTTTTTGCTGCGGAACACGGACACGCCAAGCATAAGCTCGAAGAAAACCACCCACGAGTCGCAGAAATCCCATTCGACTCCGATCGCAAGCGGATGACAACGTTTCATCGCCGACCTGATGGCAGTATTTTTTCGGTCACCAAAGGCGCCGTCGAGACGTTGAAAGCCGACGAAAACACGTTGGCGGCGTCGAATGATTTGGCCATCAATGGATTACGAACGCTCGGCGTAGCGATTCGCGAATGGGACGCGGTCCCAGAGAATTTGGATGAATCAGCCGAAGACGAGCTGCGCGTTCTGGGGGTGGTCGGCCTGCTCGACCCACCAAGACCCGAGGCCGCAGAAGCCGTGCGAACCAGCCAGGCTGCGGGAATTCACGTGGTTATGATCACGGGCGACCATCCCGGCACAGCGGGAAATATCGCGCGACGCCTGGGCATCCTGAAAGAAGATGGCGTGGTCATGACCGGCGCTGAACTTTCGGCGTTAACGCTCGAAGAATTTGAGGCGCAGGTCGAAGATATTCGTGTCTATGCGCGGGTCGCCCCCGAACAAAAACTCAAGATTATTCAGGCGCTCCAGGACCGGGGCCATTACGTGGCGATGACAGGCGATGGAGTCAATGATGCTCCCGCGTTGCGACGGGCGGATATCGGCGTCGCGATGGGAATCACAGGCACCGACGTCGCCAAGGAAGCCGCGCACCTGATTCTGCTCGATGATAATTTCGCCACGATCGTGAACGCCGTTCGAGAAGGTCGGCGAGTTTTCGACAATATTTTGAAATTCCTAAAATATATTGTCACCAGTAATTCCGGCGAGCTTTGGACGATGTTTTTGGCGCCCCTCCTCGGCTTGCCCATTCCCTTGCTGCCGATTCATATTCTCTGGATCAACGTCGTGACCGACGGCCTTCCCGGGCTCGCGCTCGCCGCCGAACCCCCAGAACCGGGCATCATGGAACGCCAACCACGAAACCCCAAAGACTCGGTCTTTGCGGGCGGCATGGGCATTCATATCGTCTGGGTAGGCTTGCTGATGGGACTGGTCACGATCGCCAGCCAATGGCTATTCTTGCATGATAACGACGTTCACTGGCAAACGATGGTCTTCACCATTTTATGCATTTCGCAATTAGGTCATGCGGTCGCGATCCACGCTGGGGATGTGTCTGTTTTCACCAAAGGCTTTTTTGCGAACAAGATCTTTTTTGCCGCAATCACTTCGGCTTTTTTGGCGCAGATGGCGGTCGTGTTTATTCCGGCGCTCAACCCAATCTTCGAGACCCAACCCCTCACCATGCGTGAACTGGCCATGTGCTTGGTGGCGTCCGCGGGCGTTCTGGTCGCCGTAGAGATCGAAAAAACAGTACGCCGATGGCGTAAGTGAGCTTAGGCTCGGAGCTTGTCAAATTCGCCTGAGTCGACCAAAGCCTGGAGGTCTTCGGCTCCTCCAATAAGCGTGCCTTTGACAAAGATCATCGGAAAGGTCGGCCAGCCGGACCACATCTTCAACGCGAGGCGCTTTTTCCAGTCCGAGGCGTAGCTTCCGTACTCAAGATAAGTGTATTTTACCGAAAGGCTATTGAGCAGCTTTTTGGCTTTTCGGGGAAATGGATTTTGTTTCATCCCCACGATGAGCACGTCGTTGGCATCAACGGCTGCTGCGACCTCGTTGACAATATCGGCGTGGAACGCGTCCATTTTGGTGGTGACGGCCGCAAGTTTTTTGGATTCATCCAATCGTTTCATTTTCATTCCTTCTGATGGTCTATCTGGGATGCGTCTTCTAAGGTTAGGTCTCGAAAGAAAAGCGAATATCGACGCGTGAGTCCGAATGACGAGCCTTCAAAGCCAGATTGTTGCGAAGTATATTGAGTGGACTCGGGCCAAACACTGGCGGAGTGCGCAAGCCGTTCAGGCGTCAGTTCAAAAAAGGGCCCCCTTCTGTAAACCCACCAAGGCTGTACAGACGTGCGGCGTCATCGCCCACGACATAGACGGTCAGCTTTTCTTTGAAATCCCCGCAAGCAGGCCTTCCGCGCCGACGGTCTATTATTTTCACGGCGGTGGTTATATCCACGATATCGCCGAAAAACAGTGGAATTTTGCCGCGGCATTGCATCAGCGAATGGGAGCGCGCGTCATTATTCCTGCCTACCCCATCGCACCGGAAAGCACCTGGAAAGAATCCATGAAATTCGTCGATGCCGTGGTGGACCGCATGGTCTCCGACCCCGCAAACACAAGCTTTTGCGGTGATTCCGCTGGGGGTGGAATGGCGTACAGTTTAGCGATGTACCGCCGGGATTTGGGTAAATCGACGCCTGCAAATCTGGCCCTAATTTCACCCATGTTGGACGCAACCATGATGGACCCGGCATGTGAAACGACGGGAGACAGGTGGTTAACGCCAGAAGGGATTCGCGAAGCGGGACGACTCTATGCAGGCAAAGACGCCGCCAACCCCTACGTCAGCCCACTGAACGGCTCGTTCGAAGGCCTGGGTCATATCTCGTTGATGATTGGCACGAGGGATGTCTTCCATCCTGACTGCGTCACCCTCGTGAGCCGGCTGCGCCAAGCCAACCATCCGCATGCCCATGTCTTTGCCAAAAACATGATTCACGTGTGGCCACTCTTGCCGATTCCAGAAGCGCAAAGCGCCATGCAGTGGCTGGAGCGTCAGATTCGCGCCACCTGCAGGTGAACACAGTGTTTCCGGAAGCCCGCTTGTCCTGACGCTCATCAGGCACCATCTTGAATCCATGAAAATCGATCGACGTCATATGTTGCACTTGATCGGGATGAGCGTCCCAATCGCCGCCCAGGCTGGCAGCTTAGGCGCGCTTGTGCTCTCAGGCTGTGACAAGCCAAAGGATTCTGCCATGACTCACGAAACGACGCCCATGACCCCAAATTCTTCGCAAAAGATGCCTGTCCTCTTTGTCGGACATGGCTCTCCCATGCACGCGATCGACGATAATATCTGGAGTCGCGGCTTTGCTGCGCTGGCCTCGAAGGTTCCGTTGCCCAGGGCCATTTTGAGCGTGTCCGCCCATTGGTATGGCCCTGCAACGTTGCTGACCGGAAACCCTCAACCACGCACAATTCATGATTTTGGCGGCTTTCCACAGGCGCTCTTTGACGTGCAATACCCAGCCCCCGGCAGCCCGTCCCTTGCCGCCAAAGTACGAGGGATGATTGGCGAAGATCGTGCGCAAATTTCTGAAGATTGGGGGCTCGATCATGGCACATGGTCGGTGCTTCGACACATGTTTCCGAAAGCCAATATTCCGGTGATTCAGTTGAGCATCAATTCTCATCTGTCGCCGGCCCAACACTTGACGATCGCCCAAGATCTGCGCGAGTTGCGCGAAGATGGGGTGTTGATCTTTGGGAGTGGAAACATCACCCATAATCTTCGACACGCCATGACTCAGATGCGCTCGGGAAACCTCGGAACTCCGCCGTGGTCCCAGGCGTTTGACAGCGAAATCGTCAAAACACTCGAGCAGCGTGACTCCCAGAATCTGTCGAAAATCCTTGAGACCGAACATGGTCGCATGAGCCACCCTACCCCCGACCACTATCTCCCGCTTGTTTACGCGTTTGGTGCGACTGGGGACGACGACAAGGTCTCGTATCCGATCGACGGATTCGACATCGGACTTTCGATGAGGTCGGTGCTCTGGACCTGAGGTCTACACAGGCCTAAGATGCGCGTTATGAAACGACGCGACTTCATCAAAGTGACCGGTTCAAGCGCTCTTGCTTGCTCGGTATTTGGCCTGATGGCCTGCAAACAAAAAGAGACACCTCCAGCCCCGCCCAAAGTCGCGGCTGAATATCCGTGGCGGTTTTTTACCGACCGCAACGAAAAAGACGTCGCCCGCACCGTTCTTCTGCGCATCTTGCCCGCCGACCCAGAATCCGGCGCACCCTCGGCCGACGACCTGCATGTGCTGGAGTACTTGGATGGCCAGTTGGCCGAACCTCATTTCCGTGAACTTCATCGAATGATGCATGGCGGCTTTAATTTCATTGACCGAGTTTCCACGAAACGTTTTGGCGGAACCTTTTTGAGCCGAAGCCCCGAAGTTCAGGACAAAATACTCGGACAATTTCAGACCGGTTCGATTAAGGGTCTCAAATTTCCGCAGGAGCGCTTCTTTGAAACCCTGCGTTCCTTCGCGCTGGAAGGCTATTGGTCGCATCCAAAATACGGCGGAAATTTCGAGAAAAAAGCTTGGACCTGGGTCTCGATCAACCCTCATTGTTCCCATATCCATGGCACCTGCACAGAGTGATAAATGACTGACCCTGCCGCTACCATGAAAGTATTTGGGGATGAACCTGTCGACGTCTGCATCATTGGATCGGGTGCAGGTGGTGCGCCGATGGCACATGAACTCTCCAAGTCCGGCGCGCAGGTCCTGGTGTTGGAAAAAGGCCCCTGGCATAAACGCGACGATTTTGACCACGACGAAATCAAGAACGCTCGACGTGATTTTTGGGTTCCCTATGTCAGCGATGAACCGCATATGTTGCAGTTCTCGGCAGACTCGGGCCCTTACCAGTCGAGCGAAGGCTGGACCTCAAATTGTGTCGGTGGCGGAACCGTCCACATGAGCGGTTTTTTCTATCGATTGCATCCAGACGACTTCCGGATGAAAACCCTCTATGGCGACGTCGAGGGCACATCACTCGCCGACTGGCCGATCACCTACGATGACCTCGCCCCCTACTATTCTAAGGCTGAGCGTGCAGTCGGCGTCTCGGGATTGGCTGCAAAAACCAAGTATTCTCCGCCACGCGACGATGACTTCCCCTACCCTCCGCTCGCAACAAATCCCCTTTCACGATTGGTCGAGGAAGGCGGAAAAAAGGCGGGGTTCACGGTCTATCAAACACCACGCGCGATTCTGTCAAAAGAAATTGATGGACGAGAGGCCTGTGTTTATTGCGATTTTTGTGGGTCTTACGGATGTGAATCCGGGGCCAAGGGCTCGACGCTAGAGGCGTTCATTCCTGGCGCAATCGCTTCTGGAAATTGTGAGATTCGACCCAATTCGATGGTGTATTCGTTCGATGTCCGGTCTGATGGGAGCATTTCCGCTGCCCATTACTATGATGCAGAGGGCAAAGAACACACGGTGAAAGCCAAGGTATTCGTTGTAAGCGCGACGGCGATCGAGAGCGCGCGGCTTCTGCTGAATCATAAGAGCGAAGCCCATCCGAATGGACTTGGAAACTCAAGCGGACAAGTAGGCCGTAACCTGACCTTTTCGACACTTGGAAAAGGCTGGGCAGAATTCGACGTTGCGACCTTGCCCGAAGACCTGAAACCCCATCATCCGATTCATTTTATCAATCGCTCGATTCGCGACCTTTATTTTATCGACGAATTAAAAGGCGAATATAATAAGGGCGGATCGATCGGCTTTTTGTTGCCCCACCGAAACCCGATCTTCACCGCGGACCGTGTGGCTAAGCGCTTCCTTCCTCCTCTTTGGGGCAGCGCGCTACAGCGACAAATCAAACGCACGTACACCGACGTTCGCGAGCTTGAATTTGAGGTTTACGGTGAATTCACGGCCAATCCGTTGACCTTCGTGAAAATTCACGAAGAGGTCAAAGACAAGTGGGGCCTGCCCGTCGCGCATATCAATGTCTACAACCATCCGCTGGACCTCCGAAATAACCTAAAGGTGGTCGAGGCAGGCATCGAAGTCTTAAAGGCGGCCGGGGCGAGCGCCACTAAGCAGGAGACGGTGGGCGGAACCACGTTCATTTTGCAGCACGGAACCTGCAGGATGGGCAACGACCCCAAAACCTCCGTTTTGGACGCAGAATGCCGGTCGCATGACGTCAAGAACCTCTACGTCGTGGATGGCTCCTTCATGCCCTCGAGCGGGGGGATCCCCACAACCCTGACCATCATCGCCAATTCGCTTCGAGTGGCGGAGAAGCTGATTGAACGACTCGGCAACGACGAGTTTGTCGCGCCATAAGCTCGGGACCAGGCTGGAGCCTGGCGGACCAATCACATGACGCGAAGGGCCAATCGCAATGCGCGCAGGATGCCCGCGGACCAATCGCAAAGCCCGGCGGACCAATCACAGCCTGGCCAATCACATGGGCTTTACATGCCGCAGCTAGGATGTAGAGTTCGCGTCAACTCCAGCCCGGACGGCGCTCATGGATATCCCGAGCTACCTCGATTTTCTGCCCGAAACACTGCTGAACCGGCTCGATGCCCTTTCGGAACCTGTGCCAGCTGTGCCTGGACTTAAGGTTGCCGCCGGCCTTCGAACGTCCTTCCCACACCTTGAATCCGACGAAGCGCTCGCCTTTGTTGCGGACGTTTACGATGAAGTTCGTGAACATCTGAATGACGTCCTCGAACAGCGAACAAAGGACCGTCACTTCATCGATGAAAACACGGCGAAATTTGTCGCCGAGAACGCCACCTTGGAGTTCCACAGCCCGGACTACAAAACCGTTTTGGGACTAAAGGATGATGCAGGACGAGTGGTGGTCGGCCCAAGCGGAGAAGCGTGCAATCCGCCTAAAGTTGCGATCCCCAAGGGATACGAGGGCACACAGGTCACTCTTTTTGGGCCTCCCGATTCGGTAAAACTTTCGATCAACGCGATGAACGCCATTCATCGACGGCTTCCAGACGAGCCCCAGATTATCTCTGACCTGGTGGACCGATGCGGAGACGCGCCACGTTGGGGAGCCGATAACGAAGATTCTAAAACCCCCATCATGAGGAATTTCCTGCATGCGTGTGAGAATCTGATTCGTTGTTATGACGGAAGCATCGAGCTCGACGATCCCCGCAATGGCAAACATTACGAGCTCGAAAATGACCGCCTCTCGATCCCGATAAAACGATTCCCTGGCATTGCGATTCCAGACGGGAACCACCTTCTGCGTGGCAATCCACTGCCGCTGCATCTCTACGATTTTGTGATGCATATGTTCCACAATCGAACACGTGCAGAGTCGTTGACCTTCTACGTTCCAAAATTGGAAAACGAAGAAGAAGCCGCGTACATCAAGCATCTTATCGACGTGACCGAAAGACGAATCAAAGAAATATATCCCGAATATATTTTGGATTCCGTGCGTCTTTTTATCGTGTTTGAAAATCCGCGTGCCATTTTTAGGATCAAGGAAATCGTCGAAGCGCTTTCTCCAAATTTCCTGGGTGGCAGTCTTGGCTGGCACGACTTTCTGGCCTCCACTGCGCGCATTTTCCGCAACGATCCTCGTTATCGGATTCCCGTGAAGGCTGACCCGAATATCGTCATCAATCATATCCGGGAATCTCATCGAATCCTGGTCGAATCGCTGGCTGAGTGCGGTGGAATCACCATTGGCGGCATGTACGGCGTGCTTTACGAGGACGGCAACCCTGCATCCTACGAAGTCAGCATGGTGGGTTATATCAAAGACGTCGTGACCCAGCTGAAACGAGGCCTTCAGGGATTTTGGGTGGCTCATCCAGATTTCGTGCGGGTGGGCATGGCATTGACCCAAGCCTGGAAAGAACAAAAGTCCGCAGGGAAAACGTCGAATATCCTGAGTGAAACGATCGTTTCTTTGGTGCCCAATCCAGCCGAAAACGCGCGGCTGATTGAGTTTGCTTTTGGCCCCGACGTCCCTGGGCTTGACCACGACGACCCGCTCTATCCTCGAGCGGTTCTGACTGCGACCCTCGAAAAGTCAGACGTGATATCCAACGATGACCCACGTGAGGTACGATACAACGTGTTCCAGGCGTTGCAGTACATCACGGACTGGCTCTGCGGAAACGGATGTGTCGCCCTTCCCGCCACGATGACCAACGCCGAAGGCGAAGCGGTTTTTGTTCGGGTGATGGACGACCTTGCGACCACGGAACGAAGCCGTTGGGAATTATGGGCCGAAATCGCTCACGGGCGAGTGTCTACGGAGCGCTTTGACCATATCCTGAGCGAGGAACTGGCGTTCCTAAAAGCCGACAAGGATTCCGACACCAAGCGAATTCAGGTTCGCTGGCAGGCAGATGCGGCCATCTGGTATCCCATTGCGGCCAAAATACTTAGAAATCTGGTCGTCACCGATGAGCCTGTGGAGTTTGCCACGCAGCTCATGTTGCCCTTCACTTTCGACCACGTTCGAAGCCGGCACCTCGGAGCTTAAGAGCGCCACAGAAACAGCGATAAAACGTCACGTGATTGGACCTCGACATTTCGGTGGTGAGTCGCTAGTTTCGCGCCCCCGATTCCCTTGGGTCGGTCGCGCGGAGGTCAGCATGGCAAGCGGAATTGAAGATCGTAGTAGCTTTGAAGATCGCATTCGATTTGAAGAAGAAGAGGAAGCGTGGAGCACGGAACGAAGTCGTGACCTCTATCAGGTTCAAGGCTGGGGCCAACCCTACTTCGCGATCAACGATAAGGGACACGTCGAAGTCCGACCTGACCCATCGCGTGACCAAACGATCGATATCTTCGAGCTGACGGCCCGCGTGGCTGAGCGCGGCCTCGACCTGCCTATCCTGCTCAGATTCCCGGACATCTTGCATCATCGAATTCGCTTGATGAACGAGAGCTTTGAACACGCGATTGCCGAGTACGATTATAAGGGCGTTTACCGGGGCGTCTTCCCCATCAAGGTCAACCAACAACGCCATATCGTCGAAGAAATCGTCGAAGCCGGCAAACCTTGGCGATACGGCCTTGAAGCTGGATCGAAACCCGAACTCTTGATCGCTTTGTCCGAGATGGACGATGAAGACGGTTTCATCATCTGCAACGGCTACAAGGACAGCGGATTCATCGAAACAGCGCTGATTGCGCAGCGTTTTGATAACACCGTTGTCATCGTCCTTGAGCGCCCCGACGAAGTTAAAACGGTCATCGAAGCCAGCGAGCGCTTGGGCATTCGCCCCGTATTGGGTGTTCGAAGCAAACTGGCCAGCAAGGGCATGGGCCGCTGGGCAGATTCAGCCGGAGACCGCGCCAAATTCGGGCTGACCACGCCTCAGATTATTGCAGTGGTCGACGAGCTCGCAAGGCACGACATGCTCGACTGCCTGCAATTGCTGCATTTTCATATCGGGAGCCAAGTCTCGTCGATCACACCCTGGAAAAACGCCCTTCGCGAAGCCGGCCACATTTACACCGAACTCGCTAATATGGGCTGCAAGATGGGCTACCTCGACGTGGGCGGCGGGCTCGCCGTCGACTACGACGGTAGCAAATCCGATTTCCATGCCTCGATGAATTACACGGTTCAGGAATACGCCAACGACGTCGTTACGGGCATCCAATCCGCATGCGATCAAGAATCGATTCCTCACCCAACAATCGTCACAGAGAGCGGACGTGCGGTGGTTTCCTACCAGTCGGTTCTGATTTTCAGTGCCGTGTCGGAAACCCGCGTTCAACTCAACATCGAAAAGCCCGATGAAGACGCGCCTAAGCTTCTACACGACATGTGGGACACGCTTGAGGGCATCGTACCCAAGAATGTTCAAGAGTCGTGGCATGACGCCAATCAGGGCCTCGAAGAAGCCCGTTCGCTTTTCCGATTTGGCTACCTTCAGTTGCGTGAGCTGGGTGCGGCCGAAACACTCTTCCGCGCCTGCGCCGAGAAAATCGTCGCAAAAATGAAGAATCGGGCACGAATCCCAGAGGAGCTCGCGAATATCGACGAATTATTCGGTAATATTTATTACTGCAATTTTTCGCTGTTCCAGAGCGCTCCGGACATCTGGGCCATGGACCAATTATTTCCAATCATGCCGATTCATCGCCTCGACGAGCAACCGACCTGCAAGGCCCGCTTGGCTGACTTGACCTGCGATAGCGACGGCATCATCAAGGGTTTCATCGATGTCGAAGACGTGAAACCCGCCCTTGAAGTGCACGAGTGCATTCCCGACGAACCCTATTTGATGGGGATGTTCTTGATCGGCGCCTACCAGGAAATCCTGGGTGATTTGCATAATCTTTTTGGTGACACGAATGCAGTGCAAATCCGCCTTACAGATAATGGGTACAGTGTTTCTGACGTGATTAAGGGCGACACGGTCGCCGAGGTCTTGACCTACGTTCAGTACGACGCCGAGAAAATGATTGAACGTGTGCGCAAACAGGCAGAACGAACTCACTCCGAGGGCCGAATGACCTTGGAGCAAATGCGAATGTTCATGCAGCATTATGAAGAGGCCATGCGGTCTTACACGTACCTCAAATGATGAGTTTAGCGTTGGGCGAATAGTGCCAGAGGCTTGAACACTCGAGCTGCCCACGCTGCCTCATTATGCGGCGCGTTGGGCTCCCACCAGTGCACAAGATCCACGTCGTAGGCGTACCCTTCCGCCACCAGAAGGGCCTCGAATTGTTTATTTTCGCAATAATTATCTGAGGCGCTCTCGTCGTCGTCTTGAATGCCGTCTGCGTCACTGTCCATGCAGTTGTCGCCGCCACCACCTGAATCGACGTAGATGAAGGTGTCGCGTTTCCCTTTGCCTGCAAAACGCTCGATGATCGTCTGATTATTCAGGCCAATCGAACCCCACCCAAGCGTCCCCGAAAGGCTCGCCGCAAAATCATATTCGCCCTCAAAACGGTCGGCGATGACGAGGCTAATCAAACCGCCCAGCGATGAGCCCATGACGCCTACTTTGGCGGGCTCCCCATAGTGCTCCCGCACGAGTTCCCGGACACGTGTGTTCACAAAATCGGCGTAGTCTTCACCGCGCCCACCGATCATGCCCGACCCAATATCGTCGCTAACATGGGTGTATTCATCCATACGCGCCGACGAGTTATCGATGCCGACGATCATCATGCCGGCCGGGGCCTGGTCAAATAATTTCCAACCACCAAAAATCGCGTCGGGCGAAAACAAATTCTGACCGTCATGGGCGTACAGCACGTGCGTGACTTGGCCCTCGGGGCGAAGCACAGTCACCTGACGAGGCTCGATGTTGGCGTCGCCAATTTCAAAAAACCTCTCAAGGTGTTTTGTCGTGGGGGCAACAAGCGTCATCTGCCCAAATTCATCATAAATATACGATCGACCCCATGGGTCCGCCTTAAACGTCGAGCCGTCTGAAAACTTATAGCGAGTGCCAGGTGGCACGTTTAATACGAGGTAGGAGAAGCCCTCGGCGTGGGTCATCGCGGTGCCGGAAAATCCGTCGTGGTCACCGCCCACTTTGTCGAAGGCGTCTTCGAAAGAAACAAAGAGATAGCCGCCTTCGACCGCCAGCGGCCAACCTTGAGCATTGGCGAGCGTCAAAGCGGCGTCTTGACCGCCCAAAACCAACTTATCGAGGACACTTTCCAAAATCCCCGCGCCAGAATCGGCGCCAGCGTCCGTATCTGTGCCCGCATCGCTGGTATGGGCGCCCGTATCACCTTTATTATTCGCCAGCGTGTCCATCCCGATATCTTCGTTTTGGAAATCACTGTGAACAGGTGCGTCGTCACTCGAACAAGCGCTCGCAAGCACCACGGTAAACACAAGAAAAATTCTGAAGTTCATAGGCCCTCGGTTCATCAGGCTTATGACTCTGCCCGGCCCAGTCGTACTTCGCAACTCCGTGGCCCTAAGACGACTTCTTGCTGAATTCCGCGAAGACCTGCCTTGAAATGGCGACATGCTCGCCCTTTTCGTTCCAGATATGGCTTTCAAAATGCGCGTACCCGCCGTGCGATGTCGTCAGACGGGAATCGAAGCTCCACCAAGCG
>Ga0100385_1001629_pt1 | contig 22258 bp, 23 predicted proteins | sample CryGeymeta201509_FD_81543 | JGI IMG/M metagenome (GOLD analysis project Ga0100385, IMG submission 81543) | Groundwater microbial communities from Crystal Geyser aquifers in Utah, USA - Crystal Geyser metaG 2015-09 | ecosystem: Environmental > Aquatic > Deep subsurface > Groundwater | place: USA... | reverse complement strand
CGCCATGGTGTATTCCCGTCCATTCACATTTAAAACAAAACCAGAAAAATAAAGCCCGGACTTGACATTTCGCATATTTTCGAAATATTGAACTCTAATGAGTATTTCTGTTCAAGTATCAACCTCACCCGCCGAAGTCTTCAAAGCTCTGGGCAACGAGAGCCGCGTGACCATCGTGCGCCACCTGCTCGACGGCGAAAAGTGCGTCTGCGATCTCGTCGAAGCAGTCGGGCTGGGCTGGTCCACCGTATCGCGGCATCTTTCAGTGCTCCGCGAGGCGGGCATCATCGCCGACGATAAACGCGGACAACAAGTTTTCTACCGACTGATTCTTCCCTGCGTGGGGCGCTTCATCGCCTGCCTGGAAAATCCTGCCGAATTTCCTGATCTGAACCCCGGGAGCTGCTGCGGCTGATGCGAAAGCATTTTTTTAATATTTATTTCGTATTTTTGCGAAATAAAACTTGCCGAATCTGATGGATACGAAAAAGGAACTCAAAATCGCCGCCGGCTTTCTCGCCGTTTTCGGGCTGGTTTACTTTCTGCCGACTGGCACGCCGCGCTTCGACCACGCCGTGCAGGAAGCGCTGGAATTAACCCGCTGGTATGCGAGGGAGCACGTCATCCTCTGCCTGCTGCCCGCCTTCTGGATCGCGGGGGGCATCGCGGCCTTTGTCTCGCAGGCGGCGGTCATGCGCTACCTCGGGCCGAAGGCACCGAAGCCGATGGCCTACGGGGTCGGCTCGGTCTCGGGCACGATCCTTGCGGTCTGCTCCTGCACCGTCCTGCCGCTCTTTGCCGGAATCTACCGGATGGGTGCCGGCCTCGGCCCGGCCACGGCCTTTCTCTACTCGGGTCCGGCGATCAACGCGCTGGCCATTATTCTCACGGCCAATGTGCTGGGTGCTCAACTCGGCATCGCCCGGGCAGTCGGGGCCATCCTCTTCGCCGTGGTCATCGGGCTACTCATGGCCTGGTTCTTCCGCAAGGAGGAAAGCGAGAAGGTGGCCAAGGCTGCCGAGATGCCGGTGCCGGAGGCGGCCCGTCCTCTTTGGCAGACGGCCGCTTTTTTCGCCGCCATGGTCGGCATCCTCGTCTTTGCCAACTGGGGTTCCGCTTCCAGCGAGACCGGATTCTTCGCCACGATGCACGCGCTCAAGTGGTGGCTCACCGGGCTGCTCACCTTCGGCTTCGGGCTCATGCTCTGGCGCTGGTTTAAGCTGGAGGGCTGGAAGCTGGCCATCGTCGGCGGGCTGATCGCGCTCACGACCTGGCTGAGCTGGGGCCACGCCAACTGGCCGGTCTTTGTCGGTGTGCTGGGCCTCGTCTGGCTGACCGCCGGTCGCGACGACGAGGCGGGCGAGTGGTTCGATCAGACCTGGACCTACACCAAGATGATCATGCCGCTGCTGCTCGGCGGCGTCCTCGTGGCCGGGCTCCTGCTCGGGCGTCCCGGCAGCGAGGGACTCGTGCCCAGCGCATGGATCAGCAATCTCGTCGGCGGCAACAGCCTCGGGGCCAATCTCTTTGCTTCGGTCGCGGGGGCCCTGATGTATTTCGCCACCCTGACCGAAGTGCCGATTTTGCAGGGGCTGCTCGGCAGCGGCATGGGCAGCGGCCCCGCTCTCGCCCTTCTGCTCGCCGGTCCCGCCCTGAGCCTGCCCAATATGATCGTCATCAATACCATCCTCGGCCCGAAAAAGACCGGCACCTATGTTTTGCTGGTCGTCGTTTTCGCCACCGCCAGCGGCTGGCTTTACGGAATGTTTTTCTAAACTATTATGAAACCCGAGACCTCAAAACCTAAACCGCCTTCACGCCGAACCATCCTGCCGCGCGTCCTGAATCTTTTGCTCTGGCTCAGCTTCTGTGCGATGAGCGGCACGGGCCTGCTGCTCGCCTTCCGCTTGCTCCCGGGCTCACAGGGAGGCCGGGGCCTCACGGCGCTCGGGTGGGATCGCCACGAGTGGGGCGATCTCCACACCTGGATCAGCTACGTCTTCATCGCGGCGATTCTCGTGCACCTCGCCTTGCACTGGCGCTGGCTCTGGCAGATCGCCGCCCGCAAACGCTCCTGGCCGATGTGGCTCGGGATCGGATCGGGGCTCCTCCTGATGCTGCTGCTCATCTTTCAACCGATTCAGAAAGACGCTAGTGACAGCGACCGGCCACGCTGGGGACGCCAACATCAAACCCAACCGGATTGAAATCCTTCAGATGACTGACCTCATGCAACTATTCCAAAACAAGACCGCCGGGCTTTTCTACCGGCTGTTGACCGTCCTTTTGCTCGCCTACAGCTCAACGGCTCACGCGAATGCCGACAAGACCCCGCTTCCCAACCTCACGGCGCACGCGCTCGTGCAGGCAGCCATTGAGAAGCATCCTGACCTGGCGACGTTCCAGGCCCGGCTGGAGGCTTCCGGTGCCCAGGCCCGCGGGCGCTCGGCGGACCGACTGCCCCGGCTGGCAATCGAGGCAAGCACCCAGCACTTCAATGACCCCACCCGCATCCGCCCGGCGACCCAAAACAACCAACTGGGCAACTTCTCGCGCGATCTTTGGTCCGGCGATCTGGTCCTGAGCTGGACCGCCTACTCCGGTGGCCGCCTCAGCGCGGCAGAGGAAGCGGCGCGCCTGCTCGCGGAAGCCTCGGGGGCCGACCTGCGCTTCTTCCAGGAGCGCATGGCCACCCGCGTCGCCCAGCTCTATTTCGAATTCAGTGCCCGCAAGGCGATCATCCGCGCCTCTGAGAAGTCCTTGCAATCCCTCCGCGAACAAGCCAGACAGGTCGGCCAACTTCTCGAACAGGGCAAAGCCGCCGAAGTGGACCGGATGCGTCTCGACGTGCGCGCCGCCACCGTGGAGCAAAGCGTGATCCAGCAGCGCAACGACCGCGAGAGCCTGCGTGCCTCGATCAACTTCATGGTCGGTCGCCCCCTTGACGACCGCTGGGAGAGTGTCGAGCTGGTCAAAGAGCCGATCCCCGGCACTGCACAGGTCAATGACCCGCTGGCCGATGCCGCGGTGGCGCGTTCGGACCTCCAAGCCGCCCGCCTGCGCATGGAATCCACCGCCGCGACCATCGCCCAGGCGCAGGCTGCCTGGCTACCCCAGGTGCAGCTCTTCACCAGCTACGGCCATCGGGGTGACTGGTCCGGCCGCGAGGACTACGACCGCAGCCAAATCGGCCTGCAATTGAGCTGGGACATCTGGGACGCCGGTCGCCGCAAGGCACAGGTGGCGACCGCCCGTGCCAACCGCGACGCCCGCGCTGCCGAGTTAGCCAGCTTGAGCGAAAGCCGCCGCCTCGATCTCAAAATCGCCCGCGACGATTATGCCTCCGCCCTGGAACGCCTCGACGTGGCGGTTCTCGCCACCACGACGGCCGCCGAGTCCCTCCGCATCGAACAAAGCAAATACCGCCAGGGCAAAGGCACCATCGTCGATGTGCTCGATGCCGAGACCGCCGCCCTCGAAGCCGAATCGCTCTACATCCGCGCCGAAGCCGATGTGAAGATCAGCCGCGCTGCGGTCGATTTCGCCCGCGGAGCGGCCCTCAGCCCACAGGCCGCCTGCGCATCTCTCCGTCCCACCACCGAAAACCTTTAAATTATGAAGCAAGCATTCCCACGTATCCACTTTTTCTCGACACTCGGCGGACTCGCTTTGAGTGTGTTCCTCAGCGCCTGCGGCCCCGCCGAAACCGCCAAAAAGCAAGCCCCGCCCCCGGCGGTCTCGATCGAGCAGATCCAGCCCCGCACCTTCACCCGCAGCGTCGAGCTGACGGGCTCGGTCGAGCCGACCCGCGTGGCCACCCTGTCTTCCCCCGCCGAAGGGCCGGTCATGGACTGCGCCATCCGCGAGGGCGACACCGTGGCGACCGAACAGGTGCTGCTCCGCATCGGGCGCGACGCCTCTGCCGCTGCCTCGCTGGCGGCGGCCCGCGAGGAACTGGAGCGGCAAACCCGCGAGTTCGACCGCATCGAGGCCCTCGTCGAGCAAAAAGCCCTCGCCGCCGAACAACTCGACACCGCCCGCAGCAACCTCGAAAATGCCCGCGCCGCGCTGGCCCGCGCCCGCCAGGTCAGCTCGGACTACGATGTGCGCGCCCCCTGGGCGGGCCTCGTCTCGCGCCTCCATGTGGCCGACGGCAAATATGTGGCCCCGCGTGCGCCGCTGGTGGACCTGTTCGACCCTGCCAGTCTGGTGCTGCGCTTCCAGGTGCCGGAGCGCTACGCCCTGGCCGTTAAAGAGGGCGACAGCTTGCAGGCCCGCTTCGATGCCTTTCCCACCCAAATCCACGAGCTGAGAATCGTCCGAGCTTACCCCGAGCTGGACCGCCGCCTGCGCCAGCGCACCTTCGAGGCGGCATTGCCCTTGGCGGCCCATGCCTTCCAACCGGGGTTTTTCGCCCGGATCGAAATGGATCTGGAACGGGTCGAACAGGCCCTAACCGTGCCCATTGAGGCGGTCGCCCGCAGCCCGCAAAGTGAGCCAATCGTTTATACCGTGGTTGAGGGTCAGGCCGCCGCGAAAGTGGTCGAAACCGGCTTCGAGCAGGATGGACGCTTGCTCGTCCCTAACGGCCTAGCACCGGGCGATACCATCATCGTGCGCGGCATCGAGCGTATCCGTCCCGGCATGACGGTGCGCATCGCCGGCGGCAAACCCTCGAAAGGAAAGGGACAATAAATCATGTTCCTCCGCACCGCCATTTCCAACCGGGTCTCTACCGCCGTCATCGCGCTGGGCTTTGCCGTGATCGGCGCGCTCAACCTCTCGCGCCTCCCGGTCGATTTCCTGCCCGACATCAACTACCCGCTGATCAAGCTCAGCATCGCCTGGCCGGGGGCCACGCCGGAAGACATCGACCGCAACCTGGCCGACCCGATCGAGCGCCAGCTCGCCTCGGTGGACGGGCTCGACTACCTGACCTCCAGCAGCCTCGAAGGGCTCTACCAGCTGGATGTGAATTTTCAATACGGCGTCGATGTGGACGTGGCCTACCAGGATAGCCTGGCCGCCTACCAGCGCGCCCTGCGGGATCTGCCCGAGGACATGGATCCGGCGGTCATCATCAAGGCCGACCCCTCCCAGCTGCCTGTCGTGCAGGCCGTCTTCGAGTCCGACCGTATGGACCTGACGCAGCTGCGCACCTGGATCGATACCTGGCTGGCCGACCGCCTGCTGGCCGCCCAGGGCGTCGCCGCCGTCGACATCGCGGGCGGGCTGGAGCGTGAGATCCGCATCTTTATCGATCCCGTCGCCCTCGAAAAACACCAGCTCAGCCTACCCCATATCGAGCGGCGTCTAAAGGAGGAAAATATCGAAATGCTCGGCGGCCGCGTCACCGGGGCCAACGAGGAGACCATCGTCCGCACACTCGGTGAATTCACCGACCTCGAAAGCATCCGCGACATCGTGGTGGCCGAGAGCGCCAGCGGACGCCTCCGCCTGCGCGACATCGCCCGCGTCGAAGACAGCCACGAAGAGGTGCGCATGATCACGCGCCTCAACGGCAACCCGTCCGTCAAGGTCAACATCATCAAGCAGGCCGACGCCAACACCGTGGCCACCGTCGCCGCCGTTAATCAGCGCCTGCAGGCCCTGGCCGATGTCTTCCCCGAGGGGCTCGGCTATGAACTCGTCCAGGATCAGGCGGAATATATCAACAACTCCATCGAGGGCGTGCGCAACACCGCGCTGGAGGCCGCTCTGCTCGTCGTCCTCGTCTTCTTCCTCTTCCTCGGCAGCCCCCGCCAGGTCTTCATCATCGCCGTCGTGCTGCCGGTCACCGTCGGGTCCAATTTTTTCATCATGAAGCTGGCCGGCTTCTCGCTCAATATTTTCTCCCTCGGCGGCCTCGTCGTCGCCATCGGCGTGATGCTCGACGCCTCGACCGTGGTGCTCGAAAACATCACCCGCCTACGGGCGGAACGTCCCGAGGATCCCCTGCCTACGGTGGCACTGGCCGCGACGCGCGAGGTGGGCCCGGCTCTGATCGCCGCGATCTTTGCCTTTTTCGCACTCTTCCTGCCCTTTCTCTTCGTTCCGGGCATGATCACGCTGCTCTTCCGCGAGCTCGTCTTGATCATCCTGAGCATCATCCTGATCAGCGGGCTCTGCGCGGTCTTTCTCGTGCCCATGCTGAGCGCCTGGATCCTGCGCCCGGTCGCGCGAGCCAAGCGGGGTTGGAATGAACGTTTCAACCAATGGCTACAGCATCGCTACGCGGCCAGTATCAGCTTCGCCCTCGGGCACCGCCTCCTCATTATCCTGCTCTTTATCCTGCTGGCCGCCGGTGGCATCGTCGCCTTCAAACAAAGCGGCGCCGAATTCCTGCCCGCCGTCGATGATGGCCGCATCATGGTGAAAATTCGCATGCCTGCCGGGGCCGCCCTCGAACGCATGGACGACATCGCCCGGCAAATCGAAGCCCTGGTGGCGGACGATCCCGACGTGGACAGCGCCTTCAGCCTGGTCGGAGGCGCGGTGCGTGGGCTCTACACCAATAAAATCGGCAACGAGGGCCAGGTCGATATCGAGCTGGTGCCGCCGGATCAACGCCAGATCAGCACCACGGACTACCTCGCCCAACTCCGACCGAAAGTCGCCAAACTTAGTGCCCCGGGTGCCCGGCTCATGGTCATGCAGAGCAAGATGCGCGGCATCCGCAAGGTCGGCCAGTCGGAGATCGAAGTCGAAATCAACGGCAGCGAGATGGACCAGCTCTTCGCGACAGCCAGCGCAGTGGCAGCACAATTGCAGGCGGCCCCCGAGCTCACCAATGTCGACATCTCACTCGACTACAGCAAGCCGGAGTGGCAGGTCGAGATCGACCGACTCCGCACTGGTGAACTCGGCCTCAGCGTGAGCGACATCGCCGCCACCCTGCGCGGCTATATCGGCGGGCACGTCGTCACCCAATACCGCGAAAGCAACGAACTCTTCGACCTGCGCGTCATCGTGCCGGAGCGCGAACTGCGCACCCGCGATGATGTGGAAAATCTAGTCGTCGCCGTGCCCGGCGGGGGCTACGTGCGCCTCGGCGAGGTGGCGACCGTTCGCCGCGCCACCGGCCCGGTCGAAATCACCCGCCGCGACCAGATCAAGCAGGTCATCGTGCGCACCGACACGGCCGATACCGATCTCGCCAGCGGCCAGGCCGCCGTCCGCGCCGTGCTCGACACCATCGATTGGCCGGCCGGCTACACCTATAAAATCGGCGGCACCGCCCAACAGATGGCGGAGATGCAATCGGTCGTGAAGCAGCTGCTCGCCTACGCCATCTTCTTCTCTTTGATCGTGCTGGCCGTGCAGTTCAACAGCCTGAAACTGCCGCTGCTCGTGCTCCTGGCCATGCCCTTTTGCCTCGCCGGGATGGGCTACGGACTCTGGCTCACCGGCACCGCCTTCGGTGCCACCGTCATCATCGGCGTGATGGTCGTCCTCGCCGCCAACGTCAACGACGCCGTGCTCCTGATCGAGACCGCCCGCACCCGCATCGACGCAGGCCAGCTACCCCGGCCCGCCATCCGTGAGGCCGCCATCATCCGCATGCGCCCGCGCCTGATGACGACCCTCCCGGTTATCCTCGGCTTCATGCCCCTCGCCTTCGCCCTCGAAAACGGCGGCGAGCTGCTCCGCCCCATGGCCGGCGGTGCCATCGGCGGACTCGCCCTCGAAGTGCTCGTCGCCCTCTACCTGGTGCCCGTTTTTTACAGCCTCAGTTTTAAGTCACCCAAAGTTGATCCACACGAAAACCAAGCAACCCAATAAACCCATGAAAAAGATCCAAATCCTCGGCACGGGCTGTGCCAAATGCAACAAACTGACCGAAGCCGCCGAAGCCGCTGCCCAAGACCTCGGCCTCGACTACGAGCTCGAAAAAATCACCGACATGATGCGCTTCGCCGACTTCGGCGTGATGATCACCCCGGCCCTCGTGGTGGACGGCGAGGTCAAGGCCGCCGGCACTGTGCCCAAACCGGAAGACTTGAAGGCGCTGCTGCAATAGGCAAACTTCCAGTCTCATTTCACCCAATCCACAAAACAACATGAACACACCCGAACACCTGCACCTCGCCCTCAACCACCTTCCATTCCTCGGAGCTGGCTTCGCGCTCATCCCGCTGGCCATCGCCTGGCTGACTAAAAGTAAACCGACCGCTATGGCAGGTCTATTGATCGCAGCGATTTCGGGCTGGATGACCCCGCTCGTCATGGAGACCGGTGAAGAGGCTTACGACCGCTACGAGGACGGGCCGATTGCCGGGTTCCTTGACCCCCAAGCTGAGGCGTATCTCGAAATCCACGAACATCGCGCCGAGGCTTGGTCCAAGGTGATGTATGCCAGCGCGGTTGTCTCCACGCTCAGCCTCGCGCTCCTGCTCTGGAAGCCCGCCTGCATCCGGGCCGTCTCGGCCGCAGCCAGCGCCCTCTGTTTGGCCGCATTGCTTTCCGGCATCTGGATTGCCGAGTCCGGCGGCCAGATCCGACGGCCTGATTTTCGCGACGCGCCGACCTCCGCTGCGCCGCAAAACTCCCACGAACCGAACGAACACTGATGAAAAAAATCCTCCAACCCATCCTCCTCTTGATCGTGGCCCTCGGCCTCGGTGCTTTTGTCTGGGGCAAAATTAATTCGGCTCCGACCGCGCCCAGCGCAGCGCCCGAGACCGCTCAGACGATGTCGATAACGGATGCCGCCAAGGCCAACACCGCGGCTCCCGCCACCGATCCGGCCGCTGCAGCTCAAGCAGCAGCACCGAGTCCCATCGTCGTGACTTACTTCATCACCGACGTGCGCTGCGCCTCCTGCAAAATGATCGAGCGGCTGACCCGCGAGACGCTGGCGCGCGATTTCGCCGATGCCATGGACAGTGGGCAAGTCCGCTTCCAAACCATCAATATCGACCGCCCGGAAAACAAACACTACGCACGGGACTACGAACTCGCCTTCAAGACGGTCGTCGTCTCCCGGCAGTCCCCTTCCGGCGCGGAGGATTGGGAGAAGCTGGATGAGGTCTGGCAACTGCTCGATGCGCCGGATGCGTTTGCCGCCTATGTCGGGTCGGCGGTTGCAGCAAAGCTGAATAAGCACTCATGAGCACCGAGTGGATCGCCCTCGGCTCAGCCCTCTGGCTGGGCGTCGTCACCTCGGTCAGCCCCTGCCCGCTCGCGACCAACGTGGCCGCCACCTCCGTGCTGGCCCGCCGGGTCGGGCAGCGGCGCCGGGCGCTGGCCGGAGCCGCTGCTTACACTCTCGGCCGCGTCGCCGCCTACGGGCTGCTGGCGCTCATTATCCTGATCGGTGTCAGTTCCATGCCTGCCGTCTCGACCTTTTTGCGGGAGACCTTTCTCCCCCTCGTCGGCCCCATCCTGATCCTCGCCGGCATGGCCGTGCTGGGCTGGCTGCCGCTGCCCGTCGACTTCAAAGCCGGCGGCGCGAAGTCTGCCGAGAAACTCGCCACTTGGGGCCTGCTGGGCGAGTTCTCATTGGGTGCACTCTTCGCTCTCTCCTTCTGCCCGGTCTCCGCAGCCCTGTTCTTCGGCTCGCTCATCCCCATCGCCGTGGCCTCCTCACTGCCTGCGCTGCCCGTCGCACTCTACGGCATCGGCACCGCCCTGCCCGTCGGACTCATCGCCATCGTCCTCGTGCTCAGCGCCGAGAAGGCCAGCCGGGCACTCAACCAGATCCAGCGCTTTCAAAAAGTCGCCGTGGTGCTGACCGGCAGCATCCTCATCCTCGTCGGTATTTGGCTGACGCTGACAAATCTCTAGCCCGGCGTAATATCCACCGCGATCCGAAGACGCTATCGAAATAGCCATCGGGCTCGCCGGAGGCGGCTTATGCACGGAGCAGGTTTTATAGATTTGAATCCGTGGTGCCCGGCATTGCCTGTCGTCAAGCGCACAATTTTCCAATAGCCCGGTTGCTCAAAGCGCGCTTCCTTGACAGACTGGCGGGAGATGAGTCTGATCGAAAAAACCGAATCCACCAAGCTCCATGTGGCAGAAAGCGATCTCATTCTTCAACAAGCGGGGGCTGCATCCCTTCCCTCTGGCGGAAACGATTCGCCACTACTCACTTCGCAAAGCGGTGGCCGACCTGCGGGCTGCCGTCAATGTCGCCCTGCTGGATTTCCCACAAGGCATGGCCTACGCGCTGGTGGCGGGCTTACCGGTGCAGATGGGGATCTTCGGTTCGGCACTTTCCAGTATAACCGGGCCTTTTCTCGCCAGCTCGCGCTTCGTGATGCTCGGGCCGACCAATGCCACCGCCGTCATGCTCCTGAGCACCTTCCTCACCCTGGGCTATGCTCCGGAGCAGGCGGTTCTGGTGCTGCCGATGCTTCTGGTGCTGGTCGGCATTTTTATGGTCGCCGGCGCCTTTATCGGCGTGGCTGCGGTCACGCAGTATATCTCTCGTGCGGTGGTCGTCGGCTACATCACAGCAGCTGCTTGCCTGATCATCGTCAACCAGTTCAAGACGGTGCTGGGCCTCCATACGCCGAAGGCGGGCACCGTTGCCGAATCCCTGCACCATTTATTTTACGGCATCGATCAAACCCAGTGGGAAGCACTGTGCCTGGCCCTGCTTACTCTACTCGTTTATCTTCCGCTCAAGCGCTGGGTAAAAAAACTGCCCACCGTAGCCCTGACTCTATTATTGATCGGGGTTTTGGCAGCTATCCTGAGGCACTACGGCATCCATACGGAAATGCTCAGCCCGGTCAGCGTGAGTGCCTGGACCTTTGGGCTACCGGAGCTACGCCTGGCGGATTTGGCCGTCATCGCCAACGGCGCACTGGCCGTGGCCTTTCTCTCACTGCTGGAAAGTTCCTCGATCGCCAAGACGCTGGCCGCCCAATCCGGCGACCGCGTCAACCTGAATCAACAAATGCTCAGTATGGGAGCCGCCAATTTTGCCTGCGCACTGGGCAGCGGGATGGCCGTCTCCGGCTCATTGACCCGCTCCGTGCTGAACTTTCGCAGTGGTGCCCAGACCGCACTCGCCAGTATTTTCAGCGGGCTGCTGCTGGTCGCCGGGGTCCTCTTCCTCGGACGTTTCATCGGCTATATCCCGAAGCCTGCTCTCGCTATGCTGGTGATCCTCGTGGGCTTTTCCCTGATCAACCGCGCGACGATCTGGATCATGCTCAAAACGACGCGCAGCGATGCTTCCGTCTTTTTGGTCACTTTCATTGGCGGACTTTTCCTGCCGCTGGACACCGCGATCTACCTCGGTGCCGGGACCTCCATCGGACTCTTTCTCCACAAAGCCAGCCACCCCAGCTTGAAGCAGGTCTCTTTTGACGACCAGGGGGAACTGGTTGAGCATAAACTCATACCGGAAAAAAATGAGCGCCCGGAGATCGCGATCGTTCACGTCGAGGGCGACCTCTTCTTCGCTTCCAGCGAACTGTTCCTCGACCAGATGCGTCATGTGGTCACGCATCCCGCCCTCCGCGTGATCATCCTGCGCCTGCGCAATGCGCGCAACCTCGATGCTTCCGTCGCCTTGACGATCAAGGATCTGGTCAACTTCGCCCGGTCAAACAGCCGCGATGTCATCGTTAGCGGCGCTCACCCGGAGGTCGAACGGGTTTTCCATAACTCCGGGCTGATGGCCACACTGGGCGAGGCGAATTTTTTCTGCTACCACCCGGAAAACCCGAACATCTCAACCCGCGATGCACTCATCCGGGCACAAACCATCATGGGGGAAGAGTCCGCCGACATTACAATCTACACCAGTGAGAAAACAGGCGGTAAACCAAGCGGCTAACAATGAACTACCAGACCCGAGCGCGAGAACCCTAAAAATCCAGCACTTGCTTGTCCGGATCCCAGAAGCGGATAGCCGCTACGTTGCCCGTTGCATCGAGGTCGAAGACGGTAACCCGCTTATCCTGCTGGGGGAATTTGTCGAGCAAGCCCTCGACATCAGCCAGCATGATGCGATGCGGATACTTGCGCATCTTGGGCATGGCAAAGACCCGCCCAACCATGGGCATCCCATAGACATTGGCAATGAAGAGTGCCTGATGCTCCGGCAGGAAAGATTCGGGCTTTTCTTGTTTTGCAAAGTAGCCGTTGGCCGACTTGCCTACGCTCATCGTGTAGGCCACAAGCACATGTCGAACATCGTTCGGCCATGGGTAAGCCTTCTCATGCTGGTCTTGCATGTCCGCTAGTGCCGGAAAAGGCTGACCGACTTTGAGGTCGCCGGCGTGCAAGCCGACAACCGCGAAGAGAAATAGAAGAATAACAGGCGAAATGCGTGGTGGAAAATTCATAAAGAACAGATTATCGCCACAGCATGAATCTTGGATGAAGCAGAAATGAAGAATCTTTCATAATAGATTCAGCGAAGTTTCATTCCGCGCGTGTAAAATTCGATTCTAACAATCAATCACCCAATTATGAAAACCATACACCTCACCCTAATCTTTGGTCTGCTCCTCGCGCATGCCACCCTGCAGGCCGGCAATTTCGTCGTAGATAAAACGAAATCTGAATTGGCGGCAGATATGCACGCCAGTCCTTCGCACGATTTCACCAGCGTGGCGCAGAAATACAGCTGCGATATCGATATCGATCCACAGACTCTGGCTATCCAAAAAGCGGTCTGCCGGTTTCAATTCGACGCGCTTGATTCCGGCAAGACCGGGCGCGATAAGAAAATGCGGAAGTGGCTCGACAGTAAAACGTATCCAGAAGCCGAATACACAATGCAAAGCTTGCGGCCCGGTAAGACTACTGGGCATTACGTTGCGTCCGGGTCTTTCAAAATGGTCGGGATTGAGCGGCCGCTGGAAATAGATATCCAAATCGAACGGGACGGTGACACGATCATCCTCAGCGGATCGACCGAGATGGATCATCGGCAATGGGGCCTGGAAAAAGTTCGTCTCCTCTTTTTCACTGTCGACCCAAGCCTGAAGCCGCACTTCAAACTCGTCGGCCACCTCGGTTCGAAAAACCCGGATGCTTGAGTGCCCACCCCAACCCGCATCCGTCGAATCAGTGGTCCTTCTGGATCCTGCCGGACACCCCTGCGGATCTGCGGATAAGGCTGCCGTGCATGGGGCAAGCACACCGCTGCATTTGGCCTTTTCAATTTTCCTGTTCAACCAAAGCGGGCAAACGCTCTTCCAGCAACGCGCCTGGAGCAAACAAACCTGGCCCGGCATTTGGTCGAATGCCTGTTGCGGCCACCCCGCACCAGAAGAGACCCTGGAAGCGGCGGCCCATCGACGGCTCAATCAGGAGCTGGGGCTGAAAACGGTTCGTCTTCGACTCGCCCTCCCGCACTTCCGCTACCGGGCCCGTTATCTCGGTGTCGAAGAAAACGAGATCTGCCCGGTCTTTATTGGCTGGTGCGAAGAAACACCCAAGCCAAATCCACTCGAAGTCGCGGCGACCCGTTGGATCGATTGGCAGCAATTCGTCGCAGAGGAAACCGCTCCCGCGAAATACGAGGATGCCGCCTATTCCCCCTGGTCGCGTATGGAAGCCGCCGCGCTCGCACAATCCTTCTCAATCGAGCAGCACTGAGTGGAGCCTCCCGGCAACATCAACTTACCGGCCCCCCAGTAGGCGGGGGGGTGCGTCAGCCCCCGCCTCTAGCCGCCCGAAACCACCCAGACCCGTAAAAACAGAATCGAGGGCTAAAGCACCTCGGCTAGGTCAGTCAGTTAGTCGCCCACTCCTGCCAGCCGTATCCGTCAGAATCGCGCAATTCCATTATCGTCCCTCTATTCTGCCAACAGCCACCGCGCCTGCCGACCTTTTGCCGCGCGGGCAAAGCGAATCAACGGGTCCGACATCGCTTCAAGCGACAGCCGGTAGGTGCCGAAATGGTAGGGGATCAGGTAATCGACGCCCAGAATCTCGGCGGCCTGCCAAGCTTCTTCCGGATTCAAGTGGCGGCTTCGCAAAAACCACTGCGGCGCGTAGGCACCAATCGGTAGCACGGCGTAGTCGGGCTTGAATTCATGGGCAATGGTTTCAAAGTGCGGGCCCATCGCGGTGTCTCCAGCCAGGTAGAGCGAGCGTTCCGAAGAAAGCACAATATAGCCGCTGGCGGTGTAACCTTTTTGCCAGGGGTAGCGCCAGCCACCATGCCGGGCGGGCACGGGGATAATTTCCAGTGCGCCCAGAGTCAGCCGCTCACCCTCCGCGAGCGGCGCTATTTCGTGGCGCTGGCGCACCGCCTCGCTGAGAAAGTCCTCTGTCCCAGGCGGCAGCACAATCCGGGATGGCGGCAATTGCTCCAAAGTGGGATTGTCCAGATGATCCATGTGCGCATGGGAGAGCAGAATCACATTAAAATGCTGCGTCGTATCGAGCCGCCGATCGCTAAACCGACGGGGGGCGATCTTGATTCGCGCACTCGCCACCGGATCGATGACCAGGCGCTGCCCCAGCCAATCGATTTCCATCGTGGCATGCCCCCACCAATGGAGCCGTGGCGCGCTGGCCTCAGACTGTAAGCTCTGCCGGTTTTGCGTCGCCATATCCCGGTCCACTTCAGGTAACTGAGTCCATCCGCACGCCACTTCCCAGCGCCTTGTTTGCCCCCAGCCCATCCAGTAGAGGAAGAGCCCGAGCGCAGCGATCAGCGCCAGCGCTGCCAGCAAAAGGATCATCCGACTTCGCAACATCTTGCTTTTTCCGGTAGTTGCACTTCGATAATGAGGCCTGACCGGTCGCTCCGGTTGAAGGCCTGGATACACCCACCGTGCCGCTCCACGATACTGCGGCAGATGGCCAGCCCGAGACCATTACCGCCCGGGTTCTGCTCGGGGTCCAGCCGTTGAAAACGCTCGAAAATCACCTCGAGTTTATCCTCGGGCAAGCCTGGCCCGGCATCGATCACCCGGAAGACCGGACCACCCGATTCTTTTTTAAAAGACAGCTCCAGATCATCACCTGGCTGACTGTGATTCAGGGCATTGGTGAGCAAATTGAGCAAGACATGCCGCATCCAGACCGGGTCAAAACGCACGATGCCATCGAACTCGTTCAACAGCCGAAAACGCACGCCCCGATCATCGGCCAACAGCGTGGCATCGCAGCGGAAATCTTCGAGAAATTCCGACGGCTCGACCGTCTGGCATTTTAATTGCATAACCCCGGCATCCGCCTTGGCCAGCAAGAGCATATCATCGATCAACTTATTCAATCGCCCGATCTCCTCTAATTGCTCCGTCGCGCCATCCCGCCGATCCTGATCCGAGAGTGCACCCTCCTGTGACAAACGCTCCGCCTGTAGCCGAATAATCGACAAGGGGGTGCGCAGCTCGTGTGAGGCCTCAGCCGTGAATCGCTTGATCTGCTCGTAAGAGGTTTCCAAACGGTCCAACATCTCGTTGAGAAATTCTGCCATCCGGGCAATTTCATCGTCTGTATTTGGAATCGGAATACGCTCTCCAAAGCTACTGGCTGTGATGCGTCTAGCCTTGGATTGAATCGCGACAATCGGATGAATCGCCAATCGGCTCAGAAAGTAGCCCAGACCCAGACTGAGTAGGAAAATCACCGCGCAGACAACGACGCTGACCCCTTCATAGTCGTCAAAAAGTTGATCGGCACTCTGCAGCGAAGAAGCGATGTAAATATCCAGACCCGCGTAGTTGAATTCAGCAGAACGCAGCCGCCCCAGCTCCGCATCATTAACCGTAATATTGGCTTGCCCGTGCACATCAAGGGGGAGGGCGTGAGGCCCAAGATTACTACTTTTATAGAGCAGGTCACCATGTCCCCGTCCGACCTGAAAAAAATACAAGGCCGCATCCAGTTCGGCGTGTTTTCGAACGGCTTCCAAAACAGCAGCCTCTCCTTTTGCTCCGGCAAGATCAATCCGCGTCCGAACCTCCTCGAATTCGACGGAATTGAGCAGATCAACGCCCTTGATCAGACTATGCTCCAAATAAAAGCGCCCCAGCAGCAGCAAGACAGCGACGGTCAGCGTCACCACCAGCGCATACCATAAAGTCAAACGACTACTTAAAGATTTCATGGCATCATGTAGCCCACCGAACGGACGGTTTTGATGATCGGTGCCTCCGCATCGCCGCTGTCAAAATGCTGGCGCAGCTTGCGCACGTAGACGTCGATCAAGTTTGTCTGCATGTCGTAGCTGGCCTCCCATATCTTCTCGCCAATTTGGGTGCGGGTCAGGGTGCGGCCCCGGTTGGTCAAAAAAAGTTCCAGCAGTGCATACTCGCGGTTGGTCAAATCGACAGGTGCACCGTCGAAGGTCACAGCATGGGCGAGTAGATCCATTCGAATGCCTCGGTGCTCCAGCACAGTATGGTGCACACTGCTCTGGCGGCGAAACAGCGAACGCACCCGGGCCAGCATCTCCTCGAAGCTGAAGGGCTTCGGTAAATAGTCATCGGCTCCCAAATTGAGCCCCTGCACCCGATCTTCCACCGAGTCGCGGGCACTGAGGATCAACACCGGCTCATCAAAGGCACACTGCCGCCACTCCCGCAGGAGCTGGATGCCGTCTCCATCCGGCAGCCCCAAATCGAGGATGACCAGATCGTAACCACTCTCGCTGATCGCATCGTTGGCCGCAGCAATACTGCGGCACCAGGTCACGGTGTAGCTGTTCTCCTTCAGCCCCTTTTCCACAAAGCGGCCGATGCGCACATCATCTTCTACTAATAAAACTTTCATACATAAAGCGAACCAAGATGTTGGCATCAGTCCCCATTTACTTCCGGTTTTAACTGATCCAGATAATTCAGCAAGGCTGGACCGCGCGGATCGCCCGTGGCAAAGAGGTGGGCATAGCTCGGCATCCGCGAGCCGGGCATCAGGCTACGCGGATCGATCAGGTGCAGCCGGTTCCATTCGCGGGGCCGACGCAGCGCCACATTGGCTAGATCCGGCCCCTGGCGACGGTTGCCGATCAAGACCGGCTCTTGTGACAAGGCCTGGTGAATCGGAGTTGGTGCGCCCCATAGCGCAGCATCCTGCCCGACCGGACGCACGAATTGTGAGTGGCAGTGGATGCAACCCTCAGAGATATAGACTTCCCGCCCCAGCGCGACGATGTCCACCGGAGCTTCCGGGTCGGCCTTTTGTTCAGGCGGCCGCAACCCCGTCAGCGCGACACCACTACTCAGGGCCACGATCACATACAGCAACAGCCGCCGCCTCATACGCACCTCCCTTGCTGTAACGACCCGGGCAACGCGATCACCAGCACCGCCACCACCAGCCAGGCCACAGCTGGCATCCGCCCCAGATCCTCCACCATGCCGATACCCATGGCGGATGCGGCCCAGCCAGCGCAAGCGAAGAGTCGGCCAGCCGAGCGGGCAACCGATCCTTCGGGCTGGGTCAATAGAGGATAGGCCACCAGAGCGGTCGAATACATGGAAACCCCACTCATATAGACCCAGACACCAGGCAGTCCCAAGTCCAGCGCGATGACCATGGCGTAGCCGGTCAAAAGCGCCGCAAAGCCGATCAGGCAAATCACCCCGACCGAACGCCCAATCGAGAGCAGGTAGCCCGTGGCGAGCGCTGCGAACAAATGAACGATCCCAATTGACCAGAGATGGAGTCCTTCACCCCAGACGGCATCGCGCAGCGAACGAAGCGACTGCATCCAGGCGAACGCCGCCGAATCGACCCAGACGAGCCCCGCAAAAAGCAGGATTGCCAACCACAGCTGCCACTTGCCCGACGGTTCCGCCGGCGCACGGACATTTAGTTTTCTGGTGCGCCGCCTGCCTTCGAATAAAGCGATGGATCCGAGGCAAACCGCCGCCGCGGCCACATACCCCTGCCGCATGGGGGTGGCTTGAAAAACCCAGGGCAGGTTCGCCAGCAGATAGGCGAGCCCGGTCGCCCCTCCCACCAACACACCCGCCTCCAGTCGAATACTCCGCTCGGCCACCCAGGCCAGCGCTGCCACCGTCAGCACGCCCAGTGCCAGCCCGGTCAGGGCTGCGGGCAACCACAACCCCGCACTGCTCCCCGCATGCCCGGCAAGGATCGCCGCGAGAAAGGCCAGCGCCTGGGCGGATCCGATCCACCACCGCAAACCGCTACCACCGCAGCGGGCTCCAGCGAGGAGGGCACCCGCCACGCCACACAAGGTCATGCTCCCGAGGACCCATTTTAGCTCCAGCGGCGTGCACAGGCGCTCCACCTGATGCAACAGGGCAAACTGCGCGAAAACGAGGAAGTAGAACCAGGTCGTCGTCAGCAGCAGCAGGTTTCGTCCGTTACGCCGCCAAGCCATCGCGGCCCCCTCCTCTTTCGCTCCCAAGCTTCCAAATGAAAATAAACTGCCCCAGTGCCAGCAGCCCGTCAGTAGCCGGCACACTCCACCAGGACGGAGCAAGCGCATCCGTGAGAATCGCCGCAGCCGTGAAGACAAAAATCACCGACCGCATCCAAGCCGTCAGCCCGAGCACCCAGACCAGCGCGCTGCGGTCGCCACGCCCCGCGAAGCGCAGCGCGGCAAACAGATAGAGCGCACCCACCCCAAAGACAAAGGCACCGATAAAACGGATGAAGACCAGGCAAGCCGCCGGCGGCAGTGACACGCCCATCAAAGCAAGCGCCAACGTCGGCAAGCCCATCAGCAACAGTCCGCTGCTGGTGTCCATAGCCCCTGTCGCCAGAACGGCAGCAGTGATCGTTTTCTTATGGTGCAGTAGAGACATGATGTTTAACCTTTCCGGTCCGCAGGGTGCCGCCACATTCCGACCGCCAGCCAACACCAGCGCACACTCGCAAGCACCATGCTCAGCCCGGCCCCAAGACGGACCAGATAGAGTATGTGGGTCACCTCGTCGACCCCCCACAGCACGAAGGGCTCTTGCCCCTCACGCACCCCCTGGATCGTCATGGCGACAACGTAGGTCAAGGTGCCGAGCTGCCAGCACCAGAAGGCCACTCGATCCATCCATGGATCGCTCTTTTGGATCGGCCCCAGCGAACCCAAAATCTGCATATTCAGGGCACCGAGCATCCCCGCCATCGCCAAATGAGCATGGGCGACCAAGGCATTAGTGAATTTAAGCACATCCAGCACCCCCGGCAAAAAGGTGATAAAGCCATCCACCGTCAGCAGGCCCCACCAGGCAAAGAATGCGATCCGCCAGGGACGCAGGCCGACCGGCCAGTCGAAGCCCTGATGATACCACAGCACGAGCGGGATCCAAAACAGCAGGACCGCCAGCCCCAACACCTGGTTCAGCGATTCATTGGAAGCGTTGCCATGCTCGATCAGCCCCCAGACCAGCCAAGAGGCGAGATAGGCCCCCGCAAACACCGGCCAGCGGCGCGACCGCCCGGCTTTCGGAGCCACCCGCAACAACCAGGGCAACAGCCCAAAAATCAAAATAATACCGAGTGTCGAAGCGAGCAAACTATGCCCGGTCGCGCCCCCGCTGGTCGGGTCAATCGGCGGGTAAACCTCGCGGCCTGCCGTGATAAAGAGAGCGACAGGCGAGCTCACCAGCACCAGCAGTCCCAGCAGCTTGAGTCCAAGCTCCCAACCGCCCGCTTTTGCCCCGCGCCAGGCACCCCACAGCCCAGCAGCGAGCACCGCCACCAGCACCATCTGAGCCACCGGAAACAGCACCCGCGCAGCCCCCCGCCAATTCAGGAAGAGCTTCCCGCTCACCTGCCCATGCAGGCTGAACCAGCCGCCCAACAGCAAAGCCAGCGACCAGCAGAGAAAACCGACATGCAGGTCGGTCGAACGACTCCCGTAGCGCGGTGCCAGATAGACCGAGAGCAGAAGACCGACCAGCGGCAACGCACACCAGCCATAGAGCTGCCAGTCCATGTGCAGCGGCATCCACCGTCCATAAGTCCAACCGCCCAGCACCGTGCCCAGATCGGGCCAGAGGAGCAGGAGCGCCAGCCAGAGCCCGACCAGATTTGCCGCCAGCAGCCAAATCAGGCTATAAACCGCCGTGATGCGCTGCAACTGCCGCCGCCAGACCGAGGCAGCGATCGTATCCACCGCTTCAGCCACCGGCAACCTCCTCGACGTGCCCCCGCGTGACGCGAAAGATGCGGTCGCAGGCCTCGGCAAAGCGACGCTCGTGGGTGGCGATGACCACCGTGACGCCAAGTTCCTGCGCCAAATCACCGAGCAAGCCAAAAACCTGTTCACCCGTTTGCTCATCCAGCGCACCCGTCGGCTCGTCGGCCAGCAGAACCTTTGGCTGATTGATCAAAGCCCGCCCGATCGCGGTGCGCTGACGCTCGCCGCCGGAAAGATCCTGCATCCGGTGGTCGATCCGGTGGTCGATGCCGAGCAGCTCAACCAGTTTTTGCAGGCGGACCGCTGCCTCCTCCCGCGCCAGCCCCGTGGCCAGCGTCGGGATAAGAATGTTCTCCCGCACCGTCAGGTAGGGAATCAAGTTGTGCAGTTGGAAGACAAAGCCCACCACCTCACGCCGCAATTGCAGGCGATTGGCCTCGACCGCCGGGTCCAGCCCGCCGGTCGAGAGACGCCCGCTGTCCGGCAAGTCCAGCCCGCCGATCAAATTGAGCAGGGTCGTCTTGCCCGACCCGGACGCACCCCAAAGCGCGGCCCGCTCCCCCGTCCGCACACACAGATTGGCCTCGCGCAACACCGATACCTTGCCGCCATCGAAACTCTTGGCCACGCCCTCGACTTTAATTGAAACGTTATTCATAGCGCAGTGCCTCCGAGGGTTGAATCCGGCTGGCATGCCAGGCCGGATAGGCCGAACCCAGCAGACTGGTGACAAACGCCGTCAGCACCACCCCCACGAGCACAGGCCAGGAAATCTGCGCCTGCACGTAGCCTTGTAGCTGGGGCACCCGCTCCATCGCAGCCAACAGCCCGAAGCCGGAACCGAGACCGAGCAGCAGCCCGATTAAAGACAGGCAGGCCGCCTCACCAAGGATCAGCCCGGCCACCTGCGGACGCGAAAACCCGCTCACCCGCAAAATCGCAATCTCCCGAATCCGCGTGAAGACGGACATCGTCATGGTGTTGGCCACACTCATGCCACCGAGCAGGAAAGCACAAAAGCCGACCGCCCAAGCCGTCGCCGTAAGAATCTTAAACTGGCTGTAGTTGTCGCCGAAGGCTTCGTTGGCCAGCACCGATAGCTCGGGAAAGGCAGCTTCCACCGCCGCGACGAAGGCCTCGCCCGCATCGGTGTCGTGCAAATTGATCGAGATAATCGAGGCCAGGCCCTCGCGATGAAAAAACGTCTGTGCCAGACCGAGGGGCATAAAGACACCTCCGTCCTCGAAGCCATTCTGCGTCTTGATCACCCCGGCAACGGTAAACCGACCCTTGCCGATCTCGATCATGTCGCCCATACCCGCCTCCATAAACTCCGCCGCCCGTGTGCCCAAATAGACCCCGTCGGCGATACGTCCGAAATCCTCCCGGTCCCCGGCCAACCATTCCGCGTTAAGCAAGCGCGGGTTTTCCTGCTCGACGCCGAAGCAAGTAATCACCGGATGTTCGGGCACACTCACGATGCCGAACAGCACCGGATTGGCCTGCGCCACCTCCGGCATCGCCGCGATATCAGTCCAGGCCGTCGCTGGCACACTGCTGAAAAACAGGTCCGAGACATTGCGCTCGAAGACTAGATAGTGGCTGTCGCTATCGAGAATATTACGAAACATTCCGATCGCACCGAGCACCACCGCCAGCACCGTCAGCATGGCAGCCACGCCGAAGGCGATCCCGACCACACCGAACAGGGAGCGCACCCGGTGGCGGCGCAGATTGGTTAAGACGAGCGTCGGCATACGCATCATCAAGCCGCCTCCACCGCTGCGCGAATGCGCTCCACCTTCTCACTCAAGCGGGCATGAAACTGCCTCAGGACCAGCCAAGCTTCCCCGCACTCGGCGAAGTCGCGGCAGATCGCGCCGGAACGAACAGAGAGAGCCGTCAGCTCCTTTCTCGCCGCCTGCAAACCGAACGCCACCACCAGATTCGGCCGCGCCTGACTCAAGTCGCGGAAGGGCGTCTTCCCGCTCGAATCCCCCGCCAACAGCAGGTCGCTAAAATCATCAATCCCCTGATACAGCCGCCCCCAAAGTTTTGCCAGCCGCGCGAGTGCCAGCAAGGTCCCCCACGCCGCACCGCCCAGAACTGCAGGCAAAACCAGGGCTAGCTTAAGCAACATGCCAGTCTTTTGCACCGCGATGGTGCGCACCTCCGACGCACCGCAGCCAGGGTGAAAATGTAGATCACGCGACTGCCCGT
>Ga0100385_1001592_pt1 | contig 22666 bp, 23 predicted proteins | sample CryGeymeta201509_FD_81543 | JGI IMG/M metagenome (GOLD analysis project Ga0100385, IMG submission 81543) | Groundwater microbial communities from Crystal Geyser aquifers in Utah, USA - Crystal Geyser metaG 2015-09 | ecosystem: Environmental > Aquatic > Deep subsurface > Groundwater | place: USA... | reverse complement strand
GAGCTGCTGACGCTCATACAGCAAGGGCCAGGAGGCGAATTGATGCTGAAAGCCTGGTGCGTTACTTTGGCCGGTCTACCGGCGTGGTGAGTACTATTTTGCGCATCCCTGGCATCTACGCGCCCAACCGGGTCGGTGGCACGCCACGCGAGCGATTGCTGCGCGGCACACCCGTACTCAACGCCGAAGACGACGTTTTTACCAACCATGTTCACGCCGACGACCTGGCACGCGCGTGCGTCGCAGCGCTGTGGCGTGGTACGCCGCAGCGCATCTACAACGCCAATGACGACAGCGTCTTGAAAATGGGCGACTACTTCGACCTGGCTGCTGACCTGTACGGGTTGCCGCGACCACGCCGGGTGCCACGCAGCACAGCGCCAGACCACATGCCGCTGCTGCTGTTGAGTTTCATGAGCGAATCGCGCCGCATGGACAATACCCGGTTGAAAAAAGAATTGCGCTTGCGCTTGCGCTATCCGACGGTGGAGCAAGGCCTGCGGCAGGCTTGATGTTCGGCAAGGCTGGTTGAAGCCTTGCTACTATCACCTGAATGTCATAACGACTGTCACGTGTTTGCCATTTTTCTCCGCTCCAATGGGGTTTAAAGGAGAACCCTGATATGCGCACTTTTCTTGACCAGCTGGCCATCCAGCGTTGGGACGACCATCGCTACTATCACCATAGCCGGATCAATCAATCCTTGCACTTGCTCAGTGCCATCAGCTTTTTGGTGGCTTACGTCTTTATGTTCGTTGATCCGGCCGTTGCCGCACTGCTTGGCTGGCTGGTTTCGATGACCAGTCGTCAGGCTGGGCACTTCTTTTTTGAGCCTTTGGGGTACGACGAAGTGAATCAGGCAACCAATGAGTACAAGGAAGCCATCAAGGTGGGTTACAACTTGCGACGCAAAATTGTGCTGCTGAGTATCTGGGTGGCCTCGCCGGTCTTGCTGGTGTTGGAGCCTGGTCTCTGGGGCTGGGTGACCCCACACGCTAATTTGTGGGAGTTTGTGCATGACACCGGCATGATCTGGTTGATCTTGGGCGTGGGTGGTTTGCTGTTTCGCACTTTTCACCTGTTTTTCCTGAAGGGGCCCTTGGCTGGCCTGGTCTGGATGACGAAGATTCTTACCGATCCGTTTCATGACATATACCTTTATCACAAGGCGCCATTGGCACTGCTTCGAGGCGAAATGATTCAGCAGCGCAAACCCTTGGGTCAGCTCTGAGGCTGCGCCAAGCACCCCAGGGGCGCGCCTTTGACGCGCCAAAATCGGGGTTCAGTGGTTCAGACCCCTCGTTTGAATTTTGCCTGGATCAGCTCGCCAAGCAGTCGGCGCTTGATTTCTTTGTTGCTGACGCCGCTCTGCCACCACCATCCTTCTTGCTGCATCTGACTCGCGGCATTGACGAAACGGGTGCACACTGCCGCAAAGTCGGCATCGCTGTAGTTCAGACTGAAGATGAGGCGCCCCGTACCTACCCAACTCAACGCCAGGCCGTGCAAGCGCAGGTAAAACTGAAACAGCCAGTTGTAGCAAGCTGGCTGGGTGTAAACCACGGTCCAGATACTTTGCAGGTTAGCCACTTGAACCGGCACCCCCGCGTGCGTCAGCGCCTGATTGAGAAACGCGGCACGTCGATTCCAAAGACCTTCAAGGTCTTGGTACATAGCCTGACCAACAGGGCTTTGCAGATGCTGCAAAAAGACATTCATGGCACCCATCACATAAGGATGCGAATTAAAGGTGCCTCGGGCAAAACAGATATCGGCGGGGTGGTCGTCGCTATAGCGCTTCATCCAGGCACGTCGGCCGCACACCACGCCGATGGGCAAGCCGCCGCCGAGCGTCTTGCCATAGGTCACCAGGTCAGCACGCACACCAAAGTACTCTTGTGCGCCACCAGCAGCCAACCTGAAGCCCACAAAAACCTCGTCAAAGATCAGTGCGATGCCGCACTCGTCACAGATGCGACGCAAGGCCTGCAGCCAGGCGGTGTAGGCCGCCTTGTCAAAACCAGCTTTTCGGCCGCTGTCAAGCAGCGACGCATCACTCGGTGCGGCGGCGTTGGGGTGCAGCGCCTGCAGCGGATTGATCAGCACACAGGCGATGTCTTTGCGCTTGCGCAGGACGCGCAAAGTGGCATCCCCCATTTCTTTCAACGTGAACGTGTCGCGCGCCGCCATGGGGTTGCCAATACCAGGCTGCACGTCGCCCCACCAGCCATGGTAAGCACCGCAAAACCGCACCACCTTGCTGCGCCCGCTGTGGTAGCGCGCCAGCCGCACCGCCTGCATCACGGCTTCAGTTCCCGACATGTGAAAACTGACTTCGTCCATGCCCGAAACCTGTTTAAGGCGCTGTATGTTGTCAGCCACCACCGGGTGATAGGCACCCAGTACCGGGCCGAGTGCACGCACCCGGTCGGCTCCGGTATCAATGCTGTGCTTGTAAAAGTCGTTGCCATACAGATTGACACCGTAAGAACCCGTCAAGTCATAAAAAACGTTGCCATCCAGATCCGTGACACTGACCCCATCTGTGCTGGCCACAAAGGCGGCGATCTTGAGCCCGCGCTCGGTCATGGCCTTGAATTGGAACGGCGTGCGGTAAGTACCCACAAATTGAAGGTCCGAAAGGCTGTCGGCGATATCAGTTGTTTGGCGCAAGCTTTGGGCGAACCTGGTTTTGAAGGTATCACTCAAGCGATCAAGGCCGGCCTGACGTTGTGCCACCACCTCTGGCCCGGCGCCATCAATGGCCAGCGCCTGGTCCAAGGTGTAGGCATAGCGCGGCAGCCACGCAGCAAGACGGCGTGCCATGCGTGGGTGTCCGGTCAAAGAGCGATGCTTGGCCAGCGACAGATCAAGGCGCTGCTGCGCCTTGGCCAACCCCCACAGCGCACCGGCACCACTGGCCAGGTAGGGCATCAGTGTACTCATCGTTAGTTCATTCATATTTACTCACTTTTTATTCATCAACTCAGGATTTGATAACCATGCAACTGCGCAAACACATTCAGGCCATTCTGGCCAATGAAGACATCAACTTCCTGCTGACCAACCGACTGCCCCGCAACACCCTGACCCGTTTCATGGGCTGGTTTAGCAAGATTGAACAACCCTGGGTACGCGATGCATCGATTGCCGTTTGGCGTTTTTTTTCTGATCTGGATTTGAGTGAGGCGAAAAAAACAAACTTTCGAAGCATGCACGCGTGTTTTACCCGTGAGTTGCGCGAAGGTTTGCGTCCGGTAGACCCCGCCCCTGATGTGTTGTGCAGTCCAGTGGATGCCATCATTGGTGCGCATGGGGATATTCAGGGTACTCAGGTGTTCCAGGCGAAAGGCTATCCCTACACGCTGCAAGACCTTTTGGGTGACCAAGAGCCGATCGCCGATTGGCAAGACGGCAGCTTTGTCACCTTGCGACTGACCTCTGGCATGTACCACCGCTTCCATGCGCCCTATGATTGCCTGGTTGACCAGGTTCGCTATTTCTCGGGTGACACCTGGAATGTCAACCCGATTGCGCTGCGCCGGGTAGAGCGTCTGTTTTGTCGTAATGAGCGTGCGTTGATTTGTGCCACGCTTCAAGGCAACGGTCCCTGCGCCGGGCAGCGTGTCGCGCTGATACCCGTGGCGGCGATTTTGGTCGCCAGTATCCGGCTGCATTTTCTCGATGTATTGCTGCACCTTAAATACAAAGGACCTGGTCGCTTTGAGTGTCAAGCCGAACTGACCAAAGGGGAGGAAATGGGCTGGTTTCAGCACGGGTCTACTGTCATCGTGCTGGCTCCTAAGGGCTTTGTGATGGCAGAAGGGCTGGCGCAGGGCACGCGGATCCGGATGGGTCAAGCGCTGATGCACTGGTCTGCCTGACGTAGCTTGGCACCAATGCGGGTGCAGCTGCATGAAAGCCGCTGCATTGGCTGTCGAGTACCCGGCGCAGGTGGTCGATAAAGGTGTCAAAAATTGCCTCCCAACCCAGATGCGCCACGCTGGGTGCTGCCGCCACACGCAAGGCCGTCCGAAGCCGGGCATTTTGAGCCACGCGCACAGCAGCGTTGACAAACGCCAACTCGTCGCCCGCAGGAACAAGCATGCCGTTGATATCGGAGGTAATAAGCTCCTGCGCAGCAGCGTTAGCAAATGACACAACGGCCAGGCCGCTGGCTAGTGCTTCTGGCACCACGTTTCCGTAGGTCTCGGTCAGACTGGGAAACAGAAACAGGTCACCACTGGCGTAATGTGCGGCCAGGTCTTCGCCTTGGCGCATACCGGCAAATACAGCCTCGGGACAATTGGTTTGCAGGGCAGCGCGCAGGGGCCCGTCGCCGACAAAAACCAGTCGTGCCCGTGGCTGCAGACGAGCAATCGCACGATAGGCCGCAATCACCAGGCCAACATTTTTCTCTTTGGCCAGGCGACCTACCAACATCACTACCAAGTCATCTTCCGACACACCCCAACTGCTGCGTAGCGCAGGCGAGCGCTTGCTGGGACAAAAAAGCGCATCAGAGACTCCGCGCGCCAGCAGCTTGACGTTAAGGTAGCCCCGGTTTTGCAAATCCAGCATCAGTGCACGGGTTGGTACCATGGTGGTTTGCGTATGGTTATGCAACTTGCGAAGGTAGCTTTCAATGGGTGTTTTCAGGAGCCCCAGCCCGTAGTGACCTGTGTAGCTCTGAAAATTGGTATGAAATGAACTGGTGATGGGCAAATGCAGTTTGCGTGCGGCTGCCACAGCCGACCAGCCCAGCGGTCCTTCGGTTGCAACATGAACGATATCTGGTCGATGCGCGCTCCACAATTTGGTTAAACGGTTTTTGGCGGGTAGGCCAAAGCGCATGGCGGCATAGGTCGGAATCGGTGCGCCAGACGACAGCACCTCGTCAATCCCCAGTACGGAAGCATTCGCGGGCTCACACGGCTGGCGGGGTCGAACCAATTGCACCGAATGACCGCGCCGCACCAGAGCATCAACCACGCGCCCGAGGGTCATCGCGACGCCGTTTATCTCGGGAGGAAAGGTCTCGGTGACCACCGCGATGCGCAAACTGGCAGGCCGCGCGGCGTAGGCTTCGACAAGAAGGTCTTCGGTTGAACTCATGCTGAAAGCTTAGGTGGGGTTGATAACAGTTTTGTGATGTTTTTTTGAAACTTTGAAGACATTGCAAGCATCACCGCGGTGTTGGCACAGGGAGCTGTGATGGCCTTGCACCATTGCGATAGACCACCATGAGCCAAGCCATGCCCAGCGTGATGAGCCCGCCCAAGCCCCAGATCAACCAATGCAGTGGTACTTGCCAGGCGGTGCCCACCGCATAAAGCGCAAGCATCAGCAACATGCCGGCGTTTTCGTTGAAGCCTTGGACCGCGATTGAGCGGCCTGCTGTGAGCAGTGTGTAGCCACGGTGTTGCAACATGGCATTCATCGGCACCACAAAATAACCGGCCAGTGCCCCGATCAACATGAGCAAGATGACTGCCAGTAAAACACTTTGAACGCCCAGCATCACTGGCACCAGCAGGCCGATAAGAATGCTAATGGGTAGCAGCCCGGTGGCCTGCTCCAGACGCACAAAGCGGCTCGCCAGCGCTGCGCCGACCATCACGCCAATGGCAGTCACGCCTTGCAAGTACGCGGCCTGTGTCAAACTCAAGCCCAGCGCTTCGTTGGCCCAACGCAGCACAATCAGCTGCAGCGTGGCACCGACACCCCACAGCAGCGTCGTAACTGACATTGAAAGTCCACCGATACGATCGCGCCACAGCAGTCGGTTCTCGCGCCAAAAGTGCACCACCAGCGTTAGCGGATGGATGGATCGGCGGGGGTAGCGCGCGCCACTGTCGGCCACGCCGAAACTCAGCGCAGTGGCCAACGTGTTCATCAAGACCAGACACACTACCCCTGCGATGAGTCGGCTTGGCGGCTGACCTGTGAACAGCCAGTTGGGTGAGCAGCAGTCATTGAACCAAGGACTGACCAATAGTCCGCCTAGCGCCGTGCCCAGAATCACCGCAGAGACGGTGACGCTTTCAAAGAAGCCGTTGGCGCGCACCAGGTCGCGCGGCGGCAAAAGTTCGGTAACCAGTCCGTACTTTGCCGGGGCATAGACCGCTGCGCCCAGACCGGCCAGCGCAATCGCCAGCATGGGGTGAGCACCCAGCAGCAGCCAGAGGACAGCGCCGGTCTTAAGCAAATTGGCCAGCAGCATCACCCGTCCTTTGCGAAACGCATCGGCCAGAGGGCCAGCCAGTGGCGCCAATACCACGTAGAACACGGTGGAGCTGATTTTGATGAATGGAATAAGCCATGCAGGACCTTGCAACTCCATCACCCGCGCTATGGCCACGATCAGCAAGGCATTGTCAGCAAGGGTTGAAACGAATTGCACCAGCAAGACCAAAAAAAACGTACGCGGCATAAAGGCATCAGCATCGGATAGGTGAAGCAACACAACTTGTCGAAGGACGCATGAACGACCTCGGTTAAATCAAACGCCGCAGCTCAATTGCCACGCACTGACGGCCAACCGCCAAGGTCGCTTGCTAAGCCAGTTGAAATCCAGGGAATCCACGAGATGGCCAAACTACCTAAGAAGATCGCCAACAGTGCGGGTAATACCGCGACTGCAATGTAGCGGATAGGTTTTCCAAACATCGCCGACGCAAAGTAAAGGTTCATGCCTGCTGGCGGCGCCAAAAACCCCATTTCCATGTTGGCCAGGAAAATGATGCCAAAGTGAACCGGATCGATCCCGTAGCTCGTGGCGACCGGCAACAGAAGTGGCACCAAAAAGACGATGGCTGCATAAATCTCCATGAAAGCGCCCGCGGCCAACAAGAAGAAATTCAGTGCGATCAAGAAAATCCACTTTTCAGGAATAGCGCCTTGCACCCAGTCAATGACATCGTTGGGAAGACCGCTGTCCACTAAAAAATTGGTCAGCCCCAGCGCCGTGCCCAAAATCAGCATCACCCCGCCAATGATCTGAGTGCAGTCGGTCAGGCATTTGCCCAGAGCTTCCCAGTTGAGTTCACGGTGGGCAACCCCCTGGGTCACAATGGCATAGGCGGTAGTCAATGCGGCAGTTTCAGTAGGTGTTGTCAGCCCACTGACCAATGATCCCAGTGCAATCACTGGCGCACCTATTTCCCATTTTGCCGCCCAGAATGCATGCCAAAAGGGCGGGGAGCCGCTCGGCTGAGCCAGTTTGACGGGCGCGAGCGCCATGGGTTGTGGCGAGCTTGGTCTCAAAAAACCACCAGCAGTGATCAGAAAGAAAACCATGACAAGAGCGGGAACCACGCCGGCAAGGAACATGGTGTTGATCGGAACCCGGGCAATGATGGCGTACATGATCAGTGGCACGGATGGTGCCAACAACACACCCAATGCGCTGGCGCTGGTGACCAGGCCGATACCACGTTGTTCGGGCAGGCCAGATTGACGCAGCATAGGCAACAGCAGCCCCCCCAAGGCCAGGATGGTGACGCCACTGCCGCCAGTGAATGCAGTAAAAAATGAGCATAAGACGGCAGCTGCAACCACAGTGCCCGTCGGGCTGCCACCAAACAGTGCGATGAACACTGCACCCAAGCGCAGGGCAGCGCCAGTACGGGCAAACACCAGACCTGCAAGCGTGAACAGGGGTAAAGCTGGCAGCGACGGATTGACGGTAATTTGGTATTGCGACAGCGCCACCGACGCCAGCGGCTGGCCTTCATGCCAGAACAACAGCAGTGCCAAACCGCCCAGCACCGAAAAAATGGGCGCTCCCGTGAGCAGTATCGCCAGCAGCCAGAACACGCCCGGCCAAAGCGCTGCTTCACTGCCATAAAACACAACCCCCAGCCAAACACCAGTTGCCGTCAGAGCCACCCCAACGGGTAGCATCTGGCGTGCAGATGCTGCACACTGCGCACCGAGTTTGACCCCAAGCAAGACAAAACCGACCGGCATGAACATCTGCACCCACCAAACAGGCGCGCCGTAGGCCAAAGCGTGTGGCAGGCCGATTTCTGTCTCGACAAAGCGCCAACTTGCATACCCCAGGAGGCCGCAGATCATGGCTACGCTGGCACGACCAACTAGCGCACACGCTCTGTGAAAGCGAGCCCCACCAAGCTTACCAATGCCATTTCCCAAGCTGGTCAAGTGCCCATGGCGCTGTGCAGCCAAAGCGCCCATCATGGTCAAAACAAGACCGAGATGTTGCACAAGCACAGAAGCGTTTTCAACACCCGCGCCCAGCACGGGTCTGAGGGCCATCTCAATCAGGGGAATCAAAGTCATCAGCGCCAAAGCGGTTGATGCCAGAACTTCGTCTAAGGGCTCAATGCCATTGGGTGGTGTCTTCATTTGCCCAGTCAAAGCTACTTACCCAGTGCGGCACGGTAGGTTTTGAGGTGCGTGAATACCTCATCAAAGGTTTCGGCGGGCACCATGCTGCCGCGAATGCGCGGATAGAGCTTGTCGGCCAGATCAGCCCACTCTTTGCGCTGCTCAGCGTTGGGCTTGTTCACAATCAGCCCCCGCTTTTTCATGGCGGCAACTGCTTCATCCACTTCGATGCGGGCTTGGGTGCGCATCTCAAGCCCCGCTTTTTCACTGGCTGTACGAAGCGCTTGCTGCGTGCTCGGGCTCATGTTGTCCCAGGCAACTTTGGTGATGACCAGCGCACCGACGATCGGTGCCCAATTGATTTCCAGCATATTAGGTGCTGTGTTGTATATCTGGCTGGCCATTGCAAAATAAGGCGTGGACGGCACGACATTGATCATGCCGGTCTGAATGGCAGGGAGGATGTCGCTGGTTTCCAGGGGTACTGGCGTGTAACCAAGGCTTTTCATGATCTCTTGTTGTTCTGACTCCGAACCCCATGCAAAGAACTTCATCTTTTTGTAGTCAGCAGGCCGAAAAGCTGGCTCTTTGGAAAAAAACCTCACCCACCCAGAGTCACCCCAGGCCAGCACCACAAAGCCTTTGTCAAGAAACTTTTTCTCCATGGAGGAACGCATTTTTTCGCGCACGTAGTCCACCTCCTCCCAGTTTTTGAACAACATTGGCAAGCTCTGAAGTGCCGCAATGCTGGGTTCGATCTCGCGCAGGCCCACCACCGAAATCAACGCCGCCTGCAATTGACCAATGCGCATGCGCCGCGTCAGCTCAGCTTCACCACCCTGACTGCCGTCGGTGTAAATCAGGTACTTGGCGTTACCACCTTGAGCCGCGCGCCAAACTTCACCTACGACTTGCAATTGGCGGTGATACAAAGAATTTTTAGGCGCAAGCGTGCCAATTCGAAGTTGATTGCCAGCCGCCAATGCCGGCCCGGTGCAAAGTGCCACAAGGCCGGTCAGGCCAGCGCATACAAACTGACGTCGTGCGTTGTTGGTCGTGGTCATAAGTACCATTCAGAAATCAAAAGAGGTCATCGACGGTTTCAAGCAGCCACATGGCGCGCTCTCGCATCACCATGTTCGACAAATTTGGCTGCAATTCGCTCGCAACCAAGGCGCGCTTTAACAAAGTTTCGAAAGCTGGCTTGTCACCCGCTGGCAAGGCGATGGCCTCTGCCTTGGCGACAAAAACCCCGGCATTTTTTCCACCACTATGGGCGATAGCTTGATCAAAATACAGGGACGCATGTGCCTTGGAGCCACCTGGTCGGCTTGCTTCAAATGTCCCCATCAGGCTTGCAAGTGAACCATCGCCGTGCTCTGGCGTGGAAATCCAAGCCAGTTTGGCTAAGCGCATAGCCAAAGGCAAGTCGGCAACGATGTCCGGTTTATCCTTGCTCATGGCAATCCAAGCGCCCCATGAAGCGGCGCCCCAGTACGCCAGACCAATTTGGTTGACCCGCAAGTTTGGCCAATCTGCAGGGGAATCGCTGGCCAGTGCTTTGGTGAAGCCGGGCGTTTGTGCTTCAAGCGCACCCAAGGCATGACGCTGCGCGCGGTGGTAAAGACGGGCAGCCCGTTGGCGAAGTCGGTGTGCTGCGGCTGCATCCTTGGCGTCAAGCCTATCGGCATCCGCCTGAACGTAAGCGTAGGCATATTGCGTGAATCCAGACGCCACCGCAGTAGCCAGGTTGATGTTGTCAGGCGTTTCCCGCAGCACTGACTCTGACAGTTTGAGATAAAAGGCACTCGCCTCCCTTGCCAGTACCAAGTCGTCTTCAGGGGTGTTGCCCTGACTGGCCAATTCGCTGGCCACGCCTTGCAAAATTAGCGCACGCGTGGAGCAGGCTTCAAGCATCAGTACCAAGACCAGCAAGTAGATCAGGCGGCAGGGTTTAATTCTTTTCACATGGATAGGGTCTGCACGGCCAATCACCGTGGTGTGAGTATTCAACACTCTGGTGAAGATTTTGTGACAGGCTTGAGGTAGGGTTCCAGCGGAGTCCAGGATGTCATAAAACCATCGCAATCTCAAGCCAAACTTGTCAACTTCTCGCCACAGGAGTTCAAGTCCATGAAAATATCGGTCGTAGGTATCGGCTACGTTGGGTTGGTCACAGGAACCTGTCTGTCGGAAGTCGGAAACGATGTGATGTGCTTTGACATCGATGCAGAAAAAATTGCCTGCCTTTTGGGCGGCGAGGTTCCCATCTACGAGCCAGGCCTACAGGAAATGTTGTACCGCAACGTCAGCGCGGGACGTTTGCACTTCACCAGCAGCATTGAGCTTGCAACCCAGTTTGGTACGGTCCAGTTTATCGCGGTGGGTACACCCCAGGGGGAAGACGGCAGCGCAGATGTGCACTATGTCATAGAGGCCGCGCGCAACATTGGGCGCTACATGACTGACTACAAGGTGGTGGTTGACAAAAGCACGGTTCCGGTCGGAACTGCCACTGCGGTTCGTCAAGCAATCCACGAAGAGCTTGCGCTGCGTGGCGTTGAGACACCATTCAGCGTGGTGTCCAATCCAGAATTCCTCAAAGAAGGCGCAGCCATTGACGACTTTATGCGGCCAAGTCGCATCGTTCTGGGCTGTGATGACGAGCAGGCTGCGCTGAACATGCGCGCGCTCTATGCACCTTTTCAACGCCACCATGAAAGACTGGTGCTGATGGATATTCGCAGTGCTGAACTTACAAAATACGCGGCCAACGCCATGTTGGCAACGCGCATCAGCTTTATGAACGAATTGGCCAATCTTGCAGAAAAGGTGGGCGCAGACATTGAAAGTGTCCGCAGGGGCATTGGCAGTGACCCCCGCATCGGCTACGACTTTTTATACGCAGGTGCAGGCTATGGAGGCTCGTGTTTTCCCAAAGATATCAAGGCACTGATCAAGACGGCATCGGTCGATGCGCGCATCGATCTCAAGGTTCTGAGCGCAGTAGAGTCAGCAAATCAGGCGCAAAAACATGTACTTGGCCAAAAGATTTTCACCCGCTTTGGCCATGACTTGACAGGTAGGCATTTCGCGTTGTGGGGACTCGCGTTCAAAGCCAATACCGACGATATGCGTGAGGCCAGTAGCCTGGTTGTCATCGACGACCTGTTGGCGGCAGGCGCAACGTTAACCGCCTACGATCCAGTTGCAATGGATGCTACCCGCCGAATCTATGCACAAGAAAAAGGGCTGAGTTATGCGCAATCCCAATCTTGTGCACTCAGTGGCGCTGATGCGTTGATCATCGTCACTGAATGGAAAGAATTTCGAAGTCCCGATTTTGATGCCATCAAAAAGGCGTTGAAGACGCCCACGATATTTGATGGCCGAAATTTATACGACCCGAAACTGGTCCGTGAAATGGGTTTTGAATATCTGGCTATAGGTCGTTGATCGTTTTGACACGTCCGTAAAGAGGACGTTCTCCAGCTGCCAATCGGCGTTCAATGTCTTTCAGAACAAGGGGCAGATTTGCAACGGTGGCGATCATGTAGTGTGCGCCAGCGGTTTCAAATTTTGGTGTCACCTTGCTGCGAATAGCGTCTGGCTGCCCGGCTGGAGCGGTTTGATATTGCACCAGCGTCAAGCCCGCCGGACTACCTGAAAGTGCCAAACCCACAGTCCACGTCACGCCGCTAACGGCATAGTCCCGCAGTACACCAGTTTGTTGTGGGGCATCGTTGCCGCCGCAGGCGGTCAAACCAACCAGCGCTGTAACGGCGACCGCCATGCATTTGGCTTGTTTGGTTGACGTGAAAAACCAAACAAAAGTCTATGAGTCAGGAGTGACAGTGCGGTGACACTACTGGGCAGATAATTTTTCGGGGCAGTTTCTTTCATCATCCGGGGCGTCGCTCTGGATTCATGCAAGTTAGACAAGGCTCTCTCTGGCGCTCTGAGGCCAATCCGACCTAAAATGACCTCATGTGGTCACAAGGAGAAGCACCATGGAAACCATGCAAATTCGTGAAGCCAAATCCAGCTTTTCCGCGCTGGTGGCAGCCGCTGAAAAAGGGCGGCCCACCCTGGTCAGCCGCCACGGCCAACCGTGCGCCATGATCGTGCCGGTGGCCGACGGCGCGCGCCTGTACCCGCTGGAGATGCCCAACCTGGCCAACTACCTGCTGGCCTTGCCCGAGCCTTTTGAGACCGAGCGCGACACCACACCGCTGCGGGGCGTTGATTTTGCATAACGGCTACTTGCTGGACATCAGCGTGGTGTCGGTGTTGGCACCGGGTCGCGAAGCCTATGTGCCCGCTGCCCTGGGCGATTGGCTGCAAGCGCACCATCAAGTGCTTTACCTGCCGTGCATTGCCGTGGCTGAAATGGCGCAAGGCGTCGCCAAATTGCGCCGTGCCTGTGGCACTGAGCGGGCTGACCGCCTGGAGCGCTGGCTGGACGGCTTGTTGACCACCTACGCGGATCGCATCTTGCCGCTGGATGCGCAAGCCGCCCGGCTGGCTGGGCAGATGTCTGATGCGGTCATTGCCAAGGGCTGCCACCCCGGTTTTGCCGATGTGGCCATCGCGGCGCTGGCGCAAAACGCGGGCCTGCTGCTGCTCACCTGCAATCTCAAGCATTTCCAGCCGTTGGGCGTGGCCTGCGCTGACCCGCTGGGCGCGCTGCCGGTTTGACGATGAAATTGATGCCAAATACGGATCTAGCCCTTTTATATAAAGCGCGAGTAGCTAGTGCGCCAGCGTAAGCCGGTAGATCGTAGTTGATGAAAGTTCAATACAGGGAAGAAATAGCGAAATCACTCTGGCCCCGAGTCATGCGTTGTACATCGCGAGGTGCACATCGAAGCGTTGACAGGGGAGACCAGCAGGCCAGCCATTGAGCCGCGAAATTACGCAAATCCAGGATGCAGACGAAGTTAGCTTTTACGGAATGCAACACAGACCATGGCGCTACACGCGAGCCACGGCCTGATCCTGCGCGGTCAAAGACCCTGAGCATGTCGGGAAGCGATCTACACGGAAGCTGCCTGCGTGACGACCTCAAAGAGCGGGTGCGCGCCGGTGAACTCAAGTTGCTGCTGGGCACCGATGCGGCATCTGAAGGCTTGAATCTGCAGCGATTGGGCGCATTGATCAACATCGACTTGCCCTGGAACCCGACCCGGCTGGAGCAGCGCAAAGGGCGCATTCAGCGCATTGGACAGGTGCGCAACGAGATATGGATTGCCAACCTGCGTTACCGCGACTCGGTGGAAGACCGCGTGCATCAGGTACTGGCGGATCGACTCGAAGCCATTCACGGACTTTTTGGCCAGATACCCGACACGCTGGAAGACGTTTGGGTAAAGGTGGCGCTGCACGAGGAGCAGGCTGCGCAACAGTTGATCGACCGCAGCACCGCCACCCGCAACCCGTTTGATGCCAAGTACAGCCGGGTGGAAGATGCCGACTGGGAGACCTGCGCGCAAGTCCTGGACCCACTGGCGGTGAAGGAGCAGCTGTCGCGGGGGTGGTGAGCGAGTGTTTTGGTTCAGCCAACTTTGAGAGAGGTTTTATGAATGCAGGTCAACAAACGGTTGAGTGGGTACACGCTGGCATTGCCGAGTGGATGCGACCGGTGATTAGCATGGCTGCTGCGTTGCAAGTCAGCGAGGCAAATGCCTTGTGGCACCTATTGAAAGATTTTCTGCCTGCACATGAAAACACCAGTGTGCCTCCGCAAAGTGGTCTTCGAAATACACCCGATGAAATTGCCGAAATTGTTTCCAGCTGGGTTCAACCGTTGGGGCAACAACCCTGCAAATGGCAACCGAGAGAATTCAAAGATGCCGTTAGCCAATACATGCAAGGCCCACCATCACTGATGGCGAATTCAGATGGTGCTGAGTTTATTGTTGAGTTTCCGTATGACGGAATTTCATCGCTATGCAGGCAACATGACTTGGCTTGATCCGTTGAGTTTTGTCTACTCACTGACTTTGTCGATACTGATTTTTGAAAACGGTCTTACATTCGCCGTTACATCATGCAGCCAAAAAAAGCACACTACTGTATTGATAGTGCGCTTTCTTTATTTTCTGCTGGTGCCGGGGCCGGAACCGCGTCAAGCCTCTAAGTATCTGATTTGATTGATTAAATTTTTCTGTTTCAAAAAAAGTACCGTCAAAAATACCGTCAAATATTTTTGTGTCTCAATTCTGCGACACAGTAACACCGTGTGAATGGATGTGATGATAAAGCCCTCATAACCCTGCAACACCAGATCAGTGCAGAGTGGTCAGCCAGCCAATTTGCTGATGTGATTGATTTCAAATCGGGGATTTATTGTCCGCGTGAGAAACAGGTCGGTGTCCAGCATGGCCATGCGCCAGACTTTTCAGCCGCCCCCCTACACCATCGCCTCGATCATGTGCCGTTGCTCACGCAATGCCCGGTTGATCTGGCGTAGCTGCGCTGTAAACCCTTGCCTGTAGGCGTTGCGCGATACCGCTGCTTTACCCTGGGGTGTCTTAGGCCCGGTTGACTGCGCCCACGGTTTCCAGGTCTGGATTAACTCGCGCTGGCGCTGTCTGCGCTGGGGTGTCCAGGTAGTTGCCATGCTGTGCCTCCAATAGTTTGTTCGGCTGGAATTGATTTTCCCCCGTGCGCATCATGCCGTTGTTGATCTGTTGCGGCCCGGTGGTGACGTTGGCTTGCTTGGCATAAACAATCGGCGGATTCTTGATTGCGGCCAGTGTCTCCAGGGTCGCCCGGCATTGGCTTTGCGCCCTTAGTGCAGTGCGCATAAAGGCTTCAAATTGTGGCAACAGTTCTGCCCCGCTTGCACGCTCTGCCATGCGCGCAAACAAGCTCTGTAGCGCCGTGGCCTGATTCATCAGCATGGCCTCTGCCTGCGACAAGTCATTACGGTTTGCCGCTGCACCTTGGTCTTTGAGTGTCTGCACCAGCGTGGGCACGTCAAGCTGTGCGTGCATATCTTTGTGCTCGTTGCTGGCAATGACGCGATACGCCGCCAGTTCTGGCGAAGTCAGCAGCGTGGCGTAATTCTTTGCTGACACCGTGGGGTCTGTAGCGCTGCCCTCGCACTGAATGTTTTTGCGCAAAAGTGTTTCAGGTTGTTTTGCCTTTGGGGTCGGTTTCTTTGTGGCCATGATTTTTCGTCATTGTTACGGTAATTGAATTTTGTAACGCTCACACAATTCAGCGATCACGGGTGCGGCCAGTCGCCGGGCAATGTCGGCATGATCTGGCTGCGTGTCGATACTGTTGCAATGGTGTTTCAGGCTGGCCAGCAGCGCCGCCGTGGTTGCCGTGCTGGGGTCAACCGTGGCGCTGTCCATCGCCTTCACCAGTCGCTCACGGTACGCACGCTGGCGCTCTGCCGGGGTAAGTGCAGCACCTTGCTTCGGTGGTCGTCCAGGTCGTTTTTTGATGCTATCCATGCGATTATCCCAATTTCGTAACTGTCACGGTAATTATATTACGTCACTGTTATGAAACTATGAAAACCCTTGTTTCAGTCACACATCAACACCGTGGAGGCAGTCGTCACCTTCAGTGTGCAGGATGGCCTGCCAAAAACTCGCGCCGCCGCATACCGAAAACGACAAGCAAACCGACTAACACTTCGGTGGTGCTCTCGGGTATCAATTCGCCGTTTTCTCCGAGTTCATTCAGGATTTTTTCGGCAATGAATTCGTCTGTGCCTGTGGCGCAAAAACCGCATTCAACGGCCTTTTCGACTTGTGCGTCGATCAGTTTTAAAAATTCTGATTTGTTCATTACGAACCTTTCGTCGTTGAGTTGAATCCGTCACATCGCTGAAGCTGGCGCACCAGATCAGCAGGCAGATGGTTGCCTCGCATCTGCACCGCGATACCATCACGCTGCCAGTTGCCACAGCGCCAGCTTGTCCGCCCGTAGCCTGCCATGTGGGTGCATTCAAGGCATAGCGCCCGGTCGTCGTCGTCGCGGTCGCACTGCACCAATCGGTCAGCCGTCGATTCAGCGTCACAGTGGATCAATCCCTTGGTGGTGAATCTGGCCAGCCGCGCCGTGAACAGATCAATCTCGCTGCCCGTCATGGCCGTGCTGTGTGGCCAGCACCAGCAGTCCGCGTTTTCGTCACTGTTATCAAAATGCCCTGCCGCATGGATCTGTGCGTCAAGTGCCATTGATGCCGCCAGCAGCTTTGCCGATAAGCCCGGCGGTCTGACTGTGCCAATGCTGGCCACCGTGGTGTCGGTCGGGGTTGTAGGCAAGCCTTGCATGTCCGGCGTGGGTGAATTCACCTGCACCGTGGTGGTGGTTGTCGGGTCGTTCGCCGCCGCCAGATCACCCTGATTTTGAATATTGTGTTTTTCACAAAAGCGCCCAGACTGCACCGTCAAAACCATCGAAAGGGGGGTTTCGGTGGTTTCGGTGGTGCTGTTCTGGCGTTCTTGTAGAAAATGCGCCCGTGCTCTTTGCGCCCAAGTGCTCATGCTGCACCGCCGATCAGCGCCGGGTTGACTTCATAAGTAGTGGTTGGTCTGCCACCGCTGGCGCTCTCAAATCCACGAACACAGTGGTGGGCTTCCAGCATGGCCAGCGCCGCCTCGATCTGGATGTTGTTGGTCGCACCACTCCAGTTCTTTTGCCGCACCGTGCGCAGAGTGAACCCGCTTTTCAGTTTGCCATCCTGAATCCGGCGTAACAACATCTTCGCCGTAGATACCTTTGCGCCCTCCACCATGCCGTAAATCCGGCGAGCGTGTCCGGCAAGGTAATCGCACCATGCCGCCGCCCTGAGTGCGCTGTCTGATTTGACTGGCCCAATGTTGCCTTCGGCCAGGTGCAGGATCAGTGCCAGACTGCAAAAGAGCTTTTCAAACTTGCCCAGGTGCTGTTTCATCAAGGGGTCTTGTTCTTTGACAATCTGCACCTGATTCAGGTCGGTGCACCATTCAATGAAAATCTCCTGAGCCGCGTCGTCAAAGTAGAAGTGGGGTAACTTCACGAAGTCGTCCGCCGGGGTAGCGCCGTCCTGCACGGGGTCAAACGTGGATAGTCGGTCAAACATATCGCGCACCGCTTCACGCGCACCTTTGACGGGGTATCTGTCGCGCCATTGCCAGGGGACTGCATTCGGGTACACCATCACTTGAAACCGCTGCACGCGGCCATCGTTGTCCAGGTTGGATGCAATGTTCGATAGGTAGGTTTCCATCTTGTCCGGCTGGATGCCGCCCAGAATGGATAGGCAATGGTTTTTGACAAACTGCTCACCGCGCCCGATACGGTCTGAGTTGTAGCTGCCCGTGCCATTCCAGCCCTCCAGGTAATAGGCCCGATCACCCTCATGCCCCTCGCTTTCCCAACTGGCCAGCAAACCGACAAGCTCATCACGAAACACCATCAAGCCCTGCGGGTTGCGTGCCTCTATGTCACAGAGTTTTTCGACACTGGCATCGTTGGACTTGTAGCGCCGTGCGTGGGGTTCGTCCGGGGGTGCAATGGCTTTTAGGTCGTCAATTGCCGCTGCCATCTTGAGCGGGTCAGGCTTACCTGTTGCGGCCTTTTTCATGTTGGCTTTGACGGCACTTTGGTGCGCCTCAAACGCTGCTTGCTCGGCCTCAAAAATCTTTTTGGCTTCCACCAGCTTGTCCGCCTCGCGTGCCTCCAGCCGATCAATAAACCGGGTCACAGTGCTGAGTCCAGGGGACTTCTTTGATGAGGGGTCGCCCACAATCCCGCCCCAAAGATTCGGCACCACAATCCAGTCGTCCCGGCGCTTGGGCTTGAGTGCACAGCTTGCACCGATCACGCTGCCCAGGCAAACGATCACCGCAGCCGCAATGTAATCTGGACTGCACGGCATACGGTCTGCCTCGTCCAGCACGAAGTCTGCAAGCGCTTTTGGCAGTAGCACGTTGACCTCGAATTCAGGTGCAGGGGGCAGATCACTGACAATTTCAATCGGTGCTGGCCAAACTTCAATCTGGCCTGCGTCCTGCGCATCGCCAGCGCCAGCCGTCACCAGCGCAGCGTTATCAATGCAAGCCTTCACCGCGTCCAGGCCTGCCAGTTGGTGCAGGTCGTTGAAGTCGGTGTCCTTATTACCGCGATCATGGGGAAACCACACGGGTGTGGCCAGCCAGCCGCCCACTGCCAGCGCCGCCGCCTGTGCTTTGGTCATGCCCGGATTGCCTGCCGTCAGGTGGTCGTCGTCCGCCGCCAGAATGATTTTGAGTGCCGGATACCTTTCGCGCAAAGCTGTTGCCACGTCCAGCAAGTTGCCAGCATTGAAGCTCACCGCCACCGCGCCGCCCGCGGCCTCATGGATGCTCGCGCCCGTGGCGAAACCTTCACAAATAGTCACGCTGCCAGCGGGTTTGCCGATTGAAAAGTAACAGCCCTTTACCCGTCCGCCGGGCATGAATAGCTTGGTGCCGTCCGGTGTGATGGTTTGCAAGCTGTGTAGCGTGCCGTCGGTGGTGCGCAAGGGGATCAGCAGGTTGTCGCCCTCGATCTTTGCGCCGTGGGGGGCAATGCCCTTGCGAGTCAGGTACGGGTGCTGGGTGCAGGGTGTTGCCGCCGCCCAGCGCTTTGCCGCATCATGTGCAGCTTGGGTTTGCCTTAACACCAGATCAGCCTCACGCTGGCGCTGCATGGCCTGTATGCGCTCGCGGTTGGCCTGCCGTTCGGCCTGGGTCATGGTGTCGTCTGACTTGCTGCACCAGTTTTGTCTAAAGCCTTCGCGCCAGTCACCAAAAACACCAGCCGCTAAACCGTCAGAGTGTAGGCAATACCAGCCCGAATCATCACGGGGTTTGCCGCTGGCGCTGAATCGGTGGATCACGCCGTCATCAATGATTGCGTCCGGTGATGGCAGTCCCGCCGCTTCAATTGCCTGCCTGAATTGGTTGATGGTGTCATTCATGCCGCACCGCCTTCACCGCGTCAGCCTTCACCCAATCTTGGCGCATGGCCTCTAGAACGTCCCAATCGTGCATAAACGTCCAAAGGCTCGGCTCGCAGTCATCAATAACGGTCAGCTTTTCTAGTGGCACGTCCCAGCGTTTTGCATGGTCGCGCACGCTGAAATACTTGGCATTCACGCCACGTTTGTCATACTCGGTGAAGGCTCCGTCATGTTCGTTTTTTCCGAACACGATGTATGCGCTGCGATAGCCCAAAGTCACGCCGTCTGGAAACACAAAAGCGTGGATTTCAAATAGCAGGTTGTTGCCTTGCGGGTCTTGCCATTCCACAAGTCCAACACTTCCCATCGCGATTTCGATTGCCGGCAAATCGGACACCGTGTCCGTTTTGAGTACGCGCATCGGCACAGGTTTGCCCAGCGCTGCGGCCATATAGCGCCGCGCTTGCCGATCAGAAACGTCGCAGTTAGCGGCCAGCCAGGGGATGAATTCGCCGTGTTTCAATTCGGCCTTGACTTGCAGCAGCAATTCGCCTGCGTGCTTTGCAAAATCAATAGCAGTCCCGGCATGGCGCACCGCGTTGGCGTGGGCTTGGTTGATCTCGCTGGCCAGCGCCAGCCGTGCAGTCGCAATGTCTTTGCCTTCGTGGACTTGCTGAATCAGCCTGTAGTTGCGAAAATCTGCGCTGTTGGTGTCAGTGTGCGGGCCGTTGGTGTTGATAGCGCCAGCGGCCTTTTTGTTGGTGTGGATCATGGCGTGCCCCTTATGCCGCTGCCTGAGCCGCCATCCATTCCCGCACCTGCCCGGCCTGCCATGCCGTCACCCGTGTGGACAATTTGGTGGGTTTTGGAAACGTGCCCAGCTTCACCATGCGCCACAGCGTCGGTGCTGAGAATGGCAGGGGTGCCACCGCGCTGTCGGGATTCTTTGCGCTGCGCACCAGTTGCGCCTCGCGTAGCCATGCGCTGTCTGGCAGTCGATCAAACACCGCCTGAGCGGGTGCTGTAGTTGCCGCTGGCGCTGTTGCCGTGAGCTTGGTGGTGCGCACCGGGTTGGTGGGCTTGTTTTTGAAGTTGAATCCTCGTGACATGCTTTAGCTCCTTGTGAAAGCTAAAGAATCCGCGAGACTTTTTCGGAGTCAACGTAACTTGACTAAAAAAGTCAACTTTTTTGCCATCGGGGGATCCGCCGATAGCTAGGCGTGGCCTAAAACTTTACGCTGCTTTGACTGGCAACTGGATCACGTCCGCACCAATGCGAATCTTGTCCAGGTAATCGCTCCAGCGCTGCATCATGTCCCGGCGTGCAGGCAGGTGCGACGTGCGGTTGTAGGCCCGGCCAAGCGGGTCTTTGACGTTATGCGCCAGTTGGTGCTCGATCAGGTCAACCCGCTCGCCCAGCACTTCGTCTGCGATGGTGCGAAACATGGCCCTGAATCCGTGCGCCGTATGGGTTTCCCTAGGGATGCCCATAGCGCGCAAAGCGCTGTTGATGGTGTTCTCGCTCATGGGTCTGTCCTCGCTGCGCCCAATGCTGGGGAATACGTAGCGCCGCGATCCCGTCAGGGGCTTCATGGCCTCGATCAGCGCCAGCGCCTGAGCCGATAGCGGTACAAGGTGGTCAACCTTCATCTTCATCTTGTTGCCGGGTATGCGCCACTCTGCCGCGTCCAGGTCAAGCTCCGCCCATTCCATGCTGCGCAGTTCGCCGGGTCTGACGAACAGCATGGCCGATAGCTTTAATGCTGTTTGCACTTGCGGGTGCCCGGCATAGGCGTAAATGGCACGCATCAAAGCGCCTGCCTGTTTGGGGTCGGTAATGGCTGCGTAATGGCCGGGCGCTGCCGTGGTCAGTGCGCCTTTCAGATCAGGGGTTGGATCACGCTCTGCGCTGCCCGTGGCAATGGCGTAACGAAACACCTGCCCAATATGCTGTTTGACGCGCTGCACGCTCTCAAGTGCGCCCCTTGCCTCCATGTGGCGCAAGCAAGCCAGCACGTCACGGGGGCCAATGGCCGATATAGGCATGGCTCCAAGGTACGGGTAAACGTCATGGGTAAACCAGTTGTCAATCTTGCGAGTGGTGTTGGCTGCGCGATCCGCGTCTGTCTTGACAAACCAGTCGCGTGCCACATTCTCAAAGGTGTTGGCCAGGGTTGCGGCCTGCGCTTGCTTGGCTTCCTTTTTTGCTACGCCAGGGTCGATGCCGTGGGCAAGTTGCTTGCGTGCTGCCTCGCGCCGTTGTCTGGCCACCGACAAGGTGATTTCAGGGTAAGTGCCCAGCGCCAGCGTTTTGCGCTTGTCAGCGAATCGGTAATCCATGCGCCAGTATTTGCCGCTGGACATCACCAGCAGATACATGCCATCGCCATCGGTGTGCTTTTCTTTGGTGCTTGCGCCCGTGTACTTTGCATTTTTCACGAAGGTGTCTGTCAGTGCCATGATTAGCCCTTTGTCGCGGTGAACCCGCTTAAATCCATTGCCGCCTTGCTGAGCGATACCGCCTTGGCCACCAGCAAAGTGTTTGCCGCGTCCGTGCTGCACTGAGCCGTGTCGGGTGTTGCCGTCAAATCTGCAAGTTTTAGTGACTTGCCAAAATCTTGAAACCGTTTGAGTTCTGTGCGTGCGTCCCATAGGTCAACCGCCTGTTGCATGGTCAACCAGCTTTCAGCTTTGATTGAAACCAGCCGTTCCAATTTAAGCGCCACCTCGCACGTCATGGGTGCACGCTCATTGATGATCTGAAAAATCCCGTCATGGGGCAGGTTCAGCAGTTCAGCGAATGATTCAGCCGTCACCGACAAACCGGGTAAAACAACGTCACGAAGCACAGCACCAGGGTGTCGTGGTCTAAGCCCCTGCGCTGCTTCACGCTGCACTTGCTTGGATGCTTTTTTGCTTTCGCCAGGGTCAACACCGCCATTCAGCAGATCGCGTGCGCTGCTGGCCTTTTGTCGGGCTTCGTCCAGGGACACCGCCGGGTAAACGCCCAGGGCAAGGTCTTTCCGTTTACCAGCGAATCGGTAAGCCAATCGCCAGTATTTGCCAACGCCTTTGACATACAGATACATCGCATTACCGTCCGAGTATTTGCGCCCGGCCTTTGAATCATCAGGTGGTACACCCTTCACAAAATCATCAGTCAGCTTCATGTTTGCCCTTGGTTGACGGGTCAGGATTTTTGACGGGTCGCATGTCCCGTCATCTGTCCCGTCAAAAATCTGAGCTTCAATGATACGACGTGAAGCCCGATGAGGCAAAGAAAAACCCGCTACGCTGGGGAACGTGCGGGTTTTGAAGTGTTTTGATACGGTATGAAACCGTTGAATGGTGCCCGGGGCCGGAATCGAACCGGCACTCCTTTCGGAG
>Ga0100385_1001590_pt1 | contig 22687 bp, 19 predicted proteins | sample CryGeymeta201509_FD_81543 | JGI IMG/M metagenome (GOLD analysis project Ga0100385, IMG submission 81543) | Groundwater microbial communities from Crystal Geyser aquifers in Utah, USA - Crystal Geyser metaG 2015-09 | ecosystem: Environmental > Aquatic > Deep subsurface > Groundwater | place: USA... | reverse complement strand
TTACACCGTTACAAAATTTAGTTAATTTAAAAGTATTACATTTAAATTTTACACAAATTACTGATTTAATAATATTACAAAATTTAACTAATTTACAAAAATTATATTTAGATGAAACACAAATTACTGATTTAATACCATTACAAAATTTAACTAATCTAAAAGAATTATATTTACTTAATACACCAATTGATAATCTGTCACCATTACAATATTTAACTAATTTAGAAATATTAAATTTATGTAATACGCAAATTACTGATATTACACCATTACAAAATTTAATTAATTTAGAAGAATTAGATTTAGACAATACACCAATTACCGATTTAACACCTTTACAAAATTTAACTAATTTAAGGCTATGCAAAAATTAATTTAGTGTTTGGACATGACATTTTTCATTCCAACAAAAAACATAAAAAAATTATCAAAAATGTCTCCTATAGGAGGTCGACCCATTTTTCTTTAAAATTTGAAAACCAAAAAACCAAAAATCAAAAATTTACGTTTTTCCCGGACAGAAAAACAGTATCTGAGCACGATATTTTCGTACCCGAGAAAGAGCAAAAAATAGGGTTCTACTATAATATGTCCACCCTCTTTTTTTCAAAAAAAAGTATCAATTGAATTTTTTTTATGTTTTTGAAATTTTTTAAGTCCTGAAAATTTATCTTTATATTCACATAAATTTTTTTAAGAATAATTAAATTAACATATGATAAAAAAAGTAATAAAATATAATCAAATTTGATTATAATAAAAAAATTATAATTTACATTATGGGGGTCACACTCAATTCTGATTCTCCAAAGAAATAATTATATAAAATTGTAGTATTAATTCGTTGTTTTTGAAAAATAACAAATTTACCACCATCAAATCTATTTACTGGTCCCAAATTAATAGAATTTAACAATGCTCCACCATTAAATATAGAACCTTGAGAAAATGTGCTTCCACTTCCAACAAGAGTTCCTGCAGGAAGTGTATAAGATGTATAGTCATTTATATTTGTTCCAATTGTAAAATTTGAAGATAGCTCAATTGGTGTTGTAGTAGTTAATCCTTTAGGAAATTGAAACCCTGCAGGTATTACAACATCTCCAGGTAAAGATGATCCAGATGGTAAATATAAACCTCCCGCAATAAATGGTGGAACATTATAAATATTTTTAACAATTTCCCAATCATTATTTATTTCTGTATCTTGATTTACATACAAACCATTGTATATTTTTGAGTTATGTAATGATTTTACATTAATTAAAGTTCCTTTTGAAATTTCAATCCATGATTCTGAACAAGAGTTGTCTATAAATAATCCATTACATCCAATTTTAATTTTTCCTGGAATTTCTGTTATAGTACATGGCATTTTAATAAATGAGTTACTTTCAGATAAAATATCACATATGTAATTACATGGATCTTGTGGAAAACAAATTGGTTTATTTGTATGTGTACCACATTCTGGAATTAATGTGTCACCATTAATAACAAATGAAAATGGAATTTCTCTATCTTCGGCCCAAAATACAAGATTATTTTGAATGATTTTATAGTCAGAATCTAAAATAATATCTCTTTTTAAAATAAAATTAACTGAAAAACTTATACCGTCAAAAACATGAGGACCATCAACAAATGGAACTACAATGGAATGAGTAAATGAGATTTCTGCTCGAGGAAGAATTGTATTTTGTGTAGGAATTCCTGAAATAATTTTAAAATCTTGTCCAGATAATGAATGATGTTGTCCAGAATATTTAAAATATCCTTCTTCAATACATTTATAGACACATTTATTAACAACCCAACAATTACAATTTCTTGCTTCTTTTGAAAATTCAACAGGATTTATTGAATCAAATGTTGAACAGAAATTAGTTGTATTTAATAAAACGCTTCCTTTTGGTAATGTAAATCCTGGTCCAAAAATAGTATTTGGTGGATATACAATATATTGTTTATCATTAATAACTGTAGTCAAATATGGAATATTATTCCAATTTTCTTCATATTTACATTCTTGTTGGCGAGCTTGAAATCTAGGAATTGGAGCACCTGAACCAAAAACAGTCCCTTTATATAATTTAGTTCCCTTCCATAAAAACATATCTTCTGGTAGTGGAAATGGAAAATCAAAAATGCTATTTTTGTATATTTGTGTTCCAGGTGGTAAATGAACACTACTTGATAAAAAACTTCCTTCAGGAAGACAAAATGCAGTTGGTAGACATGTTCCTGAAGGAAATTTAAAATTGGGTCCAACTTTTGCATTTTCTATTTCCATTCCATATTTAAAAGTTATTCCATCTGTTACATTAATAGTGTATTTATCAAATGGTAAAATATTTTCATTTGTTATAATCATTCCTCTTGGAATTTTTGTAGTAACAAAATGTGGACATGTTTGATTTGATCGTGCACGTATAATTGAACCTTCATTTAAAGTAACACCATCCTTTATTTTAATTGAATTTAAAATATTTAAATCGGATTCGATATTTAACCCATAATCAAAAGTAACATTAGTATTAGAAATCATTCCAGCTTTAGTTTCAGAACCTTCAGGAAGAATTGTTCCAGGTACTAAAACAGATCCATATTCTAATGTAACTGAAGTTGGAAGAGAATAATCAGATAAAAATTCCATGTATCCTGTTAGTTGAAATCCACTTTCAACTAATGATGTTTCAAAATTTAAATTTCCACTCCATGTACTAGTTGCATGTAGATGTTGAGGATAATCAACCATAGAATTTGGTTGAACTAATAATTGGTCATTTGAAACAATAACACCTCTAGAAATAACATCACTAAAAATTATAAATCCTGGATGTAAAACTGTATTTGTAGATGAAAATTTTCTTCTTGGTAATGTTGGATCAAAACTTCCATATTGAGGTTCAATAGAAGAAAATTCAGTTTTTTCTGGAAATGTAAAAGATGGAGGGATTGACCAAAATGAATCAAATGAAACATCTTCTGGAATTGTAAAACCATTTGATAAAATAATTGGTTGAATCCATGCTTTTAAATTTCTATCAGTTCTATTTGAAATATTTGTTGGGTGATAATTTGAATCATCATCGGGTAAATTCATAGTTGACCATCCAAATCCAGTTCCAGATTGTAAATTTATACTTATAGCCCCATTTTTAAAATCATTTACAAAATCACCAGTTGGTCCACTTCCATTAAAAATACCTAATGAAGTTGAAAGCATAATATTTCCAGTAAATGTATTATTATGTGGAATTATAACAATTGGATTTGAAAAATTTTCATCATTACTATGAGAAAGTTGTAAAGTATCTACAATTTGATATGTATCAAAATTAAGTGTAAAATCTTCAATAAAAACACCATCACTAACAATACCTCTCATATTATTATTGGCTGAATTAGTACTTAAAAATTCATTTGAACATTTGCATTTAACTGCATGATTTCCAAACCATTTAACACCTCGTTTAATTATAATTGTCATTGGACAACAATTTGTAGGAGGTGAAACAGTAACTTTATTCTTAATATATAAATGTGATAATACATATGTTAATGAATCATCTACAAAAGGATTACCATATCCTGCAGTTTGAGTATTTAAAGTAATAAAATTGTTCATTTCAGTAACAACATCATTTGCTGATCCACCAGATGCATTCAAAGCAACTGTATCTAGTTCTGTAAATAATAGAGATAAATCTTCATTATTATTGTATGTTCTTGCAATAGTTTCGTTAATAGATAAAAGTTCATTTACAACAGTATCTGAAGTTGCAGATTCAGAATTTGCTTCTTTAGAAATAAGAGATTTAATAACTGGGAATATAACGAGAATTGACATATCATTATGGTTATCATTAATTATTTCTTGTAACATATTATTAATTAAATGAGCAGTTGTATGAGATGTAGAATTTGGCAAATTTGATTCTAATTCTGCAGCAGTAATAATTGGAATTATTAGTAAAGATAAAGATGAATTTCCATTAAATGAATCTAAAACTTTCATTATAAATGGATGTACAATTGAATAAACTGAATTACCAGTAGAATTAGGTACATCTTTAGCTTTTTTTGCAACTGATAATAATCTTATTAATATACTTGGTATAATACCATCATTTCCAAGTTGAGTTATTGGATTTAACCCAGATTCTCCACGAGCAGAATTAGATGCCATAGATCCTGTTAAAACATCTTGATTTTCAATTAAAAAATCGCCTAATGTTTTTCCACCTCCACCAAGACCAAAATGATGGATACCTACACTTGTTCCACTTGGAAAACAAAATGATGATTTATTATAACTATTATATGGGTGAACAAAATCATATTGTGTTCCCAATAAACTACATGAAATATTACGTGTAGATGGAACTAAACCTAAAATTACGTTATTGGCATTATTAAAAAAATATGGAACTTTTGCAATTTGTGTTCTATCTCTTCCAGTTTCAATTGATTTTGAAGAAAAGAAACTTTTTGTTGTAGTTGTTGGTGTTTGACCCATCATTAAATCTAACACTGTAGCTCCATTTTTAAATTCACTTTTTTTACTTAATGTCGTTCTTGTAACAATATTTCCTCCTAATGATGTAGAATTTATTTCGTTACCTAAAAGTTCATTAAATTTATCAATTTGACAGTTTAACATTATAAGTATTTTTAAAATAAAAAAATAGTTATGAAAAATAAATTATAATATGTTTGTTTTTATGTAATTGTTATCAAAAAAATTACTAAAAGTAAGTTAATATATCTTTTTTATTTTACGTTTTAATTATTCACATTATTTTTATATATGTTTATAATAATATACAAATCATTACAAATAAATTTAAAAAATAAAAACTAAAAACTAAAAACTAAAATTTTTTTTTTATTTTTATTTTTTTATTAAAATGGACTCTAAATCTGCTGGAATTGTAATTGCAATTATTCTTATTATCTTCATCATTATTATTTTGATCGCATATAGTTATTATCCATCATCTGAAAATGTTGATAATAATTGTGGACCCGTTTGCCCACAAAGTGCTCAATGTCGTGTAAAGAATTGTGAACCTAAGTGTAACCCACATCATGACCATTGTCATGTTAAAAGCCCATGCTCCGATTTAGCATCTGATTGTGATGCTGAAGCTGTATGGAACCGTTGGAAGTGTGAAAGTGGAAAGAATTAAATTTATATATCTTCTAATCTCTTAAAAAATTTACAATTGTAAATTTTAGTTCATTTGAATTGAAAACACAATATTTTTCAAATTATGACAACCGAAACAATCAATAATTCTATTTATATTTTCATTAAATTTATTCCAATTTAATTTTAATTGATCGTTAAAAATTTTTGAATTTTCATATTGGAATGATTGTCTTGCTAAAATATGATTTAAACATGTAATATCATGTTCTTGTGCGACACCTTCAATAGAACCATATTTCTTTAATTTTTTCAATATACCAGCTGGTCCAACTCCAGGTATTCTAACGCTAAAATCACTACCACACATAATACAAAAATCGACAAAAATATAAAATACTTGTTCGTCATCAAATGGAAATTCTGTTTTAAAATATTGAATTACAGATTCTAAATTTATCATTTCAAATGTGTTATTAGAAAAATTATAATCTGTAATTGCATAAGATGTTCCAAGTGGTAAAACATCTGTATCTATAGTCAATACAGCATCTACTAATCCTTCTCTATTTAATGCAGAACATAATTTTTCTGAATCATGTTTTGCAGTAATATTTATAATTCCAATTTGATCAAATAAATCTTTTAACGTTTCAAAATCAATTGACTTTAGTGCAGAAATTTTTGACTTTACATTTAAAATTTCTTGTATATGTTGATTTGTTCGTTCTAATGGAAACATATTATTATATTTTTCAATTAATACATTAACTTTTTCTCTATTATCATTTTTTATTTGAGTTCTTGATTTTACACATTCAGCTTTTACAGGATTAATACTACCATCAAAAACATAAATTGGGGTTACTCCTTTATTTAACCAATTTAATGTTAAAGTTAGAAAATTTATCATTAATTGAGTTGTAAACATATTATGATCATATTCAGTTGTAATGTCATTATGTTTAAATAATAAATCTTTATGTATAACGAATCCATATTTATGAATATAAATACCAACATCAATAGCAATTCGCTTACCTCTTAATATTTCCATTGAAATATTTTCTTGTTTATAATGAGGACATTTGTCTTTAAGAAAAGGTGTTAAATCTTTAATTCCCATTTTCTTTTTTAATTTTATTTTTTTTCATTTTTAGCAGTTGGTATCGAATTGATAAGTTCTTCATTTGTCATTGTACCATTTTCAGCTTTATTAATTAAACTTGTAATTTTATCTGTAGAAATTCCAAGTTCTTCCATCTTTTCCATGGGATCAATGTCCCCTGGAATAAAGTTAGCAAGTAATGATGAAAATGATGCTGTACCTTTTTCCAGCTGTAAAACACTTTTTTGAGCTTCAGATGTAATATTATCTATTTGTTCATCATCAATTTCATCAATTGATGACATAATATTTCCGATAAATCCATCTAATATATCTCTATTTGAATCAATAAGAGGCTTTATTATTTTTTTTGCCTTTTTAAAATTTTTCTCCATACTATTGTCTTCTTTTTTCGTATAAGGAAAAAGATCAATTATAATTTTATCCATTATTGTATGATGGTTTGGTTCAACAAATGATATACATTTATATACTCCATAAATAATAGAATATGGATAATGTGGAACTGTAAATCCTCTCTTTTTAATTAAAATTGCAACTTCAAAAAGTTCAGATAATGGATATTCAATATCACAACCTTTCGAACTTAGTTTTTTATGAATAACAATTGAAAGACCACGGTTATACGAAAGTCCAGTAAATATTGATTTTTCTTTTTCTTTTTCTTCTGAAGATTCTGATGTATTATAAATTCTAATCCATTCATCGTTACATTTTTTTATTCCATCTTTTGTATATATTAATTCTGATTTAAATTCTTCTTCATTCAATAAATATAAATTTTTGAATTCTTTTTTCAAATTCATAAACCTTTCTTCTTCTGGTGTATTATTAGTATTATAAATAACAAGTTGATTATTTACTGCATTTGAAAATAAATCTAAACATCTAGCCCAATATGGTGGTGATTTTTTATATAAAGAATCAAAATTAGTTATAATATCTCGTCCAATACTAATTAATTTCTTTAAGCTTTCTGTAAAATTATTAGGTTCAATGTCCATTTTTTTTATTTTTTTCTCTCTCAAATTTTATTCAAAATATTACAAATGTGATAATCTGATATATGGTAATTGATTTTTTGTGTTTCAATTTTTACTCCAGTTGAAGATGTTTCAGAAATATATTCTAGAATAAATGGAATATTTTCAAATCTATTATCTTCAGATGCATCATATAACATAACACTACATCCAATTGAATGTTTTGCATGTTTTTTTATCATTTCAAGTAAAATTTCAGATTCATCATTTTGGTTAAAAAAAACAATAATCCCAGTATTAATATATTTAATATGAATTTTATTAGTAATTTTATCAACTTCAATATCATCACTACTTAATGTGCAAAATATTTCATTCGTTAATTTTTTTTCCATTTTAATTTTATTAAAAATTTTGTTCACAACAAATTGAAAATATAAAATAAAAAAATTCAATAAAAATGCAAAATAACACCAATACTAATACCACAAATGAAACTGAAACTGAACGTTTTTATGTCGCAAATCCACTAGAATCGATTGAGGATAAATTTATAGGTTTAGAACCGTTCGCAAAAATTAAAAAAAATAAAATTATAAAACAAACATTTGCTGAATGGAATAATGAACAATTAGAAAAAAATCGAATTCATTATCCTTGCCCATTTACAATTGAAGTTCCAATTATTAAATTTGGGAAAATAATGGATGGAACCGCTATTAATGATAAGGGCGAGAATGTAAAATTTAAATTTATAAACTATAAAGAAGATAAAGGAAGCGGAAGAGAAATTTCAACAATAATTACTAGTCCTGCAGTAAATTCATTTTATGGATATAGAGAAAATGATACTGGAAGTGGAAAGGTTAAATCTTTTGCTGTAAGTTTTGATATGAATAATCCACATCATCGTCATTTTTTAGAATTTACATGGAAGGGGATCACTGATCAAATTGTTGAATTTATAATGATGAATCCTGGTCCATTTAAATTTGAGTTTAATTCTACAAATATTACAGATGATTATAGAGAATCAGATGATTATAGAGATAATTATAGAGATATTTATAAGGGGTTTAGTAAAATTATTAGATTTCCAAAACTTGGTGAAGAAGCTGATCTTACTTCTAATTTAAGAAGCGTCTATGTTAATCCAATGAAATATTTGGGTGAAAAAAATCCTGATGGTTCATGGAAAAAGAAACCCTCAGACATGATAGTTTATCTTCCTGGTAATAAAGACCCCATTACTCCTGAACATTTAGAAAGAATTTGTTTAGGATATGAATATAATCGTGAAACTAATACTGAAACTTTAGGAAAACCAAAAGGATTTGAATGTTCATTTTCATGGTTATGTAATCGTGTTGTAGGCTCATCAAAAATTTCAATTCAACCGAAATGTTCAGCATTATTTATTCATAAAATTTATGATGCACCCGAAAGAACATCTCGAAATGATATTCATCTTTCAGAACTTCAGAATATTCAAGAAGATTTTTCAAAATTTGTTGGTATTTCTGGATTTAAGGGACAAGAACCAGAACGACAAAATATTGTTTTTGAACCTATTTCGTCGAATATTCCTGAATCTAATAATATTCCAACATTTCATCAAGGTCAAACTGATCAATCATCACCACAATTTCAAACTCCAGAAACACAATATCAAGAAACACAACCACCAGTTCATCAATTTCAAACTCCAGTTCAAGAAACACAACCACCACAACCACCAGTTCATCAGTTTCAAACTCCAGTTCAAGCAACACAACCATCAGCATCATCAATTTCATCAGTTCATCAGTTTCAAACTCCAGTTCAAGCAACACAACCATCAGTTCATCAGTTTCAAACTTCAGTTCCATCAATTCAGGAAAGTCAAACTTCAGTTCCATCGGTTCAGGAAAGTCAAACTCCAGTTCCATCGGTTCAGGAAAAACAAACTTTAGAAAATAAAACTAATACACAATTTTCTAAACCAAATTTTTTGGTTCCACAATTTCAAAAATTTCAAATTAACAACCATAAATAAAACAACTATAAATATATATATTTAATATTTTTTTTAAGAATTCTTAAAAAAATGGAGAACAAAAAAATATCAAAAAAGATGTCTGAAAAAATTTTTGACGATAATATATTAAATACAAAATATAGTTTAAAATCTCCTGACATTGAAAATCCTCAGGAAATAGAAAAATTAAGTATAAAAAAAAGATCACCTTTTCTTTCTCAAGATACATCGTTTGTATCAACAGTACATCCAACTATTTTGAATAAAGAAACAAATAGTTCATTTATGGAAAAATTAGGGAAAAAACAGCAGCATACTATAAAATCACCAATATCGGTTACAAACTCAAAATATGTTGATGATAATTTTGATCCAGATATGTATTATACTACTAAAACAAAAAATTTTTACAATAATTCAACTAATAATGATAGAATTGATAGATTAGAAAGACAAATCGAAAAGCAAAATGAACTGTTTGAAAAACTTATAAATTCAAACAAAAAAAATTCCATAAAAGTAACACTTCCTCAACCTGAATCTGTAAAAAAAGAAACTAAAAAAAACGAACCAAAAAATACAATGCCTGATTATGATTTAATGGATGAAGAAGAAACAGCTAAATATCAAGGTAAATTTAAAACTTTATTTAATCAACTTAAAATATCTTATCCAAAATTTGGATTTGAAATACCTGATATTGATAATTTATTATTAAGTACAGTTCATGAACAATATCATGAAATTATTGATATAATTGTTATTTATCAAACTGCAATGAAATATAAAGTTGGGTTAATAATTTTTTTTGCTGGAATTGAATATGTTATGTATTACAAAAAGAAAATTAATGCATTTAAAAATTTTACGAAAGTACAAATTAAATCAATTGATAAATATGTACCATATTTATTTAATTTTGTAAAATCTTTTCATGATGGAAAAAAAGAAAGGAATGATCCTTCTGAAGAATGGTCACCATTTAGTTCATTTTTATTTAATATTGCTACAAGTATATTTACATTTGGATCTATACAAGGATTAGCTCAATCATTTGGACATGGTGTACCAGAATCTTTACTTAAAGAAGCAGATAAATTTATTTCTCCTGGAGATTGTCCAGTTAAATATAAATCTGATGGTATTGCAGATGTACCAATACCACCTACAGGAATACAAGATCCAAATGTAATACTTTCTAAAGCAGAAACAGTTATTGATTGGTATGAAGGATTACAAAATCCTACAGCTGATGCAGAACCAGTTGAAATGAAAAAACCAAAAAGTGATTATGATGACGTTTACGAATAAAATCATTGTTTATAATTATATGAATGTATAATTATTTGTCACAGCTATTATCACAAAAATCAATCGTATAATATGTTTCCTTTATTAATTTAAATGGAAAAACATTTAAATTTGATTTTTTATTTATATAACTATATAATTCATAAATCCATTCAAAAAATACAATACATAAATCTGATTCATTAATATCATTATGTGTTAGTGCATCTGTAAATTTATGTTTAACTATAAATTCATTAAAATAATACTTTTGTGGATAAGGTAAAGTTTTCATAAATTGTAATATTAAATAATGAAATGAAGAAATTTGATTAAATTTTAAAATTTTACTTGAACATAAGAAAAAGAAATGCCACATTCCATTTTCAATGTTAATAAATTCAAAATCACTATTTTTAATAAATTCATTATTATTTCCAATAATATAATAGTCAATAACAACATCTATATCAATTACTTCCAAATGTCCAGCATGGTTATTGGCATGATTATGAAATTTAACTAACCATTCTAAATATAAAATAGGATATTTATCATCTTCAATTTCATTATTTTCAAAAATATTATATATAGGATATTTTGATATAAATTCTGATGCATGTTGTCTACAAGATTGACAATATATATTTTCACAATAAATCAAAAAAAATTCATTAATTAGAATTATTAAATATTTCTTTGTGTATATAGAATCATTGTTATTTACATTGGCTGTTAATGTGTGTAATACGTTCCATACTCCACGACCAACAAATTTTGCTTTAAATGTTTCCAAAATTTGTTCTTTATTACTATCAAACATTACTTTTTAATTAAAAAGTAATTTTTTTTAAATATTATATGGAATATATACATTTTCTTTAAATATATATATAATCCAAGCGTATTCATAACATATAACATCTGATATATCTTCAACTGCTTTATATAAAGAATTATCTAAAATATGTTGTGTTAAATAATCTTCCCTTTCGATACATATCATTTCAGATTTCATTTTCGTCCATTCTTTAATTTCAATAGATCCATCTATAGGAATAACATTTAATCCTTTTTTTCTCGAAACCCATTCTTTCATTTCTAAACTATTATTTTCTTTTTTATTACGGGGACCACCTAAAAATGTTGTTTTAAGAGCAACATTAACTTCAAAAAAAATAGGTTTCATTCTAAATGGACATATAAAATTAGTTATGTAATAAATTATTGCTGCAAAAAAACGATGAGTTAAGTTACATTTCATAATTTGATGTTCAATTAAAATATGATGACAATCTTGTAAATATAATTTTATGTCTTCTAAAATTATATCTATATTTTTATTTATTGTTTCATGTGTATTTCCAAATTCTAAAACAGAACACCATATTACATCTATTTTTTGTATATCTAAATAGTATCTTACAATTCTTAATCCACAACTTGTTGTTCCAGGATCAAAAAATGCACATTGAATAAATATTGGTAATAAAGGATATATATTACGTGAATCAAGGCAAAAATTTGAACATAAAATATTATGGTAAGTTTTACTGTTTTGTGATTTTTTTGCATTATGAAATTTTTTCCATCCCCACTTCATTATAAATATTTTTAATTAAAAATATTTTTAATTTCAGTAATGTTAACTTAAAACATTTTTTTATTTAATAATTCAACTATTAGATCATCTAATGAAATAATTTTTTTTGGAAAAACATACATGTTTATTTTTATGAAATTTGACACTTTTGTTGATACTCTTAATAAATTTTCATCTAAACATATAAATTCCAAAAATCCATGTGAATTAACTTTATGTATAAGTCCCATTGCTTTCATTATTTCTGATCTAATGCAAAAACTAAAATCAGGAGGAAGTGCTTGATTATAATTACCTAATTCTTTAGTAAATTTATTTTCCGTAGAAAATATAAAAGCTCCACCTTCATTATTTTTTGTATTTTTTTGTATCCAAATATACATGTCAAAACTTAGTTGTGTTTTATTTTTTGTTAAATCAATTGCAATATTAGAAAAATGTGTTGCAATTACATTTAAATTTGAATCGATGTTTGGTTCAGTTATAGTTCCTTCAATTGGAAATAGAGATTTTTTTAAAGAAAAATTAATAGGAATTGGACAACACCCTTGTGTTTCTAAATTTTTCAAATGTAAAAATTTATCCCCTTTATAATATGTCATTGTAAATGAAGTATCGACTTTAGCAGACTGTAAAAAAGAAAGAAATGTATCAGTTTCAAATTCTAATGAAAAAAAAGTTGTTTCTGCTTTTGTCTCATCAAAATTCTCAAGCTTTTCTACAAAAACTTTATACATAAATAAATTTTTTGCAGAAATCTGAATTTCTGATATAAATTCAGGTTTATTACAATTAACATTTGTATTATTTTTTATTTCTATTCCTAAAATACCCCCTTTATAAAATTCAAGAATTATTTTTGAATGAATTTTCACTAAAAACATAAAAAATGCTTTCATCATTTTTCCATCTAAAAATGTTGTTTTAAGTAAAAGATTATCGTCAAAATTACATAATTTATTATCATCATTTTTTTGTTCATTCACCAAATTATTACAATTCATGTTAATAAGTAAAGGGTCGGGATTTTCATCCGAATTTTCATAATTATCGCTAAACTCCATTTTTATTTTTTATTTCTCTCGCTTATTTTTTTGTAGTTTGAGTATAAATATATGTAATTTTATATGTTATAACTATCAATTAATATTTAGTTTTAAATGTTTATTCAAATAAAAATGAAAAAAATTTATTTCAAAAAAATTTCAAAAAATAAATGTCAAAACCAACAATAAGTTTATCAAAATTATATGGGGATCTTGATTTTTTGGCAGGAATAGGTGATAATCAAAAATATTCATTTATAGAAAGAAAATATATAAATAATGATTTGTTTGCAATATTATTTAGACATTATAGAAATGAAAGTCAAGATATTAATGGTATTACAAATATTGAAACTATTTGTACTGATGCTGTTGAACAATTTAATTTTTATAAAGATAATAAAATTTTTGGACCCAAATTATTAGACAGTATAATAAAAGCAAGACATGGTTTAAATAAATGTGCAAATACATATAAAACACTTCAGAGATTAACAACTGCAAGTAATATTGAAATAAAAGGAATTTTTCTTTTAGATAATATTATACCTGATGAAAGAAAAATATCTGAAGGTATAATACATAAAATTGAACATAATTCTGAAGAAAATAAAGAAGAATATGATACATAAATAAATTAATTAATTTATTGAAAATTGAATTTTGAAAAAAAAATTAAAAAAAAATATGAATTTATTAAACGAACAAATCTTTAAATATATAACTTTTATTTTATATTCTAACAACAATGAAATATGTGTTGCTGATATTAATATATTAGGAGTAATTTTATACGTTCCTAATGGTATCACTAATGAATCTGCAAATAAAATTGTGAATTATATTAAATATACTGTAAATAATTTTTCTGCTTTTACTTTTGCTGATGCTGGGATAGTTCTATCTATGATAAAATCAGAAGAAACTAATAAAGTTGAATTAAATCAATTGACAACGATTAAAACACATGTTTCTGATATTAATTCATATAAAGAATCTTTTATAAAAAATGAACATGACAATAAATATTATACCAAAAATACAGATGAAGTTGATGAAGCTGATGAAGCTGATAAAGTTGATGATGTTTTTATAAAAAATGAACATGATAATAAATATTATATTAATAGTGATTATTATAGAGAAAAATTTAACAGCAAAAAAAATGATGAAGATAATACTAATGAATGGATAACAATTAAATCTTCCAAGAAAAATAATGAAACCAAAAGCGAAGCTATTATAAGAAATGAATATGATGATTACCATAAATATTATAATGTTGATAATGAAGATATTATAGATGGCGTTGTTGACCCATATATCATTGATGAAATTTTAGAAGAATATAAAAGTTGTACTTTTGTTTCTGATGCTTCACTTGATACAATTAATAAATGGTGTTATAATTTTCCTAAAAGTGAATATTTTATTCGATTAATAAATAAATCAATATTCTATACTCGTGTAATTATTTATTATAATGGTTTAAAAGAACCACATGAAATTTATAATTTTATTTGTGATAAGCTCAACAAAAGAGAATACTATGATTTTATTACAACTTATAGTATTAATGCTTTCAATAAGGTTATAAATGAATTTCCCGATTGTAATAAAATTAAATTTACATCTAAAAATTCAGGTAGATTAAACTCTTTTAGATTTAAATATAAACATAAATGTCTTCCTTCTAAAAACAAAATTTAACGATTACGATTATCTCATATAAAACTATTGTACATGGATATAAATTTATTAAATCAAAATATAGTAATACATCAAATTCTAAATATAGTTTCAAACTAAATTTTAAAAATATATAAAAAATTTTTTATATAAAATGTCTTCAAATACAGAAGTAAGTTTTAACGGTGCAGCAAATTCAGATTCATTTATAATTTTAATGGCAGTTGTTTTAGCATTTTTATTGATAGGTCTTTGGTATGATGCCATAACAGGAATATATTATGATTTATTTGAAGTTAATAGAAATGATCCATTAAATGCCTTTGTACTAGCAGTATTTATGTCAATTATAGTTATAGTTATTTTTTATTGTATACATTCTTCTTGTAAAAATAATTAAAAAACAGGATAAAATACAGATTCTTTAATACCACATAGATTCTTTCCACGAACCATTTTAACATAACCTTTATCTCCCCAATCAGGACCCCAACTATTACGTACTAACCAATAATCTTTACCATTTTCAGTTCCCATTCCTTCAATTGTTACTGCATGATTTAAATTAGTTCCACATTCAAAATCTAAAATTCCACTTGAATAAGTTTGAAATTGTTTTTGATCAGCTTCAATTGCTACAGCTAAAGATGTTACTAATAAAGCAGATGTCATTTCTACTTCATCTTTATTTACAGAAACATAAGTAGATAATAAAGGAACTGCCGCTTTACAATTATAACAAGTACCATCTTTAGCAGTATATAAATAGTCAGAATCTAAACATTGTCCTGTGTTTTGTAAATATTTATATGCTCTTGATTGAAGACCACCATTACAACCTTGATTTAATTTTGAACAATCAACAATTTGTTGAGGTGAAAGTACAAATAAATTTTTAGATTTAATAGCCCAAGTAGTTTCAATTGTTTCAGTTGCAGAAAATGAATAACAACTACCACAATTAGATTGATCTTTAACTAAAGTTGTAAGATTTTTATCATACCAACTCCAAAAATTTGGAATTTCACTTAAATTTGAATTATGTTTTGTAACAATTTCAAATTTTTCATATACAAAATTAGATATATTATTAAATCTTGATTTCCATTCAATTTCACTTAAATGGAGAAATGGTGTTAAACCAAGTTTATAACTATGGTTCATAGAATTTTGGTTAATGATCCATTTAATATTTTCCCTAAAATGAAATAATGAATTAGAATTAATATTTATTCTAGGAAAACGCTTTAGATACTCAGCCCAAGTAATATCTAAAGAAAAAATTTGATTTATAAAGATAAAAATTAAAAAATAGAACATATTATATTTTATATTCAATAAATATTTTTTATTTTAAAATGAAAATTTAATATTTTTTAGGTAAAAAATATGAGTTATAATGATGATGATAGTTTAGATGATACAGAAAGTATTGATCTTGATGATGAAGATTATAGCGATGAATATGATTCAATTGATGATTCTTCTTCGATATCTTCCGATGATGATTTGTTAAATAAAATTTATGGTGATGAGATTGAAGAAGAATCATCAATTGAAGGTGATGATGGTGATGATGGTGGTGGTGAGCGAGAAGAGAATGGTGAGGAAAGAGAGGAAAGAGAGGATAAGGAGGAAAGAGAGGAAAAGAAAAATAAACGTGAAAATTTTTTATCTGGACTTGCTAAAATTTCTATATATGAATATCCTCGTATTTTAACAATATTAGCAACAAACATTGCAGAAAGTAAATTACTTGTTCCAGTTAAATATGAAAAATTATTTAATTGTGAAAGTGGAAATGCTATATTAATAGCTGAAACATGGATAAAATATAGACATATTTGTCCAATTCCCATTACTATTACAAGAACATGTGATGGATATAAATCAGAAAAAATAGATCCGAATGAATTAATATTAATGAGTGAACTTGGGTTTAAAGATTTAGAAGAATAAAAATTGTAATTACAATTTTTTTAATTTATATAAGACAAATTATTTACTTTACGGAAGCAACAATTAGCCACAATACCAACATTAGTACAATGGTAATAACTAGAGCACCAACAAAGCATTTGCCATTGTCTACAGGACGACAGCAATCGGCATCGTCTACTCCACGGAAAGCACCATCACCCTTGCGGACAACAGAAGGAGCAAATACTTGAAGGACGACATAAAAGAATACCCACATCAAGAAAAAAGAAGTCAATACTGCCCAGAGCATTCCCTTCTTGTAAGGACTTTCATTAGTAGTTGATGGAGATGAAGATGAAGATGTATTAATAACAACAGGTTGAGCCATTTTAAGTAAAAAAATAAAAATAAAAAAAATAAAAAATTGATTGAATTATTGATTTAATCAATTTTTTTTATTGTCACATTTGCTAATTTATAAGATAAGAAATAATTAAATTGTAATTAAAAAGCTAATATACTTATTTTATGTTTTTAAATATAATTTAATTAATTACTAAAATAATTATATGCGTAAAATTTATGATACCATTAAAAATATAATTTTCTAATACTATATTTTTGATGCTTATTTTTAATGCATAAAAAATATTTTTTGCAAAAAATTGAAAATGTTGAGAGATAATTTTCTTAAAAAAGAATGAGTGTGAATGAAGAATTTATCGGAAAGTTGTATCTTGAAGAGCGCATCAATGATGATGAAAATGCTATTGCGGCAAAAATGTTGCTATATGCAAATCCATCCCCTTCTGCTGATAAGGATGGTAATTCTCAAGTGATATCTGAATATCAATCAGCACTTCAGAATAATACAGAGTTTCCTGTCTTTCCTGAAGAAAAAACAAACCATGTTAATATTCTTGATCGTGTTAAGCATGCAGCAAATAATATGTTAACTTTGTATGATCTTACTTATCTTACACAAGCTAAGATTCATCTACTAGAAAGTGGTCGTGATTTAAAGAATGAAGATAGTACCTATTTAGATAGTAATGGTGAGTATGTTAATCTTAGTAGGATTGATTCTACTTTAATTCCATCACAAAAGGATGGTGGCATTAAACAACTTGCAAAGAATCTAGGTTGGCATAAAGTTTCTAAAACTGATTTTTCTCATCTAAGATCTGTTTTGAAAAAACAGTTAGTTGAACAACTTCCTCGCTTACACCAAACTCTAATTGAAATGAAGAATGTTGGTGGTGTTACATTTTCATACAGCACTAATGATGTTAAATTGTATAAAATGAGTAGAAATTTTGTTTACAAATCTCTAAGAGAAGTTCTGCGAATTATTTCTGAGGATTCAGTTTCTGAGAACGAAGGAAATGTTCTCTATGGATATAGAAGCTTTATTGAAGAAAAGTATCTTAAAACAAAAGATAAGACGAAACGTTCTGATGCAAAGCTTCCTCCATATACTGAAAAGTTGATCAGTAATCTTATTGCTAAGATGGTAAAAACATATAATGAATATAATGCTGCAATTGCTAAAGATTCAAAATTAGGTCTTGATTCTACAGACCTTCAAAATGGCAGATCTGAATATGTTGAAAATGTTGATGCTATTTTAAGTGGTGGTCTTGGATTTGCAACTTCTTTTACTAATCTTTCACAAAAGAATATGTATGATATTCTATCTGATGTATTCATGTATAATTATGATTCTGGAGATAGAACGGATTCTACAGAAAGTAAAAAGTTAATTATTATTGCTGAGTTATATAAACTTGCCAAAGCTATTGATGCTGATCCAAGTATGTGTAGATTTCAAATTTTGAAAGATATTGTTAATGGAAAATATGTTTACGATAAAGTTTCTTTAAAACAATTCGAAGATAATATTTCCGTAATTTGTGATAGTGATGGATGTGTTGGTTCAAACAGATTGATTACATCTTTCTTTAAGGTATTTACAACTGATAAGTCAAAGAATTCTGCTAATCCAAGAAAGCCTCTTCCAGATGTTATTGAGGATTTGTTATTAAATGATGATTATTATCATGCTAAGTTACCATTTGCACCTTCTGTAAGTAAGAAAACTGGTAAGGTTGAACATTTTTTGATTATTTCAGATCGTGCTTATAACAATATTCAGGATCCCAATTTTAAGAGTAGTTTTAATGATATTCATTCTGATACTGATTATGGTTTTGTTCAAACATTTTCTATGAAGATGAATTCTGCAGTTAAACTTGTTGATAACTCTGGTAATAATATTAAATATGATGGTGATAAATATGCCGATATTGCATCTGCAATTGATTATATTTCAACCGTAATTTCTCTATTTTGTATGCTTCATGTTTCTGAAGTTACTAATGTTAAGAAGATTTCTAATGATGAGAAGAAGGCACTTTTGAAAGGAACTTCTAGTCCAAAGACCATGAATAGGATGACACCTCGCAATACATTTGTAGCTCAACAACAAACTAATGTTCAAACAGCAGTTTCACCTAAAGTAAATAATACTGCTTCAGAAAGACTGAAGAAATTGGCCGAAAGGAAAGCAGCTGAGAAAGCAGCGGAACAGAGAGGTTCATCTGCAATTGGATCTTCTTCTCCATCTAGGAGACCTGCAATTAGATCTAATTCTCCATCTGCAATTAGATCTAATTCTCCATCTGCAAGTAGATCTAATTCTCCATCTGCAAGTAGACTTGCTTTTCAACTAGGATCTAGTTCTCCATATGCAATTAGATCTAGTTCTCCTACAAATGGATCTAGTTCTCAAACTGGAAGTAGACCTGCTTCTCCTACAAATGGATCTGCTTCTCAACTAGGATCTAGTTCTCCAGCTGGAAATCCTTTAGTTTTTTCTGGTAGAAAATTTGCACTTGGTAATAAGTCCGCATCAGCCCCTGGAGCTATATAAAAACTTAAGAATTTATAAATTTCAATTGAAATTTATTAAACTAGAAAACATTTAATACCAGTTTTATTACATATATTTTCCCATACACGATTTGCACTTTTAATTGTATCTAAATTAGATGGTATTTTTAAATCTGAAATAGAAATATTATAACCAACTGCTTTTAAATGATAATAACCTCTTATTTCTAAATTTATATTTTGTTTTCTTTCACAAAAATTAGAATATTCATTCTGTGAAAGAAAATAATCACTTTTAATTTGAGATTTTTGTTCTTCTGTTAATATTGGAATTGGCCAATTCCAATATTTATGTCTAATTATATTTTTATGCTTATAATATGTAGAATATCCACTTAATTGCATTATTGTAAGTAATAAATTTAAATCTGGACTTTTACCACTTTCTCTAATTTTTTCTCCAGTTTCCCATCCACGATTAATACAAACTTCATCAAATTTTTGAAACATATCATCTGGAATATCTTCTTTTGAAACGCATAAATATTGATCTAACCATTTAAAAAATGGAACATTTGTTTCAGTTTGATTTGTAATTGAAAATATTTTTTGGAATTCATTTTGTTCATTTAATGAATATGATATTTCAGTAAAATAACCACATGACACACAAAATGAATTTTCATCTAATTGTTTATTACAGTCAGGACACCCAGATATATCATCATATTGATAACAATAATTTATTTTCAAAATAGATAAAGATGATACTTTTGATAAATATTCATTTATTAATTCTAAACGATATTTAATATTTTCATTAGTTTCTATATTCTCGGTCACAAAAATTCCTTTCATTTCTGGTGACATTACAGTAATATATTTATTTAAAATAGGCATTGTTATATCTTTATACTGTTTCCAATCTTCATCATTTTTTAATTCTTTGATTTTTTCATTTATTTTATTTTCGTTATTTAAATCTCCTATAGAATTATAGTAATTTAATTCTTTTTTAAGTTCTACTTCTGTTTTTTTATCAAAAAAAATTTTTGCTCTAATTGCATTATGAACATCTATTAATGATACATCTTCTCTTATAAAAATTTCAATTAAATCTGGACATTCTGTAAATTCAACTGTTGAATTTATAGTTATATCACAAAAATCAAAAAAAGATTCTGTTTCATGTAAAATTCCTTTTGTTTCAGCCAAAGCAATATTTTTTCTGTTCCATTCATTTTCTGCAAACATTTTTTTTAAAATTTTTATCTCTTAAATTATTATATATATTATTATACAAATTCCTATATATTTCGATAATTTAAATTAATACCAAGAAAAACACACAAATATATAGAATGTGAAAGATGATGGGGTGGAAGGGGAGTTCGAATCGTTTTTTCTTATTTTTTGAAACAAAAAAAATCAAAATCAAAAATTTACGTTTTTTCCGGATCGAAAAACAGTATCTGAGCACGATATTTTCGTACCTGGGAAAGAGCAAAAAATAGGGGTCTACTATTATGGGTCCACCCATTTTTTCTTTTCATTTTGAAATGAATTTTTGCGTAAAATCAAAAAAAAATTGCTTTAAAATTCACCAAAAAATGTCAACATCAAAAGAAAAGAAAGTTTTTTAATGGAATAAACAAAATGGATTTTTATTAAAATATGTAAAAGAACAAACACTTGAAATTTGTTTGGAAGCTGTTAAAGAATATGGATTTTCCTTACAATTTGTAAAAGAACAAACATATGAACTTTGTTTAGAAGCTGTTAAACAAGATGGTAATTCATTAATGTGTGTAAAAGAAAAAACACCTGAACTTTGTTTAGAAGCCGTTAAAGAAGATGGATTTTCATTAGAATTTGTAAAAGAACAAACACCTGAACTTTGTTTAGAAGCTGTTAAACAAGATGGATTAGCATTAGAATATGTAAAAGAACAAACACATGAACTTTGTTTGGAAGCCGTTAAACAAAATGGTAAAGCATTACAATTTGTAAAAGAACAAACACCTGAACTTTGTTTGGAAGCCGTTAAACAAAATGGTAAAGCATTACAATTTGTAAAAGAACAAACACCTGAAATTTGTTTAAAAGCTGTTAAACAAAACGGATTATTATTAAGATTTGCAAAAGAACAAACACCTGAAATTTGTTTGGAAGCTGTTAAACAAAATGGTAAAGCATTAAAATTTGTAAAAGAATAAACACATTAACTTTGTTTTGAAGATACAGAAAAAAATAGCACGTAAAAGAACAAACACCTGAACTTTGTTTATCAGATGTTAAACAAGATAAGTGAATTATTTTAATTTGAAAAAGATTAATTCATTTGTATATTAGTTTAAAATTTTAAACTAAATTTATATTGGAATACGGTATTTTTATGTTAAAGAAAAATGTTCAAAAATTTTATCAAAATGTGTAAAGGGGGTATTCCGCTCATTTTTCTTAAAAATTTGAAAACCAAAAATGCCAAAATCAAAAATTTACGTTTTTCCCGGATAGAAAAACAGTATCTGATCACGATATTTTCGTACCCTCGAAGGAGCAAAAAATAGGGTTCTACTATTATAGGTCCACCCCCTTTTTTCTTTTCATTTTTTGAAGCATTTTTGATGCTATTTCAAAAATTTATATTTATAAATTTTGACACTTTATTGAAAAATAGTATTATAATATGATATTTTTAGTTTTGAGTGTATTGTTAATGTAAAAAATAAAATCTACATGTAAAAAACTACATAAAAATGAAAAAATTTATGTAATTTTAAAAAAATGGCAACATTAGGAGAAAAACAAGTATTTTCAGAAGCGTTCAATAAGTTAAAAGAAAAAACATATGAAATGAATTTAAAATCTGTTAAAAAAATGGACATTTATTAAAATATGTAATAGAAAAAACATATGAAATTTGTTTAGAAGCTGTTAAACAAAATGGATTTGCATTA
>Ga0100385_1001562_pt1 | contig 22899 bp, 20 predicted proteins | sample CryGeymeta201509_FD_81543 | JGI IMG/M metagenome (GOLD analysis project Ga0100385, IMG submission 81543) | Groundwater microbial communities from Crystal Geyser aquifers in Utah, USA - Crystal Geyser metaG 2015-09 | ecosystem: Environmental > Aquatic > Deep subsurface > Groundwater | place: USA... | reverse complement strand
TAATGTGGCTATTGTTTGAGTAAATCAAATTAGAGGGTGAATTCTCTAATTTAGGAGAAGCTCTCAGTTCAGCCCTTCAAATAAATGCCGAATAATTACCAAAGCCTAACAATTTCACATCTCAGATCAAATAGATAGGCATCAAAGAAATGGCTGAACAATTTTCAGACGGAGGACCCGACCTTTTCTCTCTGCTCAAAGACAACTGCCAAGCCTAAGGATAAATCAGCATCAATTTACACGACATGTTCTTTAAGCTCAGTTTTGACATGAAATAAATAAAGGATGTCTTTGAGTTGCTAGGTTGATAGTCTATCATGTATCATGGTCTATCATTTGGTTTGAATCTTTTCTGCGATGACTCCTCCTCCTCCTTATCCTATATGTTACCCCGCTTGCAATACTCACATACGAATTCCATATGATTGATCTACTCTTCATTTGCCTAGATGCCTGCACATCTGGAGTGGTACCAACCTGACCCTCGACATTTATGTTCATTGTTGCACATGATCCATAAAGAATCGGGAACAGTCTTGCCACAAATACATTTATCTTCGTCTTCATTTTAGGATCGTTTTATTTCTTTCTCAGGTTTTTCTTTGATGTTGGCGTTGTTTCGTTCCTATTATCTGCTCTCGATATTTTTGCGAGTGTTTTACTCTTCAAGATCGTTGAGGATGATTCTTTACAAATTGAAAGAATTGAAAAAGGCTCGTTCTGTGAGAGAAGCGATGTGCTCGGGGTCGATGGCTCGGATTTGGAAGGTTGTATCTCTTTTTATGATGACTTTGGTGTTCTACGAAATCTCCGCGATCTTAGTATGCGAACTGGTGATGGCCTGACTCAAAATACAATTACCTCCAAAAAATCGTCCTAATTGGTCATAGTATTGAGGCTGTTCTTGATCTGCTCGAACTCGTCTTTGTAGGCAGGGGTAGACTTGATCAACTTGAGCACCTCTTCTCTGTGCTGCGGAGGAACAACTAGGCCGAATTTGAGCAATGCCAGATGTTCAGGATTGATTGGTGTTATTGTGGCGCTCATGTTTCAAAGTAAAATATTATAGCCAATGGGCCGACCTAAATCAATAGCCTGTATAATATTCAGGTAGTATTTGATAATTTAAAAATCGATGTCGGAGATAGCAGATTCAATGATTTTCAGACAGAAATTGTACGACACCTTCAAAGAATCGGGACTGCTGAGTAAACTCAAAACAACATTGAGGACAAACTTGCTGCAAAAATTGGAAAAACCTGCAGAAATGCCTATTGTCCAATCTGAAGATAAAAATAAACCTTTCCATCTAAGAAATAAATTTCTGGAGTCAGCGATAGCTGAATACCTTAGAACAAAGAACAAATAATATTCGCTTTCTATCTTTATGGCTGAGTGTGATCTCGAGGAAGAAGATTGCCTCCGCTTCGGCTAACTGTCAGAAATCATCAATCTCAACAGTCCATCAAATGCCTAAAGTTTTCTTTTTAGACTGTTTGAGTAGTTTGGAAACATAAAGTGTATGTAGGCTCAGGAACGAAGCACGCAAACTGATTTCACAGAACCCCTTTCAAAAAAATTAGACAGTATTGATAAAGATTACCGTGCTAAAATTGACTATTGGAAACTGATACCTGGCACTAGTTTGCCCAAATCTCCTGATCTGGTTGATCAATAAGAAAGATTAAGAGGTGAATTTGCCATCTAAAGGGAAAAAATCAAAAGAGATTTATAGATCAGTCTTAAGAAATAGATAGAGAGGAAACTTGAGAATCAGTATAGTTTCAGACTGCAGGATGCCAAAAAACAGCACGAGACGAGATTAAACTAATTGAAAGTAAGATAAAAGACAGTGATTGACAGACTGACCAAGCAAAAAAACTAACTGGAAGACAAAGCCAAATCAATGAGAGACGATTAAAAAAGAATGATCAACAAATATGAATAACGTGCTCTAGCGCTATAGGCTGAGTATCGACTGAAAATGAAAGAGATAGAAGGAAAGTAGAAAGATTTCTGGAAGAAAGAACTTTAACTGAGAGCCAAAAAAAGAGAATACGAATAGACTATCAGATTAGTCAAGCAAAAAGTCATAGAATAATCTTCTTTGTGATATTTAGTAAATATTGTGGTGACAATCTCGTTTACTGAATCATTCACACCAGTCCATTCTCTAATTTCAAATGCTCCAGACATAATTTTTTCCACAATCGGATGACAAATTCCTCAGCATCTACATCTAGCAGTTTTCCTAGCACTTTGATGATCTTGTCGGGATGGGACTGACTGAACAGTTTCTTCTCAACCAGAGCGATGAACTTCTACTCAACTCCTCCGATATACTAGTTGCTCATGTCCTCGAGCCAGGGCCGAATGTTGCGTTCGAAAACAACTGATTTTGACATTTTATCCCAGTTAATATTGAACTACCAGAGGTCCATCTTATTTTGGGGAACTTTATCTTCCAATGCTTTGATAGCCTAAATTCTTCGCTTTTCTTCTTCCATGTCAACTTCCTAGTGGTGCAACTCAGGTAAGTTGAGCTAAACAGGCTCAGTACCTTCCTTCTTTTCTTAGTAAAGCTGCTCATATCCATGGAAAAGCTCATTTTTCTTCAATTATTTTGGCTTTGACTCAACTTCAGCTTCTGCCTTGGGAGCCTCAACAATGACACCTTAGACACGTTATTTCCCAAGCTTTATTTATTCTTATGCGATAGCTTTCACTTTCTTGATGGGCTCACCATCAGGCATTTCTTATGGTAAGGGAGGATTTTCTGCCATCATGATCTCTACATCTTCTTCTTCCTACATCTGAATCAGTTTTCGTCTCTCGCTTGTCAAAAACTTGTGCACTCGTCGTTCGATTTCCTCATCGTCGAGGTTCGTCTCCTTCTCAAGCTTTCGAATACGCTGCTTCTCATGCTCTCGTTAGCGATCCCGTTACCTGCGGGCTTCTTTTTACTGAACTATTAAATTATATTTACTTTTTAGCGTTCCCTCCTCAGTACCTGCTACTATTTTTGCTGGAACATGCGCTACAGCTCATCAGCTGCTTTTCTCTTGGCACGATCTCTTTCCTTCTCGCGAGGATGCTACTTGCGCTCCTCTTCTCGCATTCTTTCAACTGCGATTTTTTTGACTTAATTCTGAATTGACTCATTGCTTACATTGACTTGTCTGAGGGTATCTTCAATGCGTTGTTTATACTTTTTATCGTCTCTCAGCTGATAGGCCTCAAGGTTGTCGTACTACTTGGCTTCATTCATTCCAGGAGCTACATTAAGATTTGCAGTACCATTGAGTTTCTTTTTCCACTCGTCTCTCTGCATTCCAAACCATTCTTTGAGGAAATTTTACGTCTAAGCACTGATTTTTAGTTCGAGTGTTTTGTCGAGGAGTTTTATGTTGACAAAAAGCCGACGAATGCGCAGGATTTCTTATCCTGTTTAGAGTTCAAAGTGACAGAAGGGGAGAAGGCGGCCTCGGTTATCGGCAGTTCTTTTGAAATTTTTGATACTTCCGAATTAATTGAGGAGGCGCATAAGAAGTTCGTTGGTGCACTCCTAAGGTATATCTTTGATAAACATTTTTTGCCAAACTTTTTGCTCGGGACGCACTGCATATCATCAAACATACTGGGAACTCCGAGAGGATTGACGGTGATGTTGCCTCCATGCGTAATCATGGGGGTCATCGTTAGAGGATCCAACACTATATCAAAAAATGCTTACCGACACCAGGGTTGTAGGTATAACTATGAGGAATCATCACAACAATTATTATAAGCTCTTTGCCTCTTATAGATTAATATAATCAACCGCCATCCTCAGAAAGAATCATTTCCATATCAACATGAACAATCGATACTTATCGGAAGGAAAAAAGTTATTTGGCAAGGTCGGCTGCAGCAAATTGGTCAACTTTTATTTTTATTAGATAATTGAGTTGGTGCGAGATGTGGAAAAAAATAGGAAGTGTCCACAGTGGCGATGATAAGTCCATGCGTTCTAATAGATCTCGTATCGATGTGCAGGCGGAACCTTTTCACCAAAGCCTTAAAAAACGTTCTAACATATCTCCTGAAGCAAACCGATCGTTCTGCCAGGATTACTTCTAAAGACATAAGGCGAATACACTCAACATCAGCTCTTACTCCAACAAGTCCGAAAAGAATATCAAAGGATATGGAGAAAAAGAGGATATGTTTACTGAAATGCGACATAAAGCGAGCAAGTAAGGGCTGAGCAGCAGAGTTGATTCTATTAAATCCCTCAAGGATAACCCTGAGGAAGAGCCAAAAGGTGTCAATAACATCAAAAAACTTTCAAGTACTCTAAAGAATTTGAAAAAGGATCACACCAAGCTTAAAAATAAGATGGAAAAAGATTTTAATGGATTTAAGAACTTTTTTTATCAGCTCGAGGAACAGTTTCATCAGGTCGAGAGTGAAAAAAAAATAGAAAAAGAAGAACCCCAAGGATAAAAAATCGACGAACAACTTCTAAAAGGACTTTTGTCAGAGGCTATGTAAGTAGAAAGATATTTTGCTGAAATGGACCGAAAGAAAGCTCAAATTATGCAATAACTTACCATTTGATAACTTAAATCTATTATTTTTGAAAATTCTTAGTATTAAATATAACACAAATCACTAACGAATCAATTTACTAACCTCACGACGAGTTCTATGCTTTTGCATAAATTTTATATCTAAACAGGAATTCTAGCTTTGGACTGACTCCATTGAAAATATTGTGTTTGTTCTCTTCTGGCGAAGTCTGATCTCTTTCAGCATCTAAAATTAGTCTTATGGGACTTTCTAACATTCGTTGAAAAGAAATTGAACTTTGTGATCTTCTACATTTTTTAATGACTGCCGTGCACTAGCAAAAATGCTTACATCTCCACTGAGCCCCTTGGAGATATTGATATCCTCATCAACAACGTCCTGAAGTTATTAAACTTCACTATCCTCTTCATCGTTTATGTTAAGGCAGCTCATGTAGCTGACTATTTTTGGCTCATATTTATCTATTGTGGGTTCATCTGCATAAAATATGCTTGAGTTGATCCTCTAACCTTATAACTACTCTTCTACATTGCCAAGAGAAATTTTTCTTGCTTGACTGATGAACACTCTGGGTGTTTTTGTTTGACATCTGGTCGACACTCTTTCTTATTTCTATCTCTCAGAATGTTGATTTCTCAAGGTAGGACATTCAAGAGTTCCTTGTGACTACCGAGGAGAAAGACAAGGAGTGAATCCTTGAACCATTTTGAAGTTCATGAGATTTGATGGTTCTCTAGATGTCCTTTTTGATCTCATTTCGGTCGAAGTCACAATAGAGTTGATACTTCTAGCATTTCTCAGAAATTAATTACTGATCGAGTGATCAAATTATTCATGAGCTGATACTTCTTGACAGCTGGGAAAATCTCGTTATTGATTGAATTAAAATTTTTAAGTCTAATCCTGAAATACACTACTTCTGAAATTTCCTTCTCCAGCACAATTCTTCTTTTGAAAACTATAGCAACCTGTGCCTTCAGATCCTTCATAAGAGTTTCTATATTGTATTTGACTATGCTTCGATGAATACTCGGTTTATTACTCAGCTGTCCTGATGCGTTTCCCTTTCATTTTGCTTTAGATGAGCTTTGTGTTGAATTTAAGTGTCGGTCTTTCCGCTTGAATTGTCAAGGAATACATGTTTGAATATATTTTAGAGGAAGGTGATTTCATGTTTCTAAGGGTAGTTGAAGTTGGTGACTTGTAAGCGATTTTTTGGCAGCAAGATTAGGGTGATTGTCTGTTTGCTAGGATGTTCGGTTTAATTTTGAGACAGGGAGAAGTTTTTTCTTGAATTTTGTGTGTCCTTGGCAAAAAAAGCTGCTCATTATGTTTTGGAGGACTTTTTGAAAAATAAACAGGACTTGAACAATGATTTTGTTTTCGAAAGGATGAGCAAGTAAGCATCTTTTAGTTAGATTTAGCAGCTCGAAGGGTTGTAGTTTATGTTGGTATAATTTTTTCATCAGAGCGGATCCGGACCTGACCATCTTTGAAACTATAAACAGGCCTGAAAGTAATTGGTCTTACATTGGTATCTTGATGAAGTGGACTAGAAAGAGATGCTCTTGTGGTATACCTTTCATATCTATGAGTGCTTTCCTCTTGTACTTTTTCTCCTTCGTCATAGAAATTTAGACAGCATAGCCATCCAGAATTGTTCTTGTACGACATATTCGATAATGGACTATTATTAAATTCGAACAAATATATTCACATTCAGAAGTACCTGCCAAAATAACGCCTTGATATTATTGACCTCTTTTCTCTTTTAATGAGGAACTCCCTCAACGAAGTCAGTAGTTTGTTGAACAGTCGATAGAGATATATAAAATTATGAGGAATAATGATGCTTCACAGATCATGTTCATTGCTCCCAATAAACCTTATGGGTCATGATGTTGTAGAAATCGTCAGAGGTGACAAATCCATCATCATCAAGATCAGCCTTGAAGAACATGTGGTTGATCTCGTCTTCAGTCAAGTTTTCTCCCAATTCTTGGGCGACCTTCTTGAGTTCAGTGGTGGTGATTTTGCCCTGAATAAGATAATTGTTACAGATCTGTTGACATCGAATGATCCCCAAACTTTTTCAATTTCAGCTCGGCTGTCCTTGTCACTCATCTTAGCTGTTGCTAATCTTAAAAATTCAGCAAAGTCAATACCTCCTGACTGATCATCATCAAGCTCAGCCAAGATCTGGTAGACGAACTTGTTTGAGCCAGCAAAGCCGAGCTGCTCGAAAGCGTGCTTAAGTTCTTGAGGGTCAACGATTCCACTGAGATCACCGTCGAAGATGTCGAAGGCGGTTTTTATGTCCCTAACTTCCTCAATGGGAACAGTCAGAGAAGCATAATCTTCAGCTCTCCATGCCTTTTTCTCTGGAACTTTAGGTTGGACTTTCTTTGACATTTGGATCTTTTGTTTCTAATAAAATTTAATTATACAAATAATTTCAGCTAGCACCTATAACCCTCCATTTTCAACTTTATCTCAACCGGGCGACCGAAAAACTATCAATAAAAAATATATAAATGTCTACACTATTTCATCTATCAAAATCTATCCGGATTTGCAGCTGTTAATCTGAGTAATATTATTTAATGACCTATCTTGGCCAGAATAACGAGCTTGGTCATTTGTACATAACAACCAAACAAAAGGAAACTTTTTTGGCTGATGAAAAGAGAACTTTCGATCTTTCTTTTCGCAATGTTGAGAAATCACCAACATACAGTGCCTGTTAGGATTATCATGCAGGGGAGTACTTCAAGAAGAGATCGGTACAGAAGCATTTGAGAAGTATGCTCAAAGTACATCAATCTTGAAATAGCTTTCAGGCCCTTTCGAATGAACCCAATCACCGAGAAAATAAGAATACTGTCAAATCGATTAACAGTATTCTTTATAGACAAAACAACCAGTAAAATCATGAACGTCAGAGTACAGTTCGCATGAAAACATAAGACAGCAGAAACAGTGTACCTGGCCTCAAATCTCCCTATTTGGCTGCAGTCAGACCCATGGGCTTGTCTCCAACAAGCTAAACACATCAAAAAACAATAGCCATGCAATCTAATCTCATCTTACCTCGCCTCTCCTGTTAATCCCCTCAAAATATACCCAAAGTTGCAATCAAAAATAAAGTTCATAAAATTGATAGATTGAACAAACAGAAACACCAGACATTTTTAGACTTCCTCGAAAAGAAGAAAAGAGAAATAGTGTAATCAAACAAGAGGATTACATTGATAACAAGGGAAAGGCACAGTATTGAAAAATGATTGAAAAAACGGTTGAAATATCAGAAATTCTCATCCTAAAGGTAGTATTGCATCTGACTAGTGTTATCTTTCCATGGATCGATCTGAAAGGTACTCATTTTGTTAATCTTCGCCTTCAGAAGATGAGCCCCTTTCTTGTTAGTTTTAAAATCGATCAATCTGTTTTTCCTTACTTTTAAAGGACTATAATTGCATTTTTTTCCTTAAAGTTCAATAGATGGATCCTCATCGAGTTGCAAACATGATTAATACAAAGATGCACATTTTATGAGTGAAGGGTGTCGACAAGAAACGTTACTTTAGGTCAACATTTCTCGATTAGAGATTGGCTTATCGTGAGCAAGTGTCGAAAATAGCTTTTATCTTTATTTATTAGTCTTGAAGCTTTGGGTATCTTTCCTTATGTGTTATTCTGTCTCAAGAGCAATTTAAATGCATTTCTTGCTCTACTCATTTTTATCCTTGATGCTAATTGTCGACAATTTTTTCTACTCATGGCAGCTGTTATGTTTTTTGTGGCTTGATGTTTGTTTGAGATAGTTGTTTTTCTTCATCCTTCTGAACCTAAGGTATGATTATTGTATCTATTTTTTCATCTTCTGCCTTTCCTGGAAAACTAAAGGAGAGGCTTGGTACTATTTGAAGGAGGGAGGTTCTTTGGTATCGGGAAGTTGAATAGGTTCTGTTTTTATTCTGATTCTAACTTTAGGGAGGTTAAATTTTATTTGGTCTGCCATCCTGATTATAATTCCAACTCTTATCTTTTATAAGTAAATCATGAAAGTATCAGATTCCGAATACCGAGCCGAAGACTAAGGTATACGCTAAATGACTCAGGATCTTCAGCAAATTAGAGTAAAGTATCCAAAAAGCCCAACAAAAAATCAACAGGTATCCGCCTGAACAAAAAAGAAATGATTGAAACCGCTATGAAAGCTTTTCTACCTTAAGGTGTCACCCTATCAAAAATGCAACCTTTAACTAACGAACAATATGACCAACTTTTGCAATTAAAAGATGCAGAATAATTTTCACTAAATTACAAGACGTTTCTAGGAAAGGTAGTCAAGGTTACTGACGGAGATACGATCAGAGTAGCCGTATGGATCAATAATGCGCCTACAAAGTTTATTTTTAGATTGGGAGGGATCGATACTCCTGAGACGAGAAGAGGATAGGCTAAGGAGTTTGGGAAGAAAGTTAAGTAAATTGTAGCTGCTATGATTGATGGCAAAATGGTGAAAATTGAGGCAGGATAAACCTAGAAATACGGTCGCATCTTGGCTAGAATATACACCTTCGTTGATGGAAAATAACTCTGCCTCAATGATTTTTTACTGGAACAATAAATGGCCAAGAGTTATTCAGGCAAAACCAAGACATAATTCACAAGCGAGGACTAGTAATAATTCATGCAGACTTTCAAACACAAAATCTGGCCAAAAACATCCCACTACCCCAAAGAAGCAATGTGATCCAATAGCCTTATCAGTTTAGTTATCACAGTCTTGAATCACCCATTTTTTTTGTTTAATTAGAAATTAAGGCAGCCTATTATAAACTGTTAGGTCAATTGCTTATTGTTACTGGGATTAAATAACGAATAATATGAAATACTATAGTTTATATACACTTCTAAACTTTCCAAAAATTATAGAAGATGGAGTACGGTATCCCCAAACAAAAAACGCTTAAGAGAATCAGTGGATCACAGCTTTTTAACAAATATCTTCCTCAACCTTTGCCGAAGAGGCCCTTTAATAAGGTTATGAGATACTCGAAATTAGAAAACCTTCCTAAACTCGACTGCCACAAATCGTATCGTTCGGTCCCAACAGCTCTCTAACTGCCCATACAAATAGACAAGAAGAGGGATTCAAGGGAATTATACGGAACAGACAAAGGAATTAACTTTTTAGGGCAGATTCCCCGCACGTCCATTCGCAAAGGAACCTTAGAGTTGGACAAATAAAACAAGGAACTTCCTCCAATAGCCCACTTGCTAGCACTATGATGATGTTTTGAACCATTATTTATCTGATACACTTCGTTTATCCAAGAAGACTATACAATAGGCTCTAAATAAAAAGACGTCAAAATAGAATAGTATGGTATCATTCAAAATGCATGCGATCTTCTTTCTCCAAATAGGAACTGAAGAACTCTTTCTATATGTTTTAGAACCTTTCGTAAGCCTCATTTAGCTGATTTTTAAAATTGTCAAGAAATGACTCATCTTAGGGATAGGCATCGATGAGTTGCTTGCTGAGATTGCCAAAATGCCTCATATGCCCGAACATGTCAAATTTGAAGAAAAGAATCGAATAGTGTTTGAGCTTGCCCCATCCTTGAAGTTTCCACCTGAGGCAGTTTGTTTTTTTGCTCAACTCGCCAAGTCTTATTCCTCTACCTTCGAGTAAGATATAACTGGACTACATCATTCATGATATACCTTTTAGTAGGCCTCTTGCATTTCTTCCTCCGTGCAATTATAGTCGAACACTATGAGGAAAAATCGAGCTTTTTTTTTGATGTATTAATCAAAAAAAATGGCGTCTTTGTCATTTTCTATGTAACTCTAGGGGACGATGTTATTGCCAATGTGACCTCGTATCACTTGAGGTACTAACTTACACAAAAAGTACTAATTTATCTCCATAATTCTTTGAAGATTGATAAGGTGTATGACATACTATGACTACATTTCTCCTTGAATTTGCTGAAACAAGACTTTCGTGTCTGTTTTTCCCTAAAGAGAGCATAATCATTGATGAGATCATCTTAGATGTTGAGTTCTTCTGGTTTGATGATATAAGATGATAGGATGGATTGTTGGGTGGTCATATTCTAAGGGCTGGTGCTTGGTAGCTCAATAGGAGGTTATTATTCTTGGAGCATTATGATGAATTTAATATGTTTTTTCAAAATCCTATAATATATCAATGCTGCTTTATTTTGTGATGCTTGACCTTTGATCTGTATATTTTGTTCTCTAACATCCATCTTACTGTCGGCTACGCCAAAAAGAACCATGCTAAGATAAGCAAATATATGTAAAATGGTACGATGGTGCGCAAATTTTGAAGAAGGGTTAATTCCTCAATATAGTTGGAGGCTACTACTGTGAAACGACCTTCATAAGTGATACTACTCGCTGAAGTTGCGTAATTGACTTGAGAAGTGCTGATGAAAGGTATCAGAGTGATATTTTTATGAGTGGCGTAGCTTAGATGGGTATCAGTCATGGATAGACTTTGTGATCCGTTGAGATAGTATAGCATACCTTAACCTGAATCGACTGAACTTTGTGGTAGCGAATATGTCAACTTAGCCTCAACTGTCCCAGTCTGGCTTACTGAAGAAATGAATAGAGCTGCACTTGATGTATCCTTATAAAAGTTAAGCGGAAGTACAGCAATAGTTGGCAATCTATTCTACTTTTACAATAAAATTACTGCAATAGTCACCTTAAAGTAAAGCAACATAGTGCAAGCCGTGATATCAGTTGGTGTGAAGCTAGCAGACACCACTAAAGTACTTCCCTAGCCACCTGTCGATACAAATGATTGATAGCTTTTACCCGACAGTTCATTACTGAATGAGCTATCATAAATGACTGTATTGGCGCTTTGAAGACAGGTGCTCTGGTAATTTTGGAAGGTGAGGACAGGTTAGTATAGAGTGAGACTATAGGTGTCCCATGAATCTGAATGAGTAAGAACGTACAGCCGATCGAGATGAGGATGAGGAGAGGTGTAATAAAGGCGAAGAGACAACATGCCACCGAGAGCAGCCAACTTCTTGATAGACTGTTGGCATAGTATTCTTTTTAAATTGGCTCTTTGAATAGTTACCACATTATTATAAACCAATTCAAATTACATAACTGCACTATCTCTCTTCTCATTTTATTTTTGATTCCAATAACAAGCTAGTTTGGTTAAGAGCTGTATAATTTAATAACTATGAACCCTAATCTATAAAAACTAATAGCAAACGAGAGTAGCTATGAGAAAAATATCACCTAAATTCTTGAATTAATCAAACGTGATACCAATCCTGAAGCTGTCCTGAGAAAAATCATTCTGTTTTGCAAATATGCCTTCTCTGTCAACTACGCCCAGCACAAAAAATATTTATGCCTGATGGTACAACTTCTACTATTCAGCTCATCAGAGATATATCCTAAAATTTCAAGTCTAATGAGTTCGAAAAATTGCTCGATGAGAACATTCCAGTCAAATTGCTCAAATGCCTCTCGCAAGAGTTGATGAACATCAACAGATAAAGCAGACATCAGGGTAGAATAGTATGTAGCTAGATGACTAAAGGGATTATTCTGATCGGGTCATCAGATTCGCTGTATAGACCATCAGTTTTTGGGCAAAAAAGTTATCTTTTTTGCCAGGGAGATCACATTTTTCGTAGGCTTATGAAGATCTGAAAAAAATGAAGCTTGATCTTCCAAAAGGGTATGAATTTTATCGAAGCTAAAAATTGGCCTTAGGTTTATGGGGAGATCGTGAGGACAGTTCTGAATAATTTGTCAAAAATTAAGAAGTTAGTCCTTTGATCAGCGAACTCACTACAAAATTCAATGACTGCAAATCACACATCGAATAGAGGATAAACTAAGCCGTTCTTAATGAATAGTAAATCTATCTGAAGTCTATCACGTAGAAATTGAGAGATTTTCTAATGGTTTTTTACAGCAAATACAAAAGTTTGTAAGTGTAAGTCAGCATCGACCGGGATGTGCTGGTGGTCTATTATCACATAATCAACTCTTTATTCAAACGAATCTGCAGCAAATTCTATATCCCAGTTCAGTAAATAATCACAATCACCAAAGAATGTTTCTAAGCCAATCACAGCTCAGAGTTCACCTCCATTGATCGCATGGATATCGTCAACTTGGCAGGAATCCATAAATACAATGCTTTGACCATCTTCCAGAGAGTAACGATAGAGAGCTAATTTAGATCCACAGTAGAATCGAACAGCAGGAGGAAAGATTGGGACCTTGCTAGCTGAGTTTTGATCAGAAATAGTCAATAGGCATGCCTAGTTAGGGAATCAGTCGAGATATGCATAACAGAAGCAGAGGGGAATTAATGGATTAGAAGAAGGCTCCAAAATTCAAAAGATGATAAGTAATTGCTTTTGCTTTTTTTATACTTTCTTTAATAACATTAACATTATGCTATTCAGATCTTTTAAGCGAGTCAATACACTTCTTGGATTCAATCGAAATCTCTTCTCATTTACGGAGAGCTACCAAAAGCGAAAAGATAAGATCTATGATCTCAAGATGCGAGAAAATGTTAAAATTGATCCTTCAGATCTGATCTCAGAACAGATCCTAATTGACTCCTTGGTTCCTAATTTCTTCCTGAATGAGCTCACCCTTTAGAAATTTCCATTGAAGGAAGTTCCATCCCGAAAGATAAACACTTTCCTCAATTCATACTGTCGGATCAATATGAACCTCTCTTCAAAGGAACATCTCAGATAAAAATTAAATAAACTATTTGCAAACTAAGTCAGATTAGGTCGTGTCTTCTAATTAATGGACTCCATTGCAGGCATAGTTAGTTACTCGCATTGCTATGGAGGCTACAAGTCTCATACAGTCAATCCTATGATCTGCGTCACTGGATCTGTCTAATCTCTGTATTTGTTTGATAAGATATGTGTCAATTAGGATCTCGTCCTGGAAGGATACTTGAATCATGTGGGGAAAACATCGATGGAGGTAGAGATCAACGTCATCCAAGGAGGAAAACTAAAGGCAAATTCGTTATTTACAATGATTGCTCGTGATGCAAATAACCCATTGAAAGGATATCCAGTACCTGCTCTCACTTTTGATGATTTATCCAAAGAGTAGCAAGAAAAAGCACTCATTAGATAGGAGCATGCCAAGCAAAATGTCATCAGAAGAAAACTATAAATGAGTACTTCCTACGACAAAAAAGCACCAACTCCTGAATAAATCGAAGAGATTCATCAATTGTTCCTTGCAAGAAAGGGAAAAGATCTGGCTACATTCGGATAACTCTCCTGTCCTATTGCCAGCACCTCAGTTTAGATTTGTGAAGTGATGCACACTCAAAATAGAAATGTACATGGAAAAGTCTTCGGAGGATTCCTGATCAAATAAATGATCGAACTTGGCTGGGTAGCAGGTGGGAAATATGCAGAAGAAGAACCTGTTATCGAGGACTTAACCAATATCTATTTCAAGAGACCTGTGGATATAGGATGTAGGCTAACCCTCAAAGCTATGGTAACATACGTAGAAGACAACAAACTAATCGTCACTGTCGAGGCCTATACATCCAAATTTACCTAAAAAGAAGAGTCCTTGGCCTGTTTCTTGCATTTGATTGGAAAAGTCAGCAAACCTCTCAGAAAAGTACATCCTTTAAGCTACGAATAAACACTCCAGTATCTTAGTAGTCGAAAAGCTTTCACATAATTGTTTCATTGATAGTGAATATGTTAATAGGGATGGTCTATGATGTATTGAACAATCAGAGTTTGAAGGTGAATGACAGACATCCGTTGTCAGATCCTCCTGCTTTGAATTTAAAAGTGAGGCCGTAGTTTCCGGGAGGAGCGAAGCTGGGGATGTAGTTAGTGTATTTGAATTGAACGGTGTCGCCAGCGGAGAAAGAAGATGAGAAGGTAATGGTTTAGGAGTGGAGGAAAAGACCGTTAAGCTTGACTTCCAGATCAACTGCCGAGAAAGTGATGTCATCGTCAGCTGCGCCAGTCTAAGTTTAGAAAAAAGTTTACGACAGTGATATCATCATTGGTGTTTCTTGAGGGAGTTGATCCGAGGGTGAGTTGCTGAATGGTCCATGAGCCTTGTCCGCAGACGGTGAAAGGCCAGTTGATATCCTTGAGAGGTTAATCTCTGTAGCTGAGGGCAGTCTCATAGATGCTGAAAGCATTCATGGAGACCAAGATCATGGCAAGTAGGGCAAGGGTTTTGAACATATCAACAAATCAATATAATATTATTAAATAGGAGTTTATATCATTAACACATCACGTCATTATTACGCTCTTAAACATATCTAAAATCAAGGCATAATGCCATTTGAAAATTGCTGGAAATTGTCATAATACACTGAGTATTTGTTCTCACAACTTTCCTATACCAGCTGATTGCAATATTCTTTGAATTTCTAGTCACTGTAGTGTCGTTTGAATTGGGACATGAACTGACCCAAGTTAAAACTTTTGAAACAATCTAAATCGCTGTCTTCCATCATGATCTACAAAATCAGAGAAAGCTATGAAGCTCTGTTGCGGATAGCTTTCATCCCTTCGTGGAAAAGCTTGGCAAAAAGTTTATACATTTCTGAACCCGGACCTCCCAACAATTAGAGGTACTCAGTTGTGAATTTGAAAGGTGATTTTTAGAAGTTGATGTTGCCAGGGGCCATGCCAAGGATGAAGCCAAAATCGATATGAATGATGTGTCCATCCATATCAAGTAAAATATTTCCATTATGCCTATCTTTTAATTTGAGAATAAATGTAAGAATGGATGAACCAACCAGAGAATGAACAAAATTAAGCTGAGCCTTTTTGAATTATATCTCCCCAATAAAAATTTATTCGTAGTATTACTTGAGAGATCTATATTCATTTTCATGCTTTTTCTTTAAAGAGTCGATAGATATTGAATTTGAAACAAATTCCAAAAGACCAGAATTTTCACTGAGCACAATGATTTCATAAGGTTTGATGAATATTGGGCAACTGGCATCGCTAATAATTTCCTTCATTTTATAGATCAGTTGCATGCAAATGATTTCCTGCCTCAGATCATCACCTCCCTTGACAACTACATTTCGCATTCTCAAGCTATCAAATTTGTGGAAATATGAAGATTTCCTGTAAAACAACCTCTTTTGCTCCCAAGGTTTACCAAAATATTCCTCGGCATTGTAGTTCAAATCTTTTATTTATTATTGCTAATAGAGATGCACTTTCTTGGTCTATTACTTCAGGTATTTTCCAGATCTTCTCTCCCTGAAGTCGTCGATACTTTACTCTAAAACATCGGATCTTTTGCGCATGAGCTCTAAATCTGATCTTCTAGTGTCTTGGGCTATATCTGGAATGTATATGGCTTCAAATTTGGATAAATTCATACTAGGCTGAATACGATATCTTTGAAGATCTGTTCTTTTGTTTCGTGAAAAACTTTCAACTGCTATTGTGCTTCTATAGAGATTACCACCTCTACTGGGCTGTCGACCTGAAGCACGTTGTTCTTTTTATTGTTCTTCTCGCTTTTGGATGTTGTTGAAAAAAGTCTTGAGTTCTGATACTTTTCTTGATTATTCATGATCCACAGCAAATAACTTTCGACTGTCAGCTGGGATATTTAGATATGCTCTTTGAAAAATTTTCTAAACTGCTTCTGTCACATCACTCAATAGATCGCCTTACTTTTCGGCAGGAAGTTCCTTGATATTGAAAAACTATTTATCAGGCTCTTTATCTCGAAGTTACTTAGCATCAATTGTTTCAATAATGATTCGATATGGTACTCTTTTTCTGGTGGGAAAGCAACTACATTAAAGTTCAACCAAATGAACCACATAGTCAGACTCCCATTTTTAATTAGGCCCATGTCGAAAAGGAATCATTATTTTGTGATTGGTATTGTTAAGATATTTTGAATTGAATCGACGAATGAATGTTTCAAGCTTTTCTTTCTGCTTGCCTTTGTCTACCTTCTTCAAAATTAAAGAAGCCTAGGTGAGCATAGCTATAGCTTATAGAGATTGAGTAAATACTGTCTTGTCCTTGACAGTTTCAACTAGATCCTAAGTTAGCATAGTTTTACGGCTTAAAAATCTTAGACCATTTTTTTGATTGTTTCGTCTTTTTGTTTCATCATGACAGTGAAAGCTTTAACGTTCCATAAAATCTGTATATTTTAAAGCTTACCAATCTCTTCAATGACTCATTGTGCTTTGCATGAAAAATTAACAATTTTTTTAGATGTTTTGAATTTTTCTTGATCGCCATGAAGACCAATTCAGGTACATAATAGGATATTTCTCCACTTTTGTATTCAAACAATTTGTGAATTAGTGTGGCTCTTAGCCCTTAATCACTGAAGCGGGAATGAATAAATCTTAGCAATTTTTCGATGTCAACATGTTGATCGGTTGTGGCTATGTATTGAATTTAATCCTCGTCTGGTCGAGGAAAATATCTATCTCGATGAAAAGGCTTCTCTTATATGGGCAGCAGTCTTATTTCGCTGCTTCGATGGGTATGACCTGAAAAGTCAGGATTTGTGAAATCAAGCATAATTTATAAACTCTGAGCTCTAGCTCAAACTTCAAAAATCAGAAACCTTTTCCTTATCTTCTACACACCAGTTTTTATTATCCGAAAGGGGTCTACAATTGTGATAAAGAGTAAGGAGATTAATTGTGATAAGTATATAGATTTTTATAATATGGACCTGTTCATCGTGAACACTCCCAGACAATCCAAAATATCCCCAATAACCCTTGGCATCGCAGCCTGCAGCTTGTTTGGTGTCTGGGTCCTTTCAAAATTTCTCAGCAGCAACGACGAAGACAGTGATCGCGATGCCTTCGAGAATAAATAAGGATCGAAACCTGCTGGTATCTATAATTAAGGAAATACCTGCTTCGTCAATTCACTACTTCAGTCATTATCATCTCTCGATTCTTTTCAGCATTTACTCCGAAAAACTGCCTAAAATTTCAGAGGCAAACTGACTCCCCATTAACGCCTGATAATTTAACTCGAACGTGTCCTTTCTTGTACTTATCCACTCAATCAGAAATCAACAACGCATAAGAAAGCATATCAGTCAGTGGCCTGTTGTCAATAATTGAGTAAATTAAGGAAGGATTGATCAATTTACAACAGCAGGATGCACATGAATTTTATACTGCTATCATTAGCTGTGTTGATTAGACCTTGAATAAGCAGAAAAGATTGGATTTGTCGGCTTCCGTCAAAGAGGATTAAGATGAGGAATAATTTGAAAATCCTATGATTGGCTATCTGAAATCATCAACCATCTGCACCACCTGTCGATGTGAGGTATCTTATTGATTTAGCTAGACCTCAATCAAAATCGATCCTTTTTATGATCTAAGTCTCGATATCAGCAAAGCTTATGTATTTGATGTCCAAACTGCCCTGTTGTAATTTCAACGAGAGTAAAAAATTTAAAATTGGATATGCAGCAACTGCTCAATCAAGGCCCATTGCGCCAAGCTAAGGAGAGCCATGACTATGCTAAAAGGTCATAACAAATAGAAACTGACTTATATCGCTGAAGCTATCATCGAATTTATGGAAGACGACGGAATGGAAGAAAATGAAATAAAGGAGGTAAATTTCAAAATGTAGGAATTTGGTATCAGATACATGAAAGAATTTGAATAAATGGCCGGTGATCCTTAAAGATAGCTGGTCTTTGTAGAACTGGAAGGAATATAGTCATCTATTTTGCGGAAAACCATCATCACCAAATACCCAGTACATATCTCTTTATGCAGAAAATTTTAGTGATGCATTTCAAGCAATTAATCATCAACCCATACTCAGGCTAACCAGTTTTGCTCAAAAAACAGGTAGGTTTCGATCCTTTACTTTCGATCAAGACCAAAAACAAACAGACCAACTATCAGTTGAGCGGTTTACTGACCCACATCGGTACTGAATCATTCGGTCACTATCTATCTTTCCGGAGAAAGAACAAATAATCTGACCAATGGTACGTGATGAACGATTCGAGTAGTCAGCGGGCCAGCTGGGAACTGGTGAAAAGAAGCAAAGCCTATATGCTTTTCTATGAAGCAGTCTGATACTTTTTATGTTTATAGTGTGAATAAGATACAATAAATGAGCAAGCATTCATATCATTTTGGTATTGTAAGTGCCACAATGTCCGCATTTAAGTCCTTGAAAGTGGAAAGGCACATCTGAAGTCGATTTTGTGCATTAATGGCACCAAATTTTGACCTTTTTGTCTTTGACCTCTTTAGGCAATTGATCTTTTGTCTTTTCTATTTACTCGTCAATCAATTTTACTGTAGCTTCATCCATTTTCTGATTGGCCAGGCCACAACTAGGACAATTGATATCTTTCAGCATCGTCCAACATTTTACATGAATCAGATGCCCGCATTTCATTGAGATGTAGCCCTTGGTTGAAAAATGCAGTTACTAGAGACAAACAGGACAACTTGAACTTCCCACGTTGTCGATGCATTTATGCTCGCTGACATTAGGAACACAGTAACCGCATTTGTGACAATGTGTGACAGTATCAGTGGTTCCTCTTCTGCACATTTTACACAAATCGCAATGAAAAATGTCCCCAACTTTCAACGGATTATTCTCATACAATCGGCACTTCAGACAAGCATAAGTTCCAAACTTTTCTTAACAGACCTCACATTTTTCGCTTGGAGCTTGAATGGTCTGACAGCTGAGACATAACACTTTCTCAACTTTTTCAAACTACATCCTTTCAACTTGGCATCCCTTCTTGTATTAATACTTATCATCGTGGCATAATTTGCAAGGAAAGAACACTTTGCAACATGGAGCCTCGATGTGGCAGTTGCGTTGGTAATGTGGACATTTGTTGACGGTTTACATATGTTTGTTATTAATATTGTAAAATTGTACAATCATGAATCAAAGAATTATAAGCTCTGAAAGTAGGTCGATCTATATATTTAAGCAAAATTTGGAAGATTTTGTTGCATTATTTACTTTTAAAAAATATGAGGAATCAAGGCAATCGTAAAGGTGGCGCCCCAAGAGGAAGAAGGGAATCAGGAGATAATGTGCAGGAAGGCGGTAAACCTGGAAGAAACAATTTCCAAGGCTAGAGAAGGTTCAAAAAACACAACATCGGCAAAAGAGACCAAGACAGAAATGGAAGAAAGGGAGGGCCAAGAAACGGCAAAAGAGGTCACGACAAAAAGAACGACAACAGAGATTTGGATCGAGAGATGAGAGACTACTGGATCGGTCAGAAAGGCAACAATGCAGATGTTGGTAAATATTTATTGAGGTAGACACTAAGGAACTGGCAAGGTAGAAACTGAATTCAGAAATGGAGAGCTACTGGAAACAAAAACAAGAGGAAGCCAAACCCGAAGCCAAATGATCATCAGCTATGGATCTCACAGAAAATTTGAATAATAACAAAATAGCATCAAAGGCGGTACATCCCCCTTAAATTTTTAAGCCATTTCAACAGCTGTTTATGAGTTCTGGTAGAGAACAATCCAGAGAGATAGTTATTATTATTTTTAAATTCGTTGTTTTCCAACGTATGTCGGAGGGTAAATAATTACTAGCCTATTACCAATCCAAGATCGATGACCTCTATAAAGAACGGTTAGGATGGTTATCAAAATTTGATCAGTGCAGCTCTCTTCTCAAAGAAAAACAGCAACTATTGGAGGATCTAAAAAATCAGAAAGACAAGTAAGTCGACACTCATCGGGGGATCGTGCATCACGATATTGCTCTGCTTGACGAGAAGTATATAATTAGTTATGTAGGTTGAACGTCATCAGGATGCAGAGGTAAAATATTAATAACGAGTTCATGGACGCAGAGGAAATCCTCAAAATGGAAGATTTAATGTAGGAGTATCCTCAAGAACTGGAGAAGCACCTACCTTGTAAGGTTGTCAGCAGTGGTGGTCCATTAATTGACAATTAGCTCAATATCCACGCTGCCCATAAAAAAAACAAAAGAGCCAATTTGAACATTTTCAGATAAAATAACTCAGTATTGAGTAATGGTAAGACTCAACAGCAAGATCAAAAGATCAAGTACAAACCTTCAAAAGAAGAGCTCCTCAAGAGACAAATCAATTAGCTTAAAACCAACCAAAACAAATAAATTTGTGTCCTTAAGGAGCAAAAAAGAAAATTAGAGGATCTCATCAAATCTGTCAGAGAAAGATAAGGAAATACGTTAGCTAATGAGAGAGATATTATGGATAAATTAAAGAGTGACCTCAAGAAGCAAGAGAAGAAGCATAAATAGTTGGCTGAGAAGTATTTCACAACTAGAAAAAATCTAAAAGATGAACATAAGGAGACAAAAGCCGAACATGATAAATTACAAGCTACTGTGACATCTCTCGAACAGAAGGTGAATGAATAGATGAGAATATACTAAAAATAGAACAAAGCTAAGCAGACTCTCATCATGAGAAAAAGCTAAGATTTCCAAGAAGATTGTACTCATCTTTATATTCAGACAAAGCTAGAATGAGAGCCAAATAGAGAAATCTTCAAGCACTCAGAGATAACTACGAAAAAATGCAATAAGTTTGCATTGAGAAGATTAAACAATTAGAATAAACTCTTACTGTGGCAAGGCATAAACTTGATGAAACCGAAAGACGAAGAGATCAGGAAATCACCCAGCTCAAGTATCAGCTCAATGCGTATGAGTCATAGTATTCAGTTTAGAGAGACAAGTTGGCGAATAGAGGGCAGAGAAGGCGAGAATTGACGAAATGATGAGAAATAAAATAGAGCAATAAAAGAGGAAGAGACTGCTCCTTGAGGAAAAATAAGAAGAGTAAAGAAGAAAGAATGAAAAATCAAAGAAAATACTTTAGGCCTACAAGAAACCAACTCACCCTGAAAAGCCAACCAAAACAAAAAAACCTCAAGTTAAAAAACCTGAACGACCAGCAGCTTCCTCATAAGAGTAAGACTCAGAAGAAGATGAATCAATGGACATGTCTGAACTGGACAACATAAATCGCCAGATCAAGCAGATAGGAAACAAACTCGAAGAGAAGAAGGTCAAAAAAACAAGATGATATAAATACACTCATTTTCAGACAAATATTCACAGCTATTTGATATCAATTTACAGATAATATGCTGCATCTTTGATTGTTTTTCCTTTTAAAACAGCAAGGATGTTTTTGAAGCTGAAGGTCAATACTTTCCTATTAAGCTCCAAGTTGATAGCATCTCCCAGCCATTCAGTTAAGAAACCGAAATATCTTGATATTCCATCAGGTCTGAATCTGCCAGAAGTGACATCCTCTTGCTGGGGGATGAACTTTAACACTTGAATATCTATTATTCTGAGCGAACATTTTTTCGAGCCGTAAATTGGCATAATTTCGACTGATACTTGACCTGAATAATTATGGAAATACCGTCAACTCTCTCGATGTATAATTCGTCTCGTTTTTCAATGGTGTTGTGAGTGACCACATTACTATAGAGATCAGCAACAAATCTAAGTTGATCCTCGTTGAAAGTGAAGTTGATTGAGGGAACCTTCAAGTCAAAAATAACATCTCTGTCGTCAGGAAATTTATTCATTTGAGGAAAGACATCACCCATATAGGCACTATTGACGTCGATAGTCGAAGATATGCCCAAGGTATGCATGGTGATTGCCAATTATCCACCTTTTTCCTTTAGGAACAGAGCAATGAAGGAACTGACTACTTTTTTGTGAATCTGAACCTGAATTTTATCAGATGTAGTCTTGACTAAAATATCTTCAGGGTTCAAAGAGCCACTAGTTGTTCCATGCAGATAGGGCGCTCCATTGATCTGAACAAGAAGATTATCCCCAACTAGTGAAGGTTGAGCCACAAGACTCATATTGACATAAAAATCCTTTCCAGTTTGTGAATCGGTGTACACTTTACGATCCTCTCCAATAATTGAACTGAACTCATTGACAGCTTTTGATAATTGTTTGCTGATGAACCCTCGGAATAGCAGCGAGGCATGATTTAAAATCAAATTGGTGACCTCTACAATAACAATTTCTGATGCTCCTCCACCAAGACTGACCTTAGAGTGTCCTGCCTTTATTTTTGAAGAGGTGACATTCATTTCAAAATGGTTGCTATGTGAGGCTACAAAGGAATAGTATACTTCAATGTCAAGACCTTACAATCTAAAAGTGCCATACCCCTTATCCTTTTTGTAGAACCAATCGAAAGTAATCT
>Ga0100385_1001535_pt1 | contig 23177 bp, 15 predicted proteins | sample CryGeymeta201509_FD_81543 | JGI IMG/M metagenome (GOLD analysis project Ga0100385, IMG submission 81543) | Groundwater microbial communities from Crystal Geyser aquifers in Utah, USA - Crystal Geyser metaG 2015-09 | ecosystem: Environmental > Aquatic > Deep subsurface > Groundwater | place: USA... | reverse complement strand
TTTATTATTATTTATTTTTGTTCTCATAAGATATTAAATTTTATACTTATTAATTTGACCTAAGTGCATTAATTGGATTTAGAAATGCTGCTTTTAATGCTGGATATAAACCTGATATAATACCAACAAGAATACTTCCTAATACTATATAAAGTGTTATTTTTATATCAAAATTAAAGAATTGTTCCAGCTCAAATCCAGAATTTTGAAGAGCAGATACAACATAAGGATCTCCTATTCTCATAGATACATATACTATCAAAAGACCTAAAGATCCTCCTAATAAACCAATAAATCCTGATTGAACTAAAAATATAAATAATATTTGCCAATTAGAAGCTCCCATAGATTTTATAATTCCAATTTCTTTAGTTTGTTCATAAATACTCATTACCATTGTATTCATAATTCCAACTGAAGCAACTAATCCAGATACTAAACCAAATACTACCAAAACTAATGTAAATGCACTTAATATTTGATTAAAAAATCCTAATATATCATCAGCTGTAAATATAGAAGCAAAATTATAATCTGTCTCTAAAAATTCTTTAAACTCCACCACCTTATCATTATTAACAGATATTCTCATCATATCATATCCAATATCTTGAATAAATTCTTCCTTAGAATCAAATCCACCTATATTAGCTAATATTTCTGCTGATTTATCTAATGAAATTATAAAGTCATTTTGATCTCTACCTGGATCATATACACCTTTGATAGTTAGTTCAAAACTTTTATTTAAAGTTTCTTTTGTTTTTATTGAACCAAAAGTACTAGTCTCAGCAGTATTTAAAGTTAATTTTTTACCAATCAAGTCTTCTGGATTTTCTATATTATATAATTTTGTAAAACTTATTGAAACAAAAGCTTCGTCACCTTTAGGCATTTCTGTATTCCCATAAAATTCAGTAAAATAGCTATCTTTTCCATCTATATCCCAGCCAGAACCAAAAGATGGTCTTAGAGGTTTATCATATCCTTCAATCTTTCCTTCAAGAGAAGTAATAACTGTCATAGGAGATATTTTTTCAACTTCTGATTTTTCTTTTAAAGTATTAATTAAATCATCATTTATTTTAGTTAATGGTTTCTCTTCTTTTTCTTCTTCTCCAGCAGAACCAGTTACCAATGCTGCTCCAGCTGAATTACTAACAAAAACTTCATTTGGCTTAAATTGAGATTGGAATGAATTAGTAATAAGAGTTTGTAAATCTCTCATCCCAAAAATAATAAGTGATAATAATATAACTGCTATTGTTATACCCAAACTAGTCAAGATTGTTCTTAGTTTTCTTCTTAGAACTAAAGATATTGCATATTGAAACATATTTTTAGATTATTATTTTTATAAATGCTTTTGTACATTTATATTATAGCATATTTTTATTTTTTATGTAAAATATATTAAATATCCTATTTACAAAATTATAGATCTTAAATAAAAAAGCATACTTATTTTATTAAGTATGCTCCTCTTTTGTTATAAGATTAAAGAATCCTACATCATTCCTGGCATTCCCATCCCACCCATTGGAGGCATTGCTGGACCATCATCTTTCTTTGGCAAATCTGTAATTACAGCTTCAGTTGTGAGTAATATTGCGGCTGCAGATGCTGCATTTTGTAAAGCAGTTCTAGTAACCTTTGTAGGGTCAATAATACCTGATTTTACCATATCTACATATTCTCCTGTAGAAGCATTATATCCTTCATTTCCTTTCAAAGCTTTTACTTTTTCTACTACTACTGAACCTTCTACTCCTGCATTATTAGCTATCATTCTAACAGGCTCTTCCATAGCAGTCTTCAAGATATCTAAACCAACTTTTTGATCACCTGTTAATTTTAGACTATCAAGACTTAATTGAGCTCTTAGTAAAGCGGTTCCTCCTCCTGGTACTATTCCTTCTTCTACCGCAGCTCTAGTTGCTGATAATGCATCTTCTATTCTATCTTGAACTTCTTTTTGTTCAACTTCACTAGCTGCTCCAACTTTAATAACTGCTACTCCACCAGCTAATTTACCTAATCTTTTCTTTAAATTATCCTTATCATACTCTGATTCTGTTTGGTCAATTTGTCTCTTGATCTGATCAACTCTTTCTTTGACAGCTTTATTGTCATTATCTCCAGCAACAATAATTGTCTTTTCTTTTTCTGAAATAACTTTTTTAGCTTTTCCAAGCATTGTTAAATCTGCATTTTCTAATTTTAGACCAACTTCTTCAGAGATAACTTGTCCTCCTGTTAGAATAGCAATATCTTTTAGCATTTCTTTTCTATTGTCTCCAAATCCTGGAGCTTTGATTGCTAAAGCTGAGAATCCACCTCTCATTTTGTTTACAACCAAAGTGGCTAAGGCTTCACCATCTACATCTTCTGCAATAATCACAATTTCTTTTCTACCAGATTGAGTTAACTTTTCTAATAGAGGTAATATTTCTTGAATAGAAGAGATTTTTTTATCTGTAATCAAAATATATGCATCTTCCATTTCAGCAATCATTTTTTCATGATTAGTTACCATATATGGAGAAATATACCCTTTATCAAATTGCATTCCTTCTACAACTTCACTGGTTACTCCAAAAGTTTGACCTTCTTCTACGGTAATAACACCATTAGCTCCAACTTTTTCCATTGCATCAGCAATTTCTTTTCCTATCATCTCATCACCATTAGCAGAAATTGTTGCTACTTGTTTTATTCTATCTTTATCATCTTTAACTTGTTCTGATGATTTCTTTAGATATTCTACTACTTTCGCTACTCCTTTTTCTATTCCTTTCTTAATCTCCATAGGATTAGCTCCAGCGGTAACATTTCTAAATCCTTCAGCCACCATTCTTCTTGCTAAAATTGTAGAGGTAGTGGTTCCATCTCCAGCTACATCAGCTGTTTTTGAAGCTACATCTCTTACAATAGAAGCTCCAATATTCTCAAATTTATCTTCTAATTCTACTTCTTTTGCTACACTAACTCCGTCTTTAGTAATTGTAGGTGCTCCAAAGCCTTTGTCTAGAACAACATTTCTTCCTTTTGGGCCTAAAGTTACTTGCACTACATCTGCAATTTTATCTACTCCTACTAATAATTTTCTTCTTGCACTATCACTATATTCTATTTGCTTTGCCATATATTTATCTTTAAAAACTTATAATTTAGATTATTGCCAATAATTCTTCTTCTTTGGTAATAAGATATTCTTCTCCTTCCAAAGTAATTTCTGTAGGTCCATATTTTGAAAAAAGAACTGTATCTCCAACTTTAACTTTAAGAGGCTTAATTTCACCATTAGATAAAATTTTTCCTTCTCCAACTGCAATAATTTCACCAATCTGTGGTCTTTCTTTATCTACTGTTTCTGGTATATAAATTCCGCTCTCAGTTTTTTCTTTCTTGGCTTGTGGCTTTATTACCACTCTATCATATAGAGGCTTTATATTCATATATTTAATCTTAATTATAATTATTAATTTTTAGCAGTCTATATATTATTCTGCTAATAACTATATTATAATCTATCAAAAAAATCTTGTCAAGTATTTTTATGTTGTGATTTCATATAAAAAGGAAGAGTATATTTCTATAATCTTTTCTAAAATTATCTAACTCTTAGTCCATATTCACAATTTATGTTTATTATAAATCTTATACTTAAAAACTATTAAAAAATAACATGCTCTATACTTTTAATTAATTGTTACATTTATCATACTCTATTCTATAGATTTTCTTTTATAGGTATAAAACCAAGTTGATAAACCTAAAGCTAATATACCTGATAACCTTAATACTATAATTTCAAATTGAATATCCATTAAACCATTATTTCTAGTTAAAATAGATTCCATAGCTTTAGTACTCCATTTGGTTGGAATAAAATCATTAAAAGCTAAGGTTTTACCAAATAATTTAAACTCCAAAGCAGAGTCAATTCCAACAATAAAAGAACCTGATAAAAATCCTAAAATAATAGATAGAATATTTGCAGTATTATTAGATGACTCCATTTTATTGTAAAATGTACCAATAAGTATACCTATTCCGATAACAAAAAACAATGTTAAGGAAGCTGGAATAAAGGCTAATAACAAATTTCCTGTAGGATTATATCCAAATACTTGAGCAGTAATATATAAAATAACCACCTGAATTAAACCAATTATTAAATAAAATAAAAAATTACCTAATACTAATTCAAAACTGGAAACTCTAGAATTATTATATCGGAAAATTTGGTTTTTCTCAGAAATCTCAGTCCATTTTTGTGCTATTCCTGGCATTAAAATCAAAATCCCATAAACAATTAATCCAGGAGCTAATATATCAAAAGGATTTTTTACTTGCTGAGAAGTTTTGATTACTGTGCTAGTAATTGGAGAACTATTCTGAAAATAGATATTTGTTAATATTTCTTTAATGGTATTAGCTTTAATAGAATTTTCCAAATTATTATCATTAAACATAACTTCAAATTGTGGTTGATTCATTTTTTCTGTTAATTTAATTCCTACTGTTATTTCTCCATCTTTGATTTTATCTTCTAATTCCTGTAAACTACCAAAATTCTTAACTTGGAATTCTAAATCTTCTGATTCTTTAGAAATTTCTTCAATATTTGTAACCAAATTTAGATTTTCTATCATATCTTTAGGGATATCGGGGTTAGTATAAACTCCTAAAGAAAAATCTAATTTATTTACCTGACTACCTAATAATAATCCAAATATACCCATAAAAACTATTGGTAATATAAACATTATTCCTGTAGAATTAAAATTACGAAATATAGATTTAAAATTATAGATAAATATACTAAATATTGTTGACATAAATTTGTTAATTATTATTGTAATGCTATTCTCTAACCTCTTTACCTGTTAATAATAAGAAAATATCTTCTAAAGTTGGCTCTTTAACATTTATATTAAAAATCTTTAAGTTTTCTTTTTTAACTAAATCGATAGCTTGATTTAAACTTTTACTGATATCTTGAATTAAAATCGAAACTGTTTGTTTATTTAAGGTTGCATTACTAAATAAATTTTTAAAAATTTTTCTAGATTTTTCCAAATAAATCTTATCTGTAGAATTAAGATGAATTTGAAGAATATTTCCTTGACTATGCTTTGCTTTTAACTCTGAGACAGTTCCTTCTGTAACTAATTTCCCAGAATCTATAATTACAACATAATCTGCTAATTTTTCAGCCTGATCTAAATAATGATCTGTCAATAGTATTGCTTGCTCTTTTTTATTAGCTAATTTTTGAATGTATTCAGTGAGCAAAATCCTACTTTGAGCATCTATGCCTGGAGTTGGCTCATCCAAAAATATTACTTTAGGATTATGAAGAACTGAAATAGCAAGATTTAATCTTCTTTTATATCCACCAGATAAGTTTTTTGCTAAATTATTAATTTCAGGAGTCAATCTAAGATCATTTATTATATCTTTAATTCTAAGTTCTGCTGTTATTCTAGGGATTTTATATAAACTAGCAGTATATTTTAAATTTTCTAAAATAGTTAGATCATCCCATATTATAATTTCTTGGGGCATTATACCTATCTTAGATCTGAGTTCTGTAGGAAAACTAGAGTATTCTTTACTATTAATAAAAATACTTCCTGATGTAGGTTTAATTCTACCGGTTAGCATTTTAATAATAGTTGATTTACCTGATCCATTAGGACCTAATAAAGCTAAAATTTGTCCTGGGATAAGATCTAAATTTATATCTGTAACAACTTTTTTTGTTCCATATTTTTTGTTCAAATTCTTAGTAATTATATGCATAAATTTATTTATAAATTCCTACTTTTTATATTATGAGTAACAATATCAACTGGAGTTCCATACTTAAGTCTCGATAATTGTTTAATTGCTTCTTGTAGTTTTGGATTACTTCTACTAGCAAAGATAACATTAAAATTAAATGCCTTACTATTTTTACCATCTATCATAAGTTTCATAACCCCTTTCAGATTATCCATATTCACAAGATCATAAGCTGAATAGTCTGGTTTCATTTTTTGTTCCAAAACTTCAGCATCATCAGTTCCTATTCTAAATGCAACCGTTGTTCCAACATTACCAAATATAGCTGTTCTGATATTTTCTGGTAATTGACCTATAAATTGATGAGCTAAAATCATATCTAATCTATACTTTCTTGCCTCGGACAAAATTGTAGATACACTATCTGTAGTAAAATTTTGGAACTCATCCAGATATAAATAAAAATCTCTTCTTTGATCTTCTGGAATATTACTTCTTTTGAAGGCAGCCATCTGTAATTTAGATACAAGAAGCATACCTAATAAATTACTATTCATATCCCCAATCGCTCCTTTTGACAAATTAGCTATCAAAATTTTACCTGAATTCATTATATCTTGAAAATCAAATGATGATTTAGGTTGTCCTATAATATTTCTAACCATTTCATTTTCTATAAATCTTCCTAATTTTGATAAAAGATATCCCAATGTATCTCCAGCACTTTGTCCTTTCTGTGCAGCTGGGAATTCTTTTTCCCAAAAATCTTTTACAATAGGATCATGAACATTTTCTAAAACTTTTGCCCGGAAAGCATCATCTGTAAATAACTTTGGTATTTCTACTATAGTTCTAGGGTTTTCTACATCATCCATCAAAGCTGACATAGCCATTCTCATATTATGTTCAAAAATAGGTCCAATCATACTGGGATCAGATACAAGCCTATAGAATATAGAAATCATCTCTTGACTAAGAAAATCTTTCTCTTCTGGAGTTCTTGCCTCTAAGATATTCAAACCCAATGGATAATCTATATCCTGAGGATTAAAATAAATCACATCCTCATACCTATCCTTAGGAATCATACCTAAAACATCTTCTGCAAAATCACCATTAGGATCAAGCAATGCTAATCCTCTACCAGCTTTCAAATCTAGTTCTATCATTCTTTTCATAAAAGAAGTCTTTCCTGTTCCAGTCTGACCAATAACATACATATGTCTTCTCCTATCTTCATCTTGAATTCTAACTAACTGTTCTTCTCCTCGATAAACATTTATACCTAAGACTAAACCTTCTTTAGGTAAATTGGCTGGTGGAAAAGATGCTTTAGATGTTACCCATTGAATTTTAGGAGTTTGTAAATGAGATGTAGGTATATGAAATAAGCTTGTCAATTCTTCTGTATTTAGTATCATTGATTCTCCTTTTTCAAAAATTCTAAATATAAATTTATAGATAAACTTCCAAATGTTTTTATTACTATAATCTATAAATTTAAATGAATTAAGATTCTGATCCACAAACTGTGAAAAAGATCCTTTTATCTGTTCCATTAAAATATCTGATCTACTTCCTTCAGATGATATTGTCATTAATCTTATATTAACTTCAAAACCTGTTTTGTCAGTTTTTTTCTGCATTCTTTGTATTAAATCCTCTTCAGAAGCTGTTAACTGTCTAATGTCTTTATTCTCTTCTTTTTTAGTTGATTTAAAAGCATTTACGATAAATCCGATTATATCTAAAGTATCTTTTTTATAAGCATTTTGAAAAGTAAGCCCATCTTTTCTCATAGCTTGGGTTACTTTTTTTGTTTTTTCTACCCAACTATTAGAAGATTTTTTAATTAATATTTGAATTACTGCACTTTCCTCTTCATATATTTTTGATAAAGCTGAAGTTAAACTAGATAAAGGGTCTACTTCTAAATCTTGATAAGTTTTTATTGGAATAATTGATGGTTTATTAAACTTAAGATATGAAGCTCTTATTTCTCCTTTTGTAGTAAGAACATTGTAATCATCAATTTTTGTTAAATCAGCATTTGGATATACTCCATGAAGTTGTTTCTCAAAGATAGTTTCATATTCTTTTGGAACTCCCATATAAAAATGAATTTCATCTTTTTCAGTTGGACTAACAATTTCGAGAGATATACTAGGATCAACTTTGATTAAGCCAGAAGATTTATCTTTCAAAAATGTAAAACTATTATAAACTTGCTCCATAACTGTTATCAAAGCTTTTGGATCTTTATTTTCATCCTCTAGATTTCTTGGAACTTTAACTTGATATTGAGTTAGAATTAATCCTCTTTGAATCTTTTTTTCTTCAATAATTGGTTTTATAAAAACATAATAGACTGTTGTTAAAATCATTGCTAACCAAACAGAAATAATTATTATTAGGATAAAGACTAGATTCATAATTTTATTTTTATAATTAATTTAACTATGAAATAATTATATCATATTTTAAGAAATATAGTACTATAAAAATAAAAACACCCGTAGAGGAGATCTACAAGGTGTTATCTAGATATAGATTAACATATATTATACCACTTGTCAATACAAACTAATAAAAATTAATTCTCTGATAATGTTTTATTCAAATTATCATGATTTTTTTGTAATATATTAAGATCATTATGAAGACTTCTTCTAAATAGATTTTTTTTATCCTTGATAGTTTTAATCTTCTCTTCATCAAAAGTTAAATTTTTATCTAAGTTTTTAGTATTTAAAACAGACAAGAGCTTATAAAAACATTTTGTACTTTCCAGAGAAAGATATAAAGTTCCACCATGTTTAGTTTGCCATTCTTTTAAATTTAGATAAGCTTCTTCATGAAATGATCTTAATTCAAATTTGTCTTTAAAATCACCTATCTCATATCCTATTTCTTGTGTTATTTTTATTAACTCCGGGTATAACTCCATTCTTTTTAGTAAAAGTTTTTCAGAATATTGACTTCTAATTTGAGTTAATTGATTATTTAATATATTTCTTAACTCTATCTCTTTTAATAATATTTCTTTTTTCCACTGATTTCTATTAATTATATAACCTAAAATACTACCTCCCAATGATAAAAAAGCTATTATAATTGATACTGTGGATGTTAATATTGCAATTTGTAATTCTATTGAGTTCCAATTCATCTTAATAATATTTATTTTTTATTTCGATTAAATTTAATTTTGGCATTTTCTAATTCATTCAGATTATTTATACCAAACCATTCTTTCTCCATAATATCACAATATAATATATTATCCCCTTTTTCTATTCCTAATAAAAATCCGCTTGGAATACCATATTCCCCATTTTTAGGATTTGGTTCTATTAGAGGAAATATACTTTGTATCCATTCTGTTTTTCCCGCATAAAGTCCACACACTACCTTTTCTCCTGGAATAGATGAATTTTCTTGATTCAATCCTAATAATTTATGTGTATTAACATTAAATACAGCTGACTTATATTCTAATTTTTTAACAATATCAGCTAATCCTACAGTGAAATCTCCTTGATATTTTTCATGAATATCTATCATTCTTAATAAAGTTTCTTTATTATAAAAAAAACTATCATCAGCTTGAGCAATTAATACATTTCTTGTTTTAACTTTATTTATACAAGCCATAACTCCATCTGCAGTTCCTTTTGGTATTGTATTTATATATTGATAATTTGGATAAAAATCTTTAATTTTATTTGTATATTCACTAATTATAACATATTTTTCTTTGATATTTAAAATATTTGATAAGTTTAGAATATTACTTATTAAAGGTTCTCCTTCTATTTTTACTAAAGGTTTTGGTTCTTGTGATTTTAATCTTGTTCCTTTACCAGCTGCTAAAATTATAATACTCCAATCTTTCATAAAATTTGTTAATTTAATATACCCTATTATATCATAATTTTTATTATTTATTAAAACCTCTATTTTGGTTATACCATTCCAAAACATTTCTTGCTACCGGGATAGAAGTTAAATATCCTTCTTGACCTTCTTCAATTAAAACTATAATTGCAAGTTCTGGATTTTCGAAAGGAGCATAAGCAGTAAAAAATGAATTGTTTCTTTCCGCTCCAGTTTGTGCTGTTCCAGTTTTTGCAGCACTACTAAATGGAAGATCTTTGAGTTGATAGGCTGTACCATCAAGAACCGTTTGTCTCATACCATCTTGAACTATTTTCAGATTTTCTGGTGAAATTATATTTTCTCTTTTAATCTTATCTATTTTATTCTTATTTTCTAAATTACCTTCAGCTAATAACAGTTGGGGTTGATTTAATTTTCCACCATTAGCAATGTAGGATATCCCATTAATTATCTGAATGGGGGTTGCTAACATTCCACCTTGACCAATAGAGATATTATAAGTATCTCCCAATCTCCAATCTTCTCCAAAAGTTTCTTTTTTCCATTTTGGATTAGCAATTAACCCTTCTTTTTCTCCTGGTAAATCTATACCTGTGATAGAACCAAAACCATATTTAGAATAATAATCCACTAATTTTTCTATGCCTATACCTTTTTTATCTTGTGTTCCTCCACTGAATGTATAAAAAAACACATTAACAGAACTTGCTATTGCTTTATAGATATTACTTTTACCATGAATCTTCCAATCAGGAAAAATAGTAGGGTTGTCTGGAGAATATTGATTTGGAACAATTAGTTTTCCTAAAGGATCATTTATTTCAGTTTTTGTATCAACTACACCTTCCTGCAAAAAAGCACCCGCTAATAAGGGTTTCACCGTAGATGCAGGGGAATATAGTCCAGCAATACATCTGTTCAAAAGTGGATTATCTTTATTATTAATTAATGTTTCATATTTTTCTTGTGAAATACCACCTATAAAATCATTATTGTTATAACTAGGTAAAGACACCATAGATAATATTTCTCCATTTTTGGGATTAATTATAATTCCTGATGCTTTGGTAAGTTTTTTTTCATCTAAAACTAATCTGATTTGATCTGCAAAAAATTTTTGCAAATCAGCGTCTATACTTAAATAAATGTTACTTCCATTAATAGGATCTCTAACAACTACATTCTCATTATTTCTAACAAACTTTAATCCATAATCTCCTTTTAAAAGTGATTCATATTGTTTTTCTATACCTTCCTTTCCTATAATCCCATTTCTTAAATATTTAGGATTATCCATAATTTCTTTCTCTGTTAATTTACCGACATAACCTATTATATGACTAAAATATTCTGCATCAATATATTCTCTAATTTGGTTCTCTTCTATAGAAAATCCAAATAAATTATTGCCTTCCACTTGATACAAAATGGCATTTTCTTTTGAAATATTTGTTTTAAGGATAATATTTGATCCATTAGAATCAATAGCTTTTTCAATATCTTCTTCTGTTATATCAAAAAAATATTTAGCTTGTTCAATTACACTTTTTCTTTCAGAGTCATCTTTAGGTAAATCTTTTGGGTTAAAAATTAAATTAAAGTTAGCATTATTAAAAGCAAGTGTTTTACCATTTCTATCATAAATATTACCCCTAATTGAATTTATATATTTCTGTCCACTTGATGGATTTTCTAACAAATCTTCTTGATTTTGATTACCAGAAACTTGTAAATTAAATATTCTAACCCAAATTACTAAAGATAAAATTCCTATTAAAAAATAAGATAAAATTAAAATTAAATTATTCTTATAAGCAATTATATAAAACTTAGTATCTTCTTTATCTAGAAATATATCTTCTGGTGTAATATCATTATTATAATTTCTCATTAATTTTATCTCTATTTAATATAAAATATACTATACTCATAATAATTAATCTACTAAAAAAATGCCATAAAAATAGTCTCCAATTCATCAAATCCCATTCTATAATGAATTCTAATATAGTTATTAACAAAATTGATGTACTTATATATATTATATCATTATTCTTAATATATTTTCTAGTAAAAAATAAAAAACCACTAAAGACACTATATATAAATAAATATGAATAGAAATTATTAACAGTATATATATATCCAACGACTATTAAATATATTATTAATAAAAATGAAATCAGTGTTTTATTTCTAAACATCAAATATATTATAATAGAAAGAATTAAATTATTTAATGAATTTATATTAAAGATAATAGCAAATATTTTTAATATTATAGATGAAAAAAATAAAATATATATCATTATTGTAGAATATATACTTTATACAATCTATTCAAATCAAAAGGGTAATCAATATATACCTTATAAAACAAATCCCCTTCTTCTATTGACTTAATATTTCCTATTAATAGTCCTTCTTTCACATCTCCTATTCCTGAAGTATAAACAAAATCCCCTATAGTGATCTTTTCAGTTTTAGGTATTAAATCTATGAATAATTCTATTCCATAGTTACTTTTCAAAATACCTTCAGATCTTAATTCATTTTGTATTCTTACACCTATATTACTTTGATTAGAATTAATAAACTCTGCTTTACTTATTTCTTCTGATACTTCTATTATTTTACCTACAAAATAACCTTTGTAAATTATTGATTGATTCTCGGTAATATTATCTTTCCTCCCCTTATTAAATATCACTAAATTTCTATTTAAAGAATTGTCAAATCCAATAATATTCACTTCTAACAAATTACTTTGTGTTTTTTCTTTTGTTTCTATTGCACTTCTAAGAATTGCATTATCTTTTTCCAAATATGAAAGTTTTGCTAATTTACTTTTTAAATCAATATTTTCTTTTATCAAATCTATTTCTGTACTATTATACTCTTTATCTATAAATAATTTTGATCTAACTGTAAATATGAGTTCATATATCTGATAACGGAAAAAAACTATTCCTGAAAATAAAATTATCACAAAAGATACGAATATTATATTTGATAAACTTTTACTTGACATATAAAATTAAAATTTAGGTCTATTACCAATATCCAATGGAATCAAAACTTCTTTTAATGAATCTAAATCTTCTAATATTATTCCTGTTCCTCTTACAACTGCTGTTAGTGGATCACTTGAAATATAACATGGAACCTTTGTAACATTTGTAACTAATTTATCAAGATTACGAAGTAATGCTCCACCTCCAGCCAAAATAATTCCTCTTTCCATTATATCACCAATTAACTCGGGAGGGGTTTCTTCAATGGCAATTTTTATTGTATTTACTATAGTCATTATTGATTGAGCAATGGCTTTTCTTGCATCTACATCTGTAATAATTTGCTCTTTAGGAAGACCTGTTATAATGTCTCTTCCTCGAATTTGTAATTCTAGTTTTTCTGATAAATGACTAGCTGAACCAATCTTAATTTTTATATCCTCTGCGGTTCTCTCTCCTATCGCTAATTGATAATTATTTCTAATATACCTTATAATATCTTGATTCATTTTATCCCCTGCAATTCTCAGACTCTTTGCTACAACAACTCCACCAAGAGATATCACAGCTATTTCTGTCGTTCCTCCCCCTATATCAACTATAATATTTCCTGTAGCTTCTTGAATAGGAAGTCTAGCACCAATAGCAGCCGCAATTGGCTCTTCAATTAAAAAAACATCTCTTACACCTGCATTCCTTGTCGCATCATAAACTGCTCTTTTTTCAACTTCAGTGACACCTGAAGGTATGCCAACGACAACTCTAGATCTTAATTTATGAAAAAAACTTCCTTTAGTAACTTTTGTAATAAAATACTTAAGCATTTGTTCAGTAACCTCAAAGTCTGAGACTACACCATTAACAAGAGGCCTACTAGCAACAATATGAGAAGGAGTTCTCCCAACCATAGTTTTAGCTTCTTGACCAATAGCTAAGATCTGACCAGTCTTTTGATTGATCGCGACTACTGAAGGTTCGTTTATAACGATACCTTTATTTTTTAGATACACCAAAGTGTTAGCTGTACCTAAATCTATACCTATATCTTGCCCAAATTTACTAAAAAGTGATTGTAAATAAGATTTTTTTCTAACTGATTTGGAATTTTTTCTACTCATATACTTTATATTACCTTAAATTTACTTTATTGTAAACTCAAAAATTCTCAGAATCTGCTAGTATTGAAATTCATACAAAAACAATACCTAAATTCCTATGTTATAATTCTTTAAAATAAAAAGAGTTCTCTTATTTTAAAGAAAACCCTCTTTATTTAGATAAATAAGTACTAAAACAACTTATTTATCCTCCTTAGATTTAGTTGATTTCTTTATCTTGTCTAATTTTTCTTCAGAGTGTAAATTTGAAAGATAATTTAAAGTCATTTTATCTAATATCTCTCCTTCAACCATAACTTTTAACTTCTCTAAGTCCATTTTTTCTATTTTTTCTTTAGAATATCTGGATAATATTGAGTTTACTTGACTAGTTATTTCTTCTTCGGATGCATATATTTTTTCTAACTCAGCTATTTTTCTTAGAATCAACATCAAAATCACTCTAGATTCAGCTTGTGGAGTTGAGTCTTTTTTTAGTTCATCCATTGTTTTTCCTGATCTTTCCAAAGCTTTTTCCAATGATTCTCCTGAATACATTGATCTTTGTTCCATTTCTGATATCAATCTTTCAAGCTCAAAGTCAACTAATACTGCTGGCAAATCTATCTTAACCTCTTTCATTATCAAATCCATAATATCTTGAGTATGTTTAGTTTTAACCTCTGATTCTTTTTCAGCGAAAATTCCTTCCTCTAAACTTTTTTCTAATTCTTGAATAGTTTTGTGCTTTCCTTGTGTCAAACTATCAGCAAACTTATCATCCCAATCTGGAAATATAGATTCTTCAATTTTTTTAATCTCAATATCAAATCTTCCTTTTTTACATGAAATTTCTTTGTTATGATAATTAGCCGGAAACTCTAATTCAAAGGACTTATTATCACTAACTTTTAATCCGATTATATTATCTTCAAATCCCTTGATAAATTGACCTCCTCCGATTTCAACCAACATAGATTCAGATTTATCAATCTCTTTATCTCCTAAATTAAGGGTATAGCTAATTGTTACTGTATCATCTTTTTTTGATTCTCTCTCAACTGACTTTAAAGTTCCTCTAGATTTCAAAAGATATTTTTTTGCTTCTTCTAAGTCTTTTTTCAAAACTTTAAAATTTTCTGGCTTTATACTTTTAGCAATTTTTTTATAGTCTGGCAGATTTAATTCTGGCATTATACTTACAACTGCTTTATAAGAAATTTTTTCACCATCTTGTTTTTCATCCAAATCAACTTTAGCTTGTTCTAGTGGAATAAGTTTTTCTTGTTCAATAGCTTTCTTATAAGAATCTCCAACTGCTTTTTCTAATGCCTCCTCAAAAATATATCCTGAACCTAAATGTTTCTCAACCATTTTTTGAGGAGCTTCGCCTTTTCTGAATCCTGGTATAGTAACTTTTTTAGCTAAATCTTTAGTTGCTTTATCAATATATGACAACATCTCTTCCTTACTCAAGCTGATTGATAATTCAACTTGAGACTTTGGTAATAATTTTTTTGAAATTTCCATTAAAATATCTTATTCTTGCTTATAATTTTTTTTCTCTAGTCCAAAACCTGTTCCAGCTGGGATTAATTTACCTATAATAACATTCTCTTTTAATCCTCTTAGTCTATCCTCTTTTCCAAATAAAGATGCATCTATTAACACTTTTGTAGTATTTTGGAAAGAAGCTGCTGACAAGAAACTTTCTGTATTCAAAGAAACTTTAGTAATTCCTTGTAATAAAGGCTCAAATTGAATTTTATCTTCTTCTGACTCCACATTGTTATTATATTCATTCAACTGATCTCTTGTAATTAACTGTCCTTTTAGATATTCTGATTTTCCAGGTTCCAGAACATTATATCTTGAAGTCATCTGTCTTACCACCATTTCAACATGTTTGGTAGATATTCCAGCTCCTTGAGAGTTGTATACTTCTAGAATTTGTCTTACTATATATCTTGTTAAACTTTCTAACCCTGCTTTATTATACAACTTTTCTAAATCTAAATGTCCTTCTGTTAAAGGATCTCCAACATTAACTTTGTATCCTATCTTAACAATAACCAAGTCTGTCACTGCATCTGTAGATATTTCTTTTATTTCTACATTTGAATTTTTAGAATCTTTCACATTAGAATCCACTCTAATCTTAATTCTAACTTCTCCTGCTGATTCTATAATATCAACTACTGTACCAGATACTGGTGACATTATAGCCTGGGTTTTTGGAGTTCTTGCTTCAAAAATTTCTTCTACTCTAGGTAATCCTTTTGTTACATCAGCAGCTCCAGCTGATCCTCCTTGATGGAAAGTTCTCATCGTTAACTGTGTCCCAGGTTCCCCAATAGATTGAGCTGTAACAATTCCTACTGCTTCACCTAATTTTACTTGCTGATTTCTACCTAAATCGATTCCATAACAAGATTGACAAACACCTCTGATAGATTTACAAGAAACCAAAGATCTTAATCTTATCTTATCAATACCTGTTCCATCAATTTGTTTAGCTTTTACTCTATCTATCAAATCTCCAGATTTTGCAATAACTTTATTACTCTTTGAATCAAGAATATCCTCTAATAAAGTTCTTCCATAGATAAAGTTTTCAAATGAATCTGATGTTATCTCAGCATCATTTCTGTAAGTATACATTCCTTCACTATCATGACAATCTTCTTCAATAATTACAACATCCTGACTAACATCTACTAATCTTCTTGTTAAATATCCTGATGCTGCTGTTTTTAAAGCAGTATCTACTAATCCTTTTCTAGCTCCATGAGTAGATATAAAATATTCTAACTCTGTCAATCCTTTCAAAAAACTAGAAGTAATAGGAGTCTCAATAATTTTACCAGAAGGTGAAACAACTAATCCTTTCATTCCTGCCATCTGTGTAAGCTGTCCCCAGGATCCTCTAGCTCCAGAATCTATCATACTAAATACAGGTCCTTTTGGGTCAACATCTTTTCTTACAACTTCTGCAACATCTAAATTTGTTTTTGTCCAAACATCTACAATCTGATTATATTGTTCTTGCTTAGTTAACAAACCTTGAGTGTATTGTTCATTTACCAAATCAACTGTATCTTGAGCAGCAAATATCAAGTCATCTTTCTCTTTTGAGACTGTAAAATCTTTAATTCCCCATGACAGACCTGAATTTGTCATTTCCCTAAATCCAAATTTCTTAATTTTATCTAAAAGTTCTCCAACTTTAGGTTGATCATACTGTTCAAAAGCTTTTGTTAATATTCCTTTTAGAATCTTCTTGTCTACAACTTTATTAACAAATTCAAACTCTTCAGGCAAAATTTCATTAAAGAAAATTCTACCCATAGTTGTTTCTATCTTATCATTATTAACTTTAGATTCTCTTCTTACTTCAAATAAATCTCTATACCCAATAACTTCATGCTCATAAGCTTTTATTGCATCATCAAAAGTTGCAAATACATATTTTTTATCACTAACAATTCCTGTAGTTGCATAATATACACCTAGTACCATATCTTGAGATGGTGCTGAAGATGGGCTTCCATCTGAGGGTTTAATAAGATTCTTAGAGGATAACATCAATTCTTCTGCTTCTTTCAATGATTCTTCTGATAAAGGAACATGTACGGCCATTTGGTCTCCATCAAAATCAGCATTAAATGGACTACATACCATAGGATTTAACTGAATTGCTTTTCCTTCAATTAATACTGGTTTGAAAGCTTGAATACTTAATCTATGTAGAGTAGGAGCTCTGTTCAAAAGAACATATCTGTTTTCAATTACTTTCTCTAAGATATCCCAAACTTCATCAATTCCTTGATCAATAAGTTTGGTAGCACTTCTAATATTATGTGCTAATTCTCTTTCTATTAATTGATTAATTATAAATGGTTTAAATAGTTCAAGAGCCATTTTCTTTGGAATACCACACTCATCAATTTTTAGATTTGGTCCAACAACAATTACAGATCTACCAGAATAATCAACTCTTTTTCCCAAAAGGTTTTGTCTAAATCTTCCTGATTTACCTTTTAGAAAATCTGCCATTGATTTTAATGTTCTTTTTTGTCCAATGCTGGATAAATTAGAAGTACTAGATCTTCTCATTGAATTATCAATCAGTGTATCTACTGCTTCTTGTAACATTCTCTTTTCATTTCTAACAATAACTTCAGGTGACTTCTGTGCAATGAATCTTTTTAATCTATTATTTCTACTTATAACACTTCTATATAGATCATTTAAGTCAGAAGTTGCGAATCTACTTCCATCCAAAGCTACAATAGGTCTTAAATCTGGAGGTATAACTGGTAAGTGAGTCATGAACATCCACTCAGGTCTTACGTTAGCTTTTAACATTCCTCCAAAAAATCTTATCTTCTTAATAATTTTTTGAGCTTTTATACCATCAGCATCAGCTAATTCAATTTCTAATTCTTTAACAGATTCTGTCATGTCTATTTCAGAAAAAATTCTTCTTAACACTTCAGATCCTGTTTCTGCAACAAATACTCCACCAAATTTCATGGAGATTATCCTATAATCTATTTCAGATAATATATTCCATTTTCTAAGAGAATTTAATTGGTTTATTCCTTCATCTTTGGATCTCTTTAGCTCATTTACTGAGTCATCATCAGCATTTCCAGTAACAGTGATTGTACTTAGTTTTTTCTTATACTCATTTTCAACCTGCTTTATATAATCTTTTTTCAAATCTTCATTAACACTAGTTATTATATAACTAGAATAATAAACTACTTTTTCAACCTCATTCAAAGGCTGGTCTATAACTAAAGCTATTCTACTTGGAATATTTTTTAAAAACCAAATATGAGCAACTGGAACAGCCAACTCTATATAACCCATTCTCTCTCTTCTAACTGAAGATTTTGTTACTTCAGTACCACACTTATCACAAACTATACCTTTATATCTAATTTTCTTATATTTACCACAAGCACATTCATAATCTTTTACGGGACCAAAAATTTTCTCAGAAAAAAGACCATCTTTTTCTGCTTTTTGAGTTCTATAATTAATTGTCTCTGGCTTTGTTACTTCACCATTTTTTTTAATCCCTTGATTTTTCCCTAATTGTTCAGCATAAGACCAAGATAAAATTTCTTCTGGGGATGCTAGATTTAATCTCATAGATTCGAAATCTAGAATATCCATAGATAAAGATTCACTATTATTTTGATCAGAAGGAGTATAATTTTCCATATAATATTATATTATTCTACTATTGACTTATTAGTAACAACATTTTTGAGTGAAACATTTATTCCTAATCCTTTTAATTCATTTACCAATACATGGAAAGAGGATGGAATATGTGGAGCCTGTATTTTTTTACCTTTGATTATAGATTCATATGCATTAGATCTTCCTATTATATCGTCAGATTTTACAGTTAACATTTCTTGCAACATATAATCTGCTCCATAACCTTCTAATGCCCACACTTCCATTTCTCCTAATCTCTGTCCTCCAATCTGAGCTTTTCCTCCTAATGGTTGTTGATTAATTAAAGAATAAGGACCTGTTGATATCATATGCATTTTATCTTCAATCATATGATTCAATTTCATCATATACATAATACCAACTGTAGTTGTTTCACTATATTGTTCACCTGTTTTTCCACTAGTAAGTTTAATTTTACCATTCTCTGGTAAATCAGCCTTTTTAAGCAAAGTCTGAATTTCTTCCATTGTAAGACCATCTAAAGCAGGACTGGCAATCGTTATTCCCAATGCAGAAGCTGCTAACCCTAAATGTGTTTCATATATTTGACCTAGATTCATACGAGAAGCAATTCCAAGAGGTGTTAATAAAATATCCAAAGGTCTTCCATCTGGCAAGAAAGGCATATCTTCCTCTGGCAATATTCTAGAAATAACTCCTTTGTTACCATGTCTTCCTGCCAGCTTATCCCCCACATTAACTTTTCTTAAATGAGCTATACTGACTTGAATTCTTTTAATTACTCCTGAAGGTAATTTGTCTCCATTTTCTCTAGAAAAGACTTTTATTCCTATAACTTTTCCTTTGTGACCATTAGGTAATTTCAAAGAGGTATCTTTTACATCTCTAGACTTTTCTCCAAAAATAACTCTTAATAATCTTTCTTCTGCTGTTAAATCAGTCTCACCTTTTGGACTAATTTTACCTACTAAAATATCACCTTGAGTTACAGTTGCACCCAATCTAATAATACCTTCAATATCTAAGTCTTTTAACCTCTCTTCAGAAATATTCGGTATATCTCTTGTGACTTGTTCTTCTCCTAAACTCGTATCAGACACATCCACAGAAAAATCTTCTATATGAACAGAACTAAATACATCTTTTTTTACTAATTTTTCTGAAATAATAATTGAATCCTCAAAATTATTTCCTTCATAAGACATAAATCCTACCATCAAATTTTGACCTAAGGCAAGTTCTCCATTATCCATTGACGGACCATCTACTAATAAGTCTCCTCTTTTTACAATTTGATTTGGATAACACTTAACTTTTTGATTAACACTTGTATAAGCATTTGATTTTAAGAATTTCGTTAACTCCCACTTTTTTCTTTGTTTAGTTTTACTATCTTCGAAGACAACATGCTCACCATCAGCTTCTATTATAACTCCATCCTCTGGAGCTGTTATCATCTGACCACTATATTTTGCTGCATCTGCTTCCATACCAGTACCAACAATAGGGGTTTGAGGAACTATTGGAGGGACTCCTTGTCTTTGCATATTAGAACCCATAAGAGCTCTAGCTGAATCATTATGCTCTACAAATGGAATTAATGAGGTAGAAACTGAAATCAATTGCTTTGTTGAAACATTAACATATTCTATTTCTTTTTTAGAAACTTGAATAATATTGGTATTTTGTCTTGCTAAAACTCTTTCATTTTTAATATTATTTTTATCATCTAAATCTAATACTGCTGTTGCTATCACATATTTTTTCTCTTCAGTAGCATTCATCATAACCACTTCGTCAGTAATTCTTCCATCAACTACTTTCAAAAATGGAGTCTCCAAAAAACCATATTCATTAATATAAGCATAATTAGCTAAATGTCCAATCAAACCAATATTTGGTCCTTCAGGTGTAGCAATAGGACAGATTCTTCCAAAATGAGTTGGATGAACATCTCTTACTTCGAATCCAGCTCTATCTCTTGTCAACCCATTTGGTCCCATAGCTGATATTCTCCTCTTATGCTCTAATTCTCCTAAAGTATTAATTTGATCCATGTATTGAGATAACTGTGATGAGGAGAAAAATTCATGAACAGCAGCAACTAAAGGTCTTGAATTAATAATGGAATTTGCATTGATAGTTTTAGGATCAGCTGTACTCATTCTATCTTTTATAATTTTTTCCATTCTAGCAAAACCTATTCTTGCTCTATCTTGAACTAACTCACCTATCAATCTAACTCTTCTGTTTGCTAAATCATCTATATCATCAGGAATGGAATTAGGATCATTGTTAAGCTCTATAATTTTCTTTATAATCAATAATAAATCTTCTTTTCTTAAAATTCTATTTTGCTTATTATTATCAACATCAATTTCTAATCTCTGATTAACTTTATATCTTCCAACTTTTCCAAGATCATATCTATTAAAATCAAAGAACATTGACTCTATTAACTGCTTTGCATTATCTTCTGTAGCTAAATCTCCTGGTCTTATTCTTCTATAAACTTCTATAAATCCTGCCCCTTGATTTTTAGCAACATCTTTATTTATAGTCTCTCTAATGAATTTAACTTTTCCAGTATCAACATCAGAAAAAGCTGTATACAAATCAGCATCTGTAGATAAACCAAATGCTCTTAACAAAGAAGTTATTGTAACTTTTCTTTTTCTATCAATTTTAACCCATATTACCCCAGCACCATCTGTTTCAATTTCTAACCAAGCTCCTCTGTTTGGAATTAATTTTGCTCCAAAATATCTTTTATCTCTAGAAATATTTTCTGTAAAAAATACTCCAGGAGATCTTAAAATTTGAGCAATTATTACTCTTTCAACTCCATTAATAATAAAAGTTCCTCTTTCTGTCATTACAGGAATGTCTCCCATAAATACTTCATGAGTATGATTTTTACCAGTAGCATTGTTAATAAATAAAAACTTTGCTCTAAGTGATGATTCGTAGGTTGAATTTTTTATTAAAGATTCTTTTTCAGACATCTTAGGCTCATCTAGTCTATAGTCTAAAAATTCAATTTTATATTCTGTACCACTCCAATCAGTTATTGGATAATATTCTTCAAACAATTCTTTTAATCCTTTTTCTAAAAACCACTTATAAGATATCAATTGTGGCTCAACTAGATTAGGTAAATCTATACTTATATTTTTCTTAAGAAAAACTCTATTATTTTCCATATTACTGAATAATTTATTTAATAAATAAAGGGTTTCTTACTTTTAGAATCAATATATCAGATACACAAAACACAAGAGAGGGAACTCTTGCTAATTTTACTTAGTAAAAAATATTATATCTGATTTGAAACATTCCGATTTTTATGTAAGACAATTAAAATACTCATCACTCATTCAATTATATAATTATAACAGGTTAATACTATGAAGTCAATAATAAATAAGGATATTTATTATTTTATTTAGGAATTACACTATCCTTTACTCTTTGATAAATTTGTTTATATCTTATACTATCATTATTGCAAATAAATGCATTATCTTTATCTATTAGATCCATTTTATCACAGTTTAAATCTGTAGGAATATCCTGTTTTGATATATCATTATAAATATACATTTTAAAATTATCATCTCCAGTTAGTGTAATAATATCATTTTTATCTTCAATATTTACAAATTTAGGATACTCCATATCATAACTTGGTTTTGATAAATTTGACCATTCTGTAATCTCAGAAAAAGATAGTTCTTGCTCTAAATTACTTTCATTAGAGATACTTTCTTCCATATCTGAAGAATTATTAATATCTTCTGATCCGTAATTTTGCCAAGGTTTGTCTGGGTGATTCTCTAATAAATAATCATAAATCAGTCTTGTTTCTCCAGTACTCTCATCAAATAATGGATTTCCCCCTGCATAAATTGTTCCTTCTAGATTTCCATATTCATCTAAATTTTTATCTTCTATCCAGAGCCTAATCTTTTTTAATTCTTCTGGAGCAACTTCAACACTAGCTTGTCCAGAATCATTTTCAGAAACCTCATATAATTCAGTACTTTCTGGGATTGATTCTGATTTGTTATATTTTTTGTTTATAATAATAACTAAAACAATAGTTAAACCTAATAATACACCTATTAATATTTTGTGATATGTACTTAATTTT
>Ga0100385_1001517_pt1 | contig 23331 bp, 19 predicted proteins | sample CryGeymeta201509_FD_81543 | JGI IMG/M metagenome (GOLD analysis project Ga0100385, IMG submission 81543) | Groundwater microbial communities from Crystal Geyser aquifers in Utah, USA - Crystal Geyser metaG 2015-09 | ecosystem: Environmental > Aquatic > Deep subsurface > Groundwater | place: USA... | reverse complement strand
GTAATCGGCGAGCGACTTGAGCGGCCGGCGCTGGGCGAGTGTCATGGCACCGGCGGCGGCACCGCTCTTCCTGATTGAATTGTCGAGGAGCGCATCAACAGCTTCTTGCAGAATGCGCTTCTCATTACGCAGGATGACTTCCGGAGCGTGGATATTGATGAGTTTTTTGAGACGATTATTGCGATTGATGACGCGGCGATAGAGATCGTTCACGTCAGAAGTCGCATGACGGCCACCTTCAAGCGCAACCATGGGCCGAAGCGCCGGCGGAATGACTGGAATCCGCGTCAGGAAAAGCCACTCGGGACGTACGCCCGAGGCGATAAGCCCTGCGATGAGAGAGAGGCGTTTGACGAGCTTCTCGCGCTCGACGGCGCCAGCGCGCTCATAGCGCGCGGAGAGCGTCTTCTCAAGCTCCTTAAGATCTATTTTGCAGAATATATCGTAAATGGCCTCGGCGCCGATGCGCGCCTCGAAGAGACCGCCATACTTTACCGAGAAGCGATGATATTCGAGTTCGTCGAGAACCCTGCCGGCCACGATGCCGTCAATCTCGGACTTCATGAGTGTCATCTTCTCCTTGAGCGCATCACGATCTTTGTCGCTTCCGAGCGATTTATATTTAGACTTATATTCACTCTCAAGTTCGGCGAAAAGGCGCTTTTTTTCATTGCCCGCAATTGTGGTGATGATATAACCAGCGAAATACACAACCTTTTCTATGTCGGTTGCGGATGCGCCAAGGAGGAGCGCCATGCGCGACGGCACTGAACGAAGGAACCAGATGTGTGCGACTGGCGTGCAAAGCTCGATATGGCCCATGCGCTCGCGCCGAACGATGGAACGCGTTATTTCAACGCCGCACTTATCGCACACGATGCCTTTATACCGGATGCCTTTATATTTTCCGCAGTAACACTCGTAATCTTTCTCGGGACCAAAGATTTTTTCATCAAAGAGCCCGTGTTTTTCGCTCCTTTGAGTGCGGTAATTGATGGTTTCTGGTTTGGTCACCTCGCCAGAAGACCATGCGAGGATGCGCTCTGGTGAAGCGAGTACCAGACGCAGACTATTCCAGGTATCTTGCTTGCCGGCAGGCAAACGCGAGGAGAAACTGTTGCGGGAAGTGAATGCCATATATATTAATAATTAATCCTATTCCGAGAGTGGCGGCAAGTTCAAGGGTTCTATGTCAAGTGCAAGGCCACGAATCTGGTTGGTAAGAACTGCGAAGGATGCGGGGGTGCCGGTGTGACTGATTGGTTCATTCTTCACAATCGCGTCGAAGGCGGCGGAACGACCTTGAATATCATCTGACTTAATGGTGAGCATCTCGCGCAATGTATAGGCGGCGCCATACCCGAGGAGCGCCCAGACTTCCATTTCGCCGAAGCGCTGGCCGCCATTTTGCGCTTTGCCGCCGAGCGGCTGCTGGGTAATGAGACTGTATGGGCCGATGGAACGCATATGGATCTTGTCTTCTACCATATGATGCAGTTTGAGGACATACATGTAACCGACCGCAATCGTTTGTGCGAATGCATCACCCGAACGTCCGTCATAGAGCTGCATCTTACCAGTCTTTGAGAAACCTGCCGCCTCAAGCTCGTTGCGGATTTCGTCTGCAGTCGCGCCTGCGAAGGGCGGAACGATTGCCTGATAGCCGAGCGTGTGCGCGGCGAGCCCGAGGTGCATTTCGAGAATCTGGCCGAGATTCATGCGGGAAGGAACGCCGAGCGGCGTGAGAATAAGATCGACTGGATTGCCGTCCTTGTCATACGGCATGTCGGCAACCGGCAGTACGCGGCTGATGACACCTTTGTTACCATGGCGTCCCGCGAGTTTATCGCCGACTGAAACATTACGCACTTGCGCGACAGTGACGACGATCTTCTTAATGATGCCGCTTTCGAGCTGGTCGCCACGTTCGCGCAAGAAGATCCGGACGCCGATGACACGACCGCGCTTGCCTCCTTCCATGCGAAGCGAGGTATCCTTCACATCTTTCGCTTTATCGCCGAAAATGCTGCGTAAGAGACGTTCTTCCGGCGTCAGTTGCGTTTCGCCCTTCGGCGTCACCTTACCCACGAGAATATCGCCGGGGCGCACTTCCGCGCCGATGCGGATCACCCCTTCCTCATCGAGATTCTTCAAACGCAATTCACCGACATTCGGTATGTCATGTGTCGTTGTTTCTGGACCGAGCTTCGTATCGCGCACCATGCAATCGAAATCCTCGATATGCACCGTCGTGAACTTCGCTTCTTCGACAAGCCGCTCTGAGATGATGATGGCATCTTCGTAATTCGCGCCATTCCAACTCATAAACGCGACGCGCACATTCTGGCCGAGAGCGAGCTGCCCTTGATCGGTGGATGAATTATCTGCGAGTATGTCTCCCTTCTTTACCTTATCACCGAGCATGACCGAGGGACGTTGCATAAACGCCGAGTTCTGATTGGTCTGAGTAAGTCTTTGGAGATGATATTCCATTGACTTCCCTTCTTTATTTTTCACCACAATCTTCCGCGCATCGACGTATACGACTTCACCTGCTTCGACAGCTAATACGAGGCGGCCGGTGCTGCGCGCCGCGTGCGCTTCGATACCTGTCGCGACGAGCGGAACTTCAGGGATGAGAACAGGAGTTGCCTGCTTCTGCATGTTCGAACCCATCAACGCGCGGTTCGCATCATCATGGTCGACGAAGGGAATCATGGAAGTTGCGATGGAAAACATCTGGTAGGTCGAAGCGTCCATGAGAGTGACGGCATCGCGCGGGATGATGATCGGATCACCTTTATGGCGCGCCTCGACGAAATCAGGAATGATGCGGCCGTTCTCGTCGAGCTTGGTCGCGCCATGCGCCACCATTTCGAGCTCTTCATCAAGCGCGTTGAGATACACGATTTCGTTCGTCACTTTTCCATTCTTTATGCGGACGTACGGCGTTTCGATAACGCCGTAGTCATTAGTACGCGCGTAAATCGCGAGTCGTAGGATAAGTCCTATATTCTGCCCTTCCGGCGTGTGTATGGGACAAAGACGCCCGTAATGGCTCGGATGCACATCGCGCACCTCGAAGCCCGCTCGTTCCCGAGTGAGCCCACCGGGGCCGAGCGCCGAGAGCGTCCGCATATTTTCGAGCTCGGCGAGAGCATTCTGCTGTTCCATGAATTGCGAAAGCTGATTGGTGGTGAAGAATTCATGCACAGCGGCATAAAAAGGGCGCGGGTTGACGAGCGCCATCGGAAGCGTGGTTTCGCTCTCGATAGTCGACATGCGATCTTGAATATTCCGCTTCATCCGGCTCATGCCTACCCGCATGCGGGCTTGAAGCAATTCGCCGACAAAGCGCACGCGGCGGAATCCAAGATGATCGATGTCATCAGGGCGCGCCGAGGGATCGGCGTTCAGTTTCGTAATTTCCGAAATGATATGGACGAAATCCGCGAGTCCGAGCGTGCGTTTCTCGAGCGCCTTCTCGGTCACCGGGAAACCAAAACGCGCGTTCAGGCGATGACGGCCAACCTTCCCGAGGTCATAGCGATCGGCTGAAAAAAGCGATTGTACGAAGTTTTTTGCATTCTCGGGCGTCGCGAGGTCGCTGTCACGCATGCGACGATGGATTTCGACATATGCTTCCTCAACGGACTTTGTTTCATCATGTGCGAGCGTCGCTTGTACCGCCGCGAGCGCGGGTGGATCCTTGGCAAAATGTTTTGCAACCGCCTCGCCCAAGCCACCACCAAAAACCGTCAGGAGCTGAGTGATGGGAAATTTCCGTTTCCTATCGATTTTCACAAAAATGGCGCCACTCGCTTCCGAATCGAATTCGATCCATACGCCGCGGAGAGGAATGATCTTCGCGCCGAAAAATGACTTGCCGCGCACGAGATCCGAGATGAAAAAAGCTCCGAAACTCCGCGCGAGCTGCGGAACGATGGCGCGCTCGACGCCCGAAACGATGAAAGAGCCGTGTGGCGTCATCATCGGCATATCCGCGAGGAATATCTCCTGCGATTTTTCCGATCCGAACGTCTTGTTAATAAGCTTGACAGTTGCCTTTACCGGTGCCTCGTAGGTACGCATATTCTCGCGCGCAAATTCCTCATCGCACTTCGGTTCGCCGACTTCAAAACTCTCGAATTGAAGTTCGAATTTCTTTCCGGAATAATCGGTGATTGGTGAGAATTCTTTAAAAAGCTCGGTGAGACCGTCTTTTAAGAGCCAGTCGAACGAACCGCGCTGATGCCCTACGAGGTCCGGAAATGGGACTGAAGGAGCCCGAAATGCACCGAAAGTCTTTTGGACGAGATTTTTGCGCATATGATGTGGCGGTGAAGTAATAAATGTCGGAATATGTAAACACGCAAACACACGCAGATTTGCTTCGCTTTTGCGCTCTTCTTCAACTCACGTATGAATTTTTGCGCCCCGCACTCCATTACTCACTCGTATCTATACTCCTCTGTATATCAGACCGCCTGTTTTTGCGCAAGAGGAGGTGTGGATAAAAAATAGAAGTGGAAATTACTTACAAGAGCGCCACTTGTCAATATTTGCATGATGGCCAGTTTGAAGGACTTTCGGGACGCGATATTTTTTACCTTTATATACAATAGTTTCGGGACGAGTGTAGACCATGTGGGAGGCGATGCGGCGCTCCTCGACTGACGCATCTTTACCGAGGACACCAGGTAAGCGACGCGTGACAGCATCAACAATTGCGAGCGCCGGAATTTCGCCACCCGTATAGATAGCTTCGCCAATAGCGAATTCTTTTACCGGTGCGAGTGTCTTGAGGATTTTCTTAGCGCGTTCATCAATGCCCTCATAGCGCCCACATATCAAGATGATATCTTGATATGTGGCGAGTATGTCGGCATCTTTGTTGGTAAATTGCTTGGCTGATGGAGAGAACCAGATGATTATTTTGTTCCTTCTCACAGTCCCTCGACAAGCTCGGGACACTGCCCGTATGACTGGCTGTGCAGTCATTACCATTCCTGGGCCGCCGCCATACGGACGCTCGTCTACCTTGCCCCATTTATTTTCTGTAAAATCGCGTGGGTTCTGATACTTGACTTCAATTTTTTTTCCTTTTCGAGCGCGTCCGATAATCGACGCGCTTAGGTATGCGTCACAAGCTTCTTTAAAAAGTGTAATGAAATGAAATGTCACTTTTATAATTCTTCAACTACCTGATCAACCGTCTTCATCTCCACATTCCTCTTCCCGCCGACCGGTTCATTTATTTTGAGATTCACGCGTGCGTTCCCCTTCATCCCCACCACACGCAGGAGAATTCGCAATGCCTCCGCGGTCTTGCCGCTTTTGCCGATAATCTTTCCCATGTCCTCCGGGTGGACGGTGAGCGTGAGCAGGACGCCCATCTGATCGATAGTGCGAGTCGTCTCAACCGATTCGGGGTGGTCGGCGAGCGCCTTCACTGTATATTCGAGAAAGGCTTGGTCCGGTTCCATATTATGGTGAGTCGTATCGAACTATTGTGCCACCGGCGCGGGTTCCGGTTCCGCTTCTACCACTACATTTATTGTAGCATCTTTTTCGACTGATGTAATCGGCGTTCGCCGCGGCAGCGCATTTACTTTCTTACCTGTAATGACGCCTTTATTAATAAGGAGATTGTGAATTGAATCGGTCGGCTGAGCACCTTTTGCGATCCATTCTTTCACATGCTCTTCGTTAAGTGTGAGTGCCCTACTTCTCGGATTATAAGTACCGAGTAATTCGACGATGGAGCCGGCCTTCGCCGCACGTTCTTTCTCTAAAACAACAATGCGAAACGCCGGATCATTGGTCCGGCCAATGCGCTGAAATCGAATCATCAACATACGAACGACTATAGCAGAAGCCCGATAATATTGCTAGAGTACGAAAAATGACAAGGAACGCCACATATGAAGGCCCAATAACGATGACCCGGAAGGGTTTCGGTTTTTTTTCTATTGATGAAGACCATGAGGATCTCCTCATTCCTCCAGAATGGACTAATCACGCGCTCTCGGGCGATATTGTAAAAGTCGTTTCGATCGGCAAGTATAGCGACACGTCTGTTGGGAACATACCAGCGCGAGAAGCGGGAAAAGTCATCGAGATTGTTTCGCGCGCGCGCGAAACATTCGTCGGTACTCTTGTAGAGGAAAATGGCCTCACCTTTCTTGCTCCTGATTATAAAAAGATGTATGTGCCGATTGTCATACTGGATAGAGATAATACACCACTTGGTTATAAAGTCGTTGTGCGCCTCGTGAGTTGGGACGCGGGAAAAGAATACCCTCTCGGCACCATAGAACAAGTTATCGGCAAGGCCGGCGTGCACGAGACCGAGATGCGCGCGCTCGCGCTCGGACAAGGGTTCTCGAGCGACTTCCCTCCTGGTGTCATTGCTGATGCGAAGAATCTTGAAAAGAACGGTGCCACAATGCTCGCCACGGAAGCTACACAATCCGTCAAGGCCGGACTGCGTCGTGATTTCAGAGAAGTCACAACCTTCACCATCGACCCATTCGATGCAAAAGATTTCGACGACGCTCTTTCGGTGCGCGCACTCGTCGACGGTATGATAGAAGTTGGCGTGCATATCGCTGATGTCTCCTTCTTCGTGAAGTCGGGTAGTGCGCTCGATAAGGAGGCCACTGCACGTGCGACAAGCGTGTACCTTGTCGATCGTACTATCCCCATGCTCCCTGAAATTCTCTCGAACGACCTCTGTTCACTCAAACAGGGGGAAGACCGTCTTGCAGTTTCCGCCGTCTTCACACTCGACTGCGAGGCGAATGTCAAAGATGTGTGGTTTGGCGAAACCGTCATCCATTCCAATACGCGCTTCACATATGAAAATGCGCAAGAGGTTCTTGACATGGGTATCGGTACTCTGCACAAAGAACTTTCGCTCCTTTCCACACTTTCGAAGAAGATCCGTGCGCGCCGAACAGCGAAGGGCGCCATAGAATTCGATACGGCCGAAGTGAAGGTCGAGCTTGATCCGGTCGGCACGCCAATCGCCATTCATCTGAAAGAGCGTAAAGCCACCAATCTTCTCATCGAGGATTTTATGCTTCTTGCGAATGAAGCGGTAGCGAAGTATCTAGCACAGCTAACGAAAAACGGTGGGCCGCATTTTTATTCACTCTATCGTGTTCATGATGCACCGAATGCCGACCGCATTGAAAATCTGGCGAATCTTCTGCGCGTTATGGGCTATAATTTGAAAATTTCTGGAAACGGCAACGTTACTGGTGCGGAATTGAATACACTTCTTGAAGCGGTAAAGGGCAAGCCAGAGGAATATCTCGTGAAGATGGCGACTCTCCGCTCGATGAGTAAGGCTGTGTACGCAACGCACAATATAGGCCATTTCGGTCTTGCATTCGACTTTTATACCCACTTCACTTCCCCGATACGTCGTTATCCAGATCTCGTTATACATCGCCTCCTGAAAGCGCATTCTGGTGGCGATCCAATTACGACGCAAGAGATGCAGACGTTTGACACCCTCGCGATTCATGCTTCAGAACGCGAAGTCGCGGCATCCGACGCCGAGCGCGACTCGATTAAGATGAAGCAAGTCGAATTTTTGGCCGACAAAATCGGGCAAGAATTCGATGCTGTCATCTCTGGCGTTACCGAGCACGGTCTCTATGTTGAAGAAAAAACGACGCATGCCGACGGTATGATTAACATACGTAATGCCGGCGATGACTATTTCGAGTACGACGAGAAGCATTATCGCCTCATTGGTCGTCGCACGCACAAGACCTACCAGCTCGGTAACCCCATCCGCGTGAAATTAATCGCTGCCCGTATTCCAGAAAAAGAATTAGATTTTATTCCCGCATAATAATAAGTGGAAGTGTAATCTCCGAGAAATTTATTTCGCCACCACGATGGCTTCGTCGAATTTGACGGACAATAGCTTACTGACGCCGTCGCCGCCCATGGTAACACCGTATAAAATGTTTGTGCGACTCATGGTCTCGCGATTGTGGGTGATGACGATGAGCTGTGACTTCTTCGCGAGGTTTTTTATCATATCGCCGTAACGATGGCTATTTGCCTCGTCAAGCGCGGCATCGGTCTCGTCGAGAATAAGGAATGGTGGCGGGTTTACCTGACTCATCGCGAAGATGAGAGCAATTGAAGTAAGCGCTCGCTCGCCGCCAGAGAGCTGCATGAGTGAACGCACTTTTTTCTTCGGCAGATTGACCGCGATTTCTATACCGGGTCTTTGTTCTTCTTGTGGTACATTGTTCAACTTCTCACAATCTTCGGCTTCCTCTTTGTCGGTCTCGAGCTCTTCGAGTGCGAGACGCGCGCTCCCGCCGCCGAACATAAGCGCGAAATATTCGCCGAACGATGTGTTCACCTTTTCGAGTCCCTCAGAAAAGTGCTTCGCGAGTTCCGTGTCCAAGTCGCGGATGAGCGCTCCAAGACCCGCCGCCGACTTTGCAAGATCGTTGAGTTCGGTGGTAAGGAAAGCCTCGCGTTCGGAAACTTCTTTATGTTCCCTTCGTATATCTTCGCCAGTACCGCCCGCCTCTTCTAGGCGAATCTTTAAACGTTCAAGTGTTCGGTGACGATCCTCTTGCATCTTGCGCTCTTCGTGTGGCGCCGCAGGAAGAGCTACGTAGGCCATGGCTTCTGTACCGCCCAGGACGACAACTTCCTGCTTGTCGCGTTCAAGCGCTTCGACAAGAAGTGTGAGCTCGAATTCGCGAGCTTCCGCTTTCGTTCTCTCTCCCTCCTCATGCGCTTTTGCCTGAGCCACATCGAGGATACGCCGCCGAATTTCTCGGCTGGTTTCTTCGAGCGCTATCATATCTTCGCGCGAGCGCGCTCGTGCAGTTTCAGCCTTTTCGAGTCTCACAGAAACAGCTGTATATTTTTCAATAAGCGTGATGTGCTCCCTTTCGAGCTTGTGTGCGGCATCTTCTTCGTCAGAGAGGTATTCATCGTGCGGCATACTGTGCCGAGTAAAGAATATCTTTATCGCTGTATGGATGGCGGTGAGTGCGGCGCGGAGCGCTTCAATACTCCCGCCTGCAAGAATCTTGATTTGTGTCTCGACCTCGGTATGCAGCGCTTCGAGCTCTTCGCGCGGCACCTTCGCGTATGGCTCGCTCACGACCACAGAAGCGCGGCGCTGTACCTCGGCGAGTGCTCCTTCGATGCGGCCTATCTCACGCGAGAGCGCCGTCCGCATACCGGAGAGTTCATAAACTTCATGTTCTGCCTTTCGCAGGGCTTCGGTGCGTTGCACTGTTTCGCGATCAGCTGATTTCGGGTCGGCAATCTGTTCAAGCTCGGTACTGACGACGACAAGTCGCTCCTCTGTCGCCCGTTTCTCTTCAACAATTTTCAGTTGTTCCTGCGTGATATACACATCCTCGATCGCGAAGTACGTTCGCGCGAGGTCGATGAGTTCGGTACGCAGAGCATCGGCGCGTTCAAGTTTCTTTACCTGGCTTTCGAGGAAGCGCACATGCGGCGTCAATTCTCTCCTTAGAGCATTGACCTGCGCAATATTCTCTTCGGTCTTTTCGAGTTTCTTCGCCGCTTCATGTTTCTTGAATTCGTAGATCTGAAGCCCGAGGGCGTCCTCGAGCATCGCTCGGCGATCGCGTGGCGACGCGAGTAGTATACGATCCGCTTCCCCTTGGGAAATAATGTGGTGGCCCGTCTCGCCGATATTCGCTCCGGCAAGCAATTCGACAACGTCGCGCAGACGCACGCGCGAACCGTTGATCGAGTACTCGCTCGTTCCATCGCGGAAGACGGCGCGCTCGATCGCGACTTCGTCAAAGTCAATTTTGAAGGGACGCGATCCGCGCGCCGACAAATTATCGAATACGATGACAACCGCCGCGCGAGAAGCGCGCGGGACCGAATGCGAACCGCCCCAGATGAGGTCCTCTGCGCGCTTGCTGCGCATGCTCTTCATCGACTGCTCGCCGAGCGCGAAACGGAACGCTTCGGCGACATTGCTTTTCCCCGAACCGTTCGGTCCGACAATCGCGGTGGTCGCGCTCGAAAAATCCAAGACTGTTTTCCTGGCGAACGATTTAAACCCAACTATTTCTAGTCGCTTCAACATTGGTATGTATTGTATCACCACCGCATCGTCGTGAGCCCGGATTCGGCGGCTGCTTGTTCCGCTTCCTGCTTGCTCTGCCCTTCCCCTCGAGCTATTTCTTCAGTTCCGATGAACACGCCGACGGTAAAAAGTTTCTCGTGGTCGGGACCGACTTCGGATATCGTCTCATACGCTGGCGTTATGCCGCGCTTCTCCTGCGCAATTTCCTGGAAGCGGCTTTTTGCGTCTTGATAGGAACGCTTCGCGATGATGTCATCGATCTTGCCGTAAAGGTTCCGCGCAATAAATGTTTCAGCCGCTTCGAATCCCTTATCGAGATAGATTGCGCCGACGATCGCTTCAAAAGCGTCTGCGAGTATGACATCGCGTGCGCGGTCAGTGTCCTTCGCTTCGCCTTTTGAGAGCAATAGAAAATCGTTGATGTTGAGCGCTCGCGTACTTTCGGCAAGAGAGGCGGTGTTTACCAGAGCGGCGCGATAGCTGGTAAGTTCGCCCTCGGATGTGGCAGGAAACTTCTTGAAAAGGAAATTGGTGGCAGCGAGCTCGATGACAGCGTCGCCGAGAAACTCGAGCCGTTCGTTATGTTTTCCCGCGTAGTCGCGATGTTCGTTGAGATAGGAGCGGTGCGTCAGGGCCTCGATAAAAAGATTAAGATTATTGAATGAGAGACCGAGTATGCGCGCACAATAAGAAAAATCAGGCATATGCGTCGAGGAGTTTTTGAACGGCTACTGTAACGATAGGAAGCATATCATCATAAAAGTTGAGATCAATAATGTCTTGGAGACGGAACCATTTCGCATCATCAAGCCCGCCGCTTTTCTTGAGTACGATTGGCTCGAAGCTACTTGAGGCGAGAAAGAACCATACATGCTTACGCACCCTTCCCCTTTCCGGATGCGAAGCGACGTACTCGTTCTCGCCGACTTTGGTCCCTATAGTAGCAGTAAGACCGAGTTCTTCCTTGATAACGCGCGCGATGCCGACCTCCAGCGTCATATCCTTTTCGATGTGGCCTTTTGAGAGCGTCCAGTGGCCGAAAACATCGTGTACAAGTGCCAGATAATACTGCCCGTTATGTGTGGCATATACGATCGCGCCTCCCATTTTTTCTACAGGCAAATCTTCACGCTTCGTCTTTTTTATCCCCTGTTCGTCTTTCCCTGGCTCGCCGAGCTCTTTATACACCGCGCCCAACACGCCGTTTATAAAACGACCCGAAGAATCGCCGCCAAAAGTCTTCGCGAGCTCGATGGCTTCATTAATGGCAACCTTCGCCGGCACTTGCGCGCGATCGGCGAAGAGGAGTTCGTAAAGTCCGAGGCGCAGGATATTGCGATCGATCGGTGCGATGCGCTCGAGGGGCCACTCCGGTGCGGCCTTCTCGATAACGAGATCAATGTCGCTCCGTTTCGCGAGGACGCCAGAGAGGAGGTTGTCTATAAATGGCTGATCGGCATCGCCGCCGCCGAATTCAGCGATGTTGCGCGCGAGAATCGTTTGAGTATCCTTCTCACTCGCATGGGTAGTGTCCCATTCGAAGAGCGTCTGAAGAACAACGGAGCGCGCTAAATGTCGGTTCGCCATGGAAAGATCTGTGTGGAGTAAGTATAACAGACCAAGTGACTGCGCAAACTGCGCATGTGCAAAAAACGTGGCGGTTCGACCGCCAAGCAACTTGGCGGTCGAACCGCCACGTTAACCGCCACGTTAAAATCAAACACCACCGCCGAAACCGCTCCGAGCTTTCGGCCGGCCGCCGGTCGCGACCTTGCCAGAAATCCCTTTTGAACTTTCCGCTTCTGCGTTTGCATGAATTTCCTGTGCATGTTCATGCGCATGCTTTTCTGCAGGCGCAGTAGAAGGACCTTTTGCTTTTGATTCATGCTTGGTCTTCACTTTGGGCGTAAAAATCTGCTTGCCACGATACATGCCAGTTGCCTCATCGAGACGATGCGGGAGACGGAGATTGCCGCTTTCTTTATCCTGTATCGCTTGAATGCCTTTAAGTGCATGATGCGACCGGCGATTACCGGTATGGCCTCTGGTATGACGCATGCGAATTGACATAGACACTACCCTAGCATGCGGCTGACAAAATGAGAAGCGCCATCCTTTCGGTGGCGCTTGTGTTGTTTGTGGGGTTATTTACCTCTGGAAGCTACAATCAGATGCCTCCACGGACGAAATCGGACCTTGTTGCTTACAACAAAGCGTTAAGGTGTTAACTCTTCAGGTGTATGAAAGAGTGGCGGTGGATAACGCAAGGTCCGTACTTCTTGAGCGCTTCATAATGCGCCATTGTACCGTACCCTTTATGTTTTTCGAAACCATAGAGTGGGTACTGCTCCGCCAGTTCAACCATGAGTCTGTCGCGAGTTATCTTCGCCGCAATGGAAGCAAGCGAGATAACAGGGACTAGCCCGTCGCCATTGATGATGGTCTCTTGCATATATTCTTGTGGTGCGTGGAGCGCGCCGTCGAGCAAAATATGGAAGTCAGACTTCTGAAAATTCCTTGAAGTCTGACTTCCATATTTTACAAGCTTGTTCACGCCGCGCGAGAGCGCGCGGCGTATGGCAGGTACAATACCTTCCCTATCGATCATCTCGGCATCTTCGAGCTCAACTGTAAAACGCACGTCTCCAAAGGCGACGCGCGCTTCCAGCATTCTAAAAAGCCTTTCACGTTTTTTCTCCGAAAGTTTTTTAGAATCAGCAACACCCAGGAACTCCCGCGCCACATCAAACTCTTCAGGCACAGCAACCACCCCAACAGCGACTGGCCCCGCCAGAGGCCCCCGTCCCGCCTCATCCACTCCAAGCACGCATCGCATATTTAGTTAAAATCGCGTTGAACAATCTTGCTGGGCCCATGTGCCAGGAAACTGGTGACCTGTACAAAAGTTGGCGCTTGATGGACCTACCCGAATATAGCAGCGGTCTGAACCACCCTTATCATCCTCCGTATTGACGGTGAGTACATATGAATCTGTTCCATCGCTACAGTAACAATAACCAGCACCATCTTTTGCATTACAGCTTGCAGCCATATTTGGTGTACCAGGCGGATAAATAGGATCGCTCGGGATGGATGAGATGAATCCACCTGAAACAAGCGCTTGGCCCGAATTACTCATCTGATCCGAAGTTAGTGGAGAGACGGCTCTGGGTGGTCGACAGGACATTCTTCCGCACGGATAATGTCCATTAACCGAAAAATACAACTCCAGCGCTTTTTCGAATTCGCCTACCTGGGACTTCCGAACTGCATCGCGCGCCTTCGCGCGCGCGGTGTTCAAGCTCGCGAGCACGATGCTCGACAAGAGCCCTATGATGGCAAGTACGACCAATAACTCGATGAGAGTGAAGCCGCGCACTTTCATACTGTCCACACAGCTATAATCGCTGCGATTGTGATAATCAGGACGACGAGCAGAACCTTTTGCGCTCCGGCATCATCGGCGGCGAGCCCGGTTTTAATAACGAGATTTGCGAGCCAGGAATACTTCATAATATGCATTATACCATACATTCGCATTGTAAACGGCGTTCATCTGAATATGTGTATAAGGCAAAATCCTGGTATTCTTAATTCCAATGGCATCGCGATTTATCCACCTGCACACACACAGCCACTACTCGTTCCTACAGGCCTTGCCGAAGATCGAAGAATTAATCGAGAAGGCGAAGGAAGAAGGCATGGACGCGCTTGCGCTCACCGACGCCGGCAATATGCATGGTGCGATAGAATTTTATAAAGTGGCGAAGATGGCGGGCATAAAGCCGATCCTCGGCGTCGATGCGTATCTCGCGCCACGTTCGCGACATGAGAAAGACCCAAACATCGATGCAAAGCGCTCGCGTATCGTACTCCTCGCAGAAAATAATGAAGGATATAAAAATCTTCTTGCGCTCATCACGAAGTCGTGGACAGAAGGATTTTATGAACGCCCGCGTATGGATAAGGAACTGCTCCGCGAACACCACCGCGGACTTATCGCGATTCTCCCCTCCTTCGCGGGCGATGTCGCCCAGCTCCTGCGCGCAGGCGATTACGACGGCGCCGCGGCCGCGCTCGCAGAGTTTAAGGACATTTTTTCAGCCGAAAATGTCTTTCTCGAAATAACACACCATCCGAAAGTTGACGGGCATGAGGCGCTGATGTCTCGGATAATTGCGCTTGCGCGAGAGAGTCATACGCCGCTTGTTGCCCAGCACGATGTCTATTATCTGAAGCCGGCCGATCGCGAGGCGACTGAAATCATGCGCCGTATCCAGCATGGTGCGCGCGGGAAAAATGAGGATGAGGATTTTTCTTTTATCGGAGAACAAACCGCAGAAAAAATCTTCAAGAATATCCCCGAGGCGCTGGAAAATTCACGAAGTATCGCCGACCGCTGTACCGTATCTTTTGAACTAGGAACATGGACATTCCCGTCCGTTCCCGTTTCGAACGGTTTCCGAAATCATGATGAGGAATTGCGAGCCAAGGCATACGCGGGCATCGCAGAGCGCGGACTCGAAAAGTCGAAAGAAGTTATTGATCGCATCGAGTATGAATTGAAGATTATTATCGGTAAGGGATTCGCGGTGTATTACCTTATCGTCGCCGACCTTCTTGCGTTCGCGCGTCGCGTCGGTATCCTTACCACCACGCGCGGATCGGCGGCAGGGAGTTTGATTGCCTATTTGGTCGGCATCACGAACGTAAATCCACTTCTCTATAAACTGCCTTTTGAACGATTCCTCAATCCTGAACGCCCGAAGGCGCCGGATATCGACATGGACATGGCCGATAACCGCCGCGACGAGATGATTGCATATACAAAGCAAAAATATGGCGAGGATCATGTCGCGCAGATAGGCACCTTCGGAACGATGATGGCGCGCGCGGCGGTGCGCGATGTCGCACGCGCACTCGGTCACTCCTACACCACCGGCGATCGAATTGCAAAACTCATTCCGATGGGCTCCCAAGGATTCCCTATGACTATCGATCGCGCGCTCACACTCGAACCGGATTTGAAAGCGTTATATGACGAAGACGATGACATAAAAGAAATCCTTGACCTCGGGAAACGCATCGAGGGCTGCGTGCGGCATGTCGGTGTCCACGCGGCGGGTATCGTAGTCGCGCCGACTCCTCTTGTCGAGTGGACACCGATTCAACCGGACCCGAAAGGCACCGGGAAGCTCATCACTCAATATGATATGTATTCAATCACCGACGAATATGGCGGTGTCGGGCTCTTAAAATTCGACTTCCTCGGCATAAAAAATCTCTCTATTCTCGCCGACGCGGTCGCACGCGTAAAGCGAACTCGAAATATTACTATAGATATCGAAAATGTTCCTATTGATGATGCTAAAACATTTAAGATGCTCGCGCGCGGCGAGACGGAAGGAATCTTCCAATTGAACGGTTCCGGCATGACCCGTTGGCTCAAAGAGCTCAAACCGACTTCAATACACGACATCAACGCGATGGTCGCCCTCTACCGCCCGGGACCTATGGAAACGATTCCAAATTACATTGAGCGGAAGCATAATCCAAAGCTCATTCAGTATCTCGATCCGCGTATGAAAGAATATCTCGATTTTTCCTACGGTATTCTCGTCTATCAAGACGATGTGCTCCTGACAGCAATAAAACTCGGCGGGTATTCATGGCTGGAAGCAGATGCGCTCCGCAGGGCGATGGGGAAAAAAATTCCGAAGGTTATGCAGGCGGAAAAAGAAAAATTGACGAAGGGTTTTATTGAATATGGGAAACTTTCCAAATCACTCGCGGAAAAATTATGGGAACTGATAGAGCCGTTCGCTGCTTATGGGTTCAATAAGGCGCACGCCGCGAGTTATGGAAAGGTAGCGTATCAGACCGCCTATATGAAAGCGAATTATCCTGTGGAGTATCTTGCGGCGCTTCTCACCGCCGATTCGGGCGATACCGACCAAATCTCTATTTTTGTCACCGAAGCAAAACGGATGGGTATCAAGGTGCTGCCGCCTGATGTGAATGAAAGCGGGAGCGACTTTACGGTTGTAGGTAAAGAGAAAGACGCTATCCGCTTCGGACTCTCCTCAATTAAAAACTTTGGCGATGGGATTTCAGAGGCGATTATCGCGCAGCGCGAAGCACACGACCCATTTAAAACGCTTTCAGATTTTCTTTCGCGCGTCGGATCCAAGAATCTAAACAGAAAATCACTTGAATCGCTCATTAAGAGCGGGGCTCTGGATTCTCTGAATACGGGAGGAGGGAGTCGAGGCGCTCTACTCGAGCATATTGAGACTATGCTTGTCTTCCATCGTGATGCGACTACCGTCTCGCCACAAGATTCACTCTTTGGAGCTTTTGCGGAACCACCGAATCTAAAGCTCCCTACGACTGGAAGGCCTGTTTCAATAGGTGAAAAATTGAATTGGGAAAAAGAATTGCTCGGTATCTATGTGAGCGGTCATCCGCTTGATGCATATGCCATGGTCACAAAGAAATCGCCGTTATCTATCACTAAGATTAAAGAAGAACGTCAGCAGGGAATATCGATCATCCTGCCGGTTCTTGTAACCTTAGTGAGAAGCATTCTCACCAAGAGCGGTGAGAAAATGGCGTTCATCACGGTAGAAGACACGACTGACTCCATCGAGGCGGTAGTCTTTCCAAAATTGTTTAAAGAACATGCGAGTAGTATAGTCACGGGTGCATGTTTCCTTGCCAAAGGGAAGGTCTCTATCAGAAACGGCGATGTTACATTCGTGATAGAAGAACTGAAACCGCTATAAGAAAAGTTGTGGTATATTCAGCAGATATGGACATGCCGCGGGATACAGAACGAGATCATAAGAGACTCGGCAAGGAGCTTGATTTGTTTTCGTTTTCAAATACGGTCGGCAAAGGGTTGCCGCTTTTTACTCCTAAAGGTTCGGTGATTCGCCGGGAACTTGAGCGCTTTATTGTCGATGAGGAGATCAAACGCGGCTATCTCCATGTCTATACGCCAGACATTGCTAAACTCGATTTATACATAAAAAGCGGCCATTACCCGCACTATAAAGACTCAATGTATGCGCCAATCGAGATAGATGATGAGCAGTTCATGCTCCGACCGATGACCTGCCCACATCATTTCGAATTGTACCTGCGCAAACCGGTGAGTTATCGGGAACTTCCTATGCGCATCGCTGAACTTGCGAAAATGTACCGCTACGAGCAATCGGGGGAGCTTATGGGCCTCCAGCGGGTTCGGACGTTCTGTCTAGCCGATGCACACATCATCTGCGCGAACGAGGAACAGGCCGTTGATGAGATCAGTGGGGCACTCGATCTTATTGAATACGTCACGTCGGTCTTTGGTCTTAAGCTTGACGTGGATTATCGCTATCGTCTCTCGCTTGGAGATCGTGCGAATACGGAAAAATATTATAAAAATGACGCTGGATGGGAAAAAGGAGAAGATCTGTTGCGAAATCTCATGCAGAAACGTGGTTCAAGATTTGAGGAAGTAAAAGATGAAGCCGCGTTCTACGGACCCAAGATAGATATACAAATGAAGAATGCAAACGGAAAGGAAGATACCGCCTTTACTGTCCAGTACGATTTTTGTATGCCCGATCGATTTGATCTCTCGTACATTGGCGAAGATGGTGAGAAACATCGTGCTTTTGTAGTACACCGTTCATCTATTGGTGCCATCGAACGCAGTATGGCGTTTCTTATTGAGAAATATGCGGGTGCTTTTCCGCTTTGGCTCGCGCCGGTGCAGACTAAGGTGTTAAGTGTATCGGAGAAACACGCGACATACGCACGCGAAGTTGCGAGTGCGCTCAAAGTCGCACACATTCGCGCTGAAGTTGATGACTCAAACGAATCGCTTGGGAAAAAGATACGCAACGCAAAGATGGAAAAAGTTCCTTATTTGCTCATCGTTGGCGATAAGGAAGTTGCAGCAAAAACTATTTCAATCGAGAGCCGCGATCACGGAAAACTGGGCATAGCATCGCTTGCCTATTTTATTGCACGTGCAACAGAAGAAATCAGCTCGCGGAAATAATATCAAAAGTTCATCAAGGCGAGGCCTTGCTATACTTAGAGGCGCCTTGCTATACTTATCAAATGGCTGAACGGAGCCCATTCGCTACCGATGAGTGGTATCATTGCTATAATCGCGGTGTCGATAAAAGAACCGTATTTGAAAATGCCGGGGACTACAATCGATTCCTCTTACTTCTGTACTTGGGGAATGGTTCGGTCCCGCTTCACATATCAAATCTTAAAGATCAAAATATACACGTAGTACTCGAAGACATATCGATGGAACGTGGAGAACCGATGGTAGAAATCGGTGCGTATACTCTTATGCCGAATCATTTTCATTTACTTCTTAAAGAAATTAGAGAGGGCGGAATCGCGATATTTATGCAACGCATTTTTACCGCATTTACAATGTATTTCAACAAGAAGTATGAACGGACTGGGGCTCTTTTCGCAGGACCATTTAAGTCACGTCATGTCGCTGATGATCGTTACATCAAAAAACTTATTTCGTATCTCCACTTAAATGCAACTGAGCTTTTTGGCCCTCACCGGAAGGATGGCCGTGGCAATATTGAAATAATAGAAAAGCGATTGATTGAATATCCTTATTCGAGTCTTTCTGACTTCCTAGGATACGAACGTCCAGAACGGAAAATCCTTGGCAATTCTATTTTCGAATTGTTTGACACAATTCCAACATTAAAAGAAATGGTTGATGATGCGAATTCCTATTACATTGAGCATCCAGAAAATGATAGCAAGTAGCAAGGCCTCGCCTTGATATTCATTACGCACCAAGCACAGCGAGGGCGCGTGTGAGGGCGAGCTTCGCGCCGGTCACACTGGTCGAATAGCTCGAGTCGATAGCTGTAGCGAGCGCGGCGATAAGCTTCTCGAGCGTCGCCGTCGAGAGGCGCGCGGTCAGCCGCGCGATGTCGGGATCACAGGCAGTACCGTCGACGCGAACGCGATATGCGTCATCGATAAGACAGGCTGTTGCTGAAAGGAGCTTCCCCGGTTCTCCCGAACCTCGGATGTATTGTCGCAAACCGGCAAAAACAGCCGCTCGGTCTCCTCCAACAAGTGCGGCGGCGAAGCCACGGACATCTGGCGTTACCGAATTATATTCGGCGGCGCCATTGGTCGCAATTGGTTCAACACGCTCATATATCGGTTCGACATTTTCATATATAGGTTCAACATTGGCCACTATGGGATGTTTCTGCGAGAGGCCTTTCACGATATCTTCGATCGAGAGCGCGCCGTTTTGCGCAAAAGACTTGAAACCATCATACGATGAATACCCGCGTGGCGCTTCTGGCAGTACGGTTTCGTTATGGAGTATAGGTGCAGGGGCAAGTGGCTGTGTATTAAGAGCCGTCGAGACGCGTGAGCCAAAATTACATAGAAGGCGATTCACGAACGGCGCTACACCAAAGAGCACGAAGTAAGCGAGCGCGAGAGCGAATCCGACAAGCACGATCCAGTAGATCACAGTGCCAACCGGTCCAAGATCAAGACCAGTGTACGGAATCTGCGAGAGATAGAGATATGCGAGCGGTTGTGAGCTCACGTGCGGAAGTGTCATAAGCGCAATGATCGGCGGAGGTGAACCGCCGCCGCTTCCTCCCCCACCACCACCGCTACTACCACTGCCTCCTCCACCGCCTCCACCACCGCCCCCGTGAGTTACCGAAACGGCCGCAGTGCAGGTTGCTGTATGGCCGGATGAATTTATGACCGTACCTGTGAAGGTCATGTCGCTTGTAAGCGCTGGAGTCGTGGTAGCGCCATCGGCCACCGGCGTCATCGAGCCGATGCCATTGTCGATAGCGAGGGAGGATGCGTTCGCCGTTGTCCAAGTAAGCGTCGAGGCGTCACCTGATGCGACGGATGCCGGCGATGCGATGAGCGTACAGATTGGCTCGGTTGGCGGCGGAGGTGGAGCGGCCACGGCAATTTCTGTCGTGCATTGAACTGTTTTATCGCCAACTCCAATCGCGGTGCCGGTGTAAGTTGTGGTTGCGATCGGCGAGATGGTGGTTGAACCGCCTGTTACAGGTGAGACGGAACCGACACCGTTATCGATACTGAACGAAACTGCATCATCGGAAGACCACGTAAGCGTCGCTGAACCGCCAGAATGGATGCTTGTCGAACTTACCGAGAGTGAACAATATGGGACGCTCTCGGTATGCTGATGTATTGAGACTGTCACGGTACAGGTCGCTGTATGGCCGGATGAATTTGTAGCCGTACCGGTAAATGTCGTTTCTTCCGTGATGGTTTCCAAATGTATCGATCCACCCGCGACAGAAGTGACGGAACCAATTGTATGATCGATGGAAAAAGTTTCGGTATGTGTCGTTTCCCAGGTAAGTTCGACGATGTCACCCGAGTAAATGGACGTCGGCGAGGCGATGATAGTACAAGTTGGCTCGGCTGGCTGCGGTGGTGGCGGTTCTGGATACGTACATGTCACACCAGTTTGACTAGTGGCGGTTGAATTATAGTTAGTAGCAATTGAATCCATACAGCCGTAGATTATGATTGGTGCAGGAGGAGGTGGAAGGGGTGGCGGATAGGTACATGATCCATCATCTACCGCTGCATTTGGATTATAATTAGTCGCTGAAGAATCAGTACAGCCAGAAATTATAATGGGTGGAGGTGGAGGAGGTAGTGGTTGTGGGGGTGGAGGTGGTGGAGGAGGAGGTGGAGGTGGTGGTGGTGGTGGAGGTGGGGGTGGAGGTGGTGGTGGAGGTGGTATAACGCAACATGCGTGTGCAAACTTGATGTCGACAACATTAGTTATCAAACCGACAGTAAATCCAATACAGACAACGGTAAAAATGCCAACAATGAAATTGTGGCGATTAAGTATATAAAAAATGATTGATTTTATTTTCATGATTCGTATGAAGAGGAGTTTGGAGAGTGTATAACACTCTCCAAACTCCGCGTCTGGCACATATTAGTAATGCTGTGTACCAGACAAGATTCGATTGAGCCGTCCACTCTGGAGGGTATTGAGAATCTCACCAGCGGGGACAACGCGATTGATTATTACAGATAATGGCTCTTTTCATCCCTTTCCTCCTTTTTGTTGTGCCGCGTCCTCCGACTGGTGGAGCGGCGATTTATGGAAAGAACAGCTCTCTACTCTCCATTGCGGAGAGTCACGCGATTCCCAGCGTTAGCTGGAAATCGCGTGACTTTCAACAAAGTCAGCTATAACAACAAAACGATCAGTTTTCGCGCCGAAAGAGTCGCATGTTGCAAGCGTGAGTGCGCGACCAGAGATTTGCAGTGAAACAAACGCATCATTCGCACTTTCTTTTGTGACGTTTCGCACTTGATACGTATATGTCATATTCGATGAGTACACCGTAATCACGTCTCCAATAACAAGTTTTTGAATACCATTGAACGTCTTATATGCTTGGTTGCCGACAATTGGCAGATAACTCGAATGGCCGAAGAGAACAACATTGCCAGTCTCGCCAAGCTTTGCAGACGTCGGATAGCGTACCGCGCCCGAGAGTAACTCCCGATCGAGAACTTCCGTATCGGTCGTCGTCGGATTCGCAATGATCGCCATTAGGTTGATTGTGGGGATGCGTATCTTCACCGGAAGTTCGCCGGTAACAATTTTGGTGCTCACCCCTGTCGCGAGCGCGATCGCCGTACCACTGGACACGGGTATTGGCGGCGTTTCCGGTAAAAGATCGAATGTTCCCAGAATCATAACGAGGCAGAAAAAGACAAAAACGAAGACACCGAAGAAGCTCAACTTCTTCGCATAAATCTGTGTGCCGACTCGAATAAGCCGTACGGTAGAATCAACAAGTTTCTTCATATCGTCTTACTAAGACATACAGTATTGTATACTTGCTGTCAAGCTTGACATAAAAAGTACGCTATGGTATGTATACCAACACATGGATACCTCAACTGCTAATCTTCATATCCGCCAGAGAGCCTCACAAGCTCTTGCGGTGGTCGGTTTCATTGCTCTTGTCGGCGCAGGCATATGGCTCGCGGTGTACTCGACGCGCTTTGTCCCAGCGGTAATAAGTCGTATCGGCACAGCAGCGGTATATCTTGGCTCGGTCTTCAGTCCATCCGAGACGCCCAACCTTTCGGTTGTCCCGACACCCGTCGCATCAACGACAATTTCATTCGGTGACGCGAGTTCGACTGTTCCGGCGAAAACGCCAGCTACAACTCCGCCGAAGCGAGTTCCCACGACTGTCGGCCCCGAAACTTCCCGTATTTATCCGATGAACGGCACTGGTTCGACACAAACATTTTCTGGTCTCCCTGACCTCATCACGAATATTGACGCCGTTGGCTATTTCGCGACTTCTTCTATGAAGTCATCCGCGTTGAGAGAATCGTTCGTCGCAAGTTCAACAGTTCCAACTGGCTTCCGCCCGGCAGTTCATTTCACTATAAAGAATATAGGCACAAATGCGACTGGAGTATGGCGTTGGAGCGCATCTATTCCGACACAAAGCGACTCTATTCAGGAATCACAGCCCCAGCAATCGCTTAATCCTACTAATAGTATTGAGTATTGGTTTGGCTTTGACTATCTTTCCGCTAATAAAGGAGCCGATAAAATGATCTCAATTACCGCAAACTTCGATCATACCGTAGGCGAATCGAACACCAACAATAACAGCGCTTCTGCAAAAGTAACTATCCTCGGGAATTAAATATCTAGGTTTGCCGACTTTGCATTCGACTGGATGAATGATTTACGACTCGCGACATCGGTGCCCATGAGGATGTCGAAGATGCGATCGGCTGCCTCGGCATCTCCAATGCTGACTCGCTTTAGCACTCGCCGTGTCGGATCCATCGTTGTCTCCCAGAGCTCGCCCGGATTCATTTCTCCCAGACCTTTATAGCGTTGGATGTTTGCGTCGCTCATTTCCTTCAGCGCGTTCCCTTTTTCCTTATCCGAGTATGCATACGCGACCGCCTTCCCTTTTGAGATTTTGTACAACGGCGGCTGGGCGATATAGACGAATCCGCCATCAATGATTGGTTTGAAATGACGATAGAGGAGCGTGAGCAAGAGCGTGCGAATGTGCGCGCCATCGACGTCGGCATCGGTCGCGATGATAATTTTGTGATAGCGCAGTTTCGAAAGATCGAATACATCG
>Ga0100385_1001513_pt1 | contig 23368 bp, 29 predicted proteins | sample CryGeymeta201509_FD_81543 | JGI IMG/M metagenome (GOLD analysis project Ga0100385, IMG submission 81543) | Groundwater microbial communities from Crystal Geyser aquifers in Utah, USA - Crystal Geyser metaG 2015-09 | ecosystem: Environmental > Aquatic > Deep subsurface > Groundwater | place: USA... | reverse complement strand
AAATCAGCCAATAATTTTGATTAAAGCTGTAAAGAACACACATTCTAAATTTTAGGATATGACTTCATGATAGATGAAGAGATGCAGCCTTGGCTGATCTAAATCAATACCAACCCTTGTCTCGAGACTGACTGTGATATCCTCAACGATATCATCCCAACAATGATATAAAATGTTGTCAAAATAGCAGTTGATCCCGTATTCAAATCCCCAAAAATAGAAGAATGGTCTTTGAATGACCTCCTCACCTGCTCTGAACGTTTGCTCGAAAAGAATAAATTTGAGCTGATATACAGCCAGCTTCATGATCAATGTTGACTTATTTGTATCAATTACAAAAAATCACCAGCCATACCGACTCCTCATTTGCTTCTTGTTGAGATGCTGTTTGTTCAAATCCACCTCATCGTCATCGAAGCGTTTGATCGCATCTCTCACAAACTCGCTTATCTGCCCTTTGCCTTTGAGTAAGCTGGAATCCCATATCTATTGCTGCATCTCATTTTTCTTTGATTTTTCCTGATGCCAGCTCCGATCAACTGCTTTCGTTAGGTCGATTTCTTTTATTTTCGGCCTCTCCTCATTCAGCCATTGAATTTTATCAACTACCACTTCGCCTTAATCCTCTTCCACTAACTCATGCTCGATTTTGTCTTTGCTTTACTTCTCAAATTCTTTCTTGATGAAGGTTTGGTCCTCAACATCCCACTTTATCTGCTACTATGTTAGTTACTGTTTTTTGTTCATTTTTTCCTTAGTTCTGAAAAGAGCCTTTTCATCAAAAGACAATTTGACCTCCTTGGATTCTTAGTTCTTTGGTTTAGGTAAGGCCATCAGAAAGTTGCTTGCTAAGTTGACTTTTTATTTTCTAATCTATTGTCTTTGCTGCTCTACTGTTTATGATATTTTCATCGGCTTCCAGTTCTTCAAGTCCTAATCATCATCTTTTTTGCTATTTTTGAAGGGCATCTTGAAAGGTACCTTTTTGATGATCTTTTTTGGTTACTTTTTCTCCTCTTATTTGTTTATATTATCTTCTGGTTCCTCCTTGCCCATATGCTTATAAGAGTCCTGCTAAGATAATCAAATGTGAAATTAATAACATTTAAAAATTATTTGAATTAGACCGATGATGGATATCGAAATGCCATAAATCGTCCCAAAGACTGACGGAAACAAATCAGAGGAAGAAAACCTCTACAACAAGCTGCAATAGCTCAACAAATATCTTGAATTCCTCAGCATTCAGGAAGACTACATCAAGGAAGATCAAATCAAGCTCAAAAGATAATAGGTCAGGTCCAAAGAATAACTCAAGCGCATCCAGGCTGTTCCCCTGGTCGTCGGCCACTTCGTCTAGATGATTGACGAAAACCATGGACTGGTGACTTCAACAGGAGGAACCAATTACTATGTCAGAGTTCTATCAACCATCGACCGAGAAAAACTCAAAACATCCACCAGTATTGCTATGCATCGCCACAGCTACTCAGTTGTCGACATTCTTCCCTCAGAATCAGATGCTGCTATTCAAATGATGCAGGTTCAGGAAAAGCCTGATGTGACCTTCGCAGACATTGGTGGTCTTGACACTCAAAAGCAAGAAATGAGAGAAGCCGTTGAACTGCCTTTGACTTATCCTGAGCTGTACAGTCAGATTGGTATTGACCCTCCCAAAGGTGTCTTAATGTACGGTCCTCCTGGTACAGGAAAGACTATGATGGCTAAAGCCGTTGCTAACTGCACAGTTGCTACATTCATCAGAGTTGTTGGCTCGTAATTCGTGCAAAAATATTTGGGAGAAGGACCCAGAATGGTCAGAGATGTATTCAAACTTGCAAAGGAAAACTCTCCATCAATCGTCTTCATAGATGAGGTTGATTCAATCGCCACAAAGTAATAATTATGTCACTCAGACGTTTCGATGCTCAGACAGGAGCCGACAGATAGGTCCAAAGAGTCCTCATTTAATTATTGAATCAAATGGATGGTTTCTAGCAAAATGTGAATGTGAAGGTCATTATGTCAACCAACAGGCACGATACACTAGATCCTGCACTGCTTCGCCCGGGTAGGTTGGATAGAAAAATTGAGTTTCCTCTCCCCGACAGAAGACAGAAGAGACTTATTTTCCAGACAGTTACTTCCCGAATGAACCTTTCAGAGGATGTGGATTTGGAGCAATATGTGAGCAGACCTGACCAGATCAGTGCTGCTGACATTGCTAGTATTTGTCAGGAGGCAGGTATGAAAGCAGTTCGAAAGAATAGATACGTGATTACTCAGCAAGACTTCGACAAGGCCTACAAGACCGTGGTCAGGAGAACTCAGAAAGACTTCAACTTCTACAAATGAGCTGATGATGTAGAACCATAAATCTTACAGAGTTATTTAACTTCCTGACACTGTTTTATAATTTTTTTAAAAATGCAAGAGAAAGGAAAACTTGAAAGCATCTATAAGGGAGTTGGAGAAGTCCTCCTTCCTAAGAGCCAATAGATCCACTCTCACATCAACGAATTTCTGACCAGCGAAATTCAAGGTACGAGTCATCTGTTAAGATTTCGAAAAGATCAATCGAGAGAACGATAAGGTGCTCGACAAGTTGAGAGAAGAATACGAGCTTTATGAAAGAACACTTTCGTAGTTGAAGCATAAGCTCAAGAAAGACGACAAATTCATTCAGGGCAGTGTCAAGTATCATCTCTGATAGCTTAGTTTCCTCAAGGCCAAAGAGTAGTAGCTCTCCTCCAAAAATAAGGTCCTTACCTCAATTAGCACAGGCCTCAAGGAGTCTGTCGCTAAAGTTAAGCCCGAAAATCTTGCTCATTTAAATTACTAGAAGGAACCCATTCTCAAAGATTTGTTCATCAAACTATTCGTTGTGCTATATCAATAGCCTGCATCCAAGTACGACTGGAAGGTTTTCAAGGAAAAAGCTCTCCTCCACTACAAAGGTGAAGACTTCCTTACCCGTCTGGCTAACATCAACTTCAAGGACCTTTCTGAAAGCAACTATGACGAACTTCTCAAGTTGAAAAATGATTAACAATTCAAGGATGCTTGTGAAAATTCCTCTTATGCTGTTCATATTGTCGATCTCGCCGACTGGGTTGACTACGTTTGTGAGGGGCATAAAGTAAATAAGGAGAAAAAGCAAACTGAGCATGAATATCACAAAATTTTGGCAGACAAGGAAAAGAGAGCCGGAAAGGACGTTCAGCTCAAAGAAGAGTTTTGCTCTGAGACTCTGAAAGACATTGATAATTACCAGAACAACATAATGTGGCTTCAATCATAGTTCAGGACTTTGGTTGTTGGAGTAAGATTATTTTTATGCAGATGAACTCTTCCCTCGAAGACATGAAAGAATTGGAGCAAGCTCGAGACGAAAGGATCAAGAAAATCAATGAGATGTGATTGATTATTGAAAAATCAATTAAATAATAATTTATAGCTCCCATATTACCAAATAAAATTACCCAAAGTATTCCCTCAATTCTACCACAATAGTGTCATTTTCTATTTTGAGGCTTTTTATCTGCGGAAACTTCAGAAGTTAACTAAACATATAATATTTTTTAGAGATGAGCAGACCAATCAAAACCTGTCCGGAGTGTGTCTATGGGAACCCTTGCACGATGATATGCATTAATGCAAATTGCAGAAAGCCAGCCTTCATGTGCGAGCATGGGCTGAATAGCAAGACAGAGTGCTCCCTCTTCCACGAGAAATGTTAAAAAATGGCGTGGAGTTAATTGGATAATATAATATGCTAGAACCCGAACACAAAGATCCCCGAACTGTTTACTCTTCAATAAGAGATGTAGTCGCTGTTTTCAAACCTAATAAAAAAGGTGAAAGATTAGCATATGAACTTCAAGAAATGGTTGAGTCTCTTCGGGTTCAACCAGTAAACGATGAACTTTATCAACATGGTCAACGACAACAAGTACAACAACATCAGTGGAGTCTATATGAATCAAGTCCTGTCCAACCTCTTCATGAATGAGGATAAGGTTCTGTAAACCAACTTCAACGCCGAAGAGTGTCAGAAGGCCAACAAAGTTATTGAGCACTCTTTAGACAGGATCAAGGAACTCTATATGCTGGACTGTAAGAAAGAAACTATGTCATTTTCAACTAATGCTACTTTAGGCTCCTTTGGAACCAACGACATCGCCGGTTTCAACAGTAAAATCACTCAAGACCATGGATATATTCGGTCCCTCTTCCCCAAACAGAACATCAAAAATTTTAACCTTCTTTATCGAGCCAGCTAACACAATTTCTCAGCTCTTGAATTCCACAAAAAATGTGACAACATTGAGGGAACCATCACGATTGTGGAGACGGAGTATGGAAAGATTATTGGAGGGTATACTCCTCTGGCATGGAATTCCAGCAAAAAACACTGGGCAGCCGATAAATCTATGACATCATTTATCTTTTCTCTTGACCTGAGAGAAAGATTCAATTTAAATCTGGCCCAGTTTGCTATAGCCTGCAATCCTGAGAAGGGGCCGATCTTTGGGTGTTGTGACATCTGTCTGGTGGATAACTCCAACATTGAAAAATCAAATGCGGAGTTTCCAATTAGTTACAACAACTTCAAGTACGCACGAAATCCTTAGTCGAGTCAGGCCTTTACGGGCAACATGAAGGGAAGGTTCACGACTAAGGAGTGGGAGGTTTATAAGATCCAGTTTATGGAATGAACTTGATTATCTTATCGGCATATTTCGATAGCATATCTAAGATATATTATTCAAAATGTCCATGAAGAAGAGTAACATCGGAGGCAAAAACGTTTATCATGCCTTCGATGCAGCATCCTATGCTACTAATGGCATCACCAGGCAGGATGTTCTATAACTTAAAGATGCCTTTGACCTTCTAGACCCCAACGGCACTGGGAAAATTGAACCTAGCTGTATAAATATGCTTACGTAGAACTTGCCAATCTTATTAAGGCTTACAATGCTGATGGCAAAAACAGATCACTATAGCTGGCAGTAGAGGAGATTACGGCTTCAAAAAAACCAGTGGACTTTCCTAATTTTCTGACTGCTTTCACAGCCTTTCTTTATGGAGGAACCAAGCCCAATTACAGCAAAATATTTAAGCTATTCGATGACGAAAAAGTAGGATGCTTTAACGAAAAAAATATCCGAAGGGTATTCAAAGAGTTAGATTTGAAAATTACTGAAGATGAAGTACAGTTGATGGTTGAAAGAACTGATCTCAACAACGATGGAGTCATAACTGAGGACGAGTTTGCTCAGGTCATGGCTCACATATCTCCCAAAATATGATCCTTTGCTGCCTAGTAATTTAAGCCTTAATCAAAAATGACTGCAACAAGCAAAAGTAATTCTGACTGAATCATTCATATTAACCAAGTCCCCAATTTGTTTGAATATAAATTTGTTTCTGTTTCGAGAATTTGACTTCCTTCATTTTAAAGGAAGAATCGATTAATATTTTCTATATGTCCCATTTCATTTAGGGAATCGATCATGGAGGATAAATAGTGTTTGATGCCTATGAACCTGACGTTCTAAAGCCTAAAATGAGGAAATACGTTAGGACGAACACTTTTGAGAATCTTCTGTAAAGGAAAGGGGCTCACAAGATAATGGAAAAAATATGTCAACGATATTCAGAACAATAGCAGGAAAGGCACCGATATGAGCAATAGCTTCTCATAACACACAAAGCTTCGGAGTTAAGAAGGAAACTGCAATCAAGTATGAATCCCAATGTTTTGGGGAAGTACTCCTATTTGGACATAGATCAGTCGAACATTTTTTGGATGCTTAAAAGGTAGATCTAAACAAGACACACATCGATCTCAAAAAAATTATTCCAAGAATTCCTAAAAACTTTAGTCTATAGAAGAAATATAGGTCAAAGATAAATCTAAAGCTGAACAACATTGAAGAAGCTCAACAAATCGCGAATGGCAAAGATGTATATCGCAAATGGGTGAATGAGTAAAATGTACGCAATAACAACCCCAATCTCAACAAGGTATTTCCTGGAACATTCAGATGACCTATATCTTCTAAAAGATTTTAAAGAAACAAAGGTACAGACCAATAAAGACTGAGCCTTTTTCCGATAAATCGCAGAACAACAGGGATGAGCAGGATTTAGCTATTTCTTTCATGGCAGGCATGCACAAGCGAACTCAGACTGAATAAATATCTTATTTGGCCTCTAAACCAAATGTTAAGGACAAACTGGTGAAGTTGAAGACCACCAACAAGTTCGTCAACAACTAGAAATCTTTCTGCAACATTGATGAATCCTTTTACAGTATTCACTGATGGTCAATATATTTATTTGATAATCTTCACCATGGCAAGTATTTAGTACTAGACTCAGCCACCACCAGCATCATTATCATAGTCATTATGGTCCTCCTGGGGCTGGGATTGCTCTTCTTCGTCATCAACACTATTCGCTGCTATCTTACTAAGTCGAGAACGGATGAAGACGACGACGAAAACGAATATGAAGTTTAGTACCAGGAAGGAAACAAAAAGATGCAGCCGATATGATTCGTAGTCAGTGACGTATCCCAGCAGTCCTATTTCATATTCACATATCCGTATTCGACATTTATTCAGTAAGTATCACTACAGTTGAATCATGAAAGAAAAGAAATCAATTTAAGATTCAGATCATAAACAGCTTAATCCTGAAACTCCAGAGAAAAGGAACACTGATCTGAGTGATCATAAACCTATCCAAAACTGGAAGTACTTCACTCTCTTCTCCTACCTCTACCTCCTACAGGGCATCGTCTCGGGGATAGTAGGAACAATGCCCTTCGTATACCCTCAACTTCCCAGCACCAACACCATGGCATTATTCAATGCTAGCCAGCTTCCTTTTTCCCTCTAGCTATTCATAGCTCCTCTCGTTTAAAAATTCACAGTGATATCCTATGGCAAGAGAAAATTTTGGATCGTGATATCAACAGGTATGGGCGGAATCCTCGTTATTGTGTGTAGCTTTTACACCAATTTAGGATATAGTAACTTGCTCGCAGTCTTGTTCATAGTTTCTCAGACATTCATGGCCATCCTCGATATTGCCGCACACGCTATCATGCTCAAATAGCTCAAAAATAAGTCGCATACCAGCATCATCATGGGGTATTCGCAACTAGCTGGAGCTCTCATTGGAGGACTCATTCTTCTTAAACTTACAAATTCATCTTTTGCCCACTCGATAGGACTTGTGAACCCAATTACAACTCCCCAAGCAGTTCTTCTTGCTCTTGGAATGTGTATTTTTCTTCCTGCAATATTCATTCACTTTTTTTTCCACTAGACTATTCTCGAAAGCTAAAAAAAAGGGAGTAGATTCAACTTCGGATAAATCATCTGCTACTACAAGGTTTGTCTCAGGTGGTCATCTCGGTACTTCAGAACTTGCATCTTCCAATTACTTTACATTCAAGGCCTAAACTTTTTCACTGCCCTTTATAGCTATGAACTGGTAAAGGCTGGCTTTTCAAGAAACACCCTCAACACAATCGGAAATCTAATTGTCCTTCCGATCATTGTTATGAACTTTTTCTATGGAACTTGGACCAACTACTTAAAGGGTAGAAAAAATGCTTTCATTTTTGTTCTTCTGATCGATGTGATCGTGCATGGCTACCTGATAATTGTTTTTCCTATTGACGTATGGGTAGTCGCAGTAACTTCCTTCGTAACTTCTATTCTAAGCACTTGGAGATTTTATCTTGCTTCATATATGATCAACGATTTTTCAGTCCATGCCCTCACAGGGATGTTTATTACATTCATGGCCAGTTTCTCTAACTTGGGAATGCAGACATCTGTCCAGACATATTTATCTGGAAAATATGGATGGAAACTGTGGGCTTTGATAGGAGAAGGCATCCAAATCATTATCGTCGTATCTTTGCCCAAGTTATATGATTGGGTGCAGGCAGGAGACAGTGAAGTCCCCTAAGAGATCAGAGATGACCATGATTCAGAAGAGCTTCGCTAGAACAATCATCTTGAGTTTGTAGACTAAAAATGATTTGTCAATATTTTGCTGATTTATAAATCATGAATTTTGAAGAAAATTAAGAAGGAATGCTCTTTAAAAATAAAGCACTAGAAGCAGGAGATGATCTTGCCAGCATAATTGCTAGTAATAAAGACAAAAAAGAAGAGGGGAAGCACCAACAATAGACTCCACTAATGCTGTTTATCCTGTTCTCATATCTGTACTTTGTCCAAGGAGCCATCATCGGAATATCGGGCACCATGCCTTATATTTACAAAGAACTTCCTGATGTCCATACGATGGCTTTGTTCCATGCAGTCACTCTCCCTTACTCTCTGAAATTTCTACTCGGTACGATTTTCTTAAGACAGCACCCTTTCTTTAAAGGCACAGCAACATTGAATATGGTAAGAGGAAGACCTGGATCATTATTAGCCAGCTTCTTACAGGAGCCACCCTCTTTATCGGATCTTTTTATACAAAACTCTAATAAGCTCACTTTTTTGCAGTACTGTGCATCGTTATGATGGTTGGAATGGTTCTACAGAATATCGCCTTGCACTCTCTCATTGTCAAATAAATTACGGATGCCCACAAGTCTAGTATGATCCAATCTTGGTCTTAAGTTTTCGGAATTCTGGTTGGAGGTCTTATTCTCCTTAAACTTACTTCCCAAGACTTTGCGAATCTTATCGGTCTTACTTAGCCGATCACCACACCTAAAATAGTCTTTATATGCTTCTGTGTTTTTATTCTGATCCCTTTGCTGCTGATTCACTTTCTATTCGAGGAGAAAATCCTGGAAAGCTAGAGAAGGGGAAGTCGGTTCACCTTCTGCTAAATTTTATCCTACTATGACCTTTTCAAAGAAGCAAATACTAAGTATTTTAGGTTTGGAGTACTCGCCATCATACACAATCAGGGCCTGAATTTTTTCAATTCACTCTATGAATACGAGCTCGTAAAGGCTGGTTTTTCGAGAGACACAATGAATACAATCGGAAACATCATTATCATACCAATCATAATCCTGACCTTCTGGTTTTCCAGTTGGACGAAAGCAATTGGAGGCTCTTCTCAAGCCATAGTGTGCAGCACGTTCGTCATTCTCATCCTGAGCCTCTATATTCTTATGTTTTTCCCTCTCAGCCCCTGGATATTCGCCATCTACAATTTTGTCACTAGCTTGCTTGATGCTTGGAGGTTTTTCGTATTTATGGTTGTCATCAATGAGTTTCCCCTCCACGCCCTGTCAGGTATGTACATAACACTTCTGGGCAGCTTCTACAACTTTGCCTATCTAAAGTTCATTCATACTGAACTTTGTGGCCTTTTCGGATGGAGACTGATGTCGTGGCTGGGCTTTGGACTTGAGTTAGTCCTGATATACTATATGAGGCCAATGTGGAAGTGGATGGAGAAAGGATCAACAGAAGTTGCCAAATAGATTCAAGACCACACCACAGAGCAATAGTTACATGAATAGATAGAATAGATCCCTGCCCCTTTTCATTGATTGATTTCCCAAACCACTGCCATTTAAACCGGATTAACATAATACATGAAATAGTAAACAATCGTATAGCAAGGCCCATCCAACTCTATCGACCTAGATTTGATAGAGCAACAAAGAGTCAGCAAGTACTATCGACTTTTCTTTTCGCTTTACTTTCTGCAAGGTCTAATCCTATCGGTGGGAGTAACAATGCCTTATCTCTACACATAGCTACCCTCATACAAAACTCTTTCCCTCTTCAACTCAATAGACTTGCCTTTCTCCTTCAAGTTTCTTGTATGTATATCTATCTTAAGACAGCTCCCTTCCTCGAAAAGTATACAAATTTTAGCTACGGAAAAAGAAAAACATGGATTGTTGCCAGTCAATTTTCTTGCTTTGTCTTTCTATTGGTAGCGTCCTTTTTTACTGACTTCACAACTGCCTCCGTTCTCGCCCTTATTTTGATGATCACATAGTTTGCAATTATCATCCAGGATATATCTCTCGATAGTCTTTCCATCAAGTAGATCAGATGCCCTTAGAAAACCAGCATCGTTCAGTCAGTGGCTCAAAATTTCGGGAAAGTCGCAGGAAGTCTTCTACTCCTTAAGTTTACTTCTCTGGAGTTTGCAGGAAAAATAGGATTTTCTGAGGCCATTACAACACCAGCTGTTATGATCAGCTGTATGGCTATATTTTTGGTCGTTACATCCACAGTGATACACTTTTTTTTCAAATAAACTGCTTTGGAATGTTAGGAGCGGGGGAAACAAAAAAATATTTGTGAAATAGTGTCTTACTCTTCAACATTCTTCCACATAAACTCAAAATACTGTCGGTTCGCTATATTTTTGCTTATCAACTCCCCTGGCTTAAACTTTTACGAAGCAGGATATGACTACGAGATGGTGAAGGCTGGATTTTCAAGAGACAGCTCAAATACAGCATCCAATATAATCTCAGTTATCGTCCTTTTCCTCAGCTTCAGAATCACTCCTCTGATTAGCAAATATGGACCAACTAAATGTCTGAAAATGGCGTTTGTGGCTCTGACGTCAGTCTATCTGTTCAATGTCATTGTCTTTTCCCAATCATTCTACATTTTTATGTGCACGGAGTTCCTCTCTCAGCTCTTGAATGCCACCATCAACATGACTATTTACATGTACATCTATACTTTTCCCATTCATGGGTTCACAGGGATGTTTGCCACCCTTATGCTCAGCATATGGAATTTCAGCTAAATCACCCCGATCAACACCCTCATTATTAACTACTTCGGCTGGAGAAAGTGCGCTTTTTTTGGAATCATGGTCCAGTACCTATTCCTCTTAAAATTAGATAGTTTCATGAATTGGATCGATAGTGGAAGTATTGAGCTAGATGTAACCATCTCAGGCCAATATGAAGACTATGAATAGGTCACCTTGTCATAATTTCCAAAAAGATAAAATTCTTTATCAATGTTCGAGGGAATTGAAGCATGATATGTATATTGTATTTTTATGTTTGTGGAAACTGAGAAAGCCCCTAAAAATAGTAAATCAAAGGACCACGGTGAGTCCAAAAAGAAAAAAAAACAGAAAGATAAGAAAGAGAAGCATGAAAACCTCGTGAAATAGCTACCAGCTTCAACTATCTCCTGCCCGACTCACCCCTTAGAGTTACTCCGCATCATTTCTCGGTCCAGCAAAAACCCTCCCACTTGCAAGTCCTGCGGATTCAAGCTTAGCGGAAAATACGGTTATTATACTTGTCCAAAATCAGCCAATTGCTTCAACCTTTGTTCCTCCTGCAAAGTATGTACCCAAAGTCATATGCTACGATAGGTTGTGTCTCTGAAACAGTTCAAGAATAATCCCCTTTACAGTGAAAATAAGTACACGTGTCACGACTGCTCCCTCAATAAGTAGGTTGACAAGAGAGGAGTTTGGCATTGCGGTCCTTGCGGCTTTTCAATGTGCCCAGAGTGTACTGCGAGGAACGAAGCCCTATGGGAGAATTTGAATGTAGAGGAGACCCATGGATAGTAGTGATTTGGACGATGATAGATTAGATGCAATTGTGACGGCATATGAAATAGTTTAAAAGCATTATCATGTAGCATTCATTATTTTTATAGTTTGCGTTAAACCCTGTTATAATTAAATTAATGGGCAACTGTGTTCTTTAAAAGCCTCCGTCGTAAAAGACAAATTGTAATCTATCGCCTCATTTAGACTCTAAATCCAAGTTCAGATACATTGAAAAGCTGGGAAAAGGAGCTTTCGGACAGGTTTGGAAGGTTGAGCTCAAAACGACCAGATAAATATTCGCCCTCAAAATCATGGATAAAGCTAAGTTGATTTCCAAAAAAAGTGTTAAAGCGATTCTCCAGGAAAAACTAATTCTCTAGACCCTGGCTTTCTAGAGATCTGACTTCATTGTCAACATTAAAGGAACCTTCCAAGACCGATAGAAAGTATATATTTTAACGGAGTACATCAACGGAACTGCCCTCAATAATTACATCTATAGCAAAAGGGTCAAGTTTTCAGAGTCGGAAGTCAGTAAATAATAATCTATTTAGACTTCTTGGTCAGGAAGCTATTTGAAATTTTGCGGTACCTCCACGGGAAAAAAATTATTCACGGAGACATCAAGCCCAATAATATCATCATTGACTAGTATGGCTTGCCCCATCTGGTGGACTTTGGAACGGCGGCATTTTATGAAAGGAATAACTCATATCAAAATGGAGGGACGCTTCCCTATATGGCGCCCGAAGTACTGATGGGCCTCAACCACAGCTATTCTGTCGATTATTATGCTGTTGGCGTTCTAGCTTTTTAGCTCCTATTTAAAAGACGACCGTTTACTGCCATTACTTCCTAAGAGCTCAAATAGCAAATAATCGACAAGGAGTTTAATACTGAAAATTTTCCCTAGCTAGAAAAATTGTCTGATGGTGCTTTAGATTTCATCACCAAGGTATTTCATTTTTTATTCAGCTGCTGTGTAAAGAACGAGAAAAACGTATGGGCTGTCACGGAATTCAAGAAATTTTCAATCACCCCTGGCTGAAAGCTGATGACAATGCTCTTTTGGTAAATCAGAGAGAATGTCAATATCACAAGGAGGTTCATAGTTTAGAGGAAAAGTCAAAAAAGCTTGTCGAGGATGATGAAACCAGCACTCCATTATAAGAAGTTCTCAATCTTCTAGGAAGGCCTCACATTCAACGTAACGATTTTTTGATTCAGAAATGTTCAAAGCCTTTGATCAGCCCAGTCGGACGCACTCAACTCTTATGAAAAAGAAATTTCATAAGACAAGGTCTCTGATATCAGAGGTCTGATTTATTACTTACTTATCAAATCAACTTAATGCTCATCAGACTTAAATCATCAGATCTCTGTCACAATTTTGTCTTAAACATTGATCCGACACTGGTCCTCGAAATTTGTTTAGAGATCTCTCATCCTTGCCATGAACTCATAATACTCGCAATCGGAGGCTTCCTCCTCACATAAGTTTACATAGTATCCGTTATATCTGACTTTGACAAATCTCACAATCCCTTCCTGATGTAGTTCGATCACCATGTTGGCCGCAAACTGAGGAGGAGATACGCAGTTGAGGTGTGTGGTAGTCTGACCTTTCCACTGTTGAGTCAGACATTCAGTGCTGGTCAGGTTCAGCAAGGTCAACCAAGGATGAAGGTTGGATTGATGGCCGAAGAGGAAGCTAAGTTTCAAGGTGGCATTCTTAGTTGCCCCAGTGACCTTATCTCTCAGCAATCGGATACTAGGAGTGGTTAGGACTCTTGCGAAATTTCCATCGTAAAGAAGAGTATTATAGAACTCATTCATATACCTGAGATTTTTAAGATCGACTTCGTTGAATGAATCTGGCATTTTTCTTCCCAGGTTCAAGTCAGCAATAACAGTCTCATAGAGGTCCGATATAGTAGCTAGATTCGATTGACTGTCAGTCAGGTTGAAAAGATTTTTCATTCTGGCTATCAGGCTCTTTTGTTCCTCTTCGAATGTTTTTACTTGAGAAGAGATCAGTGATTTTCTTTCATCAAGCAAATGCTCATATGCTGGACAGTTGTCAAGAATCTCGTCAAGCTGCCTCACTGGCAAAGGTTGGAAGCCTTTGTTCAAGGCAAACTATTCATCATTAGCTTTTTACTCAGAAAGATATGTGGGGAAAAGAGGAGTGTAGGGAGGTTCCAATCTATCTGCAGGAACGTCAGCAGGGATAGTCCAGCCTTCTCCTAATGGATAAAATCCATAGATGAAGGCAAGAGCTGAGCGGTGAGTTCTTGAGTATGAAGTGCTGAAGAACTCAACATCATTGGGATTAAATTTAGGAGTAGTTATTTTTTCATCAGTGATGTAGCTTTCTTTGAGGTAAGTTCCTAGATTGTAGTGCTGTCGAAGTCCCACTGGAGTAAGTTGTCCTCTGAACTACTTGGTCTAATTGCCGTCGTAGAGATCATTAGAGGGGTAGGCAGCCCCGTGGCGTAAGACAGAGAATGTATAGAGCATTTTCGTTTGGCAACCAAGGAAGATGAGAGCAAGGATGGTGAGGAGGTTGAGGATAGAGGAGGGTTTATTATTCATAATCTACTTAATGAATATAATTGTGATTAAGCTCCTGTTCATTATAACAATATAGTAGAAATAAAGGCAGAAAGAAAACGACTATTTCTCAAATGTGGTCTATCAAGATGAAAATGGTTTATTCAAGGAATAGTTTAAATCATTGTTTTTTATTTTCACTGGGGATGATCACTCGTGAGTTTTTGATTAACATCTCGGTATGCCTCTAACTTTTCAAGGTAGTTGTTAAATTAGACTTCCCCCACATGCAAGTGATAGTTGAGAGTGGATAGCAACTCAACCTCCAGAGAATTAATTTCACTGCGAGAGATACCTCCAACCTTCGCATAATACTCGTTCTTGTAGTAAAAGTCCTATGCATACTTCGCGGCCACCATGACAGTAGCTATCAATAGTCTGAATAAGCAAATGCCTACCGATGAACACAGTAGTAATTAAGGACCAGGTTCTCAGATGCCTACTGGACGCGATCGATGTAGATGAGAGAGAGCACAAAGATCGAGTTGGAGCAGTTGGCGAATTTAGCGATTCCTGGGTGAGTGAAAGGGTACGTTTGAGGTAATTTCCGAGGGAGATGCTGGGTATATCTTTGCAGTGGAAAGGACTGCGACCTTTCTAAATATCTCTGGTATCAGTTAGGATCTCAGACAACAGCTTGTCAATCAGATCAATCAACAACAACTTATCGGTCAACATGGCACTCCTAAACTGATCCTACGACCCTAGCATAGACAAATTTATATTATCAACATCCTGGTTATTCTTAAATACGGTTGTCCCCGCCTTACAGTTCCGACATCGCTCCTTCTTCTCTATACAATCTTCGTACCAGCACAATACCTATCACATCAATCATTTCTCATGCTCCAATAACTCCATCTCAATGTCTCCAGGTTTATCATTTCTCTCTTTTTTGCCTCCACTTAGTCTGTTCTTGAGGTATCGAACAGGATTTGGGAACATTCCTTTTCTAAACTCTTCGTAATATTCGGCTCTTGTTTTTCCACTGGGTTCGATCAAATAGCCCGAAATGTAAAGGAGACTGATGATCTGAAGAATGAAATAGATGAAGGAAAGGGCTCCAATTCCGAGGGTCTCAACAAAGGTTGGAATAGCGATTCCGTGAATGAAGATGAACACCCATAGAATAACTGAAGGAAGCCAAATATCGTGCATAATGCATGTAACAAGCACGAAGCAGCAGGGTCCATAACTGAGACTGAAGCCGACCATCTGGATGAATGTCAGAATCACAGTGAAAATATGGAGGTCGGGCACGAATAGCTCAATAAAAGATACGAGCAGAAGGGCAATTATGATGACTCGAATGCCCTCTTGCATGAAGGTTCTGAAACCGTACTTACCAATGAGTTGCCCAGCAATGAGAGTGAAAATAACCTGCACAAGGCTGAGGTAAACATTGACAGTTAAGACGTCATCAGCGTCACCTTCAGTAACAGAGGGAAAAGCAACGCTACCTCCGAAATAACCAAGAGCAGCTCCTCCTGACAACTGATTGAAGATGATGAGTCCGCAACTAAGGAACAACCTTCGATGGTAGGACTCCCCAAGAGGATCAAAGAAGGTAGCTTATTCTGATTCAATATCGACTCTTGGCAAAGCTTTAGCTTGTTTGTACTCTTCGATGTTGAAATCCTCATACATAATGTTGAGATAATGTTCGAGGATCTAGTCATCACCACTTTCGATCATGTTTTCCACAGATTCATATCTAAATATACTTTTTGGTACCGATAAACATTTTGAGAAGTGTGTAGCCTAATGAGGGCAGGAATGATGGGAAGTCCCACAATAATCCTCCATCCCATCAAGCCGGCATCCTCATCAACAGTCAAGTAGCCCACCCAAAAGCCAAATAAAATACCAATTGTTATGAATAGTTGATTGAGAGTTCCGCATGGCCCTCCCATTGATCCCGGAAGAAGAGATGTGAGGTATGTGGGAACGATGATTGTGTTTATGCCGGCCACAACACCGAACAAGATTCTCGAGAAGGCTTGGACTCCAGTTGAAAGGCTGAGAATGCCAATAAGAGAGGCAATTATAGTGAGGTAATCAGTGAGCTTGAAAGTCTGGACGTAGCCCAAAGCTCTAATCATCCAGCGATATATGCCAATACCTTAATGGGAGAAGAGATACCGAAGATGGCTGAGAGGGCCAGAAGAGAAGAGAGGAGAAGCATAGTGTTTCCTGAGTCTTATCCATTCGGGAAATTAAACTATTCGATGAGTGTACTGAGATTGCCATAGGAGGTGAGTTCATAGCCGAAGACGAATGCTCCCATGCAGACAGAGATGGAGAACGAGTAGCAGGTGGAAGTGTCCTTGATTCTCATAGCAAATATTATAATTACATAACAAGTTAAAATTCGATAACTTGAGAAAACTACAAGAGTAACAGGTTTATTCGATTAAAAAGATAAAAAATCCCACCAGTAGTTTTCATTAGGGAGGATCAGCTCAATCAGGAGCCTCTCAACATTGTCACAAGCATTGTAAGAATTGCAATATTTATTCACTAACTCTTATGGTATCGCTTTGTAATTCAAAAGTGCAGTAGGTGTAAATATATCCTGTCAATATTGATAGCAGAGGTGTTATTATTATTCTTCTGATTTGTAATTTAAAAAATATTTGAATGTCAAACCAAGCATAGCTGATTTCCCTCAATAACGAAGTGGAAGGCTTTATGTCCACCAAGGACTACAATAATCCAAAGATCGCAGCCAACCTAAAGAAAGCTAAAGTACTCCTTTTGACACTCAGATCGCTATCTACAGTCAGCATGATCTCGAAAACCTCCCAGAAAGCTACTTAGTTGAAGCAGGTACATCTTATCATATGCAGTGAGATATGCCGAGCTCAACTTGCTTCACACCCTTGCCTCAAAGAATACAAAGGGGGTCGAGAATGCCATCAATAATGTCAAATTTTTCTATGAAAATATCTTCATCAGCCAAAAGCCTAAGTTCCATGCTATGATCACCGCAGTCCACTTGTTGTTCCTGCTTTCCACCAATAAAACCCAAGAGTTCTACACCAAGCTCGAATCAATCATTACCCAGCAATTGAAGGACAACTACATTGACTATGTCCTTCTGCTCAACGACGCTATCGAGGAAGGAAACTATCGCAAAATATTCGCCCTCAAAAATCAAAACCCTCTCCCTGAGTACTTTGGCCTCTTCTTGGATCGAATTCTCTAAACCATTAGAATCGAAATTGCCAAAAGCGCAGAAAAGGCCTACTCTGAAATATCTATGACTGAAGCCCTCAACATCTTCTAGTTCAGCTCAGTTGAGCAGCTCCGAAGCTTTGTCAACAGCTACCACGAATCTTTGGAAGAAATTCAGATCAATTGGATTTTTAGAGACAAGAAAGTGGAATTCCAAAAAGGCGCTGACAACAAGATCAACTTCAACTCTGAGGAAAACATTCGAAGAGTTTTGGAGTATTCTCTAGAGCTGGAAAGAATTGCTTGATCAATAAGCTTAAAATTGCTACTTATAAAAATTATTATTGGCCCTTATAAGTCGAATTGCCAGGTCAATTTATTCTTTATCATGCCCAGAGCCTCAAAGCCGAAGAGACTTCCGATAATCTCCCTTGAGCCGAAACCATTCAAAAACATCTATACCGACAGCTAATAGTTCTCAAAGATACCTGAGGACCCACCATCACCCAAAAGTAAAATCAGAAGACTCCAGCCAAGAACATATCTTGAGAGAAATACGAAGAAGAAAAGATAAATGCCACCTCCAAGGGCTATTGTGCGTGAACCAATAGTAAGACCTAGAAAGATGGTGATGCCTGAAAATTTCATCCATCACAAGAGAAAACTTTTTGAGAACTTACCTGTTTACGAACCCACCGATACGGACATAATGTTTGTAAAAGGGCACGAGAAAAAATTCATGTACGAAGGATACTCAATCCTTACAGTAGATTTGGTATCGAATGCGACAATGTACATGTATTCAATGGAGAGAAAATTTCAAAAGAAATAACCCCTGATGATTTGGATGACTGAGTTTTTCAATAAATGCTACCCCGAACTCCAACCATTTTGCTTCTTTCATAAACTAAAAAGACTTCTTTATGGGTACTGGCTAGCACGTCGCAAATAATACAACTTTCCAATATACAGAGGCAATTGGCATTTGGGATAAATGCAACTTCAAGGAACAACCATCTCAGAGCGGTGCTACCCTGCTGAAGAGGTTCGGAAGCACAGACTACATAAAAAAACTGCCGAGGTCATAGCTGAGGATATGAATAAATAGTTCAGTCACCTGAGTGTTTTGTGTCAGAAAATGGCTAGACGGTAGGAACTTAAGATGAAACAGGTCACCGAAAACATCAAATAGTTGGCTGAGGTAATAATAGATTATGGAAACCCTGATTTGGAAGAAGTTCTGATAGACAACCTTCCAGAAGACATATTCATGGACATGTACACTCCAAGAGGAGAAAAAATACCCAAGATGATTCATCGTCTCAAAGGATCTAAGTCCCACCATAAGCGAAACAAATCGAAGCACCAAAAATAGAACCCTTAAAAGTAGAAAAAGTAAGAAATACTGATAATGTAGCCTGAAGAACCGGAAGAGTCAGAGGTCATCGACGTAGAGGCCCTAGCCCACAGAAAAGATGTGCTAGACAGAATCGAAAGACTCCACTAATATCAAAAGAATAAGACCTTAGTGAACAACAGGGCATAGATTGATATCAATTAAGAGAATGGGATTGAGGTATTGACGATTAGAGATTGATTTATAACATTTTCTGGTGCAACCTGTTAATTATAATTTATCTTTCTATGCAACTAACAACAAACTTCAATAGCATCAAGTAGTTATCAGATAAACCTAAATATGCTTTCGTGAAACAGGCCCTAACCTTTCTCTCTGGACTCATGGAACCCTCTCGGTATATCCTTATTCACATAGATTCGAACATATGTATCTCAGCTTCAATGGAGGCAAAGATGCCACCGTCGTTCTTTTTTTAACCCTCACTGCTCTCTAATTGTATCTTCCTTCATAAAAAGCTCCAAGGTTAAGGGAAGCAAGCTCAAATGCATCTACTTTGCTGAATAACATCCCTTCGAGGAAGTTGATCAGTTCATTGCCAATATTATCAAAAGTAAACTGTTTTTAAGAAAGCCTTCAACATCGAGTGGCACGAACTGCCTTCAAAAAACTACCAGAAGTAGCTGAACCATTTTGTAAGTCAAAAAACTGCCAAGTATATAGTAATGGGTTCTCGGAGAAATGACCCTTACTGTGAGCATCTTCAACAGTTGTCATTCAGCGACATGCATAAAGGCTTTCCAGATTTCATTAGAGTCAACCCTGTGATAGATTGGTCATACGAGCAGATATGGGCCTTTCTCAAAGATTTCAGTATTCCATACTGCAAATTATACGATGAAGGTAGACTTGAGCCTATCTAGGATACACATACCTTGGGGACAAGAAAAATACTCAGAAAAACCCTGCCCTCCTTGACTCTCACACCTCAACCTACAGGCCTGCGCATCATGCTACTGAATAGACTGAGAAGCATTCGAGATCAGCTTAAAAAGAGAATAATGCGTGATAAAAAATCTAATTTAGAATATCTTCTAACTTTTTTTCCCCCTTTAAATGAGGTCCATTAGAATTGGTCAATACAATATTGATTTGTCTCTAGTTAAACGATAACGGTTTAGTGGATGTCTACTATCGAGTTATCATATAATTCATAACTTGATGAAAATCACCCAGCCAGCCAAAGATGTTCCTCAACCACATGTCGTCAAGAAAGAAAATTAGTAGCAGTCTTCTTGGCAAAAAATGCTCCATGGAATCGTCCGACCACCCAGATCCACCTGCAAAGATCCACTCAGAAGTATATAGATCTTCACCCAGACTGCAAAACCTTTCGAATGAACGAGTCAACTTACTATCGCAACTAACATGTGGTCATGCACAATGGCAAAAAAATATAATTAGTGGTCTTTGACCCCGAATTCAAAGGAGGATGGGTGATTCTGTACCTTCACGGCAACTCCTCCTCAAAAGTAGAAGCATACTCTATTCGGGAATTTCTTCCTCATAAGTTCTCTCTGGCCGCCTTCGATTTCATGGGCTGCGGGAACAACTATTAAGAGGATTCTGTCACTTTGGGCTACAGATAATCACAGCAAGTTTAAACAGTCGTCGGTTTTCTTAGGTAAAAAGGCTATAAAGTTATTCTTTGGGGCAGAAGCATGGGCGCTGCAACTTCTCTAAAGTACGGTAAGACGCCCATCATCGTGGCTGACTCTGCCTTCAAATCTTTCAAGAGTGTTTGTAGACAGGTCGCCAAAAAAAATTCTCCGTGCTTTATCCCGAACTGTCTGATCAGTTGTCTGTTTCCATGTGTTTTTAGTAAGATTCGTTCTGACGTGGAATAGAAAGGTCACTATGATGTTTAGGAGCTAGACATCGGGCAGGCTGTTTGTAAGATCAATCCAAAGACGGTAATATTTTTCCTGACAGGAGATGACGATACTCTGATCGATAGATGCAACTCATAGAAGCTATACAACATGTATGTTGGTAAAAATAAATATTTGCAAGTATTTAAGGGGACCCACAACACCAAAAGGCCTCCAGAAATGCTAAGAAAGGTTATGAGCTAGATCGAAAAGCACACTAAACTGATATAGAATCAGGAGAGTAAAGCAAGCACCACTGAATTCTTGAAGTACACTCCTCGATGATCTTCTTTGTTGTTTTAATCAGTATTCAACTGATATGCACCCAAACCAATAGATTCTAACATATATAATATGATTCAGCTCAGCTTCTTAGGGTTCGGCAAATAAACATCCTCTCTTCCCATCCACGGCTACGCGACCAACAAAATGAGCGAAGATTCTATCAAATCATAAATTCCCAAGGTAACACCCTCCCAATCCAGGTCATTGCCAAACTAAAAGATTTGGGTGTCGGGAGATAATAAAGGCAAAGGATCAGTTCCGAATACGGAGTCTGGTTCTGTAAGAAAGACGACAAAGGATTTTTCTTTTTTGCACTGTGCTCCAGCAACTACCCCGAAAGGCATGTCTATGCTTGCATTAACGAATTGAGGACCCACTTGGCAACCATCGGAGACTACTCCAGCTAGCCAGACGTACTCATCTATCCATGCAGTCAACTCTCAAGCTTCACGCAAAGGCAAAGATGGTGGAGCTAAGCAACAAATACAACAACCCTCAAAGCTTAGACAAACTAGGCTAAGCTAACAGGATGATCAGCGATGTATGCGTGTATTAATGAAGCTAAAGGATGACATCTCACACAACACCAAGCTTTTGGTGGACAACCAGGCCAATTTAGATGGGCTCCATCAGAAGACATTGTCCTTGAAAGGTAATTTGAGAGTATATTCAGAGAACGCCCAGATGTTCGAATCTAATTCTGCCACAATCTAAAGAGAAATGAAATGCAGGAACTGGAAGTTGACAATTATTATTGGGTTGGTGGTGGTTGCCTTGATCTGTGTTATAGTTATCCCCATCGTGACCAAAAAATGATCCAGTTATATTTACTTTGCGATTATTTCAATCACAATACCCTTTAATAATAACTTATAGGACATGGGAGAGGTCTGCTGTAGTGTCAAAGTCTAAGGGGAACTAGATATGCAACCAGTCGATAAATTACGTATTCTGATCACTCCTACCCATCAAGAAGAGTCAGAGCTCGAAATAGAAGGTGGGCCTCACTAACCGTCAGAATCATTCGCTATCCCCACCAAATAAGAAGTCACCTTTTCATCCAAAGCGGTAGAAAGGGCAGAAGATCTGGGAACATTTTACTATCCGAGAGGCCAATCTGTTCCTCGAGGAAAGATGCTGAACTCATATAAGTTGCAGAACAGCTCAATCTATGCTGGTGAGTGGAAGGTAAATTTGTGGTTAGTCAGAGCGGAAAGATTCATGGCAGAGGAATCTATGTCTTGCCGAACCAAACAGTAATCTACTGTATCACTAACAACAACCATATCACTGGACACGCTCGTGTTATATATCCCAACGGAGACTATTTCCAAGGAGATGTAGTCGACGGAAAAGCTCATGGCCAAGGCACCTACGTAGAAGGAAGCATGACTTATGAAGGATAGTTCAAGGGCAACCTTCCAGATGGAGAGGGGGTCTAAATAGGGGCAAATTATAGGTTTGAAGGGTAGTTCGAGGAAGGAGACAAGATAAATGGAAAACTGACCTGGGGATAGAAGAAAGAATACTCCTACACTGGATTATTTGTCAATAACAAATTCGAAGGAAAAGGTACCTTAATCACAGAGGACGGTAAGTATATCGGAGAGTTCAAGAGAGGAGTAAAGAGTGGCAAGGGAAGGTTCTACTACAACAACAATAGATATTATGAAGGCAATTTTGTGGGAGACATCAGAAACGGTTAGGGAGTAATTGTAGACGAAAAGGAAGGCAGAGTAATAACGAGAGGAAAGTGGATTAACGATACAATGCTGGATACTTGATATTTGAACCTGAAATTAATAAAATCATAGGCTTGAAAGATGGCTGAGAAGAGTTTTGTTCATCGAGAACAAACCCATCTCCAAAGCAGAAAGGGCAGTCTTCTTCAAAAATTAAGGAGGTAAAGATATTTCCTTCAATATGTCGCTCACAGCTGTACTCCAAGAGTCATCTCTATCTGTTAGAATTAGTTTTTCAAGGAATAGTTTCACAACATCTTCAGAACGCTGATCGTAGAGAATGTCTATGATCAAATAAATGATCCAAAAATTATCAGTGGTGAGCCTGGTAGCCAAGAAAACTGAAGTGATATTCCAGGCCTACTTTTCATCAAAAAAATATTCGAAGGGAATCAAGCTTTTGTAGTAAAAGTTGAGCTTGAGATTGAGGGTCGATTTTAGTTTTGAAATATTTTGGGAGTTGATGTTTATCCTTTGAAAATCAGTAAGTTTTACGGTTTATAGGAACTACTCTAAAGACTCTGTTTGATAATATTCCCGAAGCAAGTTGATGGTCTGAGAAGGCTCAACCGATAAGACGAGATCGTAGTGAGAAGAGCCGTGATTCTTCATTGGATCTTCTCTCATGCTGTTTGAATATTGACTCAGTTTCATTGGAACTTACTTATCGCTGCCTTTTAAAGAACCAATGGCCTTGATTTTTCTTGCCTTTT
>Ga0100385_1001511_pt1 | contig 23375 bp, 18 predicted proteins | sample CryGeymeta201509_FD_81543 | JGI IMG/M metagenome (GOLD analysis project Ga0100385, IMG submission 81543) | Groundwater microbial communities from Crystal Geyser aquifers in Utah, USA - Crystal Geyser metaG 2015-09 | ecosystem: Environmental > Aquatic > Deep subsurface > Groundwater | place: USA... | reverse complement strand
TCTTCAACTTTAATGCTCTGGAGCTAACTTTCTTCTTCGATATTCCCAGAAGGTTCCTTGTTAGCCAGAGTGTTGTTTTTGAAGTGGATTCTTTTTAGGAACATTTTCTTCCAGATCTGTTTCTTTTCTCTTTGGACCTATGTGCAGGGGTGAGTGTCCTGTATTTCTCTCATATTTCTTGTTTATTTTGAAATGATTATAATTAGACTAACTATATTTTTCAAAATTTGAATAGAACCAGAAGTTAAGCTTTGAATGAATATATAAATAGGAGCATTTGCTTTCTTTGTAGAATCTCTTGCCTTTCGTTTTTAGCGTTTATCATTTATTACAGACAACCTATCTTTTTCGGTTGATTTAGTGCCTTTGGAGAAAAAAAGGCAAAAAAATAGTTTTTCTTAAATGGAGCAGTCATCTTTTGCAGTATGAAATTATTTCACTGTAATTTTCGAAGTCTATTGGTGGAAGCCAAATGATGTTCCTTGTCTCTCAAGGAAACAATTGCCAAGAAACAAGTTTCAATAAGTTTAAATCAAAGCATGCCAATATTCTTTGGATAATGATAAGCTCATGATCGGCACTTTCGTTGTCTTTAGATCATCCTAAACATCAGAGCTTAATAAAAGTACACAAAAAGGTCTAAATTATAGTGATTTATAGGAATACATCTAATTTTGGTAAAGGAAAGTCATATAAATTCTTTTTTATTGTGGAATTTCCAAGAACTTTTAAAACTACTTCCCAACTATAATATCAGCATTTGAGTTGAAATGTGAGGCAAATATTTATCAGTTTGTAGCGTGAGTTTCTTCAGCTTTACTGCTGATAGGCTTTAATTAGCAAGCTTTCGAAAAGGCCAGGACGATTTAGTTAAAATTGTGATCGTCTATGAAAGAAAGGTAGCTTTCTTTTCCTCCCAAAAAAATCTCGAACTTTTTCTTGATGGAGTTCAAGTTTTTGCTGGGAACTCCAAATATTTACATTATATGTTTGCCGTTCCACTTGTCAGCTCTCGTCTTCTTTAAATGTTCGGCATCAACTGTATTCTTCCAGGCGTTGTCGAACTCTTCTTACTTTTGAAAATACTTCAAGGTCATTCCAACTGGGTCTTCGCAAGGTTAATAAGATGGATTGGAAAGCTCAGGGTTTTGATCAAGATATTATTGAAAGAAATTGATCAGCTTAGTTGTCCATTTGGGCTTTTTGGACCTGAATACTACGGGATCAAGAAATCTTGTGTTGAGCAAATAATCGAATAGTTACTTTCTAGTCTTGAAACCTGCCTCATATTTTTCAGGCTCCAAGCCATAGAACTTCAAAATCTCTCTTACATCATTGCAGACATTATAGTCCAGTTTGAGGTGTTCTTGATAGCAGCAGCAGGATATTCCATCTTCATTAAACTTAACAAGCTTGGAAGGTAAGAGTAGTCCAAGAAAGGCTCCGATTCCTCCATAAGATTTATAGAATTTACATCGCTAAAATTCAGCCTCATCCAGAGTGATATTGAAATCGATCTGCTTTTTGCGAAAGGCAGTATTGGCAGTAAGGTTGTTATTAATGATGTACTACTCTTTTGTCAGCTTCATAAGCTCGAATATGTTTTATAGCTTGTAACCTGGCTTGAATACAATGAGAAAATCCACATCTCCATGTACTTCCTTCTATGGCAACGGAATGTACGGCTCTATCTTCTAGCAAAGAGGAGAAATCAAGTCGAGAAGCTCCTTTGTGAATTGTTCATACTCAGTGGGTGTTAGTTTTTATAGATCTTCGAATGCGTTTCCTCCCATTTTGTTAATATTATTAGACCGATACAACTCATTATAAATTAGGAATGATTTCTTTTATATCCAATACAATCATCAAGCCTCCACCTACTCTTCAGCTTCACCCTCTTCGCCTTCTTCTCCTTCCTATTCCTCTTCCTAATCCTCTTGAGTGGGGTCTCCTATTTTGTCAGCAATGGATTTATCCACCAGACTCGCCTTCCACAATCTGACACATTCAGAGATCCTTTCTGAGCAGTAAGTTCTGGCGAAAAGCGCAGCCTCTGAGTATCTCTTAGATTTTATGAGAATATCCAAGCATTTGTTGGGCTGGTTGGTGAGGTAGTAACACATATAAGCTACGTTCATCTTTGTCATCTAACTTACGAAAGGGGTACCTCTTATGCTCGAACGGCTAGTTCATGAAGCTGCTTAGGCAGTTTGAGGGATGAGTAAATCATCAAAAGAGTATTTAAATCGTCAATCTTTTTGTAACATTCTATCGCTAGCTCTATTTCTCCTCGTTTGAGGGCTAAGTCACCAATTACTTTGATTTTGTGAGTTGATTGAGTCGAAACTGCTATTTTGTGGGCTACGTATTAAAAAGTTTACCTTATCTGACAAGGCCCAGCTGGAGGGAAAGCTCGAATTTGTGATCTTGATTTTCAGTTAACTTGTAGGCTTATTTTTTGAGATCAAAAGCATGAAAATATTTAGCTATTCTGTCTTTGAACTTAGAAGGAATTTCGGGCTCCTCCTTGACTGTTCCTGAAACAAAGGAGTATACAGCATCAAACAGCTCAAAAGGAATGTGGTGAGAGTACACCCTGTTGTTTCTATCAAACAGATATATTCTTTGTTGCTGAGGCAAGGCTCCCAAAATAAACTGTTTCTTTTCAGCATTGGCAAGGAAGAAGGATTTTCCGAGGAAAGACAGATTTATTTTTCCAGATTTAGTGGTGAAGTAGAATATTTTATTTACAAAGACTCCTGAGGTGATCTTATCATCGATGGAAAGGACCTCGCTCAGGGTCATATTTTTCGGATTGAAAGTGTGCAGTAAAAATTTCGATTCGCTGGCAATTGCCACCTGCTAACCTTTACTGTCCCACCATATTTTTTCTGAGGAGATGTCAAGTTTATGAATGGGTCTGGAAAGATCTTACCAGCTATAGAAAAATGTTTTTTCGTTGTCAGAGATACCAAGAAGATGGCCCTCGAATATTCTTTGGGGAATGATGGGAACTTTTACTGACTCATTTTTTTCAAAGTTGTTGTAAGCTGTGATAACTTAGTTATCAAGAACAGCAAAGTCTGTGTCATTATTCCACACGAGATTGGTTCCACTACCAGAAACAACAGTCTTGAAGGAAGCAGTCTTTATTACACTAAATTAGCGGCGATTGCAAAGGCCAAAGTGGTGACTGTTGGGACTGTGCTTTAGGTAGGTCGGATATATTTCTGTAGCTCCAAGTTCTTTTGATGAAAGAGGCACTTCCTCACCATCAGCAAGTGATTAATAATCAACAGATTTGAGGTTTGCTGAGTAGACTTCCATGGATTTGGTAAAAATGAGCTTTCCATTACTGATGCTGACCACAGGATCATCTGACCCGATTTTCACCAGAACGGATCCTTAATCAAAGCCAAAGGCAATTATATTTTTGTCTTCAGGTGAAATAGCTACAGCCCAGCCAGATCCAAGGTTGTACTCAAGAGTATTCAGAATGTTATAGGAGTGACTATGATGGATGATGGCTTTGCTGTCCTCACTTGTTGAGAATAAGATAGGGAGCTATGGGTGGAACATTATCGAGTGAATTGCCGCAGTATGAGTCTCGATAGTTGCCAAGCACTGTTTAGTTTGGTAGTCCCATACCTTGATGGTTTTGTCATCAGACCCCGTTGCGAAATGAGGACGATCTCCCTTGTAAAAGTCAACCGCATTTACTGATCCCTTGTGACCTGATAGAGTTAGATTTGCCTTTCCTTCAGTTGTCAAATTCCAGATCTTCACAGTTTTATCCATTGATGCTGAAGCGAATTTGGAAGGGTCCTTGGGATTAAAGGCAAGCGCAAGGACAAAATGCTGATGTTAGCTGAGGGTTCTTTTCAGACTAAATCCACTTTCATAGTTCCATATTTTTATTTTTGCATCGTCAGAGCTGGTGATGATGTAGGGTTCTGATGGATGCACAATGATTGCTCGAATGAAATCGTTATGGGCCTCAAAAGCTTTTACCTTCTCCATTGTGTTGTAGTTGAATACTCGAACTTGGAAGTCGTCACTTCCTGCTAAGATCCAGTGTTTGCTGCAGAGAAATTTGACCGTTCTGATGGGGAAAGTCGAGGCCTCCAGTGTTCGGATACAGGTCTGTTTTAGAATGATTGTACATTATTCTGATAGTCGTGGAGAGCGATAGTACCAGAGTAAAGACCGAAGACAACCCAACTGTTGGTGTTATGGAAGTCGATGGCCTTGACTCTCGGGGAACGCTCAAGCATTTTTTTCTTGATTTCTAGTCTGAGCGACATCACTAATCAAATATGTAATTACACTTGGCATTCCATCAAAGATCACTATTATTACTATTACTAGCTGTTAGATGCAGGCAGGACTTTCTTACCTCCAAGGGCTCCTTTCATAGACCCACAGCCGACTCGGAGTGAAAGCCAATCCCACACCCCTCTACTCTCTCATCAGTCAGCTCATATCATCTCTGCGTGAATACGTTCAGTCAGATTGCAAAGGCAGCTGGGTGGACAATATGTTGAGAGACAGAAAGTCTACGCTCCAGCCACTCTTTCTGGGTACTTGCTTTGATAGGTAGAATCATGGATAGCTCACAGTATGACTAGTTTATAGTGTCAACTTTTAGCAGGTCTGTCCATCTCTGATGATCGTCGCAAACTCCAATTGTATCTTAGATTACGAAAGTACATCGTTCAGCTGCTCAGCAGTTAGAAATTGGACGAACTGCTACTGAGACACGAAGATGCTATCAGTATTTTTGTATTCATAAAGCCATCATACACCGAATGTTTCCTCAGGTGGTCAGGAATGAAATATCGAGGGGTATCAAGCAAATGTTTATCAAGTTCAAAGTCGCAGATGCCAAGTAATACCAATTTTATCTAGAATTTACGCCTGTGTCTTCATCGAATACATTTTGTCTGTTTATGACAATATCGGTGAGGAAGAGCAGTCTCTCATGATGGGATAAACAAAAGCTACTTCACAAATACAAATATCAAATTTTTCCTCGATTCAAAATTTTACCTCTAATCTCAACAAAAATCAAGGAGTCAGATGCGTTGGAAGCTTCGGTAATGAGCTAGGATTCAATATAATCGAAGCTAAATTTTTACCTCAGTAAATGTCAATGAGAAAGGCCAATTTCAGTCAGGAGGGGAACGAAAGCTACTATTATAGCAACAGTATCAATTACAGTTAAGATTTGAGCAGAAAATATACTGCCGATTTATCTCAAGGTCACAGTAACTTCACATCCGAAAAGGAAAACATCAATTTGAATAAATCAGGTGGAGTCAAACTGTTTCAAAGCAAAAATAAAATTTTGATATAGGAATCAAAAAAGACATCACGCTTTACATCGTTGGCCCAGAATGAGAATAGGGTGCCTTTTGAGCTGTAGCAACTTGTAGCTAGAAACAAAGAATTCAAGGAAAGAATGTTATCAGGAGGGCAATCTGAGATGAGTCAGGAGTAATCTTCAATCACCCACGCAATCAATATCATTCACAACACTGTTGTAAGGAACCACCACTACGGCACAAAGAGATACCTCAGTTGATTTTGTTAATAAGGTAAAATGATTTAAGGGCTTGTTCATTTATCCAAACTCAAACTTCTTCAGATTATTACTTTTTACTGAAGTAATAGCATTCAACCTATCAATAAATCAATTAGAGTAAGAGTATTCAAACTCCTTCTTGGCAAACTTAGTTTTGAAGCCAAGCTTTTAGGCCCTCTGAATAAAATAAGCTTCATCCATCTTGTACAATTATTCCTCTTCCAGTCTTTAGAAAAAATTCTGAAGGTCGTTCAGAAGGTGCTTATCGAGACCTTTGATATTGATGTACTCAGGAGCCAGAATATTCATATTTTTTGGGTTTCCCTTGATCAAGTACTTGAATAATTTTTGTATTCTTGATAGCTCACTAGTCTTTGTTGTTTTAGAGGCTTCTCTTTGCAGCTTCACATCTCCCTTGACGGGACTTTTACTTGATCTAAGTTCTAATTTTTTGAAAGTAGGTCCTTGGCTTGGTTTGAGAGGAGAAATAGATTTCCTTTGCATTGTTTTATTCAAGGTGCTTTGATTTACAGTGTTGGGATTATTTTCCTTGTGGTTCATTGTAGTTTTCTTGACCATAGGCTTGACAGTGAGAGGTTGATGTTTCTTTATTGGACTTACAGACTTTCTGCTTTATACTGGAGGAGTCATTGGAACTTTATTGTTTGTTTATTTTGGTTTATTCTTGGTAGTTGGCTGCTCTGGAAGTTATTGTTTGACTCTCTCCATGATAATGCCATGTACCTTTTGAGGCAGTTTGTATTCCAATATCAGCTCATCGATGAGGCTAGAGAGGTTATCGTTAGCTCTGATAGTCAGAACAGGGTTTCCGCTGCCAAGGCCAATATTGATGTTGACTGTTGCTAGTATAGATTCCATAACGAATATTTTATATTCTAGTGAATATCATGAAATAGTAGGTATAGACAAACTAATAAGATCAGTCGACTTCTTCCATCTTGTTGGAGCTCTCGGGAGCAGAGGCATTGGTGTCCTTCTCCAAAGAGGGCATCTCTTCCTCGATCTTGTCGTCGTCGATTGAAAGACCCAACTTGATCATGCGGTGGATTCTGGTAGCGAATGAAGAGGGTTCGTCAAGAGAGAATCCTGAGGCAAGGAGGGCAGTGTCGAACAAGAGCCAGATAAGATCTCTAACTGTCTTGTCGCTGCGGTCAGCATCGGACTTCTTCTTGAGTTCCACAACAATGGAGTGTTCGGGGTTGATTTCCATAGTTTTCTTGGAGACCATGTAGTTGGACATGGATGAATCTCTAGAATTAATATAAAATATACCTCAAAGCTTGAGCTTTCATGATTCTCTCCATGTTGGCTGACCATCCGTACTCACCGGTGACCAAGGCACAAGGAGACTCGCAAAGCCTCTGTCCGACTTGAACTTTCTCGACTTTGTCGCCAAGAACTTCCTTCATCAGCTTGCAGAGACCTTCAAGGGATGCTTTTTGTTCCTCGAATTTCTTCTTCTCGTCTTCGGTCTGATCAAGATCGATACCCTCCTTGGAGCAGTTTTTGAGCTTGTGACCATCGAAGTCCTTGAGTTGCTGAACTACATATTCGTCAATGGGGTCAACCATGTAGAGAACCTCGAGATCTTTTCTCTTGAGGGCCTCAACGAAGGGAGAGGCAGCAACAGCAGCTCTGGATTCACCAGTTATGATGTAGATGTCCTTCTGTCCTTCTTTCATGCGACCGACGTACTCCTTGAGACTGATCATGTCTTCTCCGGATTTGGAGGTATGATATCTGAGGAATTCAGCAAGTTTTTGCCTGTTGCTGGAGTCTTCGTGAATACCAAGCTTGAGATTCTTGCTGAATTGTTCGTAGAATTTCTTGAAGTCTTCAGCATTTTCGGATATCTCCTGGAAGAGCTCGAGGCACTTCTTGGTGATGTTCTTCTTGATGACCTTCAAGATTTTGTTGTGCTGGAGATACTCTCTAGAGATGTTGAGGGGGAGATCCTCGGAGTCAACAACACCTCTGATGAAGCCAAGATATTCAGGGATGAGGTCTTCGCAGTCGTCCATGATGAAGACTCTTCTGACGTAGAGTTTGATGTTGTTTTTCTTCTTCTTGGTTTCGAACATGTCGAAGGGAGCTCTCTTGGGGACAAAGATGATTGATTTGAACTCAAGACCTCCTTCAACGGAGAACTGCTTGACAGCAAGATGATCTTACCAATCGTTGGTGAGACTCTTGTAGAAGTTGGAGTATTCGTCCTTACCGATTTATTCGGCCTTCTTCATCCAGATGGGTTTATTCTTGTTGAGTTCTTCCATCTCGGTAGTGACTTATTTTATTTTTTTCTTCTTCTTTTCTTTTTCCTTCTTGTCTTCGGTGATTTCAACGTCTTCTTCTTTCTTCTTTTCCTCCTCGTCATCTTCATCGTCGGAGATCTCCTTTTCGGTGGTCTTCTCAACTTGAAGAGCAATGGGGAAAGAAATGAATTCGGAGTGCTTCTTGACAAGGTCCTTTAGCTTTCTTTCTTCCAAGAACTCAACATTGTCGGGCTTAATAGACAGGGTAATTTTAGATCCTCTGTTGAGAGTGGGTCCATCATCTTCAGTGACTGAGAAAGTTCCTCCAGCGGTTGACTCCCATTTCCATTGCTTTTCGTCTTCAGGAGATTTTGAGATAACTGTGACCTTATCGGCAACTAGGAAAGCGGAATAGAAGCCGACACCAAACTGACCGATCATGGAAATATCAGCACCTTGGGAGAGGGCTTCCATGAAGGCTTTGGTTCCTGACTTGGCAATAGTTCCCAAGTTGGTGATCAACTCCTGCTTGGTCATGCCGATACCGGTATCTCTGATGGTGAGAGTGTTCGTGGCTTTGTCGGGAATGATGTCGATCTTGAAGGAGGGCTCATCTCTGGTGATGTCGGGGTCAGTGAGGGAGCGATATCTGATCTTATCGAGAGCATCGGATGAGTTGGAGATAAGCTCTCTAAGGAAGATCTCCTTGTTGGTGTAGAAGGTGTTGATGATCAGGCCCATAAGCTGCTGAATGTCAGCGTTGAAGGCGAAGTGTTCTTCGTTTTGAGTTTCTGCCATGATGGATTTTTATTATGATTTAAAAAGAGTTGAAGTCAATATTTTAAGTACTCTATTGTTCTAGAACACTCCTTGGCCCGCCATTATATTAAACCCTTGAAAAAAAAAAAATATTCACGAGCACTCAACACACTGATGTTCTCATCTATTGATAGTCTTTTTATTATCTTATGGCCTCTTATCAATAAATAAAATATGTAAAGGCAGTAGTGAAGTAATAAAATCATGCAGCCAGCATCATCTCTTCTGCTGAGGTAGCCTTCAATATTTTAGAGGATTTAGGAGGCATTTCGAAATCATCGATCGAAAGAACGACGACAGGCTGAGATAGATACTCATAAGAAACTTAGAGATCCACTCTGTAGCAGTCTACCTGGAAACTACCCAACACATTTTATACAGCTTACCCATAGAGGAAATTTATGTATCTCAAGGTAACTCCAATGTTGTCCAGTTTGTGAACAACCAGGGTGTAAATGATGCAGGATAGGATGTCCTCTTTTTCGATTACAATTTGCTTAGAGCTTCCGTGTTGTTTGCTGAACTTGGCGATATTTGCCTCAATTTCCTAAAGCAAACAGCTTCTGTATTACTTGATTGTTTTGACCAAGGAAGAAGGATTATAGCAAGTTTCAAGTTTCCTGATCGCGTCACTTGTCTTTTAGAAAAGAGCTTCAGGACTGGAAAGATCAATCAGCTCAGGACGAGCATTCAGCTAAAGTAGATTGTAATTTTAAGAGAAAGAGGGACTGTCTTTGAAGAACTGAGGCTTGATGACTGTTTAGACGATATTCGGCCAGTCTTTTGACGAAGTGATGATGGTCACTGCAGTATAGCTGTAGAGTTTATCTTCCAGACGGAAATCTTCCTTATTAAGATGAGCGAGAGAAGTTTAGAAAATAAGGAAGGTCATTTGGGCAACAATAGTCCTCAACTGATTATAGAACATTTGAATATGTTGGATGCTTGAAAATCTTTCTGTTATAAAACAATGGTTTGCCAGTAATTGAAATCCGTGGAGAAAAGGGTTCTTTTTCCACTCAATCAGCATCTCCTTCTCTATTGATGAGTATGACTAGTTCAGTAAACTAGGTTCGAGGTATTTGAGTTTGTTGATGCGACTGGTGATCTGAAGTCGCAGATCCTTCCACCGGTCGTCTAGCCAAGTTTTCAAGAGATCACAAAGGTTTTGACAAATCTTACAGTTGCTCCCATTTAGCAAACCGAGAAGCTGGGATCTGATAAGCTCGGGTGTGAGTGAAACGGTATGTGTGTTTTTACTTCTGAAAGAGCTCATGATCTATGCATTGATGATTGGAGGTTCTTAGTTTTATTTGATGTTAGTCAGGGATCGGTATGAGGCAGGGAGCAAAGAACTGATTTTCTTCTAGGTCTTCACCAAGAATCTATTCTTATTTGACATTCGAATATTTATAATACTGTTAAGCTTGTAGGGAGAATTAATGCTACTTCCTTCTCAAAACAAACAAAATTATTGTTGAGGGGACTCCTCATTCCGAGCTGTATTAATCATAGGCCCCTTTGAAGTTTGTATTTCATATTCCAACTATGGAACACTACTTGACATCTTAATGGTGGCTTTAAGGAAAATAAAATGAATAGCTTGCAACTTATTTTACTCATAAGTTATTGTTAAATGATTGCAATATAGATGAAGACTTACAGAGAACAAATATGATATCGAATTATGAAGAAATAACTTACTTTTTAGTAGAATTGCATTCAGATTGGGAAATCCTTTTTAGAATAGGTTCTATATAATTCCAGTCAAAGAACATTACTGTTGTAGATGTTCATTATAGGAATAGCTAATAGTTTCCGGGTAAGGCTATCAGGCCAAGTATTTTAGATGGAGTAGCTATTATTCTGAAAAACTGACAGATTTTCCGCTGATTTATTTTTAACCCATTTAGCGAGCACGGAATAAGATTATGATAGAGAGTAACCTTTAACTCCAAACGCGTACCATACTCAACAGTAACCAGTTCAACTGTGTCCGTAAAATAGGCAAAGGAGGCTTCGGACATGTACTACTGGCCACCAAAGCCACCAACTCTTCAGTTTTTTACGCAATCAAGTGCCTCTCCAAGAAAAAGATGATCAAGGACCCACAGCTCAAAAAAAGTTTGATTCAGGAAATCAACACAATGGCTTCTGTTTAGCACCCGAACATTGTGAAGCTGTACAAGACTTTTTAAGGTAATTCATCATCTATACAGAGGGAGATTGGTACTTCCTGGTCATGGAGTATTGTGATATGGGAAATCTCTACTCTATTCAGAGCAAAACAAACAGTCGAGTCTTCGGAATCGATGAAGCAGTCAACATTTTTGGACAGCTTTTGAGAGGGGTTGAGATCATGCATCGCAACAAAATCGTCCACAGAGATCTAAAGCTCTAAAACATTTTTGTCAAAAGGACTGAAAAGAGTGGCTTAATATGTAAAATTGGAGATTTTGGTTTAGCGAGATTTGTTGAAATGTAGGCTAACTCAAACTGTGGAACTCAAAACTACATGGCTCCTGAAATTTTAAAGATGATTCCTTATGGACACGAGGTTGATGTCTGGTCACTCGGTGTTCTTCTCTTTTATATGCTGTTCGGTGAATTTCCTTTCAAAGGTAGCTGTCCATTTATTCAGGAATCAATATACTTTAAGATATCGTTTCAAGGTGTAAGAACGGTTTTAAAGTCTCTGATCACGCTAAGGCCAAATGTGTATTCAGAAATAGAAAGGAAGAAGTTTTATTTAACGATCTTTTTATGAAAGTTTTCGAAATCGACAAATCGAAAAGAGCAACTATTCAGTCAATTAGATAGCACGGAGTTTTGAGAATTAAATCAGGTGAAGATGTATCAACAGAAGAGGATGATGGCTGCAGCGAAAAGGGGATTTTAGTAGAAATGGAGGTCAATCAAATGAGATTCATTCAGAAGATAGCTCGAGAAGTGGAAACAATAGGTTTTTTATCTCCATTCCTCCTCTTAGGTTTCAAATTCTACATATCTAAAATGGTTCTCTGCATTTTGCATAAAGACTTGATTTTGAACTACAAAAAAGATAAGGATGGGCATCCTAAGCTGCTTAAAGTACTTTCCGAAATGGAAAATGACGTTCAGGTTAAAATGGAAAGACTAATTTCTCAGATTAAAGAATGTAAAGAGAGATAGCCCATTCCACATTTTGATGATGGGGTTAACAGATAGTACCAAGAATTTTCAAAATTCAAAATAGGCTATCGGAACACGGTCGGCAGAGTCTACTAAGAAGTTCATCGGAAATATCCCGACAATACATACGAAAGAGCTTCTCTTAAGCTGAAAGTATTCCTTTGTCACATCATAAATCGAGTCTTTGCTGGAAACTTCAATCCCTCTCTGTTTCCTCATTTTGCAACCTGGATGAAGAAAGAAAAGAGCAAAGTATCTAAGGTCTACGACTTTAGGTTGCTTGAAGAATGGATGAAAAATGAGTCGATAGAGAACCTGAACAATTCTCAGGAACTCATTAATAAGGCGTTTTACAAGTGATATTCATTGTTTTAATATTTCTAAGTATTTAGACTGTGTTCAATCAATTCAATTCTACATACAATGCAACCAGGCATAATAACGAGTCATTATGAGGATAATTTGCATACATAAACAAGAGTATCATTTGTCGTCTTCAAGATCTTCTTCTTCGTAGTCTCCGATGTCTTCGCTTGCGTCGATTTCGTATAGTCCCAGGAAATGAGCAAAACTGTCTTCGACAACATCCTGGAGATCTTGGAATATTTTGACACACTTTTGAAGCTCCTTGGGGTTGTCAAGGACTGACCAGTTCAGGAAAATGTCGAAGAAAGAGTCAATTTTCTTTCCCTGCATAATCTTGCTATCTCCTGTGTTCTTGTTGTTGACCTTTTTCATCTCGTGAGTGAGCCAATTTCCTGCCTTTGGAGTCATGACATCTCCTTCAAGACTGATGGGTATTCCCCCTTCAGCTTTTAGTCGTCGGACTGCCGTGGTTTCTTGGAAATAGGGATTAGGCTTGAAGACAAACTTGAAAACCAATGATTCGGGCTCATTAGCATCATGGACTGGATGAATGTTGAGTAAGTATTCGAGGGCTCTCTAATCCTTTTCTGTCACGAAGGATTCCAATCTACTATTCTGAAGAGCACTACACCAGTAGTTTTCAATGACTTTGCCCTTCAACTGTCCAGCTTTCTCTCCGGATTTCAAAAATTGTGGGAGAAGAGCCACCTCTTCAGCAGTGGGAGTGCTTCCCTGTATAAGTTCGGCTGCCTGAGTTAAATATGGAGTACCCTATCAAGAAGAGGTTTGACTTTTTCTCGATACTTTCTGCTGACAAGTTCAAGTTGCATTTCCTGTTCGTGATCCAGATTGCTTCGTTGATCCTGGTAGCCTTTGAGTGCAAGGACGGGCACCCTTTAGGTAATGGGAAGGGCTTGGATGAGTTGCTCAATACCAACTTCTGGCTCCATGGATATGACTATATAATAAATGGCGCTAAGTTGAAATTTTACCAAGACATATAATCACTCTCCATATTTATTGGTTGCCAAGTAGTAAAGCATTCCCATCTTGCCACCTGCAATGTACTTGTTATTTATTGAAGAAGTGTCGCAGCAGTACAGTGCCTCATTTTCTGGCAGCCTGAGTTCAATGAACTAAGCATGGTCATCAAGACTAAACATCTTCATTTGCTGACCGCCTGCAGCCAGGACAGTACTTCGTGAGTTGGGACAAAAGTGGCAGCTGTTTAACGTTGTGTGAGCAAACTGAATTAGCATTGGATATACCTTTGGATTCTCGTCCCATTTGAAAGTATGAAGCTTGGATTTAGAACGGTAGTCCCATAGTTGAAGTTGATCAGTGATTCTGCTAGATCCAGTCAGAATATGATCGTCTCTGAAATCGATCGAATCCCCTGTTATTTTCGGACCCACAATTGTATATGTGACTTCTCCGACTCTTAAGTCCCAGACATGAACCTACTTAAGGTACGTTTTACATTCTGATCCCAGCCTCCGCTAACCAAAAGAGCAGGGTTGTCAGGTTTGAATTTGACAGAAAAGATGCGATTACTGTGTCCTGACTTGTAGCGAAGCTCTCCCTTGAGATTATGAGTGGTCTTTTTGGTTTCTTAGTCGTAAATCCTTATGATATTTTCAAGACCAGCTGTGGCAAAGTAGCGACCATCGTGAGCATAATCCAAGGCGAAAATTTGATTATTTGGCTAAACACCATGCCAGAGTTGTTTTCCGGTTTTGGCGAGGAACTGGAACAAATGCCCATTAGTGTTGGCAGCCAACACCACAGCACCCACTGATTATATTTTCTCTGAATTGGGACGCCACCTGAGGCTGTTCACTGGGGTATTGTTCTGAGACTCCTTGTCTTTGACGTTAGTATTGACCTCTGCAACTTTAGTGTTTTTGAGCAAATTATAGATCCGAACATATCCATCTCCAGTTCCGTATGCTACGAGTGAGTCTTAAGGTGCGAATTTGGCTATCATGATCTAGCTTTTTTCTTTGATGGTGTGTTTGACTGCTAGCTTTTGCTTGAGAGACACCTTTTCGATGATTCTATTTAATGCAACTAATACTCGGCTTATGTTTGACTTTTCTCCATCGTCTAAATACAGTAAGTCAATTATAAGGCTCACTAGATCGCAAACAATTAAATATAAAAAAATAGAATCAGTTGAAGTAAATCTGTTCAGTCCTCGAGGCCCACCCTTAAGTCATAATGTTGATTTTACGAGTGAGACAGTCGAACTGCCTTTGATTCTTGTTCTTAAGGGTCTGACATTTGTTTTAGCAGGCAGTGAGGTCTCTGAGGATATCTTGGAGCTGTCGCTGGGGTGCAGGGAGCTTGGTTTTAGTGTTCATTATGATTAAAATATATTTGATAGTAATCGAAGCATGTGGAGTTTATAGTAAAAGCAAAAGTATTTGAGGGAAAACCTGGAAGAAGACCAATTTGAGTAATTTTTCGAGTACATCCAGGATGAAGTTGGCAACTTCAATATTTAACAGTGGACTAATGCCTATGTCATGGAGGTAAGGAGGATATTATACAGCTTGTCGATCAGTTCAACAACAAAAAAAGATAACAAAATAAGGATCTATAAACATCCTTCTATCATTACCAAGCAGAATAAACAGTAGATGCTGTGGGAACCATGATCCTCAATTTGGCTGACAACATCAAAGAGGAATAGCATAAGGTTCAACCATCAATGAAAAAGCATGAGACTTAAGTACCGAAGTTTACAAAGCATAAAGTTCCACAGCATCAAGTATAAACTGTCAGATCACCCTAGCCTGCTACTATTGTCAAGAATAATCCTGCCACAAAGAAGACTACTGAACCAAGTAAGACGCTACCCACACAAAAACAGTCTGAACATGCTAAACTTGTTTCTCAACCTCAAAAGGAACAGTCTGCTTTTGATTTCATTGACTCAGTCTTCAAAAAGCCTAATAACAAAAACTCGTCTTCAGATCATATGCAATTCAAAACGTACTCTCCGGTTATCGAAAAAAATGAAAAAGTCGAGAGTCCAAATGCAAATCAATTTGCAACAAATCAATTTTGGGACTTTGGAACTACATCCAACAAAGGTCATAAGACAAGCAAACCCAGCGTGGATTTTTCATAATTTGACTTTTGGTCTCAGCCTTCTTCAAGTCCATAGAATTCTAAGAATATTCAACTCAATGCTCTTTCAGACAAGGGATTCATTGATTTTTTGAAATAAGATGAAAAGCCGAAGCAAAAACAAGCCCCAACAACAGTTACACTTTCTTTTGATGATCTTTTGATGAGCTGTGAAACTACTAAAGGACCTTCACCTTACAAAAAGAAAAATGCTGTCTAAGAGGTGGAAGGCCATGCTGACAGAGTCATCTAGGTAAAGTCAGCATCCTCATCAACTGTTTCGAAACCTGCCCAGGATAAGCCAAAAAAGAAGGCTGCAAAAATTCTGTATGATGGTGAAGTCATAATAAGGAATGATTTCTAACAATCATTAAAATGCTTTCCTTCAGCTGAAAGAACAAAGCTTAAGGATCCAAATTTAAGAGTGACTATCTAAGGTCATGAAATTGTGCAAAGAACTTTCTTGATGCCCGATTATGCGATGTATATGGTCAAAGTTCATCCCTTGGAGATCACTTGTAAGCGAAATTACCAAGATTTCTAAAAGCTCAAAATGACCTTGAAAAGATTGTTTCCAGGAATCAAACTATCATTTTTAGACAGCAATAGCTGGTTCTCTGGGACTAACTAGTAATTCATCAAAAATCAAAGAATCATGCTCTAATTTTTCCTCAATGATCTGCTCAAAAATCCAGAAATTAGGAACTCAAAAATTATTGAAGACTTCTTGACTTTACCTGATCATAAAAAAATTAAGAGAAAGCTTGAAGAATGGGATAATCTTGAGGCTCCAAATTGCATAGAAGAGCTTTGCCTTGTGGGTGGCCGTGTTTCGGTCAACCTTTCAGAGCAACAAAGAATTTACCATGAAAACTTTAAAAGATACCATAGTCGTATGAATTAATTTATCTAAAGACAGCAAAAGTTGACTCACACGCTTCATGATCAACTAAGGTATGTTAATGCCACAGAAACAGCTTTGATAGACTCTGCGAAAGATATGATTAAGGATACACTGTAGTTCAACGAAAGAGTATATGATCTTGAGCTGGAAAGGATTTTGTAGACTCTCAAATCTTTGAGAAATGGATACGTTCAACAGAATAAAGGAACAAAACACAGACTTTAACTTATAAGTCAAACTGTAGAGCCTTTCATAAAATACGAAAAGGATAATATGGCTGAACTTGATGAGCTCATCAGCACACAACAGTCGTTCTTTAAGACTTATCTTAAAAGATAAGCTCATGAATCAATTTAAAAGGACCTGCCTTACACAAGCGATAAAATTAAAACATATAAAACAGGGGTCCTTCAGGAGAGTAAGCATCTTCTTGTTCTAAAGTATCAGACTGGCTACCTTGGGAATCAACTTTGTCTGGAAGGGAATAGAGTTGTTGAAAGTTTTGCCGATAAAGTCAAAGCTTTATTGCAAGTATGTGCTCAAAAGCATCGCTTTAATCATGCTCAAGCTTTGAATTTTTGGAGCTAGGAAGTATATATGAAGAATGGAGTCAAAGCCTAGAAAATGTGATTTACTTTATGTACATGACGCTGAATTATTTTAATAATACTAGCACTATCTGTCCTTGGCGGAAGAGTAAAATAGATTGAGCCACTGAGCTGGAGGAGAAAAGGCAGCGGGTGGGGACTGAATATTAGAAATTTTTACATTAATAATTTATGAGACCTCGTCCGAATAACTACAATAAAGCTATAAGTCGAACCAAGTCTCCCATTCTCCTTAGCTCACTCAACTCACCAATAGATCCTAAACCTTAAGATAGACCCTTTGTAGCCCAGCGACATTAGACTATTAAGATGGGCAGCGGTGATGTACATCTGAGGGCAGGCTCACCTGAAGTTGCCAGGGGTTGTAAAAAGCAGACATAAAAGATAGCCTTAACAAAGGAAGTGAAAATTATTAATAAGCATGATGATGGCAAGATGAAAGAGATGGGGTAAAATATGCGATCAGGAAAGGATGAAGACGACAAAACGACTGAGCAAAGCTCTTCCCAACATTTATAATATGTCACTGGATAGTATCAACTCGACAGCTACGATTTATTTTCCCGAAGGAAGAATGTCAAATTCCAATAGAAGATATAAAATCTATAGGCCTATAACAAAAGAGGAAATAGTCGCGGAAGCAGCCGAAATAGCTCTATCTTGAAAAATAGTAGCCGTATGCTCGATAGAAGCCTTGTATCGGTAACTAACACTTAACACAGAGTTAAAAATCAGTGTCCGTTCAAAACTCATATACAGCTATCAAGAAGTGTAAAATAGGTCTGGCATCTACTCAAGACAACGCTAACATCATGGTTAAAAAAAAATATGATTCGATCATGCAACAATTAAAAAGTAGTAAAGAGAAGGGGAGGCAAAAGTATATAGATGATTTATTCCCTCCGGTAGAGGCTTCAATTTTTTCTACTTCTGTACACCGCAAAGGACACATCAACAGAACTAAAGATGAGATTGTATGGATGAGGCTCAGCTAAATATTTCGTTCTTCTACTCTTATTTTCTCAAGGAAGAAATAGGCTAAGGAGATAACAGTTTGGAAAGGTGAGAAGGGCTACGCCTAGAATTACTTAGTAACAAGCATGAATGCAATTAAAGGTTGTTCTTAGTTATTGGAGTTCATGTTTGAAAGTGAACAAAGCAATTCTTATGGAGTGTATCTCATTAAAATATATCAATAGAACGCCTGGAAGTATGTGATTGTTGATGATCTGATTCCCTGTGTTCGCAAAAAAGGAAAAGGCAGGTATGAAGATATCTATCAACCTGTATTTCTCAATGTTATGTCGAAAGAAGGAGAAGCTCCCCTTTTGTGGCCCTTTCTTCTGGAAAAAGCATATGCAAACTATTACTCTTCTTATGAAAATTTATGCCATGGAAATTCAATTGACTTTGTCTCATAGTTGTCTGGAGTTCCATATAAAGAAATACAACTTGTGAACAAAAAAATTGAAAAATAGCAATTTGAAAAGAATTTAAATGTAGTTGGAAGGGCTTTTTCTCAATAGGGAGTCATTGCTTTAGGCTGGAGTTAATAAAAGGCCATTTATTATCCTCTTTTCCCTTGGAAAGACATATACACTGGAGAAAATATTCAACTAGGACTCAGTGATCCAAACAATAACTTCAGGGCCGAGAGAGTTGCTCTTGCCGGCTTGCCGAAGCATTTGTCAACAGTGTTCATTTATCATTTCAGAGAGTACCAAAACACAATTACTTGTCCCGTTTATCCTCCAAAAATAATCAAGGAACAGAGGCAGAAGAAAGAACATAAATCTATATATATATAAATTCCAACAAATGATACCACATCTTTACGAGCTTTTACTCTTCTCAAAAAGACAAAATGCTGTATCGACGTCAGGCAGAAAGAGAACAGGTTTTACTGGCAATGTGGCATCACCGAGTACACTTGGGTCAGGTGCCTTCTGCTTCAGAAATAGTACGATGGGCAGTACAGGTGGATAGACGGTAAATATACAAACCAGAAGCACATAATATTCGAACATAACTTGGATGCTGGAGAATACATTCTGGTGATTATGGTGGAGTGGAGAGAACGTCACAACAAAGAAATAACGATTGTTTTGTACTCTGATTGTGACTTTTTGAAATTTGAGAGAAGAAGTCATGTGCGAGATTAAAGGGTAATCGAGCTCTCCTGCATGGATTTGGCTCAAAGAAAAGGCAAACTCAACCAGATTAACAAGTCCATCTGTGGCTACACTTACCTCTGCGAAGATACTGGCCTGGTCATTGAAAACATTGTCAATGAAAGGACAAAAGGATAAATAACCATCATGAGGTCTATCAATGGGCTCAAATCAAAAGTGGAAATTCTACCGATCAACAAAGACTTTGAAGTCGATGCACCCCAGGAGTACGGAGCCATTGAGCAGACTGAAGGGAAGAAGGTTATAAGCCAGTCAGTGGAGATTGATATTAAGAAAGGAGAAAGCTTCACTGTTGTTCTGAGAATGAGAGGAGGCCTGGACCGTAAATTTTTCCGTGTGTTCAACTTTGGATGAATGATTGTGATATTAATAGAGATGAAGATGTGGTGTGGTTGTTTCATTAGTCGTGTTATATATTGTTTAATGGATAAAATAGTTGCGAAGGACTACAAGTTAGCTAAGAAACTCGGCAGTGGGGCCTTCGGATAGGTTTTCATGGCTCTCAACGTCAAAAATCATACATAATATGCTGTCAAACTTGAAAAAGCCTCCAGCAAAAGTCCCCAGCTCTTCTATGAGGCTAAAATTCTAGAGACTCTCCAATCCGACGACGGCACTACGGATTATGGACTCCCCAACGTATATTACATGGGTAGTGAGGGCGACTACAATGTGATGGTGATGGATCTGTGTGGAAAGTCATTGGAAGATTTATTCAACCTAACTGGAAAAAAATTCGATCTCAAGACAACCCTGATGGTTGGCTATCAGATGCTTGAAAGAATTGAGTACGTTCACAACAAGACCTTTATTCATCGGGATATAAAACCTGACAACTTTGTGGTCGGATATGGGAAGAAGTCAAGCAAAATTTACATGATCGATTTCGGTCTGGCCAAGAAGTACACTCGCTAAAATACCCACATTCCCTACAAGGATAATAAAAATCTCACAGGAACAGCCAGGTTTGCTTCTCTAAACACCCACCTGGGAATTTAACAGGGACGTCGAGATGATATTGAGGGAATTGCTAATGTGCTGCTCTACTTTATCAAGGGAGCAGTTCCCTGGCAAAACCTCAAGGCAAACACCAAGAAGGAAAAATACGAAAAAATAATGGAGAAAAAACTATCCATCCCTCTTGAACGTCTCTGTGAAAATTTGATTGATGAGTTCCGGCAGTTATTCCAGTATAGTCGAACTCTCGAATTCGAGGAAAAGCCTGACTACCCTATGTTGAAAAACCTGTTTAAGGATGCATTAAAGAGGGAAGGCTTCGATTTCGACTACAATTATTGCTGGAATAATTGGACCAACCGTTGATAAAAAATCCATATTTTACTACTCCTTATATACTATTTTAGCAATGGACATCGAACACTCAGTCGAAAAAAAGAGAAGCGGCATCGATCTGGAAGACTCTCCCTTTGGACCTAGACTCATCAAATTCGAAACGGGATAACCAAGTCTTTCCTATATTTCAATGGAACTGTTCCACAATCACTCTGCCAAGAAAGAAGAACCTGAAGAAATGGAGTCAGAAGACCCAAGGGTGGAATAAAGTGGTTTGATCGAATTGAACTGGAATTTGGGAGAAGTGATAGCAGAATTGGAGGAATTGCTGGAGGAACTGAGGAGTGGTCAGGATGCTAGTCTGTGATAATTTACTCTTGTATACAATCAGATTTTTAGCAATCAACATTTTATCACTGACTTATTCTCTCTCATTCCCATTATGTTCGTCTCCGCGTCCACCCATATCATCATCATTTCACTGCACAAACGAGTTTCATTCTTACAGCATTGTTGTAATCGAGAACCTTGCTGCTGATTCTTTGTGGCAAAATAACGCTGAATTTATTCGTACATCTCGAAGTTGTAGATACCATAAATGTCTCTGACCTTTTACACTCTTTTATTTTCCTTGGGCAGCATCGCAGCCATTGATTACCGACGGTTTGATCTATCAACCTTGTGGTCCAATTACCATTTGTCAACATTTCCTTCTGCATATAGCTTTTATTTTTTCTTGAGCAAATGGTTTTTGCTGCTCTGAAATTTATCTTGAATGTTTGAAAGAACTTCGAAATTGTCAATAAGGTTCAGCATGTAGAGACTATCGTATTTGATCGATGAATAGAATTCAGTCCTGAATATCAAAGCTTGATTTAACAGTTGTTCCCTTGATAACAATATTCTTACGCTAATCTTCCGACAGCCTAACTGAGAATCGTCATAAAATTATTTGGACAGTAACTGATCTCATGATCTTTTCTGAACTTTCTTTCAATCCGATCCATAACCTCACATTTACTTCCAAGATCTTTTAGGACAGCTCCACAGCCTTCAAGTTGAGTTGCAGCAGCTTTAAAATCTTTATAAAAGCTTTATAATGTTCCAATTACCTTTTAACCATCGGCTGGACATGTTCAAAATGCCTCTGAGCTCCCACCAAGAAGGTGTTGATCTTGTGATCTGCTGCAGATACCACTGTTCCTTTTGTAGTTTTAATATCTTTCAGAGGAATTAATTTATTTGTTGCCTTGTAGTTGGCCTTGAATTTTTCAAAAGAAGCCTTGTCTGTAAGTAAAAGGAACTGCTCCACTAACGGTTAGGCTCTGATTTCAGGAATTTACAACAGCTTATTCAAGAACATCTCGAGAATCATCAGTCTCTTCCTTAAATGCTTGTCATCATATCGCCGGAATTGACCCTTTTTAGCAATGGGAGGAATGGGAATTCCGGGATGTAGCCATTCTAATGTAGCTTTTAGCCATTCAAAATCTGAGTACCTTCTCTCAACAGTTTTTCCGAGAACAGATGTCTGGATAAAGTAGCTGACATAGGATTGTTCAAAGAGTCCTCCTTCTTTCTTTTCAAACTTGGTGACTAAGACATTGACATTTTTTGCACTGAGTAGAGAGCTGGGGGTCAGAGTATTGCACCTGATGACACAGTTGAAGGCGTCACTTGTACTCTATCCATCTGAGCGAGAATTGTTTTATTGATATTTGCTTTTGCTGACAGACTACTCTGTTTAAAGGTACTCATCTATGACTGTTCTTCTTCTTTCGACCTCGACATTCTTTCTCTCACCTTACTTTTCTTCCTTGCTGCACATCTTCTGAAATTGGTTGACAATTTTTTGGAGCTCTTCGAAAGACCAATTGTGGAGATCATCACCTCCTTCTTTTGCTTGGAGGATGTATTATTGGAACTGCTCGGGATCGTAGTTTTTCTGAATGATCTCCTGAAAGAGGAATTGCTGTTTGTCTTTTTAGTTATCCATTGATATGATTTGTGTTAGATTATATATCAACTAAAAGCACCAATACTATGCTTTTTATCGAAGCCTCTCTGACAATCAGGACATTTCTCGACCTCCTTGTAGCAAAACTTACAAAGCGACTGGCATCCGCAAGAAAGCAGCAGCAAATGATCTTGCTTTCTACATTTTTTGCACTGTATCTTCAAAGAGTCAAGCATGTTGTCAATGTATGTTATCTTCAACGCAGCTTAAGGATCTTTTAGCCCTTCTACGTTACAGAATTTGTACTTGGAGCCTCTTTTTCTTATTTTTCATGCGCGTATGTTGGTCTTTCCTCACGTTTTTTTGAGTTAGTTTCAGTTCGATTTGCTGTTTGGCCCTTCTTCTGAGGCTGCTCTTCCTCTTCCTTCACTTGTGCTTTTTTGGGAGGGTTCTCATGAGTGTATTTGCAATTAAGATTCTTGCACATTCCTTGTTTAAAGAATTTACAGGGGGTTTTGAGTGTCTACATGTTATTATTATACAAGTGAAAAAATATAAACTATTAAGTATTTCTTTGATAAATAAGGGAGATTTTCAATAGTATGAACTCCCAATCTAAGAAAGAACTTTATGATGTTATACTTGTAATCATATTATACGATACAGATGGAGTAAGAACAGATTGTCTCCCGGCCACTTGAACTCTCTTATAAAACTTATGAAGATCTCGATAAAGACCTGATAGGCTACAAACTCGGACCTTATACGATTATCTAACAGCTAGGAAAAGGAGGCTTTGGGACAGTATACCTTGCAAAGGATTAAAAAGGGATGAAGTTCGCCTTGAAAGTGCTCGATCTGAAAGATATTACATACGAAACAAACCCTAAAATAAAGATGATCAAGGAGAGGCTAGCAATTTCTGAGCCAAAAATGATGATGCTTTGCGACAGTCCTAACCTCATCAAGTGTTACGACATTTACGAAAACAAAGACTTGAAGATATTGGTGATGGAGTACTGCAATGGAGAGAATCTTCAAACCTATCGTCTTCGGAAAAAGAAAATACCAGA